>Ga0160474_100186_pt1 | contig 36786 bp, 31 predicted proteins | sample HID1975K_E11MG_FD_108240 | JGI IMG/M metagenome (GOLD analysis project Ga0160474, IMG submission 108240) | Enriched soil microbial communities from UW Madison campus, WI, USA - HID1975K_E11 MG | ecosystem: Environmental > Terrestrial > Soil > Unclassified | place: USA: Madison, Wisconsin...
GCGGCTTGGTCTTGATGGCGTTGACGGTCAGGTCGTTGTCCTTGGAGTGGATGCCGACCAGCTGGCCTTCATACACGTTGTCGCCTTCAGCAGCGAACAGCTTGCCGCGTTCCTGCAGCGGCCCCAGGGAGTACGCCGGGGTGGCACCCGGAGCGTTGGCGATCATCACGCCGTTCTGGCGCTTGGCGATGGCGCCCTGTTCCTTCGGACCGTAATGGTCGAACACGTGGAACAGCAGGCCCGAACCCTGGGTCAGGGTCTTGAATTCGTTCTGGAAACCGATCAGGCCACGGGCCGGGATCTGGTATTCCAGGCGCACGCGGCCCTTGCCGTCCGGCTCCATGTTCTTCAGCTGGCCCTTGCGGGTGCCCAGCTTTTCCATCACGCCGCCCTGGTGCTGTTCTTCGATGTCCACCACCAGCTGCTCGATCGGCTCCATGGCCTGGCCGTCGATGTGCTTGATGATCACTTCCGGGCGCGACACGGCCAGCTCGTAGCCTTCACGACGCATGTTTTCGATCAGCACCGACAGATGCAGTTCGCCACGGCCGGAGACCAGGAACTTGTCGGCGTCTTCCAGCTGCTCGACCTTCAGGGCCACGTTGTGGACCTGCTCGCGGTCCAGACGGTCCTTGATCTGGCGGCTGGTCAGGAACTTGCCACCGGACAGGTCCTTGTTGCCGGCGAACGGCGAGTTGTTGACCTGGAAGGTCATCGAGATGGTCGGCTCGTCGACGGTCAGGGCCGGCAGCGCTTCCGGGGTGTCCGGGTGGCACAGGGTGTCGGAGATGGTCAGCTCGGCGATGCCGGAGATGGCCACGATGTCACCGGCTTCGGCGGTGTCCTGCTCGATGCGCTCCAGGCCCAGGAAGCCCAGCACCTGCGCGACCTTGCCGTTGCGCTTCTTGCCTTCACGGTCGATGACCGCGACCTGCATGTTCTTCTTCAGGGTGCCGCGCTGGATGCGGCCGATGCCGATCACGCCCACGAAGTTGTTGTAGTCCAGCTGGCTGATGCGCATCTGGAACGGACCGTCCGGGTCCACTTCCGGCTTCGGCGCGTGCTGCATGATCGCTTCGTACAGCGGGGTCATGTCGCCGTCGCGCACGGTGTCTTCCAGGCCGGCGTAGCCGTTCAGGGCCGAGGCGTAGACGATCGGGAAATCCATCTGCTCCGGGGTGGCGCCAAGGCGATCGAACAGATCCCACACCTGCTCCACGACCCACTCCGGACGCGAGCCCGGGCGGTCGACCTTGTTGATCACCACGATGGGCTTGAAGCCCATCGCGAAGGCCTTCTGGGTGACGAAGCGGGTCTGCGGCATCGGGCCGTCCATCGCGTCGACGAGGATCAGCACGGTGTCCACCATGGACAGCACGCGTTCCACTTCGCCGCCGAAGTCGGCGTGTCCCGGGGTGTCGACGATGTTGATCCGGTTCTTGATACCGGTCTTCTTGTCTTCCCAGGTGATGGCCGTGTTCTTGGCCAGGATGGTGATGCCGCGTTCCTTTTCCTGGTCATTGCTGTCCATCACGCGCTCGGCGAGCACGGTGCGCTCGGAGAGGGTGCCGGACTGCTTGAGCAGCTGGTCGACGAGGGTGGTCTTACCGTGGTCGACGTGGGCGACGATGGCGATGTTGCGAAGATTTTCGATAGACATGCGAAAGGGGGCCAGTCGGCGCCGGATTTGGAAAAAGAAGTCCAACATTATACGGCCAAGATGACCAATCGCGAAAAGTGCGTTTCAGGGTGCCCCGCATCCCCATTCAGGTAACGACCTTCGCGGGCCGGACCTGCCACGTCGGATCGTGTGGAAGCCGTGCCACGGGGGGGCGGCCGTTGGCAGACCCGGAGGAAAAGCCCCCTGAGTCAGGGGGCGGCCGCGAAGCGGCGGGGGTATGGACGATGGTAAATGGGGCCCGCGGTTTGCGCAGCGAACCGTGGAGCGGCAGCGCGAATGCGATGACGCGAGGTGTATCCTATGGGGCTAACGACAAACCCCCGTACCCCAAGGATTTGCATGTCCCTCATCGCCACTTTCGACACCACCCAGGGCCCGATCAAGGTCGAGCTGTTCGCCGACAAGGCCCCGCTGACGGTTGCCAACTTCGTCAACCTGGTCAAGCGCGGCTTCTATGACGGCCTGGTCTTCCACCGCGTGATTCCGGACTTCATGATCCAGGGCGGCTGCCCGAAGGGTCAGGGCACCGGCGGTCCGGGCTACAAGTTTGAAGACGAGAAGAACGGCGTGCGCCATCAGGTGGGCTCGCTGTCGATGGCCAATGCCGGTCCGAACACCAACGGCAGCCAGTTCTTCATCACCCACATCAAGACCGACTGGCTGGACGGCAAGCACACCGTGTTCGGCCAGGTCCTGGACGGCCAGGCCATCGTTGACTCGGTCAAGCAGGGCGACGTGATCCATTCGATCACCCTGGAAGGCGACACCGACGCCGTGCTGGCCGCCCAGGCCGAGCGCGTGGCCGAGTGGAACAAGCTGATCCCGGCCTGATCCCGAACAACACGAACGGCCCCCTGCAAAGGGGGCCGTTTCTACGTTCCGGCCGCCCCGCCAGGCATGTCCCCGCCCGCGCGGCCATCTCGCACCGCTACTCAGCCGGCCAGCGGCCGGCACTACAGCCGGCCAGCGGCCGGCACTACAGCCGGCCAGCGGCCGGCACCACGCTTCTTAGCAGAGGAAATCCCCATGAAAGCACCTGTTCGTGTTGCCGTGACCGGCGCCGCCGGCCAGATCGGCTACGCCCTGCTGTTCCGCATCGCCTCCGGCGAAATGCTGGGCAAGGACCAGCCGGTCATCCTGCAGCTGCTCGAGCTGCCGGTGGACAAGGCCCAGGCCGCGCTGCGCGGCGTGATGATGGAACTGGAAGACTGTGCGTTCCCGCTGCTGGCCGGCATGGTCGGTACCGATGACGCCGAAGTGGCCTTCAAGGATGCCGACATCGCCCTGCTGGTCGGCGCGCGTCCGCGCGGCCCGGGCATGGAGCGCAAGGACCTGCTGCTGGAAAACGCCAAGATCTTCACCGCGCAGGGCGCGGCGCTGAACAAGGTCGCCAGCCGCAACGTGAAGGTGCTGGTGGTCGGCAACCCGGCCAACACCAACGCCTACATCGCCATGAAGTCGGCGCCGGACCTGAACCCGCGCAACTTCACCGCCATGCTGCGCCTGGACCACAACCGCGCGCTGAGCCAGCTGTCGTCCAAGCTGGGAAAGTCGGTCGGTGGCATCGAGAAGCTGGTCGTGTGGGGCAACCACAGCCCGACCATGTACCCGGACTACCGCTTTGCCACCGCCGATGGTGCGTCGGTTGCCGATGCGATCAACGACCAGGAATGGAACGCCGGCACCTTCATCCCGACCGTGGGCAAGCGCGGCGCGGCGATCATCGAGGCCCGTGGCTCGTCCTCGGCCGCCTCGGCCGCCAATGCCGCCATCGACCACGTGCGCGACTGGGTGCTGGGCAGCAACGGCAAGTGGGTGACCATGGGCGTGCCGTCCGACGGTTCCTACGGCATTCCGGAAGGCGTGATCTTCGGCTTTGCGGTGACCACCGAAAACGGTGAGTACACCCTGGTCAAGGACCTGCCGGTGGACGACTTCAGCCAGAAGTACATCGACAAGACCCTGGCCGAGCTGGAAGAAGAGCGCAGCGGCGTGGCCCACCTGCTGGGTTGATCGACCCGCGGCGCCCTGCCGACCCGGTGTCGGCACGCTGTCAGAAAACGCCGGGCATTGCCCGGCGTTTTTTGTGGGAAATACCGGCCGCGGCCTCTGGTAGTGCCGGCCGCTGGCCGGCTCTCGACCCTGCCGGGCAGCACCCAAGTACGACCAAGGTCGTGCGGTTCGTTCGCCCCCATCGGACTATGCTCGATCCCATGATTCTGTCTGGGAGGGCTGTCATGCGTTACGAAGAGATGTACCGGCGTTCGGTGGATGAACCCGAGGCGTTCTGGGCTGAAGAGGCCCAGCGCATCTACTGGCATAAAGCGCCGGAACAGATCCTCGACTACAGCAACCCGCCCTTCCGGCGCTGGTTCGTCGGCGGCGAAACCAACCTCTGCTACAACGCCGTGGACCGGCACCTGGTCGACCGCCCGGACCAGCTGGCACTGGTGGCCATCTCCACCGAAACCGACATCACCCGCGAGATCACCTATCGCGAGCTCTATCGCGAGGTGAACGCGTTCGCCGCCGTGCTGCAGCGCCTGGACGTGGGCCGTGGCGACCGCGTGGTGATCTACATGCCCAACATGGCCGAGGCGGTCTTTGCGATGCTCGCCTGCGCGCGCATCGGGGCGATCCACTCGGTGGTGTTCGGCGGCTTCGCCGCGCACAACCTGGCGCTGCGCATCGACGACGCCGAACCCAAGCTGCTGATCGCCGCCGATGCCGGCAAGCGCGGTGGCAAGGTGATTCCGTACAAGGCGATGGTCGATGCGGCCTGTGCCGAGGCCACCGCGCCGCCGCCGCATGTGCTGATCGTCTCGCGCGGGCTGGACCCGGCCGAACCGAAGGTACCCGGTCGCGACGTCGACTACGCCACGCTGCGCGCCGAGGTGGGCGACCAGGACGTGCCGGTGGTCTGGCTGGAATCCAGCGAGCCCAGCTACCTGCTGTATACCTCCGGCACCACCGGCAAGCCCAAGGGCGTGCAGCGCGACGTGGGCGGCTACGCAGTGGCGATGGCGCAGTCGATGCAGACCGTGTTCGACTGCAAGCCGGGCCAGGTGATGTTCTCCACCTCCGACGTGGGCTGGGCGGTGGGCCATTCCTACAACGTGTACGGCCCGCTGATCGGCGGCTGCACGTCGCTGCTCTACGAAGGCCTGCCAACCAACCCCGACCCGGGCATCTGGTGGGCGTTGTGCGAGCAGTACGGCGTGCGCACGCTGTTCTCTTCGCCTACCGCCATCCGCGTGCTGAAGAAGCACGACACCGACTTCATCACGCGCCACGACCTGGACGCGCTCAAGTACGTGTTCCTGGCCGGCGAGCCGCTCGACGAGCCCACCGCGCACTGGATCAACGACGCGCTGGGCAAGCCGATCATCGACAACTACTGGCAGACCGAAACCGGCTGGCCGGCGCTGACGTTGTTGCCCGGGGTGGACATGAAGCCGGTGCGGTTCGGCTCGCCCGGGTTCCCCAACCTCGGCTACAAGATGAAGGTCATCGACGAGAACACCGGCGATGAAGTGGCGCCCGGGCAGAAGGGCGTGCTGGTGATGACCCCGCCGTTGCCGCCGGGGTGCATGAGCACCGTGTGGAAGGACGACGACCGGTTCCTGCAGAGCTATTTCAGCCACTTCAAGGAGCTGCTGTACAGCTCGCTGGACTGGGCGATCCGCGACGCGGACGGCTACACCTTCATCCTTGGCCGCACCGACGATGTGATCAACGTGGCCGGGCACCGGCTGGGCACGCGCGAGATCGAAGAGTGCATCTCCGGCCACCCGTTGGTGGCCGAGGCGGCGGTGATCGGGGTCAAGGACGAGCTCAAGGGCCAGGTGCCGCTGGTGTTCGTCACCCTGCGCCAGGCGGTGGACGGCGATGGCAGCACGGTGATCACCGAGATGATGCAGCGGGTGACCCACTCTCTGGGCGCTCTGGCGCGGCCGGCCCACATCCATATCGTCAATGCGCTGCCCAAGACCCGCTCCGGCAAGCTGCTGCGGCGCTCACTGCAGGCGCTGGCCGAGGAGCGTGATCCGGGGGACCTGTCCACGCTGGATGATCCGGCCGCACTGGATGAGATCCGGCGCGCGCTGGGGCACTGACGCGCGCCGTTCGCGTCGCACGGTACAAACGCGCAGGCGCGGCCCCGGAAGGGGCTGCCTCGGTGCGGATTCCCATGGAGGACGGCATGGCGATGGAACACAGGATGCGGGTAAGCAAAGCGCTGGTGACGGCGATCGGCTGGTGCTGCCTGCTGGGCTACGCGATCTATCTGATCGCCGGGGCCTGGTGGGATTCCCGGCCGCTGAACATCCTCCAGGTGATCGCCGTGCCGGTCCTGCTGCTGGTGGTCATCCGTGCCATCCGCCGCTACCTGCAGTTCCGCGTGGACGCCTGACCGGCGCGTGTTGCAGCGCATTATCGGTGTCGGCCAGCCTCGGGTAAGCTCCGGACGTGACCGCTGCAGGCTCCAGTGCCTGGCGTCGCGCGCTGGGGACACGGCGCGCGGGGCCGCCGGCGTGGCGTTCCGCCTGCAACGGTCGCAAGGGGGCGCACGTGCACCGGCCAACGGCCGGAGAACGGGCGTGGCACTGCAGCAGGCAACAGGGGGAAGTACATGGCCTACATCCATGGCAAGACGGCCGCGGGCCGCCAGGAAATCGAAGACCGTGCACGTCGGCTGCCGCCGGCGCTGCGCTCCATTCTGCTGATGGTCGATGGTCAGCGCGATGACGATGCGTTGACCGCATTGTTGCCGGGCCTGCGCGCGCCGGACGACGCGCTCGCGCAGCTGGCGCAGATGGGACTGATCGAGGTTGTCGGCGGTGCCGTCGCACCGCCCGCCGCGCGTGCCCGCACCGCCGGGCGCGAGCAGGACCCGGATCTGTACAAGCGCCTGTACGACTGGATGAGCGAATCGGTGCGCCGCCATCTGGGCCTGAAGGGCTATTTCATGCAGCTCAAGATCGAGCGCTGCACCGATGCGGCAGGGCTGGAAAAACTGTGGCCTGACATGGCCGCCGCTGTCGCCAAGGCCAAGAGCCCGGCGTTGGCCAGCCGCTGGTTGAGCGACACCCATGCAGTGCTCGACGCATCGCCGCAGCCGCAGCCGCAGCCCGACGCGAGCGCCGAGCCCGTGCCTGGCTGAATCGCCAGCGCCTGCCAGGGTGGTCGTTGCCGCGCGGGGGCGTTACCTTGCCCGGCTACACCTGCAGGAGCACCGCGATGGACCCCACGCACGATGACCACGGCACCCCCGGCTGGGATGCCATCAATGCGGCCCTGGCCGCGTTGTACCCGGGGCAGGAACCCAAACACTTCGGTACAGCGCTGCCGTACACCCTGGGCGGCAATGACCCGCTCGACGGGATCAGCGTGTACTGGGCCGAATCGCCCCGCCCGCACTGGCATTACGTCACCTATGGCTTCTCCGAGCTGTACGACAAGCAGAGCGACGACGCAGCCGACAGCGGCTACGGCTTCGAGCTGACCTTCCGCCTGGCCGCCGCGCCGGGGCAGGGCGCGGACGACGCGCCGCCGGTGTGGCCGATGAACCTGCTGCAGAACCTGGCGCGCTATGTCTTCAGCAGCGGCAATGTGTTCGAGGCCGGCCACCACCTGGACGCCAACGGTCCGATCGCGCTGGACACCGACACCGTGCTGCGCCACCTGGCGCTGGTGGAAGATCCGCAGCTGCCGCCGCGCGACACCGCCAACGGCCGCGTGCGCTTCCTGCAGGTGGTCGGGCTGGCCGATGACGAAATGGCGGCGGTGCGCCGCTGGTCCACCCAGGGCGTGCTGGATGCGCTGTTGCCGGCCATGCCGCTTTGGATCACCGACCTGCAGCGCGGCTCCTTGCTGGCCGATCCGGCCCTGGCCGCGCAGGTCGAGGCGGGCAGTGCCCGCGACGGCTCCACCACCGGCCTGCTGTTCCTGGAAACGCTGGACTGGGAGGCCCAGGGCGACAGGGTGGAACTGGTGCTGGGCGCCGGCCAGGTGCCGGGCGTGCTGGAGCTGCTGCCGCTGCGGCTGGACCATGGCCACGCGCTGACCCTGCTCAACGCGCAGCGTAGCTGGCGCTTCGAGTCCGGCGAGGTGGACCAGCTGGAGGTCGAGACGGACACCGCGCGCTGCGTGCTCAGCCCGGCCACCCTGCGCGCGCTGCAGGACCACCTGCAGGCCCAGCGCGGCGTCTACCCGCTGCCCGGCGGCCGCCTGCAGATCCGGGTGGAGCCCACCCAACTGCGCGACGCACAGGGCAACGTAGTGCGCACCGTCGGGTAACCCGGTAGAGCCACCCCATGGGTGGCTGCGGCAACCATCTCGGGTAGAGCCACCCCATGGGTGGCTGCGCGCGATGCCGCATTTTCGGACCGCCACCCATGGCGAGACAGCCACCTGTCGGGAGACAGCCACCCATGGGGTGGCTCTCCCCCCCCCGGGGTGACCGCAAAAGAAAACGCCCGGCAATGCCGGGCGCTTCACTTATATATATGCCGCGTTGAACGACTCAGCTCAGGCCTTCGGCCTTCAGCGTGGCCTGCACGCCGGCATCGGCGTCCATGCGGGTCTTGTACGCGGCGATGTTGTCCAGGCCGCTCAGGTCGATCTTGGCACCGGCCGCCCAGCGCAGGGTGATGTAGAAGTACGGGTCGGCGAAGCTGCGGAAGCCGGCCAGCCACGGGCGGTCGGCGAGCTGCTTGTCGGCGCGTTCGAACAGGCCGCGCAGGCGCTTGCGTGCGGTGGCACGGAGCGCGTCGTGCTGGGTCTCGTCTTCGATGAAATTGCCCGGCCCGAACAGCGGCTTGAACGCCGGGTGCAGGTCCGAGTTGACGAAGGACAGCCAGCGGGTCGCCTCGGCGCGCTGCTGGGCGCTGCCGTCACCGGCCAGGCCGGCCTGCGGATAGGTGTCGGCGATGTAGCCCATGATCGCCGCGTTCTGGGTCAGGATGAAATCGCCATCGACCACTGCGGGCACCGAACCGGCCGGGTTGATCTTCAGGAATGCCGGCGCCTTCAGCGTGTCCTTGTCGAGCAGTTCCACCTCGAACGGCTGGCCGGTCCACTGCAGGGCGATGTGGTCGGCGGTGGAGCAGGCACCGGGCTTGCTGTACAGCTTCATGGGAACTCCGTTGACGGATGGGTGGAAGGTCAGCTGCCCACTATTCCAGAGCAGGCCCCGCATCCTCAACGGTATGGCCGTAACAGACCGTTACGACGTGCGCGGCTTGAGTTTCTGCACGCGATAGAACGTGTGGTCACCGATGGTGGCCACCTGGTAGGCATTGCGCCAGCTCGGGTTGGCGATTGCCAGGGCGGCGAAGTGGCTCGCGCCGGGCACGATCTCCTTGCGCTCACCCACCGGCAGGGCCCAGTTGCGCTCGGCGTCGAAGGCCACCGTCATCGCTTCCTGCCAGGCATCGGCATTGCCCAGTTGGGTGCCCGGGGCCACGATGGTCGGCGCGAACTGCTTGCGCGCGGTCACCACCTTGCACATCGAGTCGCCCCACAGCCCGCTGTCCAGGCGACGCAGGGCCACCTCGGCGACGGCTTGCTGGCCGCGCAGGGTCTGGTCACGCGCTTCCAGGTAGACGGTCGTGCTCAGGCACAACGAATCGGCGGCCGGCTGCGGCAACAACTGCGACAGCCAGAGAATCCAGGCCAGTTTCATAAATCTCCTTGCTCCGTGTAGGCCGCACCTGGCTGGTCCATCCGATCATGCGGACGGGGCGGGGGTACGACTTGGCGTCATGGGGAGGCGACCATCGGGGTCGCCCGGGGGCGGACCCGAACAGGACGTGGGGTCCGCGCGCTCACTCGAACTGGGTGGTGAGCGGGAAAGTTGGCGGACGATAGGGGGCCATTTCCCAATGCATCCTGAACCCGAAAGCTTGACATTCAGGTTCGGAGCGCGGGCCGGAATGTGCTTCCGGGCCCGTATTCAGGTCGCCAACGACCCGTTTCAGAGCTGCGCGGCGAGGTGGCTGCCCTGGTGGATGGCGCGCTTGGCATCCAGTTCGGCGGCCACGTCGGCCCCCCCGATCAGGTGCGCGTTGACCCCGGCCGCCTGCAGCGCGGTGTGCAGATCGCGGCGCGGTTCCTGGCCGGCGCAGACCACCACGTGATCCACCGGCAGGGTCTGTTCCTGGCCCTCGATGCGCACCCGCAGGCCGGTGTCGTCCACGCCCAGGTACTCCACGCCACCCAGCATCGTCACGCCCTTGGCCTTGAGCGTGGCGCGGTGGATCCAGCCGGTGGTCTTGCCCAGGCGCGCGCCGGGCTTGCCCGGACTGCGCTGCAGCAGCCAGACCTTGCGCGCCGGCGCCTCGGGAACGGGCCTGGCCAGTGCGCCGCGGGCTTCAAAACTCGGGTCCACGCCCCATTCGGCCATCCAGCGGGCAGGATCGAGCGCGCTGGAGGGGCCCTCGTGGACCAGGAACTCGCCGACATCGAAGCCGATCCCGCCGGCACCGATGATCGCCACCTGCGCGCCGGCCTGGACCCGGCCCAGCAGCACGTCCAGGTAGTTGACCACCTTGGGGTGGTCGGCACCGGGGAAGTCGACCCGGCGCGGGGTGATGCCGGTGGCCACCACCACCTCGTCGAAGCCGGCCAGCGTGGCGACATCGGCCACGGTGTCCAGCTTCACCTCGACCCGGGTCTGCTCGAGTTTGTAGCGGAAGTAGCGCAGGGTCTCGTGGAATTCTTCCTTGCCCGGAATGCGCTTGGCCACGTTGAACTGGCCGCCGATCTCGCTGCCGGCGTCGAACAGGGTCACGTGGTGGCCGCGTTCGGCGGCCACCGTGGCGCAGGCCAGCCCGGCCGGGCCCGCGCCGACCACGGCCACCCGCCTGGCGACGGTGACCGGCCGATACACCAGCTCGGTTTCGTGCACGGCGCGCGGGTTGACCAGGCAGCTGGCGGTCTTGTTCTCGAACACGTGGTCCAGGCAGGCCTGGTTGCAGGCAATGCAGGTGTTGATCGATTCGGGGCGACCGGTGCGGGCCTTGTTGGCCCATTCCGGATCGGCCAGCAGCGGCCGCGCCAGCGACACCATGTCCGCGCCGCCGCTGGCCAGGATGCGTTCGGCCACGTCGGGCATGTTGATCCGGTTGGTGGCGATCACCGGCAGCTGCACATGCGGCTTGAGCTTGGCGGTGACCCCGGCGAAGGCCGCGCGCGGCACCGAGGTGGCGATGGTGGGGATGCGTGCTTCGTGCCAGCCGATACCGGCATTGATCAAGGTCGCGCCGGCCGCCTCGATGGCCTTGGCCTGTTGCACGATTTCATCCCAGTTGCTGCCGCCGTCGACCAGATCCACCAGCGACAGCCGGTAGATGATGATGAAGTCCGGACCGCATGCCTCGCGGATGCGGCGCACGATCTCCACCGCGAAGCGCATGCGCTGGGCCGCGTCGCCGCCCCAGCGGTCGGTGCGCGTGTTGGTGCGCGGGGCGATGAATTCGTTGATCAGATAGCCTTCCGAGCCCATCACTTCAACGCCGTCGTAACCGGCCTCGCGGGCCAGCCGGGCGCTGCGCGCGTAATCTGCGATATGGCGGTCAACGCCGCCAGCGCTCAACGCGCGCGGGGTGAACGGATTGATCGGCGCTTTCAGCTTGCTGGGGGCCACCGACAGGGGGTGGTAGGCATAGCGCCCGGCGTGCAGCAGCTGCAGGCAGATCTTGCCGCCGTTGTCGTGCACCGCGGCGGTCACCTGGCGGTGCGGGCGGACCTCCCACGGCCAGGACAGCTTGCCGCCGAACGGCTTGAGCCAGCCGACCACGTTCGGTGCGAAGCCGCCGGTCACGATCAGGCCGACCCCGCCGGCCGCGCGCTCGGCGAAATAGGCGGCCAGGCGCGGGAAGTCGCGCGCGCGGTCCTCCAGGCCGGTGTGCATGGAACCCATCAGGACGCGGTTGCGCAGCTGGGTGAAGCCCAGGTCCAGCGGGGCGAACAGGTGGGGGTAGGCGGGGGATTCGGCGGCTGGCGACATGTCGATACGCTTGCGTACGGAAGCGCGCAGGGTGCCGTGAAAGGGCCTTACGCGCAAGGCCCTTTCACGGCGCCCTGCGCGCTTCGCTCCAAGGTTCGCTGCGCGAACCTTGGACCCTGATGCATGCCTCCTCTACCCCCGCCTGTCGGCGCGCCCCGTCAACAGAAGGGGCTTTTCTCCGGAGGGGCGCGCGCGCTGCATTGGGTAGCTGCCGACCGTTGGTCGGCACGGCGGTGGTCGTGGCTTACGGTGCCGCGACGGTGGCGGGGGCGGGCTTGCGGATGCCGAACAGCGGCAGCGTGACGCCGCAGAGCGGCCCGATCAGCAGCGCGAAGGCGAGGGTGCCCACGCCGACGTTGCCGCCCAACCACCAGCCGATCAGCAGCACGGTGCCCTCGATGAGGCTGCGGACGACCCAGATCGGCCAGCCGGTGCGGGCGTGCAGGCCGGTCATCAGACCGTCGCGCGGGCCGGGGCCAAACCTGGCGCCGATATACAGGCCGGTGGCCACGGCCACCATCAGCAGGCCACAGACGAACACCGGCACCTGCCACGCCAGCCCGTGCACCGCCGGCAGCAGCCACAGGCCGAACTGCGCGCTCGGTCCGATCAGCATGACGTTGAGTACCGTGCCCAGCCCCGGCTTCTGCCGGATCGGCCACCACAGCAACAGCACCAGCGCGCCGATCACGTTGGTGGCCACGCCGAACGACAGCGGCGTCTGCAACGCGATGCCCTGCGACAGCACATCCCACGGCGCCACCCCGATCGCGGCACGGATCATCACCGCCGCGCCCATGCCGTACAGGAACAGGCCAAGCAGCAGTTGCAACAGGCGCAGGGGAAGTGAAGTGGGCATGGCAGGTGTCACCGGAGGGGCCCTTGACTGTAGGGTGCGCCCGCTACGCCGGACAGATACAGATGCACCTCAATATGCGCCGACACCTGCGCCACCGGCTTGCGCCTACCAGCCGGCCAGCACCAGCTTGCCGACCGTGCCACCGCTTTCCAGTTGCCGGTGGGCCTCGCGCAGGTTGGCGGCATTGATCAGGCCCAGATGCGCATTGCGCGTGCTGCGCAGTTCGCCGGCATCGACCAGGCTTGCAACGCGGTTCAGGATGCGGTGCTGTTCGATCATGTCCGCAGTGCGGAACTTCGCGCGCGCAAACATGAATTCCCAATGGATGCCGATGCACTTGGCCTTGTAGGGATCGCCAATGCGCAATGCCGCGCGCGGCTCGACGATCAGGCCGACATGGCCCTGGGGCGCCAGCAGTTCGCCGAGCACATCCCAGTACGTATCGGTGTCGGCCAGATTGAGCGCCACCTGCACCTGCGCGATGCCCAGTGCCTGCAGCTGCGGTGGCAAGGGCTGGTGGTGGTCGACCACGTGGTGGGCGCCCATCTGCAGGCACCACTGCACCGACGCGGCGCGCGACGCCGTGGCGACCACGGTGAAGCCGGCATGCCGGGCCAGCTGGATCGCCATCGAACCCACGCCGCCGGCACCGCCGATGACCAGCAGCACCTGGCCGGCATGGCGACGGTCATCAAACTGCAATGGCATGCGCTGGAACAGCAGTTCCCAGGCAGTCAGCGTGGTCAGCGGCAGCGCTGCGGCGTCGGCGAAATCCAGCGTGGTCGGCTTGCGCCCGACCAGTCGCTCATCCACCAGGTGCCACTGCGCGTTGCTGCCGGGACGTGTCACATCGCCGGCGTAATACACCTCGTCGCCGGGCGCGAAAGCCACTACGTCCGGGCCAACGGCTTCAACGGTTCCGGCGGCGTCGTAGCCAAGAATGCGCGGGGGATCTTCGCGTTCCGGACGCGGCGCGCGCTGTTTGGTATCCACGGGATTGACGGAAATGGCCTGTATTCGCACCCGTAGATCCGAACCTGAGGGCGGACCGGGGTCGGGCAGCGTCAGATCAAGCAGTGCGGCGGGGTCGTCGATCGGCAGGTACTGGCGCAAACCCACGGCTTTCATGGCAGCTCCGGTGCAGGACGTTCCTCATCATACGTCCGCCAACAAAGCTGTTCTTGCGCTGAATCAAGGCGGGTGCGGATTTTTCACGGAATACTGCGATGGTGCAGTCCAGGGGTAGCAAAATCGGGTCGGATCCCTTGCCATTGCTGGGTCTTGCGCAATTTCATCAACCTGTATAGGGTGCCACCAGCTGGGCCGGTAGAGGTCTGGCGGTCGTCTTCACATGTTACGTGACTGTTAACATCACCTTCACCCTCCTGAGCATAATGTTCGCGGCGGTGGCGTGCTGAATCGGCAGTCTGAAAACGACGCAGGTGCTGGCCCATGCCTCTACCGGTTTCATACCCCCGAAATAGGAGCTGTACTCAATGAACAAGAAGATCCTCACTGCCGCGCTGCTGGGCGGTCTGGCTTTCGCCCAGGCTGCATCGGCGCAGGATTTTGACGACCGCTGGTACCTGACCGGTTCGGCCGGCTTCAACTTCCAGGATAACGACCGTCTGACCAACGACGCTCCGTTCGTGACCCTGGGCCTCGGTAAGTTCATCAGCCCCAACTGGTCGCTGGACGGCGAGCTGAACTACCAGAACCCGAACTTCGATGCCAACCAGGATCTGAACTGGAGCCAGTACGGCGTGTCGGTCGACATGCGTCGCCACTTCATCTCTGAAGGCCGTGGCTGGAACCCGTACCTGCTGATGGGTCTGGGCTACCAGAAGTCGGAAGAAGAGTACGCCGCCAACAGCCTGAATGGTCCGCGTGAGCGCAAGGACGGCAACTTCGCCGCCAAGCTCGGCGTCGGCCTGCAGACCACCTTCGAAAAGCGCGTTGCTGTCCGCGCCGAAGTGGCCTACCGCGCTGACTTCGACGACCAGAGCATCTCCGCTCCGTCGGAAGACTGGTTCGGCGACGTGCTGGCTTCGGTCGGCGTCGTGATCCCGCTCGGCCCGGCTCCGACCGCCGCTGTGGTTGCCCCGGCTCCGGTTGCTCCGAGCTGCGCCGACCTGGATGACGACGGTGACGGCGTCAACAACTGCGACGACAAGTGCCCGGATTCGCAGCCGGGTCAGACCATCGGTCCGGACGGTTGCCCGGTCCCGGTCTCGATCGATCTGAAGGGTGTGAACTTCGACTTCGACAAGGCGACCCTGCGTCCGGACGCCGTGGCGATCCTGAGCGAAGCCACCGAGATCCTGAAGCGTTACCCGGATCTGCGTGTTGAAGTTGCCGGTCACACCGACTCGAAGGGTACCGACGCTTACAACCAGAAGCTGTCGGAGCGTCGCGCCACCACCGTGTATGACTACCTGACCAAGAACGGCGTGTCCGCTTCGCGTCTGGTGGGCCCGATCGGCTACGGCGAGAGCCGTCCGATTGCGCCGAACACCAACCCGGATGGCTCGGACAACCCGGAAGGTCGTGCAAAGAACCGTCGTACCGAGCTGAACGTCCAGAACTAATCCTTCTGGTAGTACAGTTTCAGAAGAGGGCCCGGCATTGCCGGGCCCTTTTTTTTGTTCTTTTTCCGCCCGCGTGGCAAAAAAGCACGTGCCGTTGCTTTGGCCCTTTCCAGGCACGGCAGTCGGTGGGTCGGGGGCTGGGTCCCCATGCCCTTTCCGGCGAATGTCCCCCGGCGTCGGCCTGCGGCCGCCACCTCCTCCTTTATTTCGCCTCCAAGGGCATGGGGACCCAGCCCCCGACCCACCGACTGCCAGGAAAAAAGCCCTGCTCCCCGCCCGTACCGCAAGCCGAGCTCCGTAGCAGCCGGTAGGCTCCTGGGCAAAATAAAGGAGGAGGCCGCCCCGCGGCCGGGGGACATTTGCGCCAGGGGCCTACCGGCTGCTACGGAGCCCTCACGCTCGCGGATGACCGGACGAAGCTCGCTTTTTAAAAGCCCTGATCAAGAAATCAACAATAAATCCAACAAGTTGCCGTATTCATTGAATGTGGGATCTTGAAAGCCGTTGTGGCGCTGTTAAACTCGCCGCGTCACCCCTTTTCCCTGGATGCATCCCATGCTGCGTATCGCACTGGCCGCCGTGCTCGGCCTGGCCTTGGTTCCCACCGCCTACGCAGCCGTGGATTGCTCGGCGCATGCCATCAGCGCCTCGCCGCTGCCGCTGCCGGCCACCGCAATCGCCCCGGTCGCTGAAGAGCTTTACATCCGTAATGTGCAGCTGGGCATGCCCGCCGGCGTGCTCACCTCCAACTTCGACCAGCAGCAGTCGCTTGATCGCGTCCTGCAGCGCCTGCGCATCGATGGCTGCCAGAACATCGCCAAGGCCATGCCCGGCGCACCGGCGATCAAGGCCAACGACCCGGCCGCCTACAAGCCGGCCACCGAATTTGACAATACGCCGTGGCGCTTTGACATGAGCCAGAACGGCAAGCGCATGACCGCCGAAGAATTCGATGCCTGGATGAAGGCCCGTGGCGTGCGCGTGGTCAAGGCGCGTCCGGTTCCCGCTGCAGCCCCGGCCGCGGCCGAAGCACCGGCTGACACCAAGCCGGGCGAGAAGAAGTAAGCCGCCCTGCGCGGAGCACGATGAGCACACGCCGGCCCCCTGCCGCGCCTGCCTCTCGACCACGCCGCCCCGAGCGGCGTGCGTCACCGGTAACACGTCCGCGCAACGACGATGCACCGCGCCATGGCTTGGCGCGCGTGCTCTCCAAGGCCGGGCTGTGTTCGCGCACCGAAGCGGCGCGCTGGATCCAGGCAGGCCGCGTCACCGTTGATGGCCGCGTCATCAACAACCCCGAATTTCCCATCATCGACGGTCGCCACCACGTGCGCGTCGATGGCCAGCCGCTGGATGCGCCACGCCGCATCCACCTGATGCTCAACAAACCGCGCGGCCTGGTCACCACCGCCCAGGACGAGCAGGGCCGTGACACCGTCTACCGCTGTTTCGATGGTGCCGGCCTGCCGTGGATCGCGCCGGTCGGGCGCCTGGACAAAGCCAGCGAAGGCCTGCTGTTGTTCAGCAACGACCCGCAATGGGCCGCGCGCCTGACCGACCCCGCCACCGGCCCGGACAAGACCTACCACGTCCAGATCGACGCCATTCCCGATGCTGCGCAGCTGCAGGCGTTGTGCACCGGGGTGGAGGACGAAGGCGAGCATCTGCGCGCGCGCCGCGCCACCCTGCTGCGCAGTGGCGACAAGACCGCCTGGCTGGAAGTGGTGCTGGAAGAAGGCCGCAACCGGCATATCCGCCGCCTGCTGGCCGCGTTGGACATCAACGTGCTGCGCCTGGTGCGCGTGGCCATCGGGCAACTGCCGATGGGTGCGCTGGGCAAGGGCACCTGGCGCGAACTGAGCGCGCACGACCTGGACCTGCTGTATGCCGCGGCCGACGGTGCCGTGGCCCCGCCGTGACTTCCTGGCCTGCCCGTGCGTGGCAGGCCGACCGAACCGGGCAATGGATGGCCTTGTACCCGACGTTCCATTCACTCCCGGGAGATTCCCCCATGCACGCCCAACGCCTCAACCTTTCCCTGTTCCGCAGCGCCTGCCTGCTGGCGTCGGCCGCACTGCTGGCTGCCTGCGGCGGACACAAGCACACCGCCAAGGCGGACGCCCCGGTGGCTGACAAGGTGGTGGAAGTCACGACCCCTGAACTCGACGGCCGCGGCAGCTACCGTTTCATGATGAGCAACGGCGACAAGAAGATGTCTGCCGACGAGTTCGACGCCTGGATGAAGGCCAACGGCATCCGCGTGGCCAAGGGCAACGGCCAGGACCGCCCGGTCGCCGCACCGGTGGTGGTGGCCAGCAAGGAACAGGCCAAGGACAAGAAGAAAAAGAAGAAGTAACCCCGCCGCGCGCGTCGCACCGACGGTAGAGCCGACCGTTGGCCGGCTGGGGCGCGCAAAGCGTGCCCCGTGGCGGATGGTGATGACCCCACATCTATGGCTGATGACCTGCGACGGAGGGCAGCCGACCAACGGTCGGCTCTACCCCCGGAATGCGCGGGTGCGGCGGTAGCGCCGTGCGGCACTCAGCCCTTGATCACGCCCAGCTCCACACCGATGCGGGTGAACGCATCGATGGCGCGGTCCAGGTGCGCACGCGTGTGCGCGGCGCTGATCTGCGTGCGGATGCGTGCCTGGCCCTTGGGCACTACCGGGAAGAAGAAGCCGATCGCGTAGATGCCTTCTTCCAGCAGGCGCTCGGCGAACTTCTGCGCCAGCGGCGCGTCGTACAGCATCACCGGGCTGATCGGGTGCACGCCCGGCTTCACGTCGAAACCGGCGGCGGTCATCTTCTCGCGGAAGTAGGCGGTGTTCTCGGCCAGCGTGCTGCGCAGGTCGTCGGCGGCGGCCAGCATCTCGAACGCCTTGATGCCGGCGGCGACCACGTGCGGCGGCAGCGAGTTGGAGAACAGGTACGGGCGCGAACGCTGGCGCAGCAGTTCAACCACTTCGCTGCTGGCGCAGGTGAAGCCACCCAGCGCGCCGCCCATCGCCTTGCCCAGGGTGCCGGTGATGATGTCGATCTTCTCCAGCACGCCCTTGACCTCGGCCGAGCCGCGGCCGGTGGCGCCCAGGAAGCCGGTGGCATGGCATTCGTCGATGTGCACCAGCGCGTTGTACTTCTTCGCCAGCGCGGTGATTTCGTCCAGCGGGGCAATGAAGCCGTCCATCGAGAACACGCCATCGGTGGTGATCAGCTTGGTCCGGCAGCCGGCGGCATCGGCGGCCTGCAGCTGGGCTTCCAGGTCGGCCATGTCGCAGTTGGCGTAGCGGAAGCGCTTGGCCTTGCACAGGCGCACGCCGTCGATGATCGAGGCGTGGTTGAGCGCGTCGGAGATGATGGCGTCGTTTTCGCCCAGCAGCGGCTCGAACAGGCCGCCGTTGGCATCGAAGCAGGCCGCGTACAGGATCGTGTCCTGCTTGCCGAAGAACGTGGCGATCTGCTGTTCCAGCTGCTTGTGCAGGTCCTGGGTGCCACAGATGAAGCGCACCGAGGCCATGCCGAAGCCGTGGCTGTCCAGCGCGTCCTTGGCGGCCTGGATCAGGTCGGCGTGGTCGGCCAGGCCCAGGTAGTTGTTGGCGCAGAAGTTCAGCACCGTGCGGCCGTCGTCCAGGGTGATCTCGGCCGACTGCGGGCTGGTGATGATGCGTTCGGACTTGAACAGGCCCTGGGCGCGGATCGCCTCCAGTTCTTCAACGTAGTGCTGGGTCAGCGGGGCGGAGGTGGCGTCGCTCATGGCAGGCAGTCTTCGGCACGGGAAAACCGGGATTTTACCTGTCGCCGCCGGGCAGGGGGGCGCCGGCGGTGGCTCGGCGGGCCGGGTGCGGTCGGAACGGTTGCACACGTGATTGTTGCATCGCAATATCAATCAGGTTAAAAAACCGTAAACCCCGCTGCACCGCCCACCCCACGTCCCGGAGAGACCCCGCATGAACCACGCCACGCGCTGTACCGCCGCCGCTGTGCTCTGCGCCGCCCTGCTTGCCCCGTTTGCCGCCAGTGCCCAGGACGAGGCCGAATCGCCGTTCAGCTGGAACGTCACCGCCGTGTCCGACTACGTGTTCCGTGGCGTGTCCCAGACCGATGAAGACCCGACCCTGCAGGCCGGCTTCACCTACACCTCGCCGGTGGGCCTGTACGCGGGCGTGTGGGGGTCGGGCGTGGACTTCGGGCCGGGCGACCCGAGCACGGAGGTCGACTACCTGATCGGCTACGGGGTGGATGTCACCGACGGGGTCAATTTCGACGTGCTGCTCAATCGCTATACTTATCCGGGCGCCAGCGAGCTGAACTACAACGAGCTGATCACCACCACCACCTTCGCCGAGCAGTACAAGCTGACGGTGGCCTACACCGACGATCTGTCCGGCTCCGATACCAAGAGCTGGTACTACGCGGTGGGCGGCGAGTGGGGCCTGCCCAATGAGTTCACGCTGAGCGCGAACGTGGGCCGCACCTCGCTGGAAACCGATTTCGGCAAGGACTACACCGACTTCAACGTCGGCGTGAGCCGCCAGTTCGGCCTGTTCAACCTGGGCCTGGGGTACCACGGTACCGATGGCGCCGGTCGCGACAACAACGGCAAGCTGGCCGACAACCGCGTGGTGTTCACCGTGGCCGTGGGCAAATGATCTGAGGCTGCGATGGCATGAAAAAGGCGCCGAAAGGCGCCTTTTTCGTTTGCCGGTCGGTACCGGGTTGCCTCAGTTCCAGCTCAGCACGACCTTGCCGGCCTTGCCCTGTTCCATCAGGTCGAAGCCCTTCTGGAAGTCGTCGATCGGCAGCTGGTGGGTGAGCACCTTGCCAAGCGGGAAACCGGACAGCACCAGCTGGGTCATCTTGTACCAGGTCTCGTACATCTTGCGGCCGTAGATGCCCTGCACGGTCAGGCCCTTGAAGATGATCTTGTCCCAGTCACAGCCGGCGCCCTTGGGCATGATGCCGAGCATGGCGATCTTGCCGCCGTGGTACATGCAGTCGAGCATGTCGTTGAAGGCGCGCGGGTTGCCGCTCATTTCCAGGCCGACGTCGAACCCCTCCATGTGCAGGTCCTTCATGACGTCCTTGAGCGAGGTGTTGGACACGTTGACGACGCGGGTGGCGCCCATGTCCGCGGCCAGCTTGAGGCGGAAGTCGTTGACGTCGGTGACCACCACGTTGCGCGCGCCGATGTGCTTGCAGATGCCCGCGGCGATGATGCCGATGGGGCCGGCGCCGGTGATGAGCACGTCTTCGCCGATGACGTTGAACTCCAGCGCGCAGTGCGCGGCGTTGCCGTACGGGTCGAAGAAGGCGGCCAGCTCGGACGGGATCTGGTCGGGGATGGGCCACAGGTTGCTGGCCGGCATCACCATGTATTCGGCGAAGGCGCCGTTGACGTTGACGCCGATGCCGACGGTGTTGGGGCACAGGTGCGGGCGGCCGCCACGGCAGTTGCGGCAGTGGCCGCAGACGATGTGGCCTTCGGCCGAGACGCGCTGGCCGAGCTCATAGCCGGTGACGCCGGGGCCGATTTCGGCGATGCGGCCGACGAATTCGTGGCCGATGGTCAGGCCGGGCTTGATGGTGCGCTGGCTCCATTCGTCCCACAGGTAGATGTGCAGGTCGGTACCGCAGATGGCGGTCTTTTCGAGCTTGATCAGGACCTCGTTCGGGCCCGGGGTGGGGACCGGAACCTCTTCCAGCCAGATGCCCTTGGCGGCTTCACGCTTGACCAGGGCCTTCATTGTTTGCTGCGCCATCGGGGTGGAACTCGTCTGGGGGAAAACGCGGATTATAGGGCCGCGGGCTGTTTTCCCATGTTGCATTGCGGGTGGTTTGGCGGGGGTAGCAGCGCCTGCTTCTGCGAGCGAGGTGCCGGGCAGGCCGGTGCAGGACACGCCGTAAACCCGTCCCTGGGGGCTCGTGGTCCGCATCCATGCGGCCCAACGGTCCTGCACCGGCCTGCCCGCCACCTCCAGCCGGCTGCCCGTGCCCGCGGGGACGTAGAGCCGGGCTCTGCCCGGCTGGCATTCCCGGCTGACATTACCGGCTGGCATTCCCCGGCTGGCATTTGCCGGCGGGCACCCCCCATGACTTCCGGGCTTCGGGCCGGGGCAGGGGGCTGGGCTACACTCGGCGGTTCTTTCACCAGGGGCTGCTCAATGCGCTCGAACCTGCTCGCTTTCTCCGTCGTCGCCAGCCTTGGGCTGGTCCAGGTCGCCCATGCCGCTGAAGGCATGTGGGTGCCGCAGCAGCTGCCGGAGATTGCCGGGCCGCTCAAGCAGGCCGGTCTGAAGCTGTCGGCCGAGCAGATCTCCAACCTCACCGGCGACCCGATGGGCGCGGTGGTGGCGTTGGGCGGCTGCACGGCCAGCTTCGTGTCCCCGCAGGGTCTGGTGGTGACCAACCACCATTGCGCGTACGGCGCGATCCAGCTGAACTCGACCGCCGAGAAGAACCTGATCAAGGACGGCTTCAACGCGCCGACCCTGAAGGACGAGCTGAGCGCCGGCCCGAATGCGCGCGTGTTCGTGCTCGACCAGATCACCGACGTGACCGCGCAGGCCAAGGCCGCGATCGCCGCCGCCGGCAAGGACCCGCTGGCCCGCACCCGCGCGCTGGATGCCTTCGACAAGGCCCAGACCGCCGCCTGCGAAGCCGATGCCGGTTTCCGCTGCCGTCTCTTCAGCTTCTCCGGTGGCAACACCTACCGGCTGTTCCGCAACATGGAAATCAAGGACGTGCGCCTGGTCTATGCGCCCCCGGGCAGCGTGGGCAAGTTCGGTGGCGATGTCGACAACTGGATGTGGCCGCGCCACACCGGCGATTTCTCGTTCTACCGCGCCTACGTGGGCAAGGACGGCAAGCCGGCGGCCTTCGCGGCCGACAACGTGCCGTACCAGCCGAAGCACTTCCTGAAATTCGCCGACCAGCCGCTGGGCGCCGACGACTTCGTGATGGTGGCCGGCTACCCGGGCCGCACCAACCGCTATGCGCTGGCCGGTGAGTTCAACGAAACCGCAGGCTGGACCTACCCGACCATCGCCCAGCATTACGCCGCGGTGCTGAAGATGATCGACGAGGCCGGCAAGGCCGACGCCGACATCAAGGTGAAGTACGCCGCCACCGCGGCCAGCATGAACAACGTGGCCAAGAACTACGTCGGCCAGCTGGAAGGTTTCAAGCGCATCGACGCGGCCGGTCAGAAAAAGGCCGAAGAAGCGGCCGTGCTGGCCTGGCTGAAGCAGCAGGGCGCGGCAGGCAAGCCGGCGCTGGCCGCGCACGCGCAGCTGATCAAGCACCTGGATACCAGCAAGGCCACGCGCGAGCGCGACCTGTTCGTAAGCCAGTTCAACAGCACCTCGGCGGTGGGCGCGGCCCTGTCGCTGTACCGCCTGTCGATCGAGCGCGCCAAGCCCGATGCCGAGCGCGAAGCGGGCTTCCAGGAGCGCGACCTGACCACCATCGAAGGCGGCCTGAAGCAGATGGATCGCCGCTACGTGGCGAAGATGGACCAGCAGCTGCAGACCTACTGGCTGGACCAGTACGTCGCCCTGCCGGCCGATCAGCGCAGCAACGCGGTGCTCAACACGTGGCTGGCCGGCAGTGACGCTGCTGCAGTCAAGGCGCTGGTGGCCAAGCTGGGCGGCACCGAACTGGGCAGCCTGGACAAGCGCCTGAGCTGGTTCAAGGCCGACCGCGCCGCCTTCGAGGCCAGCACCGATCCGGCCATCCAGTACGCCGTGGCGGCAATGCCGGCGCTGCTCAAGCAGGAAGAGCAGAAGAAGATCCGCGAAGGCGAATCGCTGACCGCCCGCCCGCTGTACCTGCAGGCCGTGGCCGACTACAAGAAGAGCAAGGCCGGCTTCGTCTACCCCGATGCCAACCTGTCGCTGCGCATCACCTTCGGCAACGTCATGGGCTATGGCAAGGACGGTGTGAACTACACCCCGTTCACCACTCTGGAAGGCGTGGCCGCCAAGGAAACCGGCGTGGATCCGTTCGATTCGCCCAAGGCGCTGCTGGAGGCGGTCAAGGCCAAGCGCTACGGCGGCCTGGAAGACAAGCGGATCGGCTCGGTCCCGGTGAACTTCCTGTCCAACCTGGACATCACCGGCGGCAACTCCGGTTCGCCGGTGCTGGATGCGCACGGCAAGCTGGTGGGCCTGGCGTTCGACGGCAACTGGGAGTCGGTCAGCTCCAACTGGGTGTTCGACCCGGTGATGACCCGCATGATCGCGGTGGACAGCCGCTACATGCAGTGGATCATGCAGGAAGTGGCGCCCGCGCCGCAGCTGCTGAAAGAGCTGAACCTGGCGAAGTGACCCTCACAACCCCGCGGCGAAAGCCGCGGGGTTTTTCGTTGGGCAGATGTCGACCGTGGGGCGGCAGGCGGCCGGTGCAGGGCCCGTGGCCCGTGCCGACCAACGGTCGCATCTACCGGGTATCATGCGGTGCTCGCGGTCATTCACATCATGTGAACGATTGCGACAGCATTCCTCCCCCAAGGACTCCCAGTACGCATGCGCATCCTGCTTGCCCGCCACGGTGAAACGCCGTGGAATGCCGAAGGCCGTTACCAGGGCCAGATCGATATCCCGTTGTCGCCGATCGGCGAAGCCCAGGCCCAGGCCCTCGGGGAGCGCCTGAAGTCGGTGGACATCACCCGTGCGGTGGCATCGCCGCTGTCGCGTGCACAGCGCACCGCACAGCTGGCGCTGGGTGCCGAACGCGCGTCGATGCTGCTGACCGAACCGGAGCTGCAGGAGATCGCGCACGGTGAGTGGGAAGGCCTGCTGGCCAGTGAAATCCATGAAAAGGACCCGTCGCGCCTGCAGGCCTGGCGCGACGAGCCCGACACCGTGCTGATGCCCGGTGGCGAATCGCTGCGCCTGGTGCTGGAGCGCAGCTGGCGCGGCCTGGCGCGTGCCGCCGAAGGCCTGGGCGAGCACGACACCCTGCTGGTGGTCGCCCACGATGCGGTCAACCGGGTCATCCTGTGCCGCATCCTCGGCCTGCCGCTGTCGCGCCTGTGGACATTCCGCCAGGCCCCGACCACGCTGAACCTGCTCGAAGGCGCCGACCTGGACCAGCTCGAACTGGTGCGCCTGAACGACTGCGCGCACCACACCCCGTTCTTCGGCGAAGCCAAGCACCGCGCGCTGTAACCGTCCCGCGTCCCATTCCGTCGTCCGCCCCACTGATCCAATGCCCATGACCACCGCACGCCCGCACACCCTTTCCGCCTGGCTCAGCCATATCGAGCAGCAGCACCCGGCCACCATCGACATGGGCCTGGAGCGCGTGCGCAGCGTCGCGCAGGCACTGGGGTTGGCGCAGCCCGGCGCGTACACCGTGGTCGTGGGCGGCACCAACGGCAAGGGTTCCACGGTCGCCTTCATCGAGGCGATCGCGCGGGCGGCCGGGTGGAAGGTCGGCGCGTACACCTCGCCGCACCTGCTGCGTTACAACGAGCGCGTGCGCATCGATGGGCAGGACGTCGCCGACGATGCGCTGATCGCCGCGTTCAATGCCATCGAAGACGCACGCGGCAGCACCACGCTGACCTATTTCGAGTACGGCACGCTGGCCGCGCTGTATCTGTTCGGGCAGGCCGGGCTGGACCTGGCGGTACTCGAAGTCGGCCTGGGCGGGCGCCTGGATGCGGTCAACATCGTCGACGCCGATGTGGCGGTGATCACCACCGTGGACATCGATCACAGCGAGTGGCTGGGCGAGGATCGCGAAGCGATCGGCGTGGAGAAGGCCGGCATCATCCGCGGCTGGAAGCCGGTGATCCTGGGCGAAACCGATCCGCCGTCCAGCGTGCTGGCACGTGCCTACCTGCTGGGCGCCAACGCGATCCGCGGCGGCAGCGATTTCTTCGCCGACGTCATCGATGCGCAGCACTGGCGCTGGCGCGATGTGGGGTTCAGCATCGAGCTGCCCACCCCGGCCCTGCGCGGCCCGATCCAGCTGCGCAATGCCGCCTCCGCGATCGCCGCGCTGCGCACCCTGGATAAGCCGCTGTCGCGCGCGGCGATCACCGAGGGCGTGGCCACTGCGCGCATCCGCGGCCGGTTGCAGGCCGTGCAGCGCAACGGCGTGGATGTGCTGGTGGATGTGGGCCACAACCCGCAGGCCGCGCGCGAACTGGCGGCCGCATTGAAGGCCGCACCGGTGGCCGGGCGCACCCGGGCGGTGTTTGCCGCCCTGCAGGACAAGGATGCGGCCGGCGTGGTCGAGGCACTGGGCGGGCAGGTCGATGCGTGGCACCTGGCCGGTCTGGACGGTGCCCGCGCGCAGAGCGCGCAGGCGCTGCAGGCCCGCCTGCAGGACACCGCCGCCGCCGATGCCCGTCAGCACGCCACCGTTGCCGACGCGCTGGAAGCGGCACTGGCCGCCGCTGCCGCCGGGGACCGGGTGCTGGTATTCGGCTCGTTCCATACCGCCGCACAGGCGCTGCAGTGGCTGGACGCAGCGGACTGACACAGGTTTTCAATGCGCTGCGGCCGTTCAGCCGCCACCGTCGCCGCTCACGCCGACACCCGTATAATCGCCGTGGCATTCCGCCGCGCCGCCCTGCCTGCCTTCCGTGGATACTCCTCTGAAACAGCGACTGATTGGTGCCATCGTTCTGGTGGCTTTGGCTGTGATCTTCCTGCCCATGCTGGTCAAAGGCCCTGCGCCTGACAGCGGCGTGGCCAGCGTACCCATCAGTGCACCGGCAGCGCCGTCGGACGGCCAGTTCGAAACCCGCGAACTGCCGCTGGTCGCGCCCACCGGCGCGGCAACCGGCCTGCAGGGGGCATCGACCACCCAGCCGCTGCAGGACGGCGTGGACGCCACGTCCGCCCCGGCTGCGGCCGACAGCTCGCCTGCGGTGGCGGCCGGCAACTTCGCGGTCAGCTTTGGTGCCTATGGCAGCCAGGCCGACGCCGATGCGGTGATTGCCTACCTGAAAAAATCGCAGCTGCCCGGCTTTGCCGAACCGGCCACCATCAATGGCCGCCAGGCGTGGCGCGTGCGGGTTGGCCCGTATGCCGACCGCGCCCAGGCCGAAGCCGCCCGCCTGCAGGCGGTGAAGGTGCGCAACGACGTCAAGGCCGAAGTGGTCACGCTGGATGCGCGCGCCGACACGGCCGTGGCCGCTGCACCGGCGCCGTCGCCGGCCGCCGCCGCCCCGGCCACCGCCACTGCGTCCAGCGCTGCCGCTGCGCCGTCCAGTGTCGCGGTGAAGACCGAAGCGCTGCCGCCGGAGCCGGTCGCCGCCGCGAAGCCGGTGGCCCCCAAGCCCGAACCCAAGCCGGCCCCGGCCAAGCCCGAACCGGCCAAGCCGGAGCCGGCCGCGACCGCCGCTGCCAAGCCGGTGGCAACGCCGGCGGCCCCGGCCGCCAGCAGCATCGGCTTCGCCGTGCAGCTGGGCGCGTTCGGCCAGGCTGCCGAAGCCAATGCCCTGCGCGACAAGGTCCGCGCCGCCGGCTTCAGCGCGTTCGTGGAACAGGTACGCACCGACAAGGGCACGCTCAACCGCGTCCGCGTGGGTCCGGTCGCCAACCGCGCCGAGGCCGAAAACCTCAAGGCCCAGGTGGCGTCCAAGGTGGGCGTGGCAGGCATGGTCCGGCCGCATCCCTGATGCTGCACGCGTCCGCGCGCCCTGAGCCCGCACGGCCCCGGTGCCGGGGGCGCGCATGATCGACATCGCCCTGCTGGTGGTGATCGCGCTGTCGGCCCTGCTGGGCGTGCTGCGCGGCTTTGTCAGCATCGTCATCAGCCTGGCGTCGTGGGTGCTGGGCGCCTGGGCCGCGCTGGTGTTCGGGCAGGACGCGGCCACCTGGTGGGCCGGCTCGGCTGAACCGGGTACCGGCCATGTGATCGCCGGCTACGTCTCGGTGTTCCTGCTGGTGATGGTGGCGGTGTGGGCGATCGGCCTGGTGATCCGTCAGCTGGTGCGGGCCACCAGCCTCAACGGTGCCGACCGGCTGCTGGGCGGGGTACTCGGCGTGGCACGCGGCGCGCTGATCGGCTGCGTGCTGTTGCTGGCGGCGTCCTACACCCCGATGGTCAATGAGCCCAGCTGGCGCGACTCCCAGCTGCGGGGCGTGCTCGACCCTGGCGTGGCCTGGTTGCAGGCGCGCATGCCGGGCATGCCCGAGCTGCCGCAGCTGCCCGGCGTGGACGCGCTGCAGGGCCTGGCCGGCCTGCCGGCGGCGCTGCCGGAGGTGAATGCGGCGCAACTGCCCGGCGCGGAGTTGGGCAAGCCGGGCCTGACAGGCGATAATGGCGTGCTTGGCGGATTGCTGGCAGGGCGCGGATGGCCGCGACCACTGGATGAAACCCCGCAGCAGGCGGGAGACCCCACCGACGTGGGGGCGCGCAGCGGCAGCCCAGGTTCCTCGCAGCACAACGATCCGGCGCGCGTGCGCCCGGATCAGCCTGTTCCGGCACGGAACGGGTCCCCCGGCCAGGCACGGCCACCTTCACTGTAGATGGGCACAGCCCAGCGGAGATTCGCACCATGTGTGGCATCGTCGGAATCGTCGGCAACCAGAACGTCGCCGGGCAGTTGTATGACGGCCTGACCGTCCTCCAGCATCGTGGCCAGGACGCGGCCGGCATCGCCACCGCCGACGGCACGCGGCTGCGCGTGCAGAAGGCCAACGGGCTGGTCCGCGACGTGTTCGACGCCAAGCGGATGTCGACCCTGGAAGGCCGCGTCGGCATCGCCCACGTGCGCTACCCGACCGCCGGCTCCGAAGGCATGGACGAGGCGCAGCCGTTCTACGTGAACTCGCCGTACGGCATCGCGCTGGCCCACAACGGCAACCTGATCAATACCGAAGCCCTGCGCCAGCAGGTGTTCGAACAGGACCGCCGCAACGTCAACACCGACTCGGACAGCGAAGTGCTGCTGAACGTGTTCGCCTACGAACTGGACGCGCAGCGCCAGCTCACCCCGGAAGCGGCGATCCGCGCCGTGGCCGGCGTGCACCGCCGGGTCAAGGGCGGCTACGCGGTGATCAGCGTGGTGCTGGGCCTGGGCCTGGTGGCCTTCCGCGACCCGCACGGCATCCGCCCGCTGGTGCTGGGCAAGCGCGCTCACGCCGAAGGCGATGAATACATCGTGGCCTCCGAATCGGCCGCGCTGGACGTGCTGGGCTTCCAGCGCGTGCGCGACGTGCGCCCGGGCGAAGCGCTGGTGATCACCGCGCGTGGCGAACTGTTCTCCGAGGTCTGCGCCGAGCCGGCCGAGCACAGCCCGTGCATCTTCGAGTACGTGTATTTCGCACGTCCCGATTCGATGATCGACAACGTGTCGGTGCACAAGGCGCGCATGCGCATGGGCATCAAGCTGGGCGAGAAGATCCTGCGCCTGCGTCCGGACCACGACATCGACACCATCATCCCGATCCCGGACACCTCGCGCGACGCCGCGCTGGAAATCTCCAACACGCTCGGGGTGAAGTACCGCGAAGGCTTCATCAAGAACCGCTACATCGGCCGTACCTTCATCATGCCGGGGCAGGGCGAGCGCGTGAAATCGGTGCGCCGCAAGCTCAACCCGATCCACCTGGAGTTCCGCAACCGGGTAGTGCTGCTGGTGGACGACTCGATCGTGCGCGGCACCACCAGCCAGCAGATCGTGCAGATGGCGCGCGACGCCGGCGCGCGCAAGGTGTACCTGGCCAGCGCCGCGCCGCCGGTGCGTTACCCCAACATCTACGGCATCGACATGCCGGCCGCCGAAGAACTGGTGGCGCACAACCGCAGCATTGAAGACATCGAAAAGCACCTGGGCTGCGACTGGCTGATCTACCAGGACATCGAAGACATGGAAGCGGCGGTGCGCGAAGGCAACCCGGAGCTGAAGGCCTTCGATTCGTCGTGCTTCAACGGTGTCTACCCGACCGGCATCGAGCCGGGGTATTTCGAGCGCATCCAGCAGTTGCGCTCGGACGATGCCAAGCACAAGCGTCGCGCCTGAGGCTACGCCGATGGCCGAGCAGTTGCCGCTGGAAGCGGCTGGTGACCTGCTGCGTGCCGCGCAGCAGTGCCTGGCCGCAACGGACCCGCTGCAGAAGGTCGCGCTGACCCAGGCCTACGCGGTGCAGTTTCGTGCGGGCCAGCTCAAGGCCCGCGCCGATGCCGCGCCGCCCGCGCCGATCCGCATGCCGGGCCGGCCGCCCAGGCCGCACCTGGTGCACCCGCGCGACCTGCCCAAGCGCGGGCTGGGCAGTGCGGAGGGACGCGCCGCGTTCATCCATGCCATCGCGCATATCGAACTCAATGCCATCGATCTGGCCTGGGACGCGGTGTACCGCTTCCGTGGCCTGCCCGGTGCGTTCCATGCCGACTGGGTGAGCGTGGCCGACGACGAATCACGCCATTTCATGCTGCTGCACGGGCGGCTGCAGGCGCTGGGATTCGACTACGGGGATTTCGACGCCCACAACGGCCTGTGGGAAATGTGCGAGAAGACCGCGCACGATGGGCTGTCGCGCATGGCGCTGGTACCGCGCGTGCTGGAGGCCCGCGGGCTGGATGTCACCCCGGGCATGATCAACAAGCTGCGGTCGGCCAACGACCACGCCACCGCCGATGTGCTGGAGATCATCCTGCGCGAGGAAGTGGCGCACGTGGCCGCCGGGTCGCGCTGGTATCACTGGTACTGCAAGCGCGCCGGGGTCGAACCGCGCGAACGCTTCATCGCGCTGTTGAACGAGTACGCCGGCGGCTTCCTGTATGGCCCCTTCAACCTGGAGGCGCGCCTGCTGGCCGGGTTCGACGAAGAAGAACTGGCCAACCTGATCGAACAGGCCGGCCGCACCAGCGGCCCGGTGCGATAGCACCACATCGCGTGCAGCCACCCATGGGGTGGCTCTACCGCATCACGCCCGGGTAGAGCCACCCCATGGGTGGCCGCACGCAGACCACAAGCCCAGGTAGAGCCACCCCATGGGTGGCTGCACGCACATCACGCGCCAAGGTAGAGCCACCCCACGGGTGGCCGCACGCAGACCACGCGCCCGGGTAGAGCCACCCCATGGGTGGCTGCACGCAGACCACGCGCGGTAGAGCCACCCCACGGGTGGCTGGCGGATCACCTCTGCTGGCTGCACGCACATCACGCGTTCGGCAACACCACGCGTTTGCCATCCTCGGTGGGCCGGTTGATGTAGAACAGTCCCGGCCCGGGGCGATACGGCAATTCGCGGGTGCCTTCATCGGCGGCGTAGAGCAGCGCGGTGTCGCCGAGCGCGTCGAAATTCCAGTGTGCCGACTGCATCAGGTAGTGCTGCCGCAGCAGCTGTTCCTGTGCCGCGTCCAGCGCCTGGCCCGACAACAGCCGCGCGGCGATCGGCCGCAGCACGTCGGGCAGGGTGAGCTCGGCCACGTCGTCGGCATCGGCCAACCAGCGCACGCCCGCCGCGGCCGCACGCTGCTGCATCAGCCGCAATGCCACCCACTGGTAGCGCCCGTCGATGTCGCGTTTCAACACCACCGCCGCGTGCGCATACAGCACCCACTGCGGCAGCACGCTGGCACTGCCGGCCACCCGCTGGGCCTGCCAGCGGTGCCACACGTCCACCCACACCGCGTCATCGCCCAAGCCCAGCTCGGCTTGCCAACGCTGGCACGCCGCCAGCGCCTGCCGGTACACCTGCGTGCCCTGCAGCAGGTGCAGCGGCGGCACCTCGGTGTCGGCCAGGCCGTGCCCGGCAACGCGCTGGCCGAGCGGGCGGGTCAACAGCTTGGGCCCTTCGATGCGCTGGTCGTAGCCGCCGCCGATGTTGGCGTGCACGCCGGGCAGGGCGATCTCTTCGTGCTGCGGCGCCACCGAGGTCAGCGCGAAGTGGTAACGGTGTTCGTCGCGCGCGGCAATCTGCACCACCTTGGCGGCGCACCCGGCCGGCAGCGCGACATCGGGCAGTTCGTCGCGCTGCTGCGGGTTGATCGCCACCACCGTGTCGAACAGCCCGACAAAGCGCGCCGGCCGTGCGGATATGACCGTCTCGTTGGCCAGCTGCCAGCCGGTGCGGTGCAGCTGCTCACGCAGCCACGCGCGGCCGTCGGCGCGGTTGAGCCGGGTGAGCGCGTCGCGTGCGGACGCGGCGCCGCGCGAGAAACCGAACAGGTCGATATGCAGCGTCTCCAGCACCGCCTGCGGATGGGTTCGCGCCAGCGCGCGCAGGGCCTCGGGAAGCAGTTCGTCCAGCGCCCGCCGCGACTTGGCACGCACCCCGGTGCGCCCGATGCCGAAGGCCAGGCCCATCAGGTCGTCGTCGCTCCCGGTGCGGGTGCCGGCACCTTCGATGTAGATCGCCAGCGATGCCACCGGGCCGCGCGTCGGCCGCGCGCGGTCGTCGGGATACAACGCATGCAGCCGCGCGATGTTGGTCAGCCCGTTGCTGTAGCTGCTGGTCAGCCGGCTCTGGTAGGGCGAGGCGTCATCGGCCACCAGTGGCGCCGGTGGCCGTGCGGTGGGGGTGGTGCTGCCGGGCGGGCGGGAGGCGTGCAGCAGGTTGTCGGCATTGTTGCGGGTGCCGTCGAAGAACAGGCCGATCTGCAGCGACAACGTTGCCGTGGGTGCCGGAGGGGGCTGTCCTGCCATGGCCATCTGTTCCCGATAGATGCGCCGAAGGTAGCGCGAAAACGACACGAACGCGACGTGGCTGAACCAGCCGGTCGGCGGTCACAGTTCGGAAAAATGATCGAGTTTGTCTATTGAATTCACGCGATCAAGTGGAGCCATATGGGCGGGCCCGCTCGCAGGGGCTGCACCGCAATCACGATGTCCACCCCGTTTTCCACTCAAAGAGAGACGACACGATGTCCAGATCGATGAGCAAGGCCGCAGGTGTGATCACGTTGTGCCTGGTCGCGGCTGGCGCGGCCAGCGCTGCCCCGCTGTTTGAACCGGTGACGGTGCTCAGCCGTGCCGGCAGCGCCAACCAGCCCGCTGCGCAGGCGGTGCTGTCGGCCGCCTCCACGGCGGCGGTGCAGGAGGTGCGGATCGATGCCGCCGCGGTCAGCGCCGGCCAGCGCCAGCTGGAGTTCGAGCTGCTGGGTACACCGGTGCAGGCGCTGCAGCAGCGCGTGGAGGCCCTGCCCGACGGCGGCAGCGTCTGGTACGGCCAGCTGCAGGCGCGCAGTGCCAAGCTGGGCGCGCGGGCAACGGCCAACGACCCGGCCAATTCGGTGATCCTGGTGCGCAACGGCGACACCGTGACCGGCTCCATCCGCAAGGACGGCCAGCTGTACCGGCTGCGCCCGCTCAGCGATGGTCGCCATGTGCTGGTGGAAGTGGACGAGTCGCGCATGCCGGCCGACCACCCGGCCGATTACAACAGCCTGCCGCGGATCGCCATGCCGGTCAGTGACCGCGCCGGCATCGCGGCGGCGTCATCGGGGACGCCGGCCACGATCCGCGTGCTGGTGGTGGCCACCAACGGCGCGGTGGCCGCGTACGGCGGCAACATGCAGTCGCTGGTGCAGCTGGCGGTGGCCGAATCCAACCAGGGCTACGTCAACAGCAACGTCGGCATCACCCTGCAGCTGGCCGGTTACGAGACCACGCCTTATGTGGAATCGAGCAGCTTCTCCACCGACCTGGCGCGCTTCCGCAGCACCACCGATGGAGTGATGGACAGCATCCACACCAGCCGCAACACCACCCGCGCCGACGTCGCCGTGCTGGTGATCAACAATGCCAGCTCGTGCGGCCTGGCCTCCGGCATCGGCTCCACCGCGGCCACCGCGTTCGCGGCGGTGCATTGGGACTGCGCCACCGGCTATTACTCCTTCGCGCATGAAATCGGCCACCTGCAGAGTGCGCGCCACGACATCGCCACCGACCCGAGCACCTCGCCGTACGCCTATGGCCACGGCTATCGCTACGAGCCGGCCACCGGCGCGCGCTGGCGCACGATCATGGCCTACGCATGCACGGCGGGCTGCCCGCGCCTGAACTTCTGGTCCAACCCGAACATCAACTACAACGGCGTGCCGATGGGCATTGCCAGCAGCGCCGACAACCAGCGCGTGCTGGTCAACACCAAGGCGGCGGTAGCCGCGTTCCGCTGAGCCTGGCCAACGCCCTGCCTGCGACCGCACATTGCGTTCGCGGGCAGGGCAACCGGGTCAGGCAGGATCGGCCGCGTCCGGGCGGCAGCGCCGCAGGGCGGTCTGGCCGTCGCCGGGCTCGATCCGGCCGGCAGGTAAGTCGCCGCCGGCGGAGGTGCTGTCGGCGTCGATGAAGAGCAGCAGATTCACGATCGCGCTGGTGGCCACATAGGCGGTGTCGCCCTCGGCCGTGGTCACACCGCGATACAGGCGCGGCGTCTTGCCGCACACCACCAGCTCGTAGGCCATCGCGCCGACACCCTCGCCATCGCCGGCCTTCAGCTGCATGCGTTCGCCATAGGGACCGCTGCCGAAGCGCTCAAGCAGCACCCAGCCCTGCGCGGGAGGCGCCTGTTCGAACGCGAACACGGGCGTGCGTCCCTGTGCATCGGTGATGCCCTGGTAGACATCCTTCTCCGCGGCCACGAACGGCAGGTCGAACGCCGTGTGCGACAGCGCGAACGGCCGCAACGCGGCCGGGGCGCCGCTGACCGTATCGCGCAGCACGAACTGGTAGCGGTGTGGGCCGCTACCCACCTGCGCGGCGTGCGGGCCGGGGGCGATCTGTTCCCCCTGGGGTGATGCGGCGGCGGCCGGGGCGGCGCTGGCTGCCGCAGCCGCGCCCAGCGAAAGCAGCGCGGCCAGCAGCAGGGCCGGTATGCGGTCGATCATCCTTGATCCCTTATAGGCTCAGCGCGCCAGCGTATCCAGGCTCCAGCCCTGCGCGGTCACGCGCAGCACCGAGCCTTGTTCATACCAGTCGCCCAGGACGATCCGCGTGCACGGGCGACCGCCAACCTGCAGCGCATGGATCGCCGGGCGGTGGGTGTGGCCATGGATCATGGTGTCCACGCCGTGGCGCACGAAGGTGGCCTCCACTTCGGCCGGTGCCACGTCGGTGACGGTCTCGAAGCCGGCCCGGTCGTCCTGCTTCATTTCCGACTGGCGTGCCTGGCTGGCATCGCGCGCCTTCTGCGCGAAGGCGATGCGCGCGGCCAGCGGCTGCGACAGGAACTGCGCCTGGAACACCGGGTCACGGGTCTGCGCGCGGAACTGCTGGTAGGCCACGTCGTCGGTGCACAGCAGGTCGCCGTGCTGCAGCAGTACCGGGCGGCCGTACAGATCGATCACGCTGGGGTCGGGCAGGATGCGGAAGCCGGCGCGGCGCGCGTAGTCGTTGCCGACCAGGAAGTCGCGGTTGCCACGGATGAAGTACACCGGCACGCCGGCATCGGCCACCGCGTGCAGCGCGTCAGCCACCGCGTCGGCCGCGGCGGAGGGGGTGTCATCGCCGATCCAGGCTTCGAACAGGTCGCCCAGGATGTACAGCGCGTCGGCCTGCATCGCTTCATCGCGCAGGAACGCCAGGAACAGCTCGGTGATGGCTGGACGACTCGGGTCCAGGTGCAGATCGGAAATGAACAGCGTGGTCATGCGCGCATTGTAAAACGGGTCGGGCGGCTCTGCGGCGGCCCGCATCATCGGGTTACATCGGCAACGGGAGCCAGCGAAGGCTGGCACCGGCCAGCGCGGTGGCGATCGCCGTGGCGGCCAGCACGTCGCTGGGATAGTGCAGGCCCAGCACCACCCGCGACAGCCCCACCGCCGCGGTGAACGGCACCAGCAGCGGTGCCAGCCACGGGTAGTAGGCCAGGGCAACGATGGTGAACGACACCGCGTGCAGGGTGTGCCCGGACGGGAAACTGAATTCATCCAGCGGCGCCACCCAGGCGCGAATGCGCAGGTCGGCGGCATACGGACGCGGGCGTCGGGTCCAGCGCTTGAGGCCCTTGTACAGCAGCAGCGCCATCAGTCCGGTGGCGGCCATGTGCAGCGAGGCCTGCAGCCCTTCAAACCCGTCCACCAGCACCAGCGCGGCCATCAGTGCATACCAGAACACGCCATCGCCCAGCCGGCTGACCACGGCGAACGCGCGGCGGACCCGGCGGCGCCGGCAGTAATGGTTGGCGCGGCGGCACCAGCGGGTTTCGTGGCCGCGCAGGGCCTCAAGCGGCGTGGTCGGCATGCGGCCTCCGGGCCTGGGCCAGTTCGGACAACAGGGCATCGAATTCGGCCACCACCTGCTGCGGATGCAGTCGCTTCATCGCGATGGCCGCGTTGCGGCCCAGGCGGGCCCGCAGCACATCGTCGCCGGCCAGCTGCAGCGCGGCGGCGACGAACTCACTGTCTTCGTTCACCGCGATGCCGTTGTCGTCGGTGCGCAGGTATTCGCGTGCCGCGCCGTAATCGAAGGCGACCGTCGCCACGCCGCTGGCCATCGCTTCCAGGGTGACATTGCCGAAGGTTTCACTGCGGCTGGGAAACAGGAACAGGTCGCCGCTGGCGAAGTGGCGGGCCAGGGCGTCGCCCCGCTGCACGCCGCAGAAGATGAAGTCGGGGTTTTCATGCGCCAGCTTTTCGCGCGAGGGGCCATCGCCCACCCAGATGAAGCGCGCCTTGGGGCGGATCTGCTGCAGGCGCCGGAACGCCTTGACCGCCAGCCCGAGGTTCTTCTCCGGCGCGATGCGGCCCACGTAGATCGCCGCAAAGCCGTTGCCGTCGATGCCCCATTCCTCGCGCAGGGCGGGGTCGCGCCGCTGGGGTTCGAACTGGCTGCTGTCCACCGCGCGGGCCAGCAGGCGTACCCGGTCGAAGCCCTGTTCGCCCAGGAACTGCTGCAGCTCCTGGGTGGGCACCAAGGTGGCATCGGCCTGGTTGTGGAAGCGCCGCATCCAGCGCAGCGCAGCGGCCTGCAGCCAGGCCACGCCGTAGTCGGGCAGATACTCGTCGAAGCGGGTATGGAAGCCGCTGGCCACCGGAATGCCCAGCCGTCGGGCGGTGCGCAGTGCCGACCAGCCCAGCGGGCCTTCGGTGGCGATGTAGATCGCATCGGGGCGTTGCAGCTGCCACTGGCGTGCCAGGCGCTTGGGCGCGGGCAGCCCGAAGCGCAGGCCGGGGTAGCGTGGGAGGCCGGCGCCGGCCACCAGCAGGGTGCCTTCTTCGGTGTCGGCTTCGGTGGCCTGGCGCGGGCGTACCAGGTCCACCTGGTGGCCGGCCGCGCGCAGTCCCTGTTCCAGCCCCTGCACGGTCAGGGCGACGCCGTTGACTTCAGGGGGGTACGTTTCAGTGACGATGGCATAGCGCATGGCGGGCCTCCGGTATGCGGCCATGCTGGGCGCGCGCGATGTAGCCCCCATGACGCGCGCATGACCGGCCGATGACGCCCGGAGGCTTCTGCCCCCGCGCTCGACCCACCGGCCGCCGTGCCTGGATAGGGGAGCAGCCAAAACGGTTCTTTGCCCATATGCGGGGCAAGCCGAAGCGTGGCTTGACGCTTTCCAGGCGCGGCCGTCGGCGGGTCGGGCACTGGGTCCCCATGCCCTTTCCGGCGAATGTCCCCCGGCGTCGGCCTGCGGCCGCCACCTCCTCCTTTATTTCGCCTCCAAGGGCATGGGGACCCAGCGCCCGACCCACCGACAAGCGTCAAAAAAAGCGTGGCATCCACCTGCGCACCGCAAGCCGAGCCC
>Ga0160474_100187_pt1 | contig 36732 bp, 25 predicted proteins | sample HID1975K_E11MG_FD_108240 | JGI IMG/M metagenome (GOLD analysis project Ga0160474, IMG submission 108240) | Enriched soil microbial communities from UW Madison campus, WI, USA - HID1975K_E11 MG | ecosystem: Environmental > Terrestrial > Soil > Unclassified | place: USA: Madison, Wisconsin...
CCGGCGGTCAGCGTCGAAACCCACCTGGCCAACGGCCTTCCCCACCTGACCCTGGTCGGCCTGCCCGAAACCACGGTCAAGGAAAGCAAAGACCGGGTCCGCAGTGCCATCGTCAATTCCAGCTTGGATTACCCAGCCAGGCGTATCACGCAAAACCTGGCGCCTGCCGACCTGCCCAAGGATGGCGGGCGTTATGACTTGGCCATTGCCTTGGGCATCCTCGCCGCGAGTGGGCAGGTGCCGGTGGCCACCCTCTGCGACATCGAATGCCTTGGCGAACTGGCGCTGTCCGGCCAGTTGCGCCCCGTGCAGGGCGTTCTACCGGCGGCGCTGGCGGCACGGGAAGCAGGCCGGGCGTTGGTGGTCCCGCGGGAGAACGCCGAGGAAGCAAGCCTGGCAGGCGGACTGGTGGTGTATGCCGTCGGGCACCTGCTGGAGCTGGTCGCCCACCTGAACGGCCAAGTGCCCTTGCCGCCGTATGCCGCCAATGGCCTGGTCTTGAACAGCCGGCCCTACCCCGACCTCAGCGAGGTACAGGGCCAAATCGCGGCCAAGCGCGCCTTGCTGCTGGCGGCCGCCGGGGCCCATAACCTGCTGTTTACCGGCCCGCCTGGTACCGGCAAGACCTTGCTTGCCAGCCGCCTGCCAGGGCTGTTGCCGCCACTGGACGAGCGCGAAGCGCTGGAGGTGGCAGCCATTCAGTCAGTCAGCGGCCATGCGCCGTTGAACAGCTGGCCGCAACGCCCGTTCCGCCACCCGCACCACTCAGCCTCGGGCCCTGCGCTGGTGGGCGGTAGCAGTCGGCCGCAACCCGGCGAGATCACCTTGGCTCACCATGGTGTGCTGTTTCTCGATGAACTGCCCGAATTTGAGCGGCGTGTGCTGGAGGTATTGCGCGAGCCGCTCGAGTCCGGCGAGATCGTGATTGCAAGGGCCCGGGACAAGGTACGTTTCCCTGCGCGGTTCCAGTTGGTGGCCGCGATGAACCCCTGCCCTTGTGGCTATCTGGGCGACCCTACCGGCCGCTGCCGCTGCAGCACCGAGCAGATCCAGCGCTATCGCAACAAACTGTCGGGCCCACTGCTGGACCGCATCGACCTGCACCTGACCGTGGCGCGTGAAACCACCACCCTCAACAACCAACCCAGCGGCGAGACCAGCGCCGCTGTCGCCGAACGGGTTGCAGAAGCACGCGAGCTGCAGCAACGCCGGCAAGGGTGCGCAAATGCCTTTCTCGACCTCAACGGCTTGCGCCGCCATTGCCCGCTGGAGGCGGCGGACCAAGCCTGGCTGGAGACAGCCTGTGAGCGGTTGACCCTGTCGTTGCGCGCGGCACATCGGCTGCTGAAAGTGGCACGCACGCTGGCGGATCTGGAAGGTGTGGCGTCGATTACCAGGGCGCACCTGGCCGAGGCGCTGCAGTATCGGCCGGGGAGTTGATTTGGATCCGCGATTTTGGGGCCGCTTTGCGGCCCATCGCGACGCAAGGCCGCTCCTACAAGTACAGCGCCCGCCTCCGCCCGGGGGGAGTCTGTGCGGCGCTATCGGTCGGCCAACGCCGCCTCTACCGCCGCCAGCAACGCCTCTTCAGAAAACGGCTTGCCCAGGCACGCCACCGCCCCATGGCGCTGCGCAGCCTTCAGCGCCATGTCATCCCAATGCGCCGACATGCAGACGACCGGCAGCCGCCAGCCCCTGCGCGCCAGCTCACGCAGTACGTCTAGCCCGGAAAGCCCAGGCATCTTCAAGTCCAGCAACGCACACCCGGCCTCGCGCGCCAGCGTCGAGGCCAAGAACTCTTCGCCCGAACCGAACAGCAATGCGCCGAAGCCTGTCGCTCGCAGCAGGTTGGCCAGGCTTTTGCGCACAGACGCATCATCGTCGACGATGCACACCCACGCCCTGTCGCGTTCAACCTCGGGTTTCATGCGGCGCCCTGGCCCTCGGCACGGGCCTCGAGCACGTTGTGCATGGCGACCAGTTCGACCAGCGAGCGGGACTGCATCTTGTTCATGATGTTCTTCTTGTGCACCTTGGTCGTCACCTCGCTGGTGCCAATCTCTTTGGCAATCTGTTTGTGCGACAACCCGCCGACCACCAGCGCGAACACCTGCCGCTCACGTTGGGTCAGCCGCGCGTACTTTTCCCTGACTTGCCGTGTATGCCGCCACGCGCGCCCAGCCGTCAGCGCACGGGCACGCAGAGCCGTCAGCAGGGTCAGCAATTGCGCCTCATCAAAGGGCTTGGTCAGGAACTCCACAGCACCCGCACGCATCGCCTGAACGGTCATGGGAATAGTGCCGTGGCCGGTCATGAACACGATCGGCCAGGGCAGGTCGAGCCGACGCACCATCGCCTGCAGCTCCAAACCGCTGGCCTCAGGCAGGTTCATGTCCAGCAACAGGCAGGCATAAGGCGTGTCGGCATGCGCTTCCAGCAGCGCCTCAGCCGAGGCGTACAGGCGATGCACAATGTCGTGCGAGCGAAAGAGTCGCCCCAAGGCTTTAAGCACCGATGGGTCGTCATCCACCACCAGCACGGGCACCGCTGCGCAATCAGCCGCGGGCTCAGCCGTATCGAGGTCGAAGGCTAGCGAAGCGTTGCTCAAGGGTCTCGCCGGCAGGTCGAGGGCCACTTCAGCCGCCAGCCGATAGCCGCGGCGTGGCACGGTCTGGATCAGGCCGCGGTCACCGAAGGCCTTGCGCAACAAGGAGATCTGCACCTGCAGGTTGTTGTCTTCGACCACCGTGCCGGCCCACACCTGGCTGAACAGCTCGTCCTTGCCAACCACGCGGCCTTTGGCGCGGATCAATGTTGCCAGCACCTCGAAAGCGCGCCCGCCCAACACGATCGGCTTGCCGTCGAGAAAGGCTTCTCGTCGCTCCAGCGACACCTGGGCATTGCCAAATCGGATCATGGTCTTCTCGAGTCTCACGGGTCCGGGCGGTTGCGCAGCCCCGTGCAATCTAGGCCAGCGCCCGCATTCATACAATTATCCCGAGGGATAGGTTGGCCTTGGGACTATACAAGCGCCCGCCACGGCCAAGGGGACGATAACGGTCAAGATGGTTCCCGTTCCTGCCAAGCCGTCTGGCCCGGGCATGCGTGGGGGGATCGCTGCGTATACTCGCGCCCTTGGATGTGGTTAGCAGGGGGTGCTTGATGCTCGATGAACGCCTCGCTTACAGGCCCATCGATTATGACCAGTCGATCGACGAGGGCTGGTTGAATCGGTGCGACATCACTCGCCTGGGGCAGGAAGGCGAGCTGACCTACTTCCGCCTGTGTGACCCCGGCACGGGGCAGGCCTGGATCGCTGTGCGCGCCCCAATCGAATCCCCAGCTGCCTGCCAGCGCCTGGAGCACGATTATCGCCTGCGCCTCGACCCGAAGTGGGCCGTGATGCCCTCGGCCTATGTGCGTTCGGCCGAAGGGCCGCTGCTGGTGTATCCGGGCGGCCGCTCGGTCGCCGACCTCATCGCCCAAGGCCCGGCAGCGCTTCCCGGCTTCCTCGACATCGCCGTCAACGCCGCATCAGCATTGGCGCTGGCACACGCTGCCAACGTCCTGCACGGCGCCTTGCAACCCGCGCATATCTGCGTGCAGCACGCGCAGCGGGTGAGGCTTGGCGGGTTTCGCGCGGATGCGCACTCGCTCATCAGCGAGCAAGGCGCCCCCATCGGCAACTGGTCCTACCTGGCGCCAGAACAGATCTGCCCCCTCGGCTCCAGCAGCGACCAACGCAGCGATATCTATGCGCTGGGTGCCATCCTGTACCAGCTTTTGCTGGGCGAGTTGCCGCTCGCCGGGCGCGACACACTGCACTGGCGCCAGCTGCATGCCGGCGTGCAGCCACGAGCGGCCATCGAGGTCGACAACCGCGTGCCGCAGCCACTCAGCCGCATCCTCGCCAAGGCCCTGGCCAAAGAGCCCGATGCCCGCTACCAGACCGCCCGTGCGCTGGCGGTGGACTTTGCTCACTGCCAGCGGCAGTGGCTGGCAGCCCAGGCCATCGAAGATTTCGAGCCTGGCAGCGCTGACCCCCTATCGCCCAACCACGAACGCCTCTATGGCCGCACAGCCGAGCAGAAGGTCATCACCCTGCTGTTCAAGGCATTGCGCCGCGACAGCGCGCCCCAGGCCCTGTTCATCAAGGGCGCTACCGGCATGGGCAAGTCCAGCCTGGTACAGGCAGCGCTCAAGGGCGGCGCCGAGGGTTATTGGGCCAGCGGCAAGTGCAACAGCCTGGAACGGGCGGTGCCCTATGGGCCCTGGATCGAGATTCTCGGTTCGCTGACCACCCAGTTGCTGGCCAAGAACCGCGATGACCTTGACGCGCTGCGCCGTGAAATTCTGCGGCGCATCAAAGGGCGCGGCCGTTTGCTGGGCAAGCTGGCCCCGGACCTGAAGCTGGTGATCGGCCCCATGGCCGAGTTCCCGGAAAAGCCCACACGGCTCGCCTTGCAGAAAGAGCTGCGAGCGATCGTCGAATTCCTGCAGGTTTTCAGCCGCCCCGGGCGACCATTGGCGCTGTTTCTCGATGACATGCAGTGGGCTGACGACGCCACGCTGCACTTGCTTGATGAACTGCTGGAGCAAGCACCCAGCAACCTGCTGTTGATCTTCGCCCGGCGCAGCGATGCACCGCCCGGCAGCAAGCCCTTGGCGACCCCCGCGTCCATCCGTAGCACCACCCTAGACCTACGCCCCCTCACCGTCGGCGCCGTGATGGAGATGATCAGCGAGCGCTACCACGCCGCGCCTGACGCTGCCTTGCAGCTCGCCGAACTGGTGCATGCGAAGACCGCTGGCAACCCGTTCTTCATCCACCAGATCCTCGGGGCGATGGTCGAGGACCAGTTGTTCACCTTCGACACCCAGACCATGCGCTGGTCGTGGTCGCTGCCAGCAGTAGCGCAACACCGCTATGCCGACAACGTCGCCGACCTGATGGTCCATCGCCTGACACGCCTGCCTGAAGCCCAGCGCACTGTGCTGCGCTTTGCCAGCGCCGCGGGTGGCCGATGCGACGAACGCCTGCTGCGCCGCATGCTGCCACTGCCCGCCGAGCAACTGGCCGAACAGCTCAAGGCCTTGATTGGCGCGGGCTTCCTGCTACCTGGACACAAGGCGCTGGTGTTCTCGCATGATCGCGTACTGGACGCCGCCTACGCACTCACCCCATCGCGCGAGCGGCCGGCGCTGCACGCGCATATTGCCCAAACCATGCGGGCGGCCTGGCAAACAGCTCAGCACGACGCGGTGTTCGAAATCGCCAACCAGGTGCAGTTGGCCAGCCCGCATGCATTTGCTGCCAGCGACTGCGAAGGGTTTCTGGTGCTGCTGCAGGAGGCCGCGTTGCGGGCGCGCGACAATGCCGCCTATGAGCAGGCCGCCGGCTACCTGCAGGCGGCCGACGAACTGCTGCGCCTCGGCGCCACGCCCGGCAGCCAGGCAAACCATGCCTTTGCCATCGCCTGCCTGGCCGCTGAGTGCGACATGCAACTGTCACGCATGCCACAGGCCAACGTTCGCATCCTCGAATGCCACCAGCGTGCGCTATCGGCGCTCGACAAGGCCCGGGTATGCAAGCTTGAAGCACGCCTGCATACCTTGCGTTCGGACTACCCAGCCGCCATCGCCTGCGCCATCGGCGGCCTTGAACTGTTGGGCATCACGCTCGCCCAGGGCATCCACCCCGAGCAAGTCGAGGCAGCCTATGGCCGTGTCCACGCCCTGATCGAGAACAAGGGCCGTCATTGCCTGGAATCGTTGCCCAGGGCCGACTCGGAAGACGCGGCCGTGGCAATCGCGCTGCTGGCGACCCTGTCATCATCGTTCTTCGTCAAGGACGACCTCTGCTTCCTGCACCTGGCCAAGATCATGGAGCTGTCATTGCTCCACGGCGTCGCCCCCGGCAGTACCTATGGCCTGGCCTGGTTCGGCGTGATGGCGGCCGAGCGCTTTGCCGCCTACCACGACGGCCATGCTTACTGCCTGGCGGCGCTCAAGCTGATCGAGCGGCACGGTTTCGAGGCCGACTTGACCAGCGCCCTGCTCGCCCTCGACCAGGTCAGCGCCTGGACGGCGCCGATGGAGTTCGCCCGGCGCACGGCACTGGAAGCGGTCGAATCGCCGCGCCTGAGCGGCGACCTGGCGATGGCCTGCTATGCCCGCAATCACCTGGTTTCCGACTCAATGTTCATGGGCCAACCCTTGCAGGAAGTCAGCGGCGAAGTGGAGCAAGGGTTGGTCACCGTTCGCGGCTACGGCTACAGCGATGTCGAACACATCCTCTTGGCCCAGCAGGCATTCGTCGCTGTCATGACCGGCAGCAGCGGCAGGGTCGGCCTTGCGTCGCGCTCGGGGTGCCAAGCGCCTGCCGAGGCCCGCGTGCACACCATAAAGTCCTGCACCACGCTGTTCTTCAAGCACCTCTACGCCGGCATGTCGGCCTTTTACCTGGGCGATATCAAACAGGCCGTACACCAACTCGCCAGCGCCGGCAGCCATGCCTGGGCCGCCCCTGCACACATCAACCTGGCCGACTACCACCTGTTCCGCGGCCTGACCCTGGGCAGCCCGGAAGCTCCGGGCAGCGCGATGGGCAAATTGGCTGCGCTGCACGAATTGCGCGAGCGCTTTGCGGCGTGGGCGAGCTTCAACCCGGTCACCTTCCGCAACAAGCTCCTGCTGATCGAAGGTGTGATCGCCAAGCTCAGCGGCGATGGCCTGGCCGCCATCCGCTGCTTCGACCAGGCCCAGATCGCCGCCACGGCCGCCGGTTTCATCCACGAGCAGGCCCTGGCCCACGAGCAACTGGCTGAAGTGTGCATCCCCAGTGGCTTGATCTCTGGCGCCAACCTGCACCTGCGCATTGCCCGTGACTGCTTCCACATCTGGGGTGCCACGGGCAAGGTGCGCCAGCTCGAAACCCTGCACCCGTTCTTGCGCACCCAGCCCGTGCAGGAAACCTACCGCTCTGCCAGCCAGGCCAGGCTCGACCTGGAAGTCGGCCTGGAAGCCGCGCGCGCGCTGTCCGAAGAGGTGCTGCTAGAGGGCCTGATCGAAACCTTGATGGGCCACCTGACCCAGCATTCCGGCGCCGACCACGGTGCCCTGCTGATCGTCAGCGGCGCCGAGTTCCAGATGGCCGCGCTGGCCTACATCGACGATGCCGGTCTGCACGTGCGCATGGACAATTGCCAGAAGTTCCTGACCCAGGCGCCGCTGTCGATCATCAATGCCACCCTGCGCACCAAGAAACCCATGGTGCTGAACGACGCCCTCAGCGACTGCCCAGAAGCGTTTCGCCAGGAGCTGCACGCACGCAACGCCCGCTCGGTGCTGTGCCTGCCGCTGCTGCTGCAGGGTGTGCTGATCGGCCTGGTCTACCTGGAAAACCGCCTGGTGCCGAACCTGTTCGGCAGCCAGCGCCTGGCCATGCTGGAGATTCTCGCTTCGCAGGCTGCGGTATCGCTGCAAACTGCCAAGTTCTATACGCGCCTGGCCGAGGACAACCAGAGCCGCGCGCAGATGGAGGCCGAGCTGCGCCGCTCACGTGCAGAGCTTGCCCGCAGCGCGCACCTGCAGGTGATGAACGAGTTGTCCGCCTCCATCGCCCACGAGATCAGCCAGCCCCTGCTCGGCATCGCCGCCAATGCGGCCGCCAGCCTGCGCTGGCTCAAGCGCGGCCAGCCCGACCTGGAAGAAGCCATCGCCGGCCTGGAAGATATCCGCAACGACAGTGAACGGGCAGCCAACATCGTCCGCGCACTGCGGTCGCTGGCCAAACAGTCGCCGATGCAACTCAAGCCGGTGAAGCTCGATGCGCTGATTCTGGAGGTGGTGCGCCTGACATCCTCGGATGCCTTGAAAGGCGGCGTGAAGGTGCAAACCCGGTTGCAGGCCGCAACGAGCCTCATGGCCGACCCGGTGCAGCTGCAGCAGCTGATCTACAACCTGATCACCAATGCCCTGGAAGCGCTGGCGGGGTTCCGCGACGATGGCCTGTTGCGCATCACGTCTGCCGTGGTCGAGGCGGGGGTGGAAATTTGCGTGGACGACAATGGGCCAGGGATTGCGCCAGAGGAGCTGGAGCGGGTGTTTGGTGCGTTCTACACCACCAAGAGTGGCGGACTGGGGATGGGGCTGGCGATCTGCAGCTCGGTAATTCAGGCCCATGGTGGGCAGTTGCAGGCTCAGGTTTCGGAGCTGGGCGGGTGCCGGATCAGGTTGACGGTGCCGGTTCGGGCGGATGATTGACCTGTTTTAGCCTATCCGCGAATGGCTGCGCAGCAGCTCCAACCCAACATCGAAATATTTTGGGAAACATCCCACGTAGATAGCGGACGGCATCACCGCGCAAATTCAGGTCCCTGAGAACAGACTGGGCGTCCGGAAATTCTTCAGGAGTACTTGGATGCGCCATTCTATAGTTGACTTGAAAAGTGTAAGGCGTGGCCTTACGATCAGTTCTCTATGATCAAGAGTTTCAGGCACAAGGGCCTGCGGCTGCTTCATCAACGACGAGACTCATCGGGAGTTCGCACAGATCATGTTGCCCGGTTGCGGCGGTTACTCGCGTCGCTCGAGGTTGCGCAAACGCCTTCAAATATGGATCGACCGGGAAATCGCCTGCATATGCTGCGTGGCAAGCTGGATGGCTACTGGGCGGTGAACGTTTCAGGCAACTGGCGTCTTGTGTTCCGCTTCGTTGGTACCGACGTGGAACTTGTCGATTATCTGGACTACCACTAGGAAGCTGAAACCCATGCCTATGTACGATCCACCCCATCCCGGTGAGTCTCTGCGCGAAGACGTTTTGCCTGCTATAGGCATGAGTGTCTCGGGGCTTGCACGCCATCTCGGCTATTCGCGGGGGCAACTGTCCACCGTACTCAATGGGCGTGCCGCCCTATCTGCGGACCTGGCTTATCGTCTTGAACTGGCGGGCCTCGGCGATGCGCGGCAGTACCTTGCCGAACAGGCGGCTTATGATCTCTGGCAAGCCGCGAACCGTGAGCACCCCCAGATTACGCGGCTGGTGTTTGCCTGAAACTCAATCCGCATCCGAATCAAACAACCGCTCCAACTCCACCCGCGCTTCCTTCGCCGTCTGCATCACCTTGGCCCGGTCATCGCGCACCTGCCCCTGCGCCTCCAGCACTTCTTCGTCATGCTGGGTGAACCGCGCAATACGGTCCGCCGCTTGTTCGTCACTCAACCCTAACCCCACCAGCGCACGGCGGGTCAGCTCCAGGCTTGAGTAGAACGTCTCGCGAATGGGCTCGGCACCCACGTCCACCAGCTTGTGCACATGCTGGCGGTTACGTGCCCGGGCCAGCACTTTCAGGTGCGGGTACAGGCGCTTGACCCGCTCCGCCGTGCGGGTGGTGACTTCCGGGTCGTCGGTGGTGATCACGAAATACTCCGCCTCGCCCACCTTGGCCGCATGCAGCACTTCGGGGCGCAGGGGGTCGCCGTAGAACACTGGGGCCTGCTCGAACATGCGGGTCATCTCGATGGCGTCCACCGAGGTTTCCAGGGCGATGAAGGGGATCTTCTGGGCACGCAGGATGCGCGAGACGATCTGCCCCATGCGGCCCATGCCAACGATCACCACGCGCGGTGCATCGGTCTGGATCTGCTTGTACTGTTCGGGCACTTCACGCTGCGGTTGCGGGCGCTTGAGGGCACGGGCGCAGCCGAGCATCAGCAGGGGCGTGATGGCCATCGACAAGGTGATGGTCATCATCAGCAGGTCGTAGGTCTGCGTGTCGAACAAGCCTTGGTCCTTGCCCAGCTTGAATACCACGAAGGCGAACTCGCCACCCGCCGCCAGCACCATGCCCAGGCGCAGGGCGCTGGCGCTGTTGAGGCCGCCGGCCAGCCGGCCGACCCCTATCAGCAAGGTCAGCTTGACCGCGATCAGCAGCAGGGTCAGGCCCAGCAGCACCAGCGGCATTTCCAGCAGCAGGCTGAGGTTGGCGCCCATGCCAACACTGATGAAGAACAGCCCCAGCAACAGCCCTTTGAACGGTTCGATCTGCGATTCCAGCTCGTGCCGGTACTCCGAGTCGGCCAGCAACAGGCCGGCCAGGAATGCACCCAAGGCCATGGAGATACCGGCCTCTTCCATCAGCCAGGCGGTGCCGATCACCACCAGCAGTGCGGTGGCGGTTGAAACCTCTGGCAGGCCGGTGCGCGCGACGATGCGGAACACCGGGCGCAGTAAGTAGCGGCCGCCCACGATGACCACGGCGATGCTGGCGAACACCTTCAGTGCATGTTCAAGGCTGTCACCGTGGCCGGTATCCGGGCCGCTGGCGGCCAGCAGCGGGACCAGGGCAATCAGCGGAATGGCAGCGATGTCCTGGAACAGCAGGATGGCAAACGCCAGGCGACCGTGCGGCGCGTTGAGCTGCTTGCTTTCGGCCAGGCTCTGCAGGCCCAGGGCGGTGGATGACAGCGCCAGGCCCAGGCCCAGCACCAAAGCGGCGGCCAGCGACTGGGCGAAGCCGAACAGGGCGATGGCGCCAATCACCGCGCCGGTCAGCAGTACCTGCGCAGCGCCCACGCCGAACACCGACTTGCGCATCAGCCACAAACGCTTGGGCGACAGTTCCAGGCCGATGATGAACAACAGCAGCACCACGCCGAGTTCCGAGATGTGCGCGACGCTTTCGGTATCGCGGATCAGCCCCAGTGCCTGCGGGCCGATGGCCACGCCGGCCAGCAGGTAGCCGATCACGGCGCCCAGTTGCAGGCGCTTGGCCAGGGGAACAGCAAGGACCGCAGCAAGCAGGAAGATCACCGCGGTTTGCAGAAGGCTGCCTTCGTGTGGCATTGGCTCGTACTCCATGAGCTGCCGGGGCAGCGTTGAACAATGTGGCCGGCAATTCTGGGCATTGTGCGGGTATCAGACAATCCGGCTTGCAGGAGAAACATTGTCCCGCTTAACAAGACAATTAGCTGATCGCACACGTCTCGGCTCAGCTCTCGCCAAACTGCGCCCGGTATTGTGCCGGCGTCATGCCGATGCGCTCGCAAAACACCTTGCGCATATGCCGATCACTGCCAAACCCACAGCGTGCCGCCACCACCTTCAACGGCAGGTCGCTGCCTTCGAGCAGTTTGCGCGCTTGGTCAATGCGCGCATTTTGCAGGTACTGCAACGGCGTGATACCGACCTCGCGCTGGAATGTACGGGCAAAGTTGCGGCTGCTCATGGCCACCAGGTCGGCCATTTTCTGCACGGTAAAGGCCTGGTCGATATGGTCGACGATATAGGCCTGCACCCGCGCGGTTGGCGAATCATCGCGCGGCACGGCCGCCAGCAACGGGCCGTACGGGGTTTGCCCGCCCTGACGATGGCGAGCGACCAGCAGCACCTTGGCCACTTCCAGGGCCAGGGCCTTGCCGTGGTCTTCGGCGACCACGGCCAGCGCCAGGTCGATACCGGCGGTGATGCCGCCCGAGGTGATCAAGCAGCGGTCGATCACGTAGATCTGTTCGGTCTCGACGTTCGCCTCAGGGAAGGCCCGCGCCAGCCGTTCGACGTAGTTCCAGTGGGTGGTGCAGCGATAGCCGCCGAGCAGGCCGGCCCGGCCCAGCAAGAACACGCCGGTGCAGATGGCACCAAACCGCTTGGCCCCGCGCACGGCCTGTGGCAGCCAGTGCTCAAGGCCTGGCAGCGCGACGTCATAGGCCCCTGGGCCGCCGGGTACCAGCAACAGGTCGACGGCTTCGGGCAGCTCTTCAAGGCGCAGGTCGGCCATCACCCTCAGCCCGCATGAACCGCGCACCGTACCCTGGCCTTCGGCCAAGGTGATCAGCCGGTACTGCCGCTCAGCGGGCAAAAACCGGTTGGCGATGGCAAAGGCGTCCATGGGGCCGGTGACATCCAGCAACAGCACATCATTGAACAGCACCATCGCCACGGTGCGGTGGGCGGGATTTTCCTGCATGCCTCTTTCGCCTTGAATGCGGGCCGCCGGGAGCGGCCTGAAACTGAACACGCGCGCATCTTAAGGTATTGGTATAGCGGCCAGGGCCAGCACTGCACAATTAAGAACTCTTCAGGTTTGCCTCAGGACTTTGTCATGTCGCGGGGGCGAGACTTTCCTCATTGAACAGGAGAGTCGCCATGAGCCCTCTGACGATCCGCAGCACCTCACCGGCCCCAGGCGCGCTGACCCCTGCGCGGCTGCGCCAGGCCAAGGAACTGATGCTGCACAGCCCTTTGTCGATCATCGAGATCGCCGGTGTGTGCAACCTGACCCGCAGCCATTTTTCGCGCGCGTTCAAGGTCAACACCGGTTTGTCGCCCCAGGCCTGGCGACTGCTGGCGCGCATGGAGAAGGCCAAGCGCCTGCTGGCCACCGAGGCGCCGATCACCCATGTCAGCCTCGAATGTGGTTTCTGCGACCAGTCCCATTTCACCCGGGCTTTCAGCCGCCTGGTCGGCCAGCCGCCCAAAGCGTGGCGGTTGACCACGCAAGGTGCCGCGTCCGGCCCGCATTCTTAAGCGCCTTTTATCCATTGGTTTACCACCTTCGGGTAGTACGCCTGAGTTTCACACCCTAAGCCCAATGCAAGGAGTTACCCTCATGAGCCAACCGGATTACAAGCGCCTGAACAAAGACGACGCGGTGGTGCTGCTGGTCGACCACCAGACCGGCCTGATCTCCCTGGTGCAGGACTTCTCGCCCAACGAGTTCAAGAACAACGTACTGGCCCTGGGCGACCTGGCCAAGTTCTTCGGCCTGCCGACCATCCTCACCACCAGCTTCGAACAAGGCCCCAACGGCCCGCTGGTGCCCGAGCTGAAAGAGATGTTCCCAGACGCGCCGTACATTGCCCGCCCTGGCCAGATCAACGCCTGGGACAACGAAGACTTCGTCAAGGCGATCAAGGCGACAGGCCGCAAGCAGTTGATCATCGCCGGCGTGGTCACTGACGTGTGCGTGGCCTTCCCGACCTTGTCGGCGTTGGCTGAAGGCTTCGAGGTGTTCGTGGTGACCGACGCTTCCGGCACCTTCAACGAAACCGTGCAGCAGGCCGCGTGGGTACGCATGACCCAAGCGGGCGCACAAATGATGAACTGGTTCTCGGTGGCCTGTGAGCTGCACCGCGACTGGCGCAACGACATCGAAGGGCTGGGCAATCTGCTGTCGCAGCGGATCCCCAACTACCGCAACCTGATGAACAGCTATGCGGCGTTGAGCGCTCGCTGATCCAAGCCTGCACAGCGACAAAAAAGCCGGCGCCCTCACAGGGCGCCGGCCTTTTCGTTTGCCACTAGCGGGTGATTACTTACCCGCCGTCAGCGCGTTGTAGCTGGTCATCAAATTCCGATAATCCGGAATGTGGTTGGAGCACAGTGCCGCCAACCCTTCGACGTCATTGCGCCAGTCGCGGTGCAGCTCACAGGCCACGCCGAACCAGGTCATCAGCTGCGCACCGGCACGGCTCATGCGGTCATGGGCGGCATCGCGGGTCATTGCATTGAAGGTGCCGGAAGCGTCGGTTACCACGAACACCTCGAACTCTTCTTCCAAGGCTGCCAGCGCCGGGAATGCCACACAGACTTCGGTTACTACACCGGCGATGATCAGCTGCTTCTTGCCAGTGGCCTTCACTGCCTTGACGAAATCTTCGTTGTCCCAGGCGTTGATCTGGCCTGGGCGGGCAATGTACGGGGCCTCTGGGAACAGCGCTTTCAGCTCGGGGACCAGCGGGCCGTTGGGGCCTTGCTCGAAGCTGGTGGTGAGGATGGTCGGCAGGTTGAAGAACTTGGCCAGGTCCGCCAGGGCCAGTACGTTGTTCTTGAATTTGTCCGGCTCGATATCACGGACCAGGGACAACAGGCCAGCCTGGTGGTCGACCAGCAGCACAGCGGCGTCATCTTTGTTCAGGCGGTTGTAGGTGAATTTGCTCATGGTCCGTGCTCCTAAAAGGTTTCGATGTTTTCAGTAAGTGGGGTGTTTCGCGTTGATGGGCACAGATTAAATTCATCACCTTTGCTGCGGTAGACTGCGAAAATTGCCCTTAGCGTTCCATTTGGAGAACGATCATTGGAAGACCTCAACTCCCTCTACTACTTCACCCAAGTCGTCGAGCACGGCGGCTTCGCCCCGGCCGGGCGGGCGCTGGACATGCCCAAGTCAAAACTCAGCCGGCGCATTGCCGACCTTGAGGACCGCCTGGGCGTGCGCCTGCTGCACCGCACCAGCCGGCACTGCTCGTTGACCGAAATCGGCCAGGCCTACTACAACCGCTGCCTGGCCATGCGCGTGGAAGCCGAGGGCGCGGCGGAGATCATCGAGCGCAACCGCAGCGAGCCGCGCGGCCTGGTGCGCATCAGCTGCCCGACCACCCTGCTCAATTCCTGGGTCGGGCCAATGCTGACCCGCTACATGCTCAAGTACCCGCAGGTGGAGCTGTTCATCGAAAGCACCAACCGCCGCGTCGACCTGCTGCACGAAGGCTTCGATGTCGCGCTGCGCGTGCGCTTTCCGCCACTGGAAAACACCGACATGGTGATGAAGGTGCTGAGCAACAGCACCCAGTGCCTGGTGGGGCATCCGCAGTACCTGGCGCAACTGCCCGAAGGCTTCGACCCGCAGCTGCTTGGCACGCTGCCCAGCGTGCATTGGGGCAGCGCCCAGCGTGAGTACCAATGGGAGCTGTTCCAGGGCGAGGACATGAGCCGCAGCATCGTGATCCCGCACACGCCGCGCATGGTCACCGACGACCTGTTCGCGCTGCGGCATTTTGTAGTGGCCGGGGTTGGCATCGCGCACTTGCCACGGGTGGCCGTGCGCGAAGACTTGGCCGAGGGCCGGCTGGTGGAGTTGCTGCCGGCGTGGCACCCGCGGTGCGGCATCGTGCATGCGATCTTCCCGTCACGGCGCGGGTTGTTGCCATCGGTGCGGTCGCTGATCGATCACCTGGCCGAGGAGTTCGCGATCAGCGACATGGCCTGAGTCAGTTGCTGTCGGTACCGGCCTCTTCGCGGGGCACCAGCGCCCTGGAGACCACGCGATTCCTGTGGGAGCGGGCTTGCCCCGCGAAGAGGCCAGCACACCCTTACAAGACCTTGGCCTACGCTTGCCTCACAGTCTCGGATCATCCACCCCGGAGCCCTCATGATCCGCGCCAATCACGGACCAGGCCGCGCCCTGCTCGCCTCCCTCGCCCTCTGCCCCGCACTTAGCCAGGCAGATGAACCCGGCTGGTCGCTGCTCAGCCGCAACTACTTCCTGCACAGCGACTTCCGCTCGCCTTCCGGCAGCGGCCAAAACTACCGCCAGGAATGGGCCCAAGGCTTCATCGGTGAAATCCGTTCGGGGTTCACCGAAGGCACGGTGGGTGTTGGCATCGACGCGCATGGTTTTCTCGGCCTCAAGCTCGACGGTGGCCGCGGCCATGCCGGTACTGGCTTGCTGCCGCGTGACAGCGATGGGCGTGCCGAGTCCGACTATTCCAGCGCCGGTGCAGCCCTCAAGCTACGCCTGGGCAATACCCTGCTGCGCTACGGCGAGATGACTGTCGAGACACCGGTGTTCGACACCGGCGACAAACGCCTGCACCCCGAATACGCCACGGGTTGGTTGCTGGAGAACACCGACCTGCCCGACTGGCGCCTGCAGGCGGGCCGCTTCACTGCGTTCAACAACCAGGACAACAGCTCGACCCACGACGATTTTGCCGGCTACGGCGCCACCACCCATGGCCGCGCTATCAGCCTGGCCGGCGCCACGTTCGCCCCCGATGGCCCGTTCGGCGGTGCGCTGTACACCAGCCAGCTGCAAGACACCTGGCGCCAGGCCTACCTCAATCTCAACCTGGCCGAGGGCAATTGGCGCCTGGACGCCAACCTCTACAAAACCCGCGATACCGGCAACGCCAGCGCAGGCGCCATCGACACCACCGCCTACAGCCTGGCGGGCAAGTACCGCTTCGGTGCCCAGGCGCTGACCCTGGCCTACCAGAAGGTCGAGGGCGACACCCCCTTCGACTTCGTCGGCGGCGACTCCATCTACCTGGCCAACTCGATCAAGTACGCCGACTTCAACGGCCCCGGCGAGCGTTCGTGGCAACTGCGTTACGACCTCGACTTCGCCACCCTCGGCATGCCCGGCCTGAGCCTGATGGGCCGCTACGTCAGCGGCCGCGGTGTCGATGGCACGCATGCCCCGGCAGGTGGCGCCTACACGGCGCAACAGGGCCAGGACGGGCGCCACTGGGAGCGCGATGTCGACCTCAAGTACGTGGTGCAGTCCGGCGCCGCCAAAGACCTCAGCCTGGCGCTGTCCCACGTCAGCCACCGCGCCAACCAAGCCCAGGCAGGCGATGATATCGACCGCCTCTACTTGATCATCGAATACCCACTCAAAGGCGGTTTTTGAACAAAAAAGGGGCCTTTACGGGCCCCTTTCCTCACGTCAACTTAGAACGCAAAACACGAACACCCCAATGCCCCCCAGAACCCTTGGAAGTCGTTCACCGGCACGCTGGAATGCCGCGCCTTCTCGTGGCTGTGTGCATGCACCCCACACGGCCCGCTGCACTGGTGCACCGCCGCTGCCAGCGATGGCGTACCCACACGCCAGTGCCCCGGCACCTTGGCCACCGGCGACCATTCCGGCAGTACCGGTACCTGCGGTGGCCCGAGCCTGTCGAACTCGCCGGCCGCGTACACGACCTTGCCGTCAACGATGGTCAGCACCGACTCGATGCCCTTGATCGCTTCTTCCTCGACACTGAAGAAGTCCAGCGACAACGCCGCCAAGTCCGCCAACTGACCAACCTTGATCTGGCCCTTCTTGCCCTGCTCGCTGGAGAACCAGGCGCTGCCCTGCGTGAACAACTGCAGCGCGGTGTCACGGCTCAGGCCCTCGGGGTACAGCTCCATGCCGCCGACGGTCTTGCCGCTGACCAGCCAGTACAGCGAAGTCCACGGGTTGTAGCTGGAGACGCGGGTCGCGTCGGTACCGGCCCCAACCGGCACGCCCATGTCGAGCATGCGCTGGATCGGCGGGGTCTGCTCGGCAGCCTTGGCGCCGTAGCGGTCGACGAAGTACTCACCCTGGAAGGCCATGCGGTCCTGGATGGCGATACCGCCGCCCAAGGCGCGCACGCGCTCGATGTTCTGCGGGGTGATGGTCTCGGCGTGGTCGAAGAACCACGGCAGGCCATTGAACGGGATGTCGCGGTTGACCTTCTCGAACACATCCAGCATGCGCGTGATGGATTCGTTGTAGGTGGCGTGCAGGCGGAACGGCCAGCGCTGCTCGACCAGGTGGCGTACCACCGGTTCCAGCTCTTCTTCCATGGTTTGCGGCAGGTCCGGGCGCGGCTCGAGGAAGTCCTCGAAGTCGGCCGCGGAGAACACCAGCATCTCACCCGCGCCGTTATGGCGCAGGAAGTCGGTGCCGCTGTGCAGCTTGACGCTGGAGGTCCACTTCTTGAAGTCGTCGAGTTCTTCCTTGGGCTTCTGGGTGAACAGGTTGTAGGCGATGCGCACGGTCAGCTGGTTGTTGTCTGCCAGCTCCTGGATCACCGAGTAATCGTCGGGGAAGTTCTGGTAGCCGCCCCCGGCGTCGATGGCGCTGGTCAGGCCCAGGCGGTTGAGCTCACGCATGAACTGGCGGGTCGAGTTGACCTGGTACTCCAGCGGCAGCTTCGGCCCTTTGGCCAGGGTGGCGTAGAGGATCATCGCGTTAGGGCGAGCGATGAGCATGCCGGTCGGCTCGCCGAACTTGTTGCGCTGGATCTCGCCACCCGGCGGGTTCGGCGTGTCCTTGGTGTAACCCACAGCTTTGAGCGCGGCGCGGTTGAGCAGCGCGCGGTCGTACAGGTGCAGCAGGAACACTGGGGTATCGGGCGCGGCCTGGTTGATTTCCTCCAGGGTCGGCATGCGCTTTTCAGCGAACTGGAACTCGTTCCAGCCACCGACCACACGCACCCACTGCGGGGTCGGGGTACGGGCGGCCTGGTCCTTGAGCATGCGCAGGGCATCGGCTACCGAAGGCACGCCTTCCCAGCGCAGCTCCAGGTTGTAGTTCAGGCCACCGCGGATCAGGTGCAGGTGGGAGTCGTTCAGGCCCGGGATGACCGTGCGCTGCTTGAGGTCGATGATCTGCGTGGTGGCGCTTTTGTGGGCCATGGCTTCGGCGTCGCTGCCGACGGCGATGAAGCGGCCGTCCTTGATGGCGACGGCGGTGGCGGTGGGCTTCTCACGGTCGACAGTGTGCAGTTTGCCATTGAACAGAATGAGGTCGGCGGTCATGGAGCCTCCTTGAGTGGATGCATGGGCGGAACCGGCGGAGCCGGCGAAGGGCAATGCGGACCAGAGCGCGCCGGCGGCACCGAGCACGGTGCTGGTGGCGAGGAACTGGCGACGGCTCTTGTCGTTAGGGTCCTGGGACATGGTCTTCTCCGTCTGGGTGCGGCAGCGGCAAGCGCAACTGCGGAGCATGCCGGTTCAAGCCTGGTCAGGGATTGCATGGATGTGCGGTGGGTTGAAGAAGGTTAGCCCTGTTCAAATTTTGTGCTGCCAGGGCCGGCCTCTTCGCGGCGGTCCGGCGCCCCGGTGAACCCGCTCCCACAGGGGCATCACATGCCCCAAAAGCTGTGTTGAACCTGTGGGAGCGGGTTTACCGGGGCGCCGGACCGCCGCGAATGCCTCACACCGTCATCGCTGGAGGAACGCCAACAAGTCTTCATTCAGCTGCTGCGCATGTGTCACGGCAAACCCATGCGGCGCACCTTCATACACCTTCAGCTCGGCCCCAAGAATCAACTCGGCGGCTTTCTTGCCCGTGGTCTCGAACGGCACGATCTGGTCCGCATCACCGTGAATCACCAAGGTCGGCACCTCGATCTTGGCCATGTCCGGGCGGAAGTCGGTCTCGGAGAACGCGGTGACGCAATCCAGCGTGCCCTTGATCGAGGCCAGCAGCGCGATGTTCAGGGTCTGCGTCAGCACCCCCTGGGACACCTGCTGCCCTTGGTTCAAGCCATAAAACGGTGTGGCAAAATCGGCGATGAACTGCGCCCGGTCGGCACGCAGGCCCGCCTGAATACCCTCGAACACCGCAGCCTCGACCCCCTCAGGGTTGTCATCCCGCTGGCCAAACACCGGCGTCACCGCGCCCAGCAACACAAGCCCGGCCACCCGCTCGTTACCATGGCGCGCGATGTAGCGGCTGACATCGCCACCGCCCATGGAGAAGCCCACCAAGGTCACTTCACGCAGGTCGAGGTGTTCGATCAGCTGGGCGATGTCATCGGCAAATGTGTCGTAGTCATAGCCATTCCACGGCTGGCTCGACCGGCCGAAACCACGGCGGTCGAAGGCGATGGCGCGGTAGCCACGGCTGGCCAGGAATTCCATCTGCGAATCCCACATGTCGGCGTCCAACGGCCAACCGTGGCTGAACAGCACGGGCTTGCCGCTGCCCCAGTCCTTGAAATAGAGCGAAGTGCCATCGCGGGTTACGAGTGTGCTCATATCGGTATCTCCTTGAACGTCTATGGGGAAGGGGCTGAATCAGCCACGCAGCCAGTTGGCGCAGCGGCGGGTTACCCACGGCATGATGTAGAACACCACGGGCAGGATGACAAACAGGTTGACGATCAGGTTGCCGGTGATCGCGCCGCCCACGTGCGGAAAGCGCGCGAACAACGGCGCCAGCAGTTGCGGAATGACCATGGTCATCGGGCAGATCACCAGGTAGGTCAGCAACGCCTGCTTCCAGCGCGGCGGTTGTGCCGCCGTGGTGCTCGGTGGGGTGAACCAGAACTCTGGGTCTTCGTGAACCTGGGTGTTGTCACCCTCCTCCAGCAGCGGCAGCACCTGGCTGACCAGCGTCTGGCGCTCGGTGGAGTTGACCCAGGCCTGCAGCAGGCTGGCATCGCTGAAGCGCACCACGGTGGTGAAGTGGCGGCCGCCGTCTTCGGGGCGGATCACGTTGACGTCGAGGTGGCCGGGTTGGCGGCGCGCGGCACTGACCGTGTGCTTGAGCCAGTCCTCGTAGCCGGCCAGCGCCTCGGCGCGAACCTTGTGCTGGATGACCAGGGTGACCACGTTGCGGTTGTCTTGGAGTGCGGTGTTCATCGACATTCCTTGGGATGAGCTGGCCCGCACTCACTGTGCAACAGCGAACGGGCGGAGGATTGAATGGGTGTGCTGCCCTTGCCGGGCACCGACGGTCGGTGCCCGGTGCGCGGCGGGTTACTTGCCGGCGTTGAAGGCGTTGTAGCTGGTCATCAGGTTGCGGTAGTCCGGGATGTGGTTGGAGCACAGCGCCGCCAGGCCTTCGACGTCATTGCGCCAGTCGCGGTGCAGCTCACAGGCCACGCCGAACCAGGTCATCAGCTGCGCACCGGCCTGGCTCATGCGGTCATGGGCGGCATCGCGGGTCATCGCGTTGAAGGTGCCGGACGCATCGGTTACCACGAACACCTCGAACTCTTCTTCCAAGGCTGCCAGGGCCGGGAAGGCGACGCAGACCTCGGTCACTACACCGGCGATGATCAGCTGCTTCTTGCCGGTCGCCTTTACCGCTTTGACGAAGTCTTCGTTGTCCCAGGCGTTGATCTGGCCTGGGCGGGCGATGTAAGGGGCGTCTGGGAACAGCGCTTTCAATTCAGGCACCAGCGGGCCGTTGGGGCCTTGCTCGAAGCTGGTGGTGAGGATGGTTGGCAGGTTGAAGAACTTGGCCAGGTCGGCCAGGGCCAGCACGTTGTTCTTGAACGCGTCTGGCTCGATGTCGCGGACCAGGGACAGCAGGCCAGCCTGATGATCGACCAGCAGCACAGCGGCGTCGTCTTTGTTCAGGCGGTTGTATTTGAATTGGGCCATGGTCGTTGCTCCTAAGGGTTTTGATGTTCAGTAAGTTGGGTGTTTCGCGTTGATGGGAGAAGATTAAAACCATCACCTTTGGAGCGGTAGATAGCGATTTTTGGCTTTAGCGTTCTGTTTTGTGAACGATGGATTGGCAATCGATTTGCTAGCCCCATTGCCTGCCCGATCAACCTGCTCTATTACTAGCCGAAGCCCTCCCCTCACCCCCGAGACCACCATGCTGGCTTTCATCCAGTCGTCCCCGTTGTTGCTCGGCACTTCACTGATCCTGCTCGACCTGATTCTCTGGCAACTGATCCCCCTCCAACGCCGGGCCTGGCGTATCGGCTCGCGGCTGGTGATTTTCCTGCTGTTCAGCTGGGTGCTGCTGGCCGCGGGCATGAGCCCTTTGCAGCCGCCGCCATGGCCTGACGATGTGTCGCGCAACCTGATGGCGACAGTGCTGACGATCGGCTGGTGGCTGTTTGGTGCGCGCACGGTGACCGTGGTGTTCGGGCTGTTGCTGGTGGCGCGTGGCAGCCATGGCGGGCGGTTGCTGCAGGATGTGCTGGGGGCGCTGATCTTTTTGGCGGCGGTGGTGGCTGCGGCGGGCTATGTGATGCAACTGCCGGTGAAGGGGCTGCTGGCCACCTCCGGGGTGATGGCCATCGTCATCGGCCTGGCGTTGCAAAGCACCTTGGCCGACGTGTTCAGCGGCATCGTGCTGAATACGACGCGGCCGTATCAGATCGGCGATGCCATCTCCATCGACGGCACCGAAGGCAAGGTGCTGGACATCGACTGGCGTGCCACGCGGCTGCTGACCAGTGCCGGCAGCCTGGCGGTGATCCCCAACTCGGTCGCGGCCAAAGCCAAACTGCTCAACCACAGCCGCCCGCCTGACGTGCATGGGGTGTCGATCAGTGTGGTGGTGCCGGCCAAGGTGCGCCCCAAGCGGGTGTTCGATGCGCTGGAAAAGGCCCTGCAGGGCACGCGCGCGATACTCGCCACGCCAAAGCCCAAGGTCACGGTGAAGGCTTCGACCCTGGAGTCGGTGGAGTACGAAGCCAGTGGCTTCATTGCCGACATGGGCGGCAAGACCGACGCGCGCAATCAGCTGTTCGACCTGGCCCATCGGCACCTGGAGGCCAGTGGCGTGATGTGGAACGTCGACCTGGCCCTGCCGCCGCGCAGCCGCCAACGCGAGGTGCTGGATGAAGTGCGGGTGTTCCGCTCGCTGAGCGATGAAGAGCGCGATGCGCTGAGCCAGCGCATGACGGCCGTGGAATACTTGGCGGACCAAGTGATCCTGGGTGTGGGCGAGCGCTCGGATCACCTGTTGGTGATTGGCAGCGGCGTGGTTTCAGCGTCGATTCGCGATGGCGACAAGCTGCTGGAGGCCGGGCGCATGGGGCCGGGAGAAGTGCTGGGGATCGAGGGCATCATCGACGAAGACGATGGCTTTGCCGAGTTCCGCACGCTGACCAGTTGCGTGCTTTACCGCATCGACAAGGAACAGGTGAAGAGCTGCCTGGTGCAGCGGGGCGAGGTGCAGACGGCCTTGAGCAAGTTGCAGCGGTTCAGGCGGCAGAGCCGGGAGTCGTTGTTGCTGCAGAAGCCGACCCTGATCAAGAAAGGTGGCTTTCTCAGTTGGTTGCACAAGTAATGTTTTTCACTGTGCTGGCCTCTTCGCGGGGCAAGCCCGCTCCCACAGATCGCAAAGGTTGAATACACCGGTGTACTTGTGGGAGCGGGCTTGCCCCGCGAAGAGGCCAGTGGCTACAACACCACCCTCAAGCACTGCCCCGCGTGGTACAGCGAGAACCCAGACTCGTAGAACGCCGTGCGCAGCGACGGCGCGCTCACCCCGGTCATTGGCGAGAACGGAATCGGCAGGCTGTCCGCTTCGTCCTTGAGCAAGAACTCGGCAAAGGCTCGCCCGATCACGGTCCCGGTGGTGTTGCCGCGGCCGTTGTAACCGGTCACCGCCACCAGCCCCGGCGCCGGCTCGAACAGGCGCATCAGGTGGTCGGGGGTAAAGTCGATGCAGCCGGTCCAGTGCATCTCCCACTCGACCTTGCCCAGCTCAGGGTAGTAATGGCTCTGGATGCGGTCAGCCCAGCTGCGCACGAACCAGGCCGGCTTGTTGTCGACCCGGCCCAGGCTGCCGAGCAGCAGGCGGCCCTGGTCGTCGCGGCGGATGCTGCTGAGTACGGTGCGGGTGTCCCAGGAGCCCTGGCCATGCGGCAGCACCTTGTCAGCGGCAGCGCCGTGCAGCGGCTTGGACGCGACCTGGTAGTAGTAACCGCGGAAGAACTGCTTCTGCAGGTTGCTCCAGTCGCCTTCGGTGTAGGCACCGGTGGAAATCACCACTTTGTCGGCGCGCACCGAGCCACGTGCCGTTTTCACGCGCCAGCCATCGCCTTCGCGCTCCAGGCCCTCGACCGAGGACTGCTGGAACACCTTGCCACCCAGGCGCGAAACCGCAGCGGCCAGGCCTTGGGTGTAACCCATGGGGTTGATGGTGCCGGCGCGGCGGTCGAGCAGCGCGGCGGAAATCTTGTCGGTACCGCAGTATTCCTGGCACTGGGCGCCGGTCAGCAGCTCGACGTCAGCGCCGCGGCGGCTCCATTGTTCATGGCGGGCTTCGAGGTCGGCAATGCCGGTGGCGTTGTGCGCCATGTGCAGCGTGCCTTTGTGCTGGGCTTGGCAGTCGATGCCCAGGCGCTCGATCATGGCGAATACCTCGCCCGGTGCTTCGCCAAGCACCTTGTTCAAGCGGCTGCCCTGCTTCTGGCCGAGGGTCGCCTCGACGTCGTCGGGACGGATCCAGGTGCCGGCATTGACCAGGCCGACGTTACGTCCGGAGCCACCGTGGCCGATCTTCCAGGCTTCCAGCAAGATCACCGACTTGCCCTGTTCGAGCAGGTGGATCGCTGCGGACAGGCCGGTGATGCCGCCACCGATGACACAGACATCGGCCTTGTGCTCACCGGCCAGGGCCTGGGCGACGACGGTCGGTTTGCTGACGAATTCCCACAAGCATTGTTGACGCAGTTCGGACATGGCCGGCTCCAGCAGTGTTGTTCTTATTGCGGGTGCATCTGGTTTTGTTGGGGCCGCTTTGCGGCCCATTCGCGGGACAAGCCCGCTCCCACAGGGACCACACAGGCCTGAAAGGCAGCGGGGATCCTGTGGGAGCGGGCTTGCCCCGCGAACCGGGGGCAAAGCCCCCGGCCATGCCGCATCAGTCGAACACGATACCCTGCGCCAGCGGCAGCTCGCGCGAGTAGTTGACGGTGTTGGTCTGACGACGCATGTAGCCTTTCCAGGCATCCGAACCGGATTCACGACCACCGCCGGTTTCTTTTTCGCCACCAAAAGCACCGCCGATCTCGGCGCCGCTGGTGCCGATGTTGACGTTGGCGATGCCGCAGTCGCTACCCGAGGCACTCTGGAAGCGCTCGGCTTCACGGATGTCGGTGGTGAAGATGCACGAGGACAGGCCTTGTGGCACTTCGTTGTTCAGGCGCAGGGCCTCTTCGAAATCATCGTAGGCCAGCACGTAGAGGATCGGCGCGAAGGTCTCGTGGCGAACCACGTCGCTCTGGGCCGGCATCTCGGCGATGGCTGGGGACACGTAGTAGGCGTTCGGGTACTGGTCAGCCAGCTGACGCTCGCCGCCAAACACCTGGCCACCTTCGTCGCGGGCCTTGGCCAGCGCGCCCTGCATGGCGTCGAACGACAGTTTGTCGATCAGCGGGCCCACCAGGTTGTCTTTGCGTGGGTCGCCGATACGTACTTTGCCGTAGGCGGCTTTGACCCGGGCAACCACTTCGTCCTTGATCGAGCGGTGCACGATCAGGCGGCGCAGGGTGGTGCAGCGCTGGCCCGCAGTACCCACGGCGGAGAACAGGATGCCGCGCACAGCCAGGTCCAGGTCCGCGCTCGGGGCCAGGATCATGGCGTTGTTGCCGCCCAGTTCGAGGATGCTGCGGCCGAAGCGGGCGGCAACACGTGGGCCGACTTCACGGCCCATGCGGGTGCTGCCCGTGGCGCTGACCAGCGGCACACGTGGGTCATCGACCATCGCTTCGCCCGCTTCACGGCCACCGATGACCAGTTGCGCCAGGCCAGCCGGTGCATCGCCAAAGGCTTTCAGGGCTTTTTCGAACAGCGCCTGGCAGGCCAGGGCGGTCAGTGGGGTCTTTTCCGACGGCTTCCACACCACCGAGTTACCGGCCACCAGGGCCAGCGCGGTGTTCCAGGCCCAGACGGCAACCGGGAAGTTGAAGGCGCTGATCACACCAACCACGCCCAGCGGGTGCCAGGTTTCACGCATGTGATGGCCAGGGCGCTCGGAGGCGATGGTCAGGCCGTACAACTGACGCGACAGGCCGACGGCGAAGTCGCAGATGTCGATCATTTCCTGGACTTCACCCAGGCCTTCCTGGGTGATCTTGCCGGCTTCGATCGAAACCAGTTCGCCGAGGTCGGCCTTGTGTTCACGCAGCACTTCACCGAACAGGCGGACCAGCTCGCCACGGCGTGGAGCCGGCACGGTGCGCCAGGCGTCGAAGGCGCTTTGCGCCTGATCGATGCGGGCGATGGTCTCGGCCTTGCCGAGCAGTTTCACCGAGGCGATCTGGCTGCCGTCGATCGGCGTGTGAACAGGGTAGTCGCCCTGGGTGTAAGCCTCGGCGGCAACGCCAAGGCGCTCGAGCAATCCAGCAACCATTTGTGCATCTCCTACATCGGTGATGGGGTGGAAAAATGATGTGGATCAGTATTAATCCGATCACACCAGTGCAACAAACGACCTTTATTCCGCATATCATTCCGTCAGGTAATGATTTGAGCCGCAGAGACCGCTATGTCCAAACGCCTGGTGCCCTCCATGACCGCCCTGCAGTGCTTTGAAGCTGCAGCCCGTCATTTAAGTTTCACCCGTGCCGCCGAAGAGCTGCACCTGACCCAGAGCGCGGTCAGCAAGCAAGTGGCGCAACTCGAAGACATGCTGCGCCACCACCTGTTCCTGCGCATTCGCCGCCGCCTGCAACTGACGCCAGCGGGTAGCCTGTACCTGGCCGAGGTCAACAAGATCCTCACCCAGGTGGACATGTCCAGCCGCTACGTACTGACCTATGGCGAGCAGACCGAGATATTGAAGGTAGCCACTCAACCGAGTTTTGGCGTGCGCTGGCTGATCCCCCACCTCAAAGGCTTTGGCAAGCGCCACACCAATATCCACCTGGACATCCGTAACGAGATGGAGCCATTCGCTTTGCTGCAAGGCTCGGCGGATGTGGTGTTCTTCTATGGGCAAGGCACCTGGCCGGGGGCGACCTGCGTGGAGCTGTTCCGCGAAGAGGTGGTGCCGGTGTGCGCGCCGGAGCTGTTGGCCGGGCGGGCGCTGGCCGATGCCGGTGAGTTGGCCGAGCTGGTGCTGCTGCAGAGTACGTCGCGGCCAGAGGCGTGGCATGAGTGGTTTCTGGAGCTGGGGCTGCAGAGTGTCAGCGCCTACCATGGGCCGCGGTTCGATACGTTCTATATGGCCTTGAGCGCGGCGCAGGCGGGCTGTGGGGTGGCGCTGGTGCCGCGGTACCTGGTGGCCAAGGAGCTCAATGAAGGGAGCCTGGTCATTGCCTGGAATCATGCGATGAAGAGTACCGGGGCGCATTACCTGGCGTATGCCGAGCATGCGGCGGAGGTGCCGAAGGTGCGGGCGTTGGTGGAGTGGATTCGCGAGCAGTTGTAGGCACTAGGGCCTCTTCGCGGGTAAACCCGCTCCCACAGGGGTGGTGCAATGTTGGAACGCTGTGCAGTACCTGTGGGAGCGGGTTCACCCGCGAAGGGGCCCTAAGGTCGATCAAAAAAGGAATGACACTCGCACTTTTTTTCGCTTGTGAGCCATGTGCATTCCCAGCTTTCATGTAAGCGTCCGAACCCAACCAGGAAGCTAGCGATGCCCGCCCACGATTTCGTCAGCCCAGACAGCATCCGCGCGCAGTTCTCTGCCGCCATGTCGCTCATGTACAAACAGGAAGTGCCGCTGTATGGCACGCTGCTGGAGCTGGTGAGCGAAATCAACCAGCAGGTGATGACCCAGCAACCAAAGGTGGCCGAAGCGCTGCGCTGGACCGGCGAAATCGAGCGCCTGGACCAGGAACGCCACGGCGCCATCCGCGTCGGCACCGCCGAAGAACTGGCGACCATCGCCAAACTGTTCGCGGTGATGGGCATGGAGCCCGTCGGCTACTACGACCTCAGCTCTGCAGGCGTACCCGTGCACTCCACCGCCTTCCGCGCCGTGCACGAGCAGTCCCTGCATGTCAGCCCGTTCCGGGTGTTCACCTCGCTGCTGCGCCTGGAATTGATCGACAACCCGCAACTGCGCGAACTGGCACAGGGCATCCTGGCCAAACGCAAGATTTTCACCCCGCGCGTACTCGAGCTGATTGCCCAGTGCGAGCGTGACGGCGGCCTCAGCGCAGCCGACGCCGAGGCGTTCGTGCAGGAAGCGCTGCACACCTTCCGCTGGCACCATGACGCCACGGTAACCGCCGAGCAGTACCAGCAACTGCACGACCAGCACCGTCTGATTGCCGATGTGGTGGCCTTCAAGGGCCCGCACATCAACCACCTGACCCCGCGCACCCTGGACATCGACGCGATCCAGGTCGGCATGCCGGCCAAGGGCATTCCGCCAAAGGCCGTGGTCGAAGGCCCGCCCACCCGCCGCCACCCAATCCTGCTGCGCCAGACCAGCTTCAAGGCGCTGCAGGAAAAAGTCGCCTTCTGCGGCCAGCAAGGCAGCGAGGGCAGCCACACCGCGCGTTTCGGCGAGATCGAACAACGCGGTGCCGCACTGACGCCGAAGGGTCGCCAGCTGTACGACAAACTGCTTGATGCTACCCGCGCCGCCTTGGGCGGTGTGCCAGCCGAAGCCAATGCCGAGCGTTACAGGACGCTGTTGAGCCAGACCTTCGCCGAGTTCCCCGACGACCTGGCGCAGATGCGTGAACAGGGCCTGGCCTACTTCCGTTACTTCGCCACCGAAAAAGGCCTGGCCGCTCGCGATCACAGCGACCGCCCAGCCACCCTGCAAGGGCTGATCGACGCGGGGCATGTGCACTTCGAGGCGCTGGTGTACGAAGACTTCCTGCCGGTGAGTGCGGCGGGGATCTTCCAGTCCAACCTGGGCGATGATGCGCAGGCGGAATACGGCAGCAACGCTAACCGTGAGGCGTTCGAAGCTGCATTGGGGCTGAAGGTGCAGGATGAGCTGGCGTTGTATGCGCAGAGCGAGCGCCGCTCGTTGCAGGCGTGTGCACAGGCGCTGAACCTGGGGTCGATGTAAGCCTTAGGGCCGCATTGGGTCGCGCTGCGGCCCAAGCGTCGGCAGGACCTGCACATCTGGCAGGTCCATCGCCGCCACCTCCGCGTGCAAAAATTCGCTCAAGCGCCGCAACCGCTCGCCACCCGGCCGGGTGCGCGGCCACACCAGGTAGTAATCCATGCCGCTGGGCACCGCCGTTGGCCAGGGCAAGCTCAAACGCCCCTGCGCCACATCCTCGGCCACCATCAGCAAATCCCCCATCGATATGCCATAGCCACGCGCCGCTGCGATCATGCCCAACTCCAGGGTATCGAACACCTGGCCGCCCTTGAGCGACACCTTGTCGCTAAGCCCCATGCGCTCCAGCCATTCGCGCCAGTCACGCTTGTCCACGGTCGGGTGCAGCAGTTCGATGCAGGCCAGCCGACGCTCGTCCCACGGCCCATCATCGAGCAGGTCCGGCGCACCCACCGGGATCAGCAGTTCGGGAAACAACCGGCGCACTTCCCAATGCGCCGGGAACACGCCATCGCTGAGCAACACGGCGCAATCGAAAGGTTCCTGGTTGAAGTCGACATGGTCGACGTCCATCCAGGCGCTGGTCAGTTGCACTTCGTTACCGGGCTGCAGGTGACGAAAACGGCTTAGGCGGGCCAGCAACCAGCGCATGGTCAGGGTAGAGGGCGCTTTCATGCGCAAGATGTCATCTTCGCCGCGCAAGGTGTCGCAAGCCCGCTCCAGCGCGGCGAAGCCTTCGCGCACGCCGGGCAGCAACACCCTGGCCGCTTCGGTCAGCTGCAAGCTGCGGCCGCTGCGCACGAACAGGCGGCAGGCGAAGTGTTGTTCAAGGGTGCGGATATGGCGGCTGACCGCACTCTGGGTAATCGAAAGTTCTTCGCCGGCACGGGTGAAGGAGCTCAGTCGCGCAGCGGCTTCGAATGCGCGCAAGGCATACAACGGTGGGAGCTGACGAGACATTAGGCACCTGCCATGCGGGCTGGGGAACGGATCGCTGACAGCATAAACACATGAGTCAAACTCATGCCAATGATCGTTTTTATCCTTTTGTGCAAAGCTGACCAAAGCCTCAGAATCGCCCTTCGCTCACGGGATCAGGAAAAGGACCACACGCATGCATGTAGCGCCTACCACCGAACTCAAGGCTTTGCTGCGCCTGGCTGGGCCGCTGATCGCCTCGCAGTTGGCGCACATGCTGATGGTGCTGACCGACACCCTGATGATGGCCCGCATCAGCCCGCAAGCCTTGGCGGGCGGCGGCTTGGGCGCTGCGAGCTACTCGTTCGTGTCGATTTTTTGCCTGGGCGTGATCGCCGCGGTCGGCACGCTGGTGGCCATCCGCAAGGGTGCCAACGACATCGAGGGCGTCACACGCCTGGCACAAAGCGGCCTGTGGCTGGCCTGGGGCCTGGCGCTGGTCGCGGCGCTGGTGCTGTGGAACCTGGAGCCGGTGTTGCTGATGTTTGGCCAACAGCCGGAAAACGTCGCCTCGGCCGCCGAATTCCTCACCCTGCTGCCGCTGGCCCTACCCAGCTACCTGACCTTCATGGCCCTGCGCGGCTTCACCAGCGCGCTTGGCCGTTCAACGCCGGTGATGGTCATCAGCGTGATAGGCACGGTGCTCAACTACCTGCTCAACGTTGCGTTGATCGAAGGCATGTTCGGCCTGCCCAAGCTGGGCCTGATGGGCATCGGCTTGGTCACTGCCGTGGTGTCGCTGGGCATGGCGATTGCCTTGGCCTTGTACATCCGCTGGCATTCGGCCTATGCCGCCTACCCGCTGCGCCAGGGCCTGTCACGCCCTTCCCTGCCGGCCCTGCGCGAGCTGTGGCGGCTGGGCCTGCCGATTGGCGGCACGTACATGGTGGAGGTGGGCCTGTTCGCCTTTGCCGCGCTGTGCATGGGCGTGCTCGGCAGCACGGAGCTGGCGGCGCATCAGATCGCGCTGCAGATCGTTTCCACGGCGTTCATGGTGCCCACCGGGCTGTCTTATGCCGTGACCATGCGCGTGGGCTTGTACTACGGCGGCGGCAACCTGCTCGCGGCCCGCAGCGCAGGCCGGGTGGGGATCGGTTTTGGCGGGATGATCATGTTCGCCTTCGCCGCGCTGTTCTGGCTGCTGCCGGATGCCCTGGTGGGGTTGTTCATCGACCGCAACGACCCCGCGTTCGCGGCCATCTACCAACTGGCCGTGCAGCTGGTGATGGTCGCGGCCTGGTTCGAGCTGTTCGACGGCATGCAGACCATCGCCATGGGCTCGATCCGTGGGCTGAAGGATGCCAAGACCACCTTCCTGATCGGGCTGTGCTGCTATTGGCTGGTGGGCGCCCCCAGCGCCTGGCTGTTCGCCTTCAACCTGGGAGGCGGCGCGGTCGGGATCTGGTGGGGGCTGGCGTTGGGGCTGGCCTGTGCGGCAGTGGCGCTGACCCTTGGCTTTGAATGGCGGATGAAACGGCTGTTGAGAAAGGCGGGTTTGCCTGACAGGTCTGCACTGCCTGTGTGATTGCCGGGGCTGCTTTGCAGCCCTAGCGGCATTACAGGCTAACCAGATGCGGCCTTCCACAGTCCTGCAAAAACGCCATCAACTCCGCCACCGGCAGCGGCTTGCTGACCAAAAACCCCTGCACCTGGTCACAGCCGAACTCACGCAACAACGCCATCTGCGCTTCGCTTTCCACTCCCTCGGCAACCACTTCGAGGTTGAGGTTATGCGCCAGGTTGATCATGGCGTGCACCAGCTTGCGGTTCTCCTCGCGCATTTCCATCTCGGCGACAAAGCTGCGGTCAACCTTGAGCAAGGCGATCGGCAGGCTGTTCAGGTGCACGAACGATGAGAAGCCGGTGCCGAAGTCGTCCAGGGAAAAACGCACGCCCAAGCGCCCAAGGGCATCCATGGTCTGGCGCACCCGTTCGTTGCGGCGCATGACCGCCGTCTCGGTCAGCTCGAATTCCAGCCAGCGGGCATCGACGCCGTGCTCGATGATCAACCGGCTCAGGGTGGTCAGCAGCTGGCTGTCCTGAAACTGCCTGAAGCTCAGGTTCACCGCCATGTGCAGCGGCGGCAGGCCATGCTCGCACAGCGCCTGCATGTCACGCAGCGCGCGCGATATCACCCAGTAGCCAAGCGGCACGATCAGCCCGCTCTGCTCGGCCAGCGGCACGAACTCGCTGGGCGGCAACAGGCCGCGCTCGGCATGGCGCCAGCGCACCAGCGCCTCGAGGCCAACGATGCGCCCATCGGCCAGGTTCAGCCGTGGCTGGTAATGCAGCTCCAGCTCGTCACGGCGCAGGGCTCGGCGCAGCTCGCTTTCCAGGTCGGCGAGGCTACGGGCGTTGCGGTTGATGCGTTCGTTGAAGACATGAAAAGTACAGCCCTGGCTACCCTTGGCCTGGCGCATGGCGATGTGCGCATGCCACATCAGCGGGTCGGCGCCGCCCTGCGCCCGGGCGTGAGCCAGGCCCAGGCTGCAGCCGAGCAGCAGGCTTTCGCCGTCGATCCAGTAGGGCTCGGCCAAGGCTTCGATGATGCGTTCGGCCATCCACTCGGCGCGGTTCGGGTCGCGGCGGGTATCGATCAGCAGGGCGAATTCGTCACTGCCCAGCCGGGCCAACTGGTCGCCGGCCTCCAGTTGCAGCTTGAGCCGTGCCACCACCTGCAGGATCAGCCGATCGCCGCTTTGATGGCCAAGCGCGTCGTTGACGTGGCGGAAGTTGTCCAAGTCGAGGTGGCCGAGGGCCAGGCCACGGCCATCCCCCTCTGCCAGGCGGGTGGTCAGCAAGGCCTGGAAACCCTGGCGGTTGGCAATACCGGTCAGCGGGTCCTGCTCGGCCAGGCGTTGCAAAGTGGCAACCAGCACGCCGCGCTCGCGAACGTGGCGCAACGAGCGGCGCAAGGCATCGGCATTGAGGTGGTCACGCACCAGCCAGTCGCTGACCCCGGTGGGCGCCACTTCAGGCTCGTGATCGAGCAGCACGACCGTGGGCAGCTCGCAGCGGCCGGGGGCTGGCTGCAAGGCCGGGGTGGCCAGGATCACGGCTTGGCGGTCGTGGCTGAACAGGCTGTCGACCGACTCCCAGTCAGGTGCGGTCAACAACACCGCGCTGCCGCTCAGTGCTTGCACGCACTCGCGCAACAGCACGGCCCATTCCGGCTCATCAGCCAACAGCAGCAAACGCAACGGTTCGACAGGCGTGGACAAGCGGGCTCCTTAGGGCATGGGCGGGTGCAACGGCAGAGGCCAAGTATGCCACTGCATGAATGAAAATGATTTACGCTTTTATATATGTAGGCAACGACACATTTCGTCGTGCATCGTGCGCGAAACCAGGCCAACCGGCAAATACGATTTTTTCGGTGAATAGCATGAGCCTGACTAATACTTATGCGCTGATAAAAGTCTGACTCAGACGTCAGACGGTCGCGCCATTACCGGCCCATGCCTGTTAGAATGCGCGGCTATTTTCTGGCGACCCCCGGTTTCTAGCATGTCCCGACTCAATCCCCGGCAACAGGAAGCCCGTGACTACGTCGGCGGCCCTCTTTTGGTGCTCGCCGGTGCAGGTTCCGGCAAGACCAGCGTCATCACGCGCAAGATTGCCCACCTCATCCAGAACTGCGGCATCCGTGCCCAGTACATCGTGGCGATGACCTTCACCAACAAGGCCGCGCGCGAGATGAAGGAGCGGGTCGCCACCTTGCTGCGCCCGGGGGAAGGCCGCGGCCTGACGGTGTGCACCTTCCACAACCTGGGTTTGAACATCATCCGCAAGGAGCACGACAAGCTGGGCTATAAGCCAGGCTTTTCGATCTTCGACGAGTCCGACATCAAGGCGTTGCTGTCGGACATCATGCAGAAAGAGTATTCCGGCGACGACGGCATCGACGAGATCAAGAACATGATCGGTGCCTGGAAGAACGACCTGATCCTCCCACCCGAGGCCCTGGAAAAGGCCCGCAACCCACGCGAACAGACCGCCGCCATCGTCTACACCCACTACCAGCGCACGCTCAAGGCGTTCAACGCGGTGGACTTCGACGACCTGATCCTGCAGCCGGTCAAGCTGTTCCAGGAACACCCCGAGGTGCTGGAGCGCTGGCAGAACCGCGTGCGCTACCTGCTGGTGGACGAATACCAGGACACCAACGCCAGCCAGTACCTGCTGGTGAAAATGCTGATCGGCATGCGCAACCAGTTCACCGTGGTCGGCGATGATGACCAGTCGATCTACGCCTGGCGTGGCGCGCGGCCCGAGAACCTGATGCTGCTCAAGGAGGACTACCCCTCCCTGAAGATCGTCATGCTCGAGCAGAACTACCGCTCCACCAGCCGCATCCTGCGCTGCGCCAACGTGCTGATCGCCAACAACCCACACGCGTTCGAGAAGCAGCTGTGGAGCGAGATGGGCGTGGGCGACGAGATCCGCGTGATCCGCTGCAAGAACGAGGAAGCCGAGGCCGAACGCGTGGCCATGGAAATCCTCACCCTGCACCTGCGCACCAACCGCCCGTACAGCGACTTCGCCATCCTTTACCGCGGCAACTACCAGGCCAAGCTGATCGAACTGAAACTGCAGCACCACCAGGTGCCGTACCGCCTTTCGGGCGGCAACAGCTTCTTCGGCCGCCAGGAGGTCAAGGACCTCATGGCCTACCTGCGCCTGCTGGTGAACCCGGACGACGACAACGCCTACCTGCGCGTGATCAACGTGCCGCGCCGGGAAATCGGCTCCACGACCCTGGAAAAGCTCGGCAATTACTCGACCGAACGCGGTGTCTCGATGTACGCCGCCAGCGAAGAGCTGGGCCTGGGCGAGCACCTGGACGCTCGTTACACCGAGCGCCTGCAGCGCTTCAAGCACTGGCTGGACGGGGTGCGCCACAAGGTGGCGCTGGATGACCCGATCGCCGCGCTGCACGAGATGATCCGCGACATCGACTACGAGAACTGGATCCGCCAGCAAACCGCCAGCGACAAAGCGGCGGAGTTCCGCATCAGCAACGTCTGGTTCCTGGTCGAAGCGCTGAAAAACACCCTCGAGAAGGACGAAGAGGGTGACATGACCATCGAGGACGCCATCGGCAAGCTGGTGCTGCGCGACATGCTCGAGCGCCAGCAGGAAGAGGAAGAAAACGCCGAAGGTGTGCAGATGATGACCCTGCATGCCTCCAAGGGCCTGGAATTCCCTTACGTGTTCATCATGGGCATGGAAGAAGAGATCCTTCCGCACCGCTCCAGCATCGAAGCCGACACCATCGAAGAAGAACGCCGCCTGGCCTACGTGGGCATTACTCGCGCGCGCCAGACCCTGGCCTTCACCTTTGCGGCCAAGCGCAAGCAGTACGGCGAGATCATCGACTGCACCCCGAGCCGGTTCCTCGACGAACTGCCGCCGGACGATTTGGCCTGGGAAGGCCTGGACGATGCGCCCGTCGAAGTGAAGGCCGCGCGTGGCAACAACGCACTGGCCGATATTCGGGCAATGCTCAAACGCTGATCAACCCTTACTCTTTAACCGTTGCCGCTGTTGCGGCCACCTTTGCTACATCGAGGAAAACCACAGTGGAAGCACTGCATCAGAAGATTCGCGAAGAAGGCATCGTGCTTTCCGATCAGGTTCTTAAAGTCGACGCGTTTCTCAACCACCAGATCGACCCTGCGCTGATGCAGTTGATCGGTGACGAGTTCGCCCGCCTGTTCGCCGACGCCGGCGTGACCAAGATCGTCACCATCGAAGCCTCGGGCATCGCCCCGGCGGTGATGACTGGCCTGAAGCTGGGCGTGCCGGTGATCTTTGCGCGCAAGCACCAGTCGCTGACCCTGACCGAGAACCTGCTGACTGCCTCGGTGTACTCCTTCACCAAGCAGACCGAGAACACCGTGGCCATCTCGCCGCGCCACCTCAACAGCAGCGACCGCGTGCTGGTGATCGACGACTTCCTGGCCAACGGCAAGGCGTCGCAGGCACTGATCTCGATCATCAAGCAGGCCGGCGCCACCGTGGCCGGCCTGGGTATCGTCATCGAGAAGTCGTTCCAGGGCGGCCGTGCCGAGCTGGACAGCCAGGGCTACCGCGTTGAATCGCTGGCCCGGGTGAAGTCGCTGGAAGGCGGTGTGGTCAGCTTCATCGAGTGATGGCCATTGGGGCCGCTTTGCGGCCCATCGCGGCACAAGGCCGCTCCCACATGGGTTAATGCAGCCCCCTGTAGGAGCGGCCTTGCGTCGCGAAAGGGCTGCGCAACAGCCCCCGCTATCACCCGGTCGCCGCCAACCCCGCCAGCAACAACCGCTGATAAATCTCTTCTTTCAGCCCCTGGGGGTCATCCAACCCCATTCGCACCAGCTGCCCCCCATACCCCTCCGGCCCCGGCGCATCCAGCGCGGCCTTGCCCAGCTCCAGCGCCTCGCTCAGCCTGAACTTGCTCTTCAACCAGTTCAGCGCCCGCAGCAAGTCCCGCTCCTCAGCCGTGAAATCAGTCCCCAGCGGATACTCCGGAAACAACCCTGCATGCCGTGCCCGGATGGCCTCGAGCCGCTCCGGCGTATTGTCAGTGAAGCGTGCTTCCAGCTCGAAATCCTTGGCCAGCTTGCCGGCCTTCTTGGCCTGCGCCATCAGCTCGCCCTGGAAGCGTGAGTCACTGACCGCCAGCAGCCGCGCAATCACCTCACTGTCAGTCTGCCCACGCAAATCGGCGATGCCGTACTCGGTTACCACGATGTCACGCAAATGCCGGGGGATGGTGCAGTGGCCGTACTGCCAGAGCAGGTTGGACGTCACCTGCCCACCCGCCTCGCGCCAACTGCGCAGCAGCAAAATCGAGCGCCCACCCTCCAGCGCGTGGCCTTGGGCGACGAAGTTGTACTGCCCGCCCACGCCGCTGAGCACACGGCCATCCTCCAGCTGGTCGGCAACCCCCGCGCCGAGCAAGGTCATGGTGAACACGGTGTTGATGAAGCGGGCATCCCGACGTTGGCGGCGTTTCAGTTCCTCTTGGCCATACAGCTCGTTGATGTAGCTGATCCGCGTCATGGCAAAGCGTGCGCGCTGCTCCAGCGGCATTTCGCGCAAGCGTTGGTAGAACGCCCGCGGGCCAAGGAAAAACCCGCCATGCACCAGCACGCCCTGCTCGTCCGCCGGGCGCCGCACCACGCCTGCCTCGGCCAGCGCCAGCAGGCCGTTGACGAACATCTCGCTGCAACCGTAAAGGCCTTGGGCGAAGGCATCCAGCCCCCCTTCGCGCTCGATCAGGGCCTGCCACGGGCCGACATCCAGTTCATCCATCAAGGCCCGGTAGCCAGCGTTGTCGCCCTGCCTGGCCAGCAACGCGGCGGCCACGGCATCGCCCATGGCGCCAATGCCGATCTGCAAGGTGCCGCCATCGCGCACCAGGGTGCTCGCGTGCAGGCCAATGCAGTGGTCCTGGGTGTTGACCGGCATGTTTGGCGTAGAGAACAGCCGACGTTGCTCCACCTCGTCAATCAGCAGGTCGAAGGCGTCGATGCTCAGCTCCGCATCACCC
>Ga0160474_100209_pt1 | contig 33130 bp, 27 predicted proteins | sample HID1975K_E11MG_FD_108240 | JGI IMG/M metagenome (GOLD analysis project Ga0160474, IMG submission 108240) | Enriched soil microbial communities from UW Madison campus, WI, USA - HID1975K_E11 MG | ecosystem: Environmental > Terrestrial > Soil > Unclassified | place: USA: Madison, Wisconsin...
GACGAGTACTACGCCGCCGAGCCGGTGAAGCGGGTAGTTGTGCGCTACCCCCTGCGCGTGGTGCGCTTCGACGTCGACCCCGAGCAGAACAAATGGGGCCTGGCATTGGACTGCTACGAAGGCACACCGCAGAAACTGACGCTGCCTGGAGGTGCGTGATGATGCGTGTCTTGATCCTGATGCTGGTGACGGTGGCCGGGTGGGGTTCAGCTGTTGGTGCCGTCGAGGTCAAGTACTGGGACCGCCTGCCGCTGGGCGTGCCGCTGACGGTGGGCCAGGAACGCGTCCTGATGCTGGATGAGGATGTCCGCGTCGGGCTACCCAGCGCGATCGCCAGCAAGCTGCGCGTGCAATCGGTGGGTGCGACGGTGTACCTGCGTGCGTCGGAAGTCATCCCCCCTACTCGACTCCAGCTGCAGTCGGTGAAGTCGGGGGACATCATCCTCGTCGACATCGAAGCATTCGAGGGCAGCGAGGCGCTGGAGCCGGTCAAGATCGTTGCTCAGGCTCAGGCGCCGGTCGTGGACACCAAGCAAGACGCAGCCCCTGCAGCGACGCCGGTACCGGTTGTGCTGACTCGCTACGCGGCGCAGAACCTGTATGCGCCGCTGCGCACCGTGGCGCCCTTGCCTGGTGTGCGTCGGGTCCCGCTGGGCGAGTCTTCTGGCTTTAGCACACTGCTGCCGACCGAAAAAGTGGCCATCAACGGGCTCGCCGCCTGGCGGCTGGGTGATTACTGGGTGACGGCGGTGAAGATCGTCAACCGTGGGCCAGCCAAGGTCACGCTGGACCCGCGTCACCTGCAGGCCACGCTGTATGCCGCCACCTTCCAGCACGAGTACCTGGGGCACGTCGGCACACCTGAAGACACTACCGTGGTGTACCTCGTCACCCACGGCGGCGACCTGAAGCACGCGCTGCTATTGCCACCGCCTGCACCGGAGGCCGCCGATCATGAAAGCTAACGGCTTGCTGAAATGGTTGGTACCGGCGGTCCTGCTGGGGATTGTGCTGATCATCGGCAAATCCTGGATGGCGGCGCCAGACGCGCAACCTGCCCATGACCCCGAAAATACTGCCCTCAGTCCGGAGCAAGCCAAGGCACTCGGCATCGCCGGCGACACACCGCGCGACACCGTGGCCACGCTGATCGGCCAGGTCAAGGCGATGCGCAGCGAGATGCTGTCGCTGAAGAAAGGCAATGAGACGCTGCAGACCGAGAACAACCGGCTGCGCACGCGCGAAGGCAATATCGACAGTCGCATTCAAAGTACGCTGAGCAGTGTCACCCAGCAAGTTACCGAGCAGCGCCAGCAGACCAACGATGCCCGGCAGAAGGCCGAGCAACAGCATCGCGAGACCCAGGGCTTGCTGTCTCGACTCAAGGACCAGCTCACCAGCAAGCCGGCCGCGAAGTCCGACGTACCCGTGGGTTTTGGTCTAGAGCCGGGTGACGGGCAACAATTCTCCGGGGCCCAACCGCCAGCGGATGCGCTGCAGTGGATCGAGCCGTCCAATGCACGTGCTAGCCAGGAGGGGGCCAGCAAAGCTGAGGGGCCGTTGACGGCGCTGACGTCGAAGTTCAAGGACCTGCATGGTCTGGACAGCAACGCGATTGACCGGGGTCAGGACCATCTGCGCGCCGTGGCCAAGGGCGAGCGCGACCTGGAAAACACTCACGATAGGGCCGAGGGGGCCAAGCCGGTCTACACCCTCCCGGAAAACTCAACCCTGATGGGCTCGATCGCCATGACCGCCCTGATTGGCCGGGTGCCGGTGGACGGAACGGTGAACGACCCCTATCCGTTCAAGGTGCTGGTGGGACCGGACAACCTCACCGCCAACGGCATCGACCTGCCGGACGTGGTCGGTGCTGTCATGAGCGGTACCGCGGCCGGTGATTGGACCTTGTCCTGCGTGCGTGGCCAGGTCGAGTCGATCACCTTTGTTTTCAGCGACGGCACCGTGCGCACGGTGCCGCAGCCGCAGAAGGTGGTCAGTCGCAACCGCAGCAGCGCCCAGGCCTCGGACACCGAAAAAATCCGTGGCGGTCTCGGCTATATCTCCGACCCTTACGGCATTCCCTGCATCGCCGGTGAACGTCGCTCCAACGCCCAACAGTACCTGGGCAGCCAAAGCCTGATCACCGCAGCCGGCGCCGGCTTCGCGGCAGCGCTGGGCAGCGAACAGACCAATACCTCCTTCATCAACTCGGCCAGCGGCAGCCTGGGGCTCTCGCAGAACAGTGGCAACAGCGCGCTGAACTCGGTCATCAGCGGTGGCATCGGCGACATCCGTGACTGGATCAACAAGCTCTACGGCGAAGCCTTTGCCGCCATCTACGTCCCGCCGGGGGCCAAGGTGGCCTTGCACCTGGATCACGAAATCAGCATCGACTACGAACCCAAAGGCCGGAGAGTGAATCATGAAACCCCATCCGTTTCGGTACTGGACCTGGATTAGCCTGCTGCTGTGCCTACACCTGACTGGCTGCACCACCAGCAAGGACGAAATGCTGCCCCACGGCGATCACACCATGCTGGATATCTGGAACAGCGGCGGCGCGGTCGGCACGCAGCAGCAGTTGCAGGAGGCACGCGGTGAGCTGCGCCGACCCGTGCTTGATCCCGAGCGTCTGATCAAAGACCAGAGCGCCTACACCCGCACAGCCGCCAACGAGATCCGCGCTCAGTTCCCACGCCTGCCTAATCCCGACCTGGTGATGTACGTCTACCCGCACCTGGCCGGCACCCAGCAGGCGCCGGTACCCGGCTACTCGACCGTGTTCCCGTTGTACGAAAAGGTCCAGTACGCACTGCCCGGCGAACGCCTGGAAGATCTGTGATGGACGAGGATGCAGATCGCACGTCGCCGCGCTGGCAGCCCTGGCGCGCGGCGCAGCGTCGGCGCGCAACACGTGCGGACGAGGCTGCGCAGTACGCGCACAACCCCAGCTTCACCGACCACTTGCCCTGGGTCGAATACCTTGAGGAGGAGCAGTGTTTTCTACTCGATGACAACCGCTCGGTGGGCGCCGTGTTCGAGCTGCAGCCGATCGGCACCGAGGGCCGTGAGCCCGAATGGCTGATGACGGCTCGCGATGCGTTGGAATATGCGCTGCAGGACAGCTTCGACGAGCTCGACCAGGCTCCCTGGGTGGTGCAGTTCTTCTGCCAGGACGACAGTGACTTTTCCCCGTACCTGGAGCGCCTGGCGCAGTACGTCGCACCGCGGGCGACAGGCACACCGTTCACTGCAGCTTTCCTCGCCTCGATGCAGCGCCACCTCGACGCCATTGCCAAGCCAGGCGGCTTGTTCGACGACCCTGTCGTGTCGCACCTGCCCTGGCGCGGCAGCATTCGACGGATTCGGCTGGTGGTCTATCGCTGGCTCCGTGAACCAGATGACGACGGACAGAGCCCTGCTCAGCTGTTGAGACGGACCTGTGACCGCCTGATGGCCTCTTTGCAGGCCTGCGGGGTCAATCCTCGCCGGCTGACGGGGCGGGATTTCTACACGTGGTTGCTGCCCTGGTTCAACCCGGCCCCGACCCTCACTGGCGAAGCACCGTCAGCGTTCTATCGACGTGCGCCCTACCCGGAGGCCGATGACGGCGAGGGGCTGTCGCTGCCGTTCGACCATGACTTTGCCGAGCGGCTGTTCTTCCACGAACCGCGCTCGGACAGCGAGCAGGGGCTGTGGTATTTCGATCAGCAGCCGCACGCGGTGATGGTGGTCGACAAGCTGCGCAGGCCACCCCACATCGGCCAACTGACCGGCGAAACCCGCAAGGGGGAAGCGCTCAATGCCTTGTTCGATCAACTCCCCGAGCAGGCCATCCTGAGCCTGACCTTGGTGATCACGCCCCAGGATGTGCTCGAGGAGCAGCTCAACCGCCTGGCACGCAAAGCCATCGGCGAGAACCTAGCCTCAACCCAGACTCGCCAGGACGTGGAGGAGGCCCGCGCGCTGATCGGCCGCCAGCACAAGCTGTACCGCGGCACCTTGGCCTTGTACCTGCGCGGCGCCGATGCACAACAATTGCGCCAGCGCTCGATCCAGGCGGCCAATGTGCTGCTCGGTGCCGGCCTGCAGCCGGTGCGCGAGGGCGATGAAGTCGCCGCGTGCAACAGCTACCTGCGCTGGCTGCCGATGGTCTACAACCCTGTACGCGATAAGCGCAACTGGTACACCCGGCTGTTGTTTGCCCAGCATGTCGCCAACCTGCTGCCGCTGTGGGGACGCAGCATCGGTACCGGTAACCCGGGCATCACCTTCTTTAACCGAGGTGGCGCGCCGCTGTCATTTGATCCCCTGTCACGCTTCGACCGCTCCATGAATGGTCACCTGCTGTTGTTCGGCCCGACCGGCGCCGGCAAGTCGGCCACCTTGGTCTCGATCCTGATGCAGGTCATGGCCGTGTACCGGCCACGGCTTTTTATCGTCGAAGCCGGCAATTCCTTCGGCCTGCAGGGCGATTACTTCGTCACCCTCGGGTTGACCGTGAATAAGGTCCAGCTCAAACCGGGCAGCGGCTTGAGCCTGGCTCCCTTTGCCGATGCCCGGCGGCTGATCGAGCGCCCCGACCAGGTCGCCAGTCTGTCGACCGAGGACCTGGACGAAGACGCTTCGGGCAGTGACGAGCAACGCGATGTGCTGGGCGAACTGGAGATCACCGCCCGCCTGATGATTACCGGGGGCGAAGCCAAGGAAGAGGCGCGCCTCACCCGGGCAGACCGCAGCCTGATTCGCGAGTGCATCCTCGACGCGGCCAGACACTGTGCAGTTAGCAATCAGCAGGTCATGACGCGACACGTTCGTGATGCGCTTCGCACGGTAGCCAGCGACGCCCACCTGCCTGACAAGCGTCGTGAGCGCGCGCAGGAAATGGCCGAGTCCATCGACCTGTTCTGCCAGGGCTTCGAGGGTGCGCTGTTCGACCGACCAGGCACCCCTTGGCCGGAAAGCGATGTCACGATCGTCGACCTCGCCACCTATGCCCGCGAGGGCTATGAAGCGCAGATGTCGATCAGCTACATCAGCCTGATGAACACGGTGAACAACCTTGCCGAACGTGACCAATACCTCGGTCGTCCGATCATCATGGTCACTGACGAAGGCCACATCATCACCAAGAACCCGCTGCTGGCGCCCTTCGTGGTCAAGGGCACCAAGATGTGGCGCAAGCTCGGTGCCTGGTTCTGGCTCGCAACGCAGAACCTGGCCGACTTCCCCGACGCGGCGCAAACAATGCTCAACATGATCGAGTGGTGGATCTGCCTGAATATGCCGCCGGCTGAGATCGAAGAGATCGCCCGCTTCAAGAAGCTCACGCCAGCACAGAAGGCTCTGCTGCTGTCAGCGAGCAAGGCCTCGGGCAAATACACCGAGGGCGTGGTCTTGTCGAAGCAGCTGGAGACGCTGTTTCGCGCAGTACCCCCAAGCCTGTACCTCGCCCTGGCCATGACCGAGCCCGAGGAAAAGGCTCAACGCTGGCGGTTGATGGAAGCCCATCAGCTGTCCGAGCTAGAGGCTGCGCTTCGGATTGCGGCAGAAATCGATCGCCTGCGCGGCATATCCTGAACCTCGGAATACACGATGTTCTGGGCCTGTTGAACAATAAAAATCGACAGGAGTACATTTGTACTCCCTCGGTGATTTTGGACAAACCTCATCCTCACCTTGTCGACTGAAGAAACCGAACGCCCGAGTCTCGGTTTGTCCGTCCCTCTCCTCTGCCTGATCCGCGATGCTGCAACTCGGCGCATGGATGCACACCGTTGCCACCCGTTGAGCGCAGCCGATGAACCTGAATGTCCCATGCCAAATACCACAGCCGAGCAAGCCTCGCCGAGGTCGTGCCTTCCTTGCGATTGCGTTGCTCATGGCTGCCGAGCAGTGCCTGGCGCTGACCACCCCCGCCATCATTGCCTCCGTCACATCACTGCAATGTCTGGAGTACCGCATCGTCGGGATCTGCTATTGGCTGCTGTGTACGCCCTTCGGCTGCACGGTGCGAACCTCACCCAAGGTTCGCCACTTCATTCCCGAGCTGGTGGTGTCGAGCTATTCCGACACCGGCAGCAATCCTTGGGGCGAGATGTCTGCCTTGTCGGCGCCAACGCCCCTGTCGCAAGGCGGGGGCAACCTGATCACACCCTCGCCGCAGCGCAACAACCTGCCCCGCTTCAAGAATGTCGACGGCATCGGGCACCCCGGCGGTGCTGCGCTGACGGCCCTGGCTCACAGTTTCGGCTATGTGTGTCCGAGCGGGGCGGTGCCGCTTGCACCCTACTACCTCAGCGCGCTCGATCCACTGGCCTGGCGCCACGCCATCCCCGAGTCCGTCTACCCGCAAGCGCTCATTCCGGGCATGCGTGAGATCGGCAGCCAGGCCCTCGGCAACATGTGGGGCAACGTCTACCCGCGTCAGGGTTTCTTGGTACAACCCGACGACTTCAAGGCCGCCGCGGTGATGGCGCAGCGCGCCAGCGATTTCATCACCCGGGTCGGCCAGCCGCACGTCTATTTGCCGCTGCAGCCGATACCCTCTCCCGGCTATTGGCCGCCACAGCCGGTGATGGAGAACAACGTCAACAACCACCGCTGGCAGTTGCTCACTCCGATGATGCAGAGCACCTGCGCCATCTTCCCGAGCGCCACCGTCCAGAGTGCCGAGGGTGCCTACGCCTGGTCACTGTGGCGCCCGTACAGGTGTTGCCAACGCATGGGGCAGACCTTCCTGTTCAGCATCGACTTTGATGGAGGCCAGTGATGAACACCCTCTCGTTCGGGTTGGTATGTCTCTTCGTATGCGCCGCCGGCCACGCCGCCGAGAGCGGCTACCACCTGGGTGATCAGGCCCAGGTGTTGGACGACCGGGTGATGTACACCATCGGTGGTGGATCGGCGGCCGGCGCGCCCTCCTCGCTCTACCGCCCCAGTGGACTCGGTGTAGGCCTCTCCTGGCGCGCGAACATGATGTGCGGAAACATGAACCTCTCCAACACCCTGCAGAACCAGCTCAACGGTGCCACCCAGGGCTTCCAGCAGATCATGGGCAACGTCATCCAGAACGCCACCCAGGCGGTGATGTCGCTGCCGGCGATGATCATCCAACGTGCCAACCCCGGGCTGTATGAGCTGCTGAGTAACGGCGTGCTGCAGGGGCGCATCGACTTCGACCGGTCCAAGCTCACCTGCCAAGCGATGGCGGCGAAAATGGCTGACAAGGTTGATCAGGCCGGTTGGGGAGCACTGGCGCAGAACCAGGAAATGCAGCACAACCTGGAGCGGTCCAACGGTGATGCCGTGACTGCGGTGACAGACACCGAATCCAACAACGGCAACAACGGTGTCAGCTGGGTCGGCGGGCAAAAGGCCGGCGGCCATGGCCAAGCGCCGATTCGGGTGACCTCGGACGTGGTCAAAGCGGGCTACAACCTGCTGCACAACCGCTCGGTCGAAGACACCTCGGCCGTCGGCTCGAGTTGTCAGAACGGCGCGATCTGCCAGGCCTGGTCAAGCCCCGACGAGGCTGCCGAATGGGCCACTCGAGTGCTCGGCGAAACCGAGGTGGAAACCTGTGATGACTGCGAGACGCTGCGCGTAAGTGCGGGCGCCGGTCTCACGCCATTGATTCAGGAGACCTACACACAACACCTCGAAGGCTTGCAGCGCATGTTGTCGGCCGCTGAGGAGCCCACACCAGAAAACCTCGGCAAAGTCTCCAGCCCGTTGCTGCCGGTCTCACGCGGCGTCATCGAAGGCCTGCGCGATGACCCCGACCAGAACCTGCTGGCCCGACGCCTGGCCAGCGAGACCGCCCTATCGAGTGTGATCTACAAGGCGATGCTGCTGCAGCGCACGTTGCTCGCCGGCAGCCACGAACCCAATGTGGCGTCGGCACAACCCGCTACCACCGCCCTCGACAGCAATGTCGAAACATTGGAACGCGAGATCCGCTTGCTGCAAACCGAGTTGCAAGTGCGCCAAACCCTGGCCACCAACACCGCCAGCCTGGTTCTTGATCGCCACGCCGGCGGCGCCGATGCTTCGCGCAGCATCGACCAGCGCGATCCGCAGCCCGACCGCCTGCACCGTGCGGAGCAAGGAAGGAGTACGCCATGATGCCGTTTTCTGTGAGGAGCTCGTTCGTTCGGGGACTGCTGATCTTCGGCGTCGTGATGGTGATGTTGCTGACTGCCGGGATGGCGCTGCAACTGAGCGCGCCCCAACTGGATTGGCTCGAAGACGCACGGGAGGGCACGCCCTATTTCGCCTACTGGCGCGCCCTGCTGTACGCCCTGATCCTCGCCGGCTGGACCGCAGCACTCCGCTTGCGGCCGCACCTGGCGGACCAGCAACGGCTGTTGCGCCTGGGCCTGATCGGCTTCGGCTCGATCGTCCTGGTCGAACTGTCGCGTGTGTGAGGTGCAGTCATGAGCATGAGCACCAACAGCTACCTCGAGTACTACCTGTCGCTACTGGCGTGGATCATCAACAACGGTATCTGGAACACACTGGCGGACACAGGGCTGTTTGCCGCGCCGTTTGGCGCGATCATCCTGCAGGAATGGTTGTCGGCCCGCCAACAGGGCGCCGACGAAGGCAACAAGGGCTTGCTGTCGATCCCCCGCGTCGAGAACCGGCTGTGGATGAGCTACATCGTCATCTTGTTTGGCTGCATGCCGTTTTTCCCGTTGAACCTTTCCTCCGTGACCTTCGACGATGCGGCGAGCCAGCGCTGTGGGGTGTCAATGGCCAAGCCCGCCAACACGGCCTGGGGCACGACCTTCAACACCATTGGCGAGAAATCCGCCAACGTGCCGGTGTGGTGGTATCTGGTACATGCCATGAGCAAAGGCATCACCGCTGCAGCCACGGCGTCCATCCCCTGTGCGCCCGACATCCGCGCGATGCGCATGGAGATCGACAGCTCGCGAATCAACGACCAGGTGCTGCTGCAGGAAGTCGCCGATTTCACCCGCGACTGCTATGGCTATTCGCGCTCGCGGCTGTTTACCAACCGCCCTGAGCTGGACGAGTCGCAGAGCTACGATGCGTCCTGGATTGGTTCGACGTATCTGCTCGACACACCGGGCTACTACGACACGGATCGCTCGCGCATGCCCCGGGTTGACTGGCAATATGACGAGACGCGGGACACCTCGCTGCCCCGGCTGGACAACGGTGCGGGCTACCCAACCTGCAAGCAATGGTGGAGCGATGCCACGGTGGGCTTGCGCGACCGCCTGGTCGCCGAGGTCGATCCAAACCTGCTCACGCAATTGCGCGGCTGGTTGACCGGGCGGAACTCTGCCGAAATCGAAAACGCCATCCTGCGTGAACTGGTTAGCCCGCGCCAGCAGTCATTGAGCATGGCGCCTGGTCAGGTGTTCCAGGACTATGGCAGCAGTGCCCGAGGCGGTTCGTTGACACAAGGGCTCAACAACCTGGCCACCAACACCGGCCTGGCCTTGGGCTCGTTCAGCAATTTCCCGGCGATGAATGCCATGCGCGCGGCACTGCCCATGGTGCAGACCTTCCTGATCATGGGCACGATCATCAGCCTGCCGCTGGTGCTCCTGATCAGCACGTATCAGCTCAAAGCGCTGATGACGATCACCTTCGCGCTGTTCACGCTGCACATGCTGACGTTCTGGTGGGAGCTCGCCCGCTGGATAGACTCAAGCATGCTCGACACGCTGTACCACCAGGTATCTGCGACGGACCAGGCGCTTTTAACATTACCAACGGCAGGGTTCATGGATGGGACGCTCACCGCGCAGGTGATCGAGTACGTGATGGGGGCAATGTTTTTGGTGCTCCCGATGTTCTTTCTGGGAACCATGAGTTGGGCGGGGTACAACGTTGGCAGCAACGTTCAGAGCCTTCTTACTCAAGGTGCAGAGAGTGCCAAACTCCAAGCTGGGAAGGGAACATCACAAGTTGTTGGAGGCGTACAAAAGCTCAAGTAATCAGTTAACGAAGTGATCCATGTTCGTCGTACATTTCTGGATACTTGAAACGATGCTGAGGATGACTAACCTCGAATACATCGGGCTCATCATCATTCGCTTCAATAGGCAGCGCGGCAAACGCCCATAGGGCTACCATTCCGACCGCCAGGAAGAATGCAACTGATGCGACAGCAAGCAAAAGAATCACCTTAACAATCTGCATACCGAGCCGGCGATACCCAAACGGAACGCTCGTCAACATCGGTGAATGCAGCACGCTGGCTTCTAGCTGATTCACCAATCGACCCGCGCGGGTTGCGGCACGAATCAAATACTTGCCGAATGAAGTACGGCTGGGGTTTGAAGACGCTGGAGTCGCCATTTTCCTACCTCCATTTACTTCACCGCACGTGCGGTCAAACCGCTTTAAACAATTTGGATCCAAGCCTTAGCTTACTCCTCTCCTACGGATTTCCGTGACCGTTGATCACTTGGTTTACGCTGCTGATCGCCAGTGGCACTGCATGGATTGATGCAGTGCACTCTTCTCAAAATCACCATTGACGTTATGCCGACCCGCTTGATAAACCGGACAGGCAAGCGCTGGAAAACCAGCACCCCAGGTGGCCACAACCTTCAAGGCCACATCACTCCCGTGATGGTTGTCCCAAGGGCGATTAGCGTTCGGCGGCTCGCCCGGTTACCGCTCCCGCGGTGATGAGCGCTCTTTCACATCTGCCTCACGGAGCCCTGCTCCGTTGAAGCTCTTTTTCCATTTCCGTGCTGGGAATTCTTCCCGCATGGGTGGCATTCCTCTGCACTGCCTGGAGGAACTCACCATGTTGCGCTTCATAGGAACTGAACTTCATGCTGTCTTGACCGAAGCGGCTGTCATCGGCTGCCGAGTTGTCTTGGTCAAAGACCACGGTGTCTACCTCATGTCCGAGTTCGGTGAAAGCAGGGCCGACGGAGGTAGCCGCAAACACATTGCCTACGCCATGGGCTGCAACCCTGACGTCGACGACTTCGACGCCTGGTGGAATCGCGCACGCAGTGAATTCGGCGGCGACGATTTTGCCGAGTACTTCGACCTTGATGATCCTGTTCTGGAAAGCCTACGCGGCACCAACGGGTCGCTGGTAGTTGAAGCCACATCCACGCACCTGTACATCGCTGCCGAGATTGCCCTCTCCGGGAAATCCTGAATGCTCTCGCAGCACCCGCGATGTCTCAGGGAAGCACGGGCTTGTGCCTCTCTGGGATATCGCTCATTTCAATCTCTACGCCAACAGCAGCCAGCCATTCATCTGGAATTTTGGGATGGAAAGCCTTCGCTGGTAACGGCTGGAAACTCGACCTACTCGGTGCTCTAGATTGGGCATTGACCCCACAGGCAAGCGCGTTTTAATGCCTAGACACGCCCAGTTCACAGTGTGAGTTGTGGCGATGGGACTTCCCCCAAGTTGTTCGTGAAGCCATCGCAGGATCAGCTCCCGGGAGGCACCAGTGTCCAGGAAGAACCGCTCCTTACCCGCCATTGTCCTGAGCCCAGGCGTATGGCAATTCATCGCAGAGGTTGGTACGGCTACTGACGCAGTTGAGCAATCAGGACAGCGCTTGCAAGCCGTACTGGGCATCGCTCTGGCTTCGGTAGATCACCAATTTCACCAGTCGCTCGAGTTGCTACTCGATCAAGTTTCCCAGCGCGAATCACGCTCCTCGGCGGCAGCCACTCAATTTCAGGTAACTCACATCACGCCAGATACCGGCCCTGTTTTTCTGCACATCAGGTTGCCACATGAGATCGGTGTGGACATCTCATCGGCCTGAACGCCCGCACTACCACTGCCCACTTACCCCACCGGGAACCCTTCCCGGCCGGGCAGCGTTCCCCTCTTTGACTGGAGAACGTCATGTCCGATATCTACCTGGACGTCACCAACAAGATTGTCAGTGCCCTGAGCCAAGGGGTCATCCCCTGGATCAAACCCTGGACCACTTCAGGCTCAAGTGTTGACTCACCTTTCCCCATTAACGCGATTACCCGGCGCCCCTATGCCGGTATCAACATTCCACTGCTATGGGCCGAAGCGCGTCTGCGCGGGTACCACCAGGATCGCTGGCTCACCTACAACCAGGCTCGCAAAGCCGGTGGTCACATACGCAAGGGCGAACAATCGACCCTCGCGGTGCTGTACAAACCTATGAGCAAGGAAGCACACGACGAAGACGGCCAGGTCGTCCGTGATGAGCAAGGCAACGTCAAGATGGTGCAATTCGCGCTATTGCGGACGCATTGCCTGTTCAACATCGAGCAGACCGAGGGACTTCCCAACGAAGAGCAGCACCACGGTGAGAGTGAAGATCCGGTGGCGTTCATCGATCATTCACCTGCCGAGCGACTGCTGGCCGCCAGCGGCGCACGCATCGAACACCGCTACGGGGATGACGCGTTCTATCTACCAATACGGGATCTCATCCAACTACCTACCAAGGCCCAATTCGTGGACGTCGGCAGCTACTACGCGACCGCGCTGCACGAGCTGACGCACTGGTCGGGTCACCACGCCCGCCTCAACCGGGAAGGTATCACTGGCGGGCATGGATTCGGCTCTGCAGCCTACGCCTTCGAAGAGTTGGTCGCGGAGATGGGCGCAGCATTTCTCTGCGCCCTCACCGGCACCCAGGGCGAGCTGCGTCACGAGGAGTACCTGGCTTCTTGGTTAAAGATTCTCAAGGAAGATAAGCGGGCCATCTTCCGCGCCAGTGGACAGGCGCGTGAGGCGTCCGAGTACCTAGTGGCACTGCAGTCGGATCAGTCCAGCGAGACGACCGAACGGCTCACGGCGTGACTTTTCACCTCAAGCACAAAGGCCCCAACCGGGGCCTTTGTTTTGCCTGCAACACCGAGCATCGGCCGCTGCAATTGAGCAAGCGATTACTGCAGCCAGCTCTCGACCGCATCCGAGCCGTGCTCCTGCTTCCACTGCTTGAGGATCTTGTGGTTGCCGCCCTTAGTTTCGACGATCTCGCCGCTGTGCGGGTGCTTGTAGCGCTTGACCTCACGCGGCTTGCGCTGAGCGCCGGTGGCGGCGCTGGAAGTGCTCACGCTCACGCCTTTGGACGGGTCGAGAATGGTGATGACCTGGCGCAGGTTCATGCCGTACTCATCCAGCAGAGCCTTGAGCTTTTGTTCAAACTCGATTTCCTGCTTCAGGCCGGAATCGTTTTTCATCGCGTCCAGTTGTTGAAGTTGAGCAGCCAGTTGAGCTTCCAGTGCTTTGAATTCGGCAAGTTTGGACATGTGAAATCTTTCCTAGGGTTGGGTCATGTGTGACGATATTACCTCAGGCACAAGTACTAGCCGAGCGTTAATTCTCTCTGCAGCTAACTTTTCATCCTTCAAAATGCGCACATACCTATGTGACTAATCAGTCCGGCAAGAACTGGCAAAGGTGGCCTACTAGTTCCCGTGGCGCGGCACTGTTGCCGATCTTGAACAGCATATCTCGCTGCCTGCGTGGCAGCTTTTTCGCGCAACGCGTGGCGGCCGATCGAATGGCAGTATCGGTACTATGAATCCGGTCGGCCAGTAGCACGATCAAAATGGCATCGCTCAACGTCATCAGGCCACATTCCTCGAAATAATCTCGGACAGTCTACCTCCCGGGAAAAGGACAGGCCTTTCCGGTACCACATAACCCGATGCGCCAGGCTTCGAATTTTCGCGTTCGCGAAAAGGCTCAAGGCGTTAAAGGGTAACGGCGGCAATGGTAAGGGGGCACAAGGGTAAGAGCTCTATCCGAAAAGGCAAAAGGACCTTCTGAATGCAAAGCAGGTAACGCGATGACGCGCTGGTGGTTCACACATCAAAAAGGCAATGCCGCGGAGCCCACACTCGCTCTAGCGCCCGAGGGGTTTCTCCTCCCGCTACCCGCTGAGTGCCTGCTCGGTGCCGACCACCGGAAAAAGTTGCTGGAGCGCATTTGGCAATACACGGCGCTCTCCAAGCCTCAGTTCGATCAGCTCTACCTTGATCCGATCCGCCGTTACGCCAGCTATGTGCAGCAACTCCCCGCCAGCGAAAGCCACCACCATGCCTATTCGGGGGGCATGCTGGACCATGGACTAGAACTGGTGGCCTGTAGCCTGAAGCTGCGCCAGTCGTACCTGCTACCCAGCGGCGCCGCACCGGAAGACCAGGCCGCCCAGGCCGATGCCTGGAGCGCGGCGGTTGCCTACGGCGCCTTGCTCCATGACATAGGCAAGATTGCCGTCGACCTGCAAGTCGAGTATCAGAATGGCGAGGTGTGGCACCCCTGGCACGGTCCTTTAACCCAGCCCTACCGCTTTCGCTACGTAGTCGGCCGCAACTACAAGCTCCACGGCGCCGCCAGCGGGTTGCTGTACACACAAATTTTGACATCCCGTCAACTCGACTGGCTCAGCAGCTATCCAATCCTGTGGGGCCACCTTCTGTTTCTGCTGGCCAACCACTACGAACATGCCGGTACCCTCGGGGAACTGGTGCTGCAAGCTGACCGGGTCTCCACCGCACAGAACATCGGCGCCAACCCCACCAAGGCCCTGCAGGCACCTAAACACTCGCTGCAGTACCATCTGCTCACGGGCCTGCGTCACCTGGTCAAAAACGAGTTCAAACTCAACCAGCCCGGCGCCGCCGGTTGGCTCACCGAGGATTATCTCTGGCTGGTCAGCAAGACCGCCACCGACAAACTGCGCGCCTACCTGCTAGCTCAGGCCGTGGATGGCATTCCCACCTCCAACGTCGCCTTGTTCGATGAACTACAGTCACACGGGTTGGTGGATGCGACACCGGAAGGCAAAGCGGTATGGAGTGCAAACGTAGCAGACGATGATTGGCAACATCGCTTTACCTTTCTCCGCCTGCAGCCAAGCCTGATCTGGGCCGATGAGCCGAGGCCTAAATGCTTTAGTGGCACAGTTGCGCCGTTGACGGTCGATTCCCTGCCGACCGATGAAGACAGCGGATCAGCTTTGGACCGACCGCATTCAGCCCCGGAAGAGAAACATCTCGCATCCGAACATCCGAATCAGGATTGCGACTATCTCGACGGATTGATGGCAATGTTGCAAGTGCCGGGCGAGCGTGAGAGTGGATCAAGCACGGGAAGCATGCAATGCACCACTGACCCACTCCAGGATGCCGTGGGTCCGGCCTTTATCGAGTGGCTTCGCGATGGAATCAGCAGCCATCGTTTGGTAATCAACGATAGCATGGCAAAGATTCACACAGTTGGAGGTACGTTCTTTTTGGTCACTCCCGGAATATTCCAGTGCTACGTAGCACAGCAATCGAAGAGTTCTTCTGGGGGGGACAAGACCGAAGCTTGGCGCCGCATTCAACGGCATTTTGAAAAACTCGATTTCCATTTGAAAAAGCCAAACGGCCAGAACATCTGGACCTGCAAGGTAAAGGGGCCACGCAAATCAAGCGTACTCAACGGCTATCTACTACGCCAAACAGCAGGAATTGATGTTACGCCTCCTGCAGACAATCCATTCCTTGAACTGAGCAACTGAGTTTTAGAAATATCTAAGCAATACGGTTACGGAACCCGCGCTCAAAAATAATAAAAAACGAACGCTTCAGCCCATACCTTAAACCACCTATAGAAAATTAGTTAACGCGCACAACCCACAAAAAGAATTTTAAGTCAATCACTCAAGTAGAAGCGCATGCCTTAGCGTTAATTTAAGCCGGAGATACTTTTCAGAGGTCAGTCTGAAGTAGTGCAAATATCCCTAAAAAGAAAATTCACTACATCTCCACGACCAGCGCCCAAGGAACAAGCAAAAGTAATTACGGAAATCAATATTTGATTGACCGCGCGTAGGTCATCGACTAATCGCAAGCGTTTAGAAACCAACTCGAAAGCTTCAAGCAATTCGGCTTGACTAAAGTCCAGCGCATCGACCACATGCATGGCCGGCGTTAAGAACAAGATATTGGCGCGAGTTCTCAACCCGTACGCTTCTGTCAGCATCGAATAACCTTCCGCCGGAAAATCTTTATCATGGCCAGCAAGACGTCGCAACGCCTCTTGAAACTCCATAGACAAACGCATGAGAACATCCGAGAGTTCTTTGACGCACACTTCGTTAGAAAGTGCTTGTACCGCACGAATTTCGTTACCATAGTTCATATCACCCCCTATTACTATATTGCATCCAAATCTTCTAATCACGCGAGCGCCCTAATCACTTTAGTGAGATGCTCCGTGAGCAAATGGATATCACCGTGGAGATTTTGGATACCATTCCAACTCCGAATACCTGACTTAAAATGCCACTCACCTGCGTCAGTCGTCCAAGCGGTATGACCCCGTAATTTCTTAAGCCCAACTTTGAATACTGGAGACAATGACGCTCCCGCCGAACACAACTGCTCCATGACATAGCCCATCGATATAATTCCAGCGCTATGAACTAGTCGAGATGACTTAGGCGTATGCCCCCGCCAAGCATCCGCGAAAACATCCTGAACCGCGTCGAAAAACTCACTAATGATAAGGAAGCACTTCTCCTCTCCGTCCGTACATGTAATCGCTTCTCGACAGTATCCATCAGAAAGTGAGTTCATCACGAGTTTTTGCAGAGAGGTATCACCAAGTACTCCCGTCGGATTTGTATGCTGCTTAATCTGCCCTTTCAATGAAGAGCGGTCATCATAATTCAACATTTCTACAATACGCGCAGCACGTGAACGAGATGTCATCCTAGGTGGTAACCCGGATACAGATGGGAGCAGTTCGTAAATGAGCGACTTTGGCAATGGACTCGTATTGTTGACCAGGATGAACTGCTGCCGAAGTTCGTCTTGGCTTTCACAGACAACCGCGGAGACCAGTAACTGAAATTCTTTTCCATGAATCCCCGCAAGCGCAGACAGTCGCTGCTGTCCGTCAACGACGAAACCAGGTGGGCCCGATGAAAGGTCGATCTCGAGGTCCACGTAGGGGCCCGCGACCTCAGAGAGGCGAATACCGTGCGTGAATGCCAAGACCACGGCATTGGGCATCACAGAATCAGGCTTGGACAGGTAGTCTTGAATCTCCCGAATGTGCTTGGACACCTGCGGGCGCTGGAATCCATGCAACCTCCCTTTATCATCTCGTTTTACCCTATCGATCGTGGCTATAGCCATGATCTGCTCAACCGTGGCAGGAAACGACACGACCTGATGATTCGGGCTCTGTAGCGCCTTGATAGCGCTGAATTTAAGCACTTTTTGCCTCCCTAACGACGACCGATTCACCCTAGATTAGGACGGAGAGCAGTTTCGGCCATTTATACCAAGCCGTCCACACAAAAACCAGACGGCCTGCGTTGGCCTCGCAGTTATTCGATGGTAAATTAATCGCTCAAGATAACTGCACAAACCTTTGAGAGAGCCACCCTCAGCCATGAAAACCGTCGTCGTCACCAATTGTACCAACCGGAAGCGCGCTGACGACCACGCCCCCGTACAGATGCCTGATGGGGATCACGTCTCTCTCACAGAAATGGCACGCTCGTGGTTAGAGTGCGTTAACTCCCGGTCCTCGCGCGCGCCGGCAGCTTCGTTGTACCTGGGCCGTAGCGTCACAGAGGCAAGGTTCACGGCGGCGTTGCTGAATGCGCCTTTGATGTTTGCTTCAACGGGGCTTGGGTTGGTGGGGAGCGATGAGCGTTGTCCTCCATACAACTTAACGGTTACTGCAGATCCAAACTCGATCATGCCGGCGCTGGCAAAATGTGGCGCAGGCGCATCTGATTGGTGGATGGCAATAAACGCTGCACGAGGCACCCCCGATGCACTCGCGAACCTAGTGTGCAATCCAGAAATTGACCGAGTTTTTTTAGCACTGTCCTCCAATTACATACGCCTGATCGCAGGCGACCTGGCAAAAATTGATGAGCATGGCGCTCATAAACTTCGTATCTTCACCTCAAAACCGGGGTTAGAAGCCATACCGTTACACCTCCGGGACTCGGCAATGCCCTACGACGAGCGCTTGGAGGCCTCCTCCCTGCCCGGTACCCGGAACGATTTTCCGCAGAGATCCATGCGACATTTCATCGAGGTACTGGGCCTCGGCGAAACCCCTCGCGCGCGCGCCAGGGCATCGGTACAAGACTCAATGGCTGGATTGATTATGCGCGCTCCCCCGGCCCGGCGTAGGGCAACAGACAGTGAGATCACATCGATTCTCGAATGTGCCTGGGCTGGACACCAAGGTGGGGCGGCAAAATTGTTGCGCTACCTACGTGACGAGAAAATGGTCTCCTGCGAGCAAACACGCTTTCGAAGGTTGTGGCAGGTCATCCAGCGCCGTATTAAGACAGGGAGTAACTAAGCATGGCGACCGATGATGCAATCGTAGTTCGCGCGCTCCGCACCACGCAAGGAGATAACCTTGACGTCTACGCGCTGTTCATCAAGGGGGCAGATTTGGTGCGAGTCGCAGACATCAGTCGCCTATCGCGCGAGGAGTCCAGCTCACTGAAGGGATTTCAGCGCCCTGAAATCCGCAACCATGTGAAAAGCATCACCGAGTACCTTGACCAAGGCAACGTTCTGTTTCCCAACGCAATTATTCTGGCACTCTCGCCCGATTTACGCTTCGTGGCCGCAAGGGGAACCAAGCCAAACGGCGATACCGGCCTCTCACAAGCCGGTACACTGACGATTCCACTCAAACCCGAAGGATTGAGATCGGCGTGGATAGTCGACGGTCAGCAACGCTCCCTCGCGCTGTCGAAATCAAGCAATTCGGAACTTCCGGTCCCGGTTATAGGCTTTGTATCTGACAGCCTCACCACACAACGTGAACAGTTCATCCTAGTCAACAAGGCAAAACCGCTGCCGACTCGACTAATTAACGAGTTGCTGCCTGAAACAGGAAGTATCTTGCTCCCGCGTGAACTGAGCGCCCGAAAGGCTCCTGCGGAACTATGCGGGCTGCTAGGGCGGGACCCAAACTCACCTTTTTATAGACTCATCAAGCGTTCCTCCGAACATAATAGTAGCGCTGTTATTACTGACACCGCAGTGATTACTATGATACGAAACAGCATCTCCAACCCACTAGGTGCATTGGCGGCCTATACATCCAGCACTGACGGAGGGGCGAGTGTGACGTCAATGTACAATATACTGACAACATACTGGCAAGCTGTTAAAGCGTCATTCCCCGAAGCGTGGGGTGTCGACCCCAAAGGTAGTCGCCTGATGCACTCCGCGGGAATTATCGCCATGGGGTTACTAATGGACCGCATCTATGCCAAGATTGGTGGCCACGAAGTTTCCGGCGAAATAATTCTAGGCGAACTTTCCAAAGTAGTACCGCTTTGCGCATGGACTTCCGGACACTGGCCGCTAAGTAATGCAAAGTGGAATGAAATCCAAAGCACTCCCCAAGATATCAAGATCCTGCAAGAGACCTTGATCCGCCTTTACACAACTAGCGCACAAAAATGAAATTTCTATACGCCGACACCCAAGACTATGTAGATCCCGCGTACGACTTTATTAACGATCGGAATGCGCCGGGACGCAAGCGGTATTGGGATGATCAATACGCGCATGAAATGATGACCCCCGCTCCTTATGACGGGCTTTTGGTATCAATGAGTGCGGTACGTCCTGCCATGGGCGTGGAAAATTCAAAAGTTCGGTACTCCACCTCTGAGCAACAACGCCTCCTCCGAGAGGGCGTCCGGAAATTTTTAAGGCTGGACGGAGAGCAGTACCAAGACATGATGATTTTAGGAGACTGCGGTGCATTCGCCTATGTCACACATCCTACGCCTGCCTACACCCCAAGTGAAGTTGTTGAATTTTATTCCGACGCCGGCTTTACACACGGCTGCTCACCTGATCACATTATTTTCAACTGCGATTCGAGTAACCCGCCTGCGAACACACAGTCAGACGATGTCTTATTCCGGTACGAAGTCACACTGAAAAATGCAGAAGAATTTCTTCGATTGGTAAAGGAAGCCAATTGGCCTTTTGAGCCGTTGGGTGCGGTTCAAGGATGGTCACCTGCGAGCATGGCGAACGCTGCTAAAAAGTTGGAGGACATGGGGTATCGATACTTAGCGATTGGCGGTCTCGTCCCACTTAAAGTTCCGCAAATCCATGAAGTTCTTCGAGCACTTCGAGCAGTACTTAAAAGCGAGACAAACATCCATCTTCTAGGCTTCGCCAAAGCCGAAAATATACATGAATTCACAAACTATGGAATTACAAGCTTCGACTCTACATCTCCATTGATTCGCGCCTTCAAAGATGCAAAGTCAAACTATTACATGGGAAATGAGTCAAACAAACTTGACTACTATACTGCCATCAGGATCCCACAGGCGATTGAAAATCCACGTTTAATGCAATGCATTAAGAAGGGAACATTGAGCGCAGAACTTTTGCAAATCAAAGAAAAAGCCGCGCTCGCAGCCATTCGTCAATACGATGATGGCCAACTTGACTTCAACAGCACAATGGACACGCTAGTCGACTACCTAAGACTGACCTTATCGGGAAATATTTCCTCCGCCGTTGAAATGGAGAAGGAAATAGCTAAGCATGTTCGCCTTATTTCCCCAACGCTTCGAGATAAGCCTTGGCAGCAATGCGAATGCTCCATTTGCAAACTGGCGGGAATAGAAACCATCATATTTCGAGCCAGCAATAGAAACAAACGGCGTGGCTTCCATAATTTAGGCGTCTACCATCGCCACCTGCAAAAAACCCTGGAACTCTCAAGACAATGATTTACCAATTTAAGGGCGTTCGCGCACAACAAAGCGCAGACCATGATGTCTTTTCATTTGCCGCTACGCCTAGTGACATTTTGGCTTTCTCTGAAATCGAAAGAGTAGGCCGTGATGATCAGGGTCACCTACAGGGTTTTCAACGTCACCAGGTGGCTTCGCACATTCGCGATATTCGCGATTACTTGCAACGAGAAGATGCTCTACTGCCGAACTCAATCATTCTAGCATTCCTTGATGGCGTTGAAATCGTCGATCTGGGGGATGGCATTGTACAAATTTCCATTGACACCACTTATGCAAAACCGGGATTTGTGGTAGACGGCCAGCAGCGGCTTAGTGCTCTGTCGATAATGGACAAACCTGGCTTTCAAGTATTTGTCTCTGCCTTGGTTTGCAAAGACTACAATGAACTACGCCAGCAATTTGTGCTAATCAATAATACAAGACCGCTTCCAAAATCCCTTATTTATGAACTGCTGCCGACCGTCGACGGACTGCCTGACCGTTTTACCAGTCGCCAATTTGCGGCCAAAATTGTGGATAGACTGAATTTTTTACCTAACTCGTCTCTATTCGGGCAGGTCAAGCAGCACACTAATCCAAAGGGCGTGCTAAGCGACACCGCCATGCAAAAATTCGTCATGAACTCAGCCAATGACGGCGCTATCCGAAGCTTTATGAAATATGATGATTTTGAAGGTCGAAGCCTCGAAATAATAAACAATTTCTTCTATGCCTTAAGAGTTGTATTTAAGTCTGAATGGGAAGGATTAGCCCCTAGAAACTCGCGTTTAAAGCATGGCGCTGGCATCGTCGCCCTAAGCTTCGTCATGGAACTCATTCACACCCATCAAGGCAATTCCAGCAAGGAAGGATTCATTTCTGGGCTTAAACTACTGAAACGTCATACCTCCTGGACTAGCGGCGAATGGCATTTTTCTGAAACCGATCGTCGTCCATGGAACGGGGTGCAAAACACCCCTACCGACATCCAATTACTTACTAATTACCTGACTGAAAAACTAAAGTCCGAGTTCAAGAAAGATAATAAGCCAAAACTTCAGGAGAGCGAGAAATATGCATAATAGAGCGATTGTTCTGTTCTCAGGTGGTCAGGACTCAACCACCTGCCTAGCGTGGGCGCTGCAACGCTATGACTACGTAGAGACGATCGGGTTCGATTATGGTCAGCGGCACAGCATAGAGCTAGAGTGCCGCCTCAAGGTGCTGGGCGCGATCAAAGAACAGTTCCCAGAGTGGTCTAATCGATTAGGGATTGACCACTTACTCGACATTCGGCTTCTTGGGCAAATCAGCGATACAGCAATGACCGCCGAAAAAGCCATTGAGTTTGAGCAAAATGGCCTACCTAACACCTTTGTGCCTGGAAGAAACTTACTCTTCCTCACCTTTGCCGCAGCCATCGCCTATCGTCGAGGACTTCCTATCCTAGTTGGCGGCATGTGCGAGACCGACTACTCAGGATACCCAGATTGTCGCGATAACACATTAAAAGCAACCCAGGTGTCACTTAGCTTGGGTATGGACTCTCCAGTTATTATTGAGACTCCACTCATGTGGCTCACTAAGGCACAAACCTGGAAAATGGCGAACGATCTTGGAGGTGAAAAACTGGTAACGCTCATCAGGAACGAGTCACACACCTGTTATCTAGGTATTCGCGATCACAAGCACGCTTGGGGGTATGGATGCGGGGAATGCCCGGCATGCGATTTACGCCGAATCGGCTACAGCGAGTTTGTGCGAGATCAAGACGTATGACTTACAGCGTCAAAGAGATTTTTTACACCCTGCAAGGGGAAGGGCTTCGTGCAGGTCGGCCAGCTGTGTTCTGCCGATTTGCTGGCTGTAATCTCTGGAGTGGGCGTGAAATCGACCGTTCCAGAGCCATCTGCCAGTTCTGTGACACCGATTTCGTGGGCGTAGACGGTACCTTAGGCGGTAAATTCTTGACCGCTGAAGGCTTGGCTGAGCAAATTGCATCGCTATGGCCTGCTGGCCAAGATCAACGCTATGTCGTACTCACAGGAGGTGAGCCATTGATGCAGGTTGATAACACACTGATTGAAGCGCTGCATGGCCAGCATTTTGAAATTGCAGTAGAAACCAATGGCACTCTACTAGTGCCTCCCGGTATCGATTGGATTTGCGTCAGCCCCAAGTCAGGATCTGAGTGGATACAGCGCAGTGGTCACGAACTGAAACTAGTCTACCCACAGGTCAACCTGCTCCCTGACGCTATTGTTGATAGCGATTTCCAATACTACCTGCTGCAACCCATGGACGGCCCAATGCAGAGACAAAACACCCGCTCTGCTATTGCTTATTGTCAGGCAAACACTAAATGGCGACTTTCCGTACAAACACACAAAATATTGGAGATTCGCTGATGCCCACGCTATCTAGTACACCTACAAAGAGTCTGGCTGAGCTTGAAGTCAAAGGCTCCAGCGATTGCGTAACTGTGTACGAACTGTCACAGCGCTTCTTCTTCGAAGCCGCCCATACGCTGCATCGCAGTATTGAGACCGAGGGCAGTCTACGCATCCACGGTCACACATACGAAGCAGAAGTTACAGTGACTGGTCAACCGGAGGCTGAGTCCGGGATGCTGGTAGACCTCGGATTTTTGCGCAGTGAGATTACCAGAGTGCGAGAGATGCTCGATCATCGCTTCCTGGATGAGGTTAACGGATTGGGATCCGCCACTATCGAAAACCTATGTGCCTTTATCCGCGCACAATTGGAAGATTCAGTACCTGGCCTGTGCGCAGTCATGATCGAGCGCCGGGCGAGCGGAGACCGATGTGTGTTGCGTTGGAGGCGATAAACTTCGATGGTGAAAGCCACGTCAACTGATGGCTTGGGTTACCTAATCCATATTTAGCATTTATTGGGGCCGCTTACACCACTTACAATCAAGGGGTGATTCGAAATCAATTCACTACATTCAATCCACCACTATCAGCAATTATGAAAACACTACAAAGTGACGAGAAAACCTACAGCAGTGCAGCCATTCAACCTTACAAACCCAATAAACCATCATAAAAAATTCACTATGCATGATATCAAGCAATGGGACGCAGGCTGCAAAACACCAAACCGAAACGGTTAATATTTCTTAGCATAACGCGCCCACAACTCGACAGACCAATATTAACGAAGCACCTAATCATCAGCACTTAGATAAAGTGGATTCCCTTTACGCCAATCAAAATCAATACCACGGTTTTTTATTGCTTGTCTTTTTAGCTCCCGTATACCACGACTAATAATATCCCTGCCTGCAGAAGTATCCAAGCTCTTCATCACCCATTCTTCCTGCCAAAATTCAACAGGAATCGAATCGATGAGCTTTCTTGCGGCTACCCCTGCCTCCTGAGCATCTCGAGCCATGATATTGCCATCAGAAAACGCAGGATCGAACTCTTTGACCAGAAACTCTACAACCATTTCCGTGATCCGTTGCATCACTGGTTTTTTTGTTAAATTTCCAAAATTCTCTATATTTGTATAGCTCACGCCATAGTAGGAAAATATCTCACGCCAGATAGAAGTCATTACCATTATCGCATTAGCGTCATCTGATTTCGCCTCTAAAAAACCGTTCTTAATTGCTTTAAGGCCATTCTCAATGGCCGATGGAGCAATAATAGTTTTTTTATCCACATGCCTATTATTAACCCAGTCCACCACTTTATAGAACGGGCTTTCAGGATCCTCATTCATAACATCAACAAGGGTGGCAAATTTCGGAGCCGTGATTGAAGCCTGCGTAAGCCTAATACGTAACCCCTCTTCAACATCTGCAAAATTCGTAATCAGCGCTTTTAAATTATCCGTTGGGACTTTATGGGACTTGTTGTTAATTGTGATGAACTGAAACGCCCTTTCAAATTGCGATAGCGATGGAAACAAACAAACAGGTACCCAAATGTCTTGATCAGCCTCAGCCATACCTTTCAAACGGTGCTGCCCGTCGATAATAAAAGAAAAAGGCTGAACTGCATTAGAGAAGACCAGTTCGACTACCCCATCAACTCCCTCCCCCATAAAATAAGAAGATGCAACATCAGACAACTCTTCTTTCGACGAACAGCGTTGCAAACCTTCATCAAAGGCGATGGTTACACTTGTAGGAATAACATTCCGATCAGACGCCCTAAAAAACTTACCCACCTGCTTCCATCTGGATTCTATCAGCGCTCGCTGAACATTCCCCCGATCAAGCCTGATGTCATCCGCTTGCGCCCATTGAACTACATCTTTCGCCCTTGCAACAAACACAACAAAATCAATTTCCGATCTTTCGTGCTGGCGAACCAAAAAACCTTTGTAGTTATGCACTGAGTACCACTCCTTTTCTAGCAAATCTCGTATTACATTCCATGCATATTAGCATCATATTGAAAAAATGGTAAGGCTGCGACTCTTCCCGTCTTATAAGCACAAAACTCTCATCATCTAAATCATGGAAGTTAACATCACAGAGAGAACACCTTCCTTGCTGACACCACACCAACGAAAATCGTTGTTCCCTAGATATCGCAGAACTGACGTTCTTACTGTCCATCGTATGCGTCATGACTTGTTCGACAGGCATATCTGAAAACGTTAAGAAATGCTTCTTAAACTGATTACACTCATTACAACTTGCTGCCAAATTCGATTTATGCCTGCTCCCGCCCCTTGCACGATTCCATACATGTTCAATCTCGAACGCCCTCTTTTGCCGGGCTACTTCCAAATGACCATCTCCAGCATTTCCGTACGGCCTATTTTTGTAGTGCAAATCCTTACCACAAAGATAACAGCGATGCCCCTTTGTTGCGGCAAATTTTCGAATGGATCTATTTTGTCCTTTCGATGGCACTGCCTCATCTCTAATCACTCGATTCGCGATTCGTTCTAGATACCAGACTATTCTATGCCTTACGTCCTCATCAATATCCAAAAGAGCGTCAACAGAGTCAATCAAAGCCTCAGCTATTACCTCATCACTCCATAACTGTTTAGCTGCAACATTAAACACATATACAGCACCTATGACCAATCTTGAAAATACGTAATTTACAAACCTCTCATGCAGCACTTCCTTCAACGCATCTTCACGCAGCGAAACCATGCCTACCGAGAACGGAACTCTTAATTTTACAAAAACCCAAAGATCTCCAGCCCAATCCTCCGCCCTAGACTCTTCAGCCTCGATTATAGGATATGTTTTTTTCAAGCTAATTCGCCCTACCATCCCACCTGATTCAGGCATCCATTCATCCCCACCATAAAAAGATCAAAAGTAAGCTAGTCAAACCTGCTTTTGGAGTTCGTTCAAAATACAACTCAAGATACTTGCACTTCCCTTTCCTATAGGCAGCAGGGTTTGTTGGTTTCCACGTGCATCCTTCACAGCATAAAAAGCTTGGTGTTTGCTGCTTTTCCAAGCAAAGACGAAAATATTGGCGCTCGCTGCGAGACTCTTGAGCTTGTCAGTAGCCACGACGTCCGCATTAACCTCCACCCGCGCCAACGGCAAGAGTTTTCGTAGAAATTGTCGCGCGCGTTGCCCTGCGGGTTCGGTCAGCGTATAGATGGCGATTAATCCGTCAAAGCCTGCATATGCCGCCTTTTCTGCATCCGCCTCTTCCTGAAAGGAGAAAGCTTCTAGCAAGTTGGCACAGTCGTAATCCTTTGCCAGTAGGGATAAGATTGCATACTGCGCCGGCCTGAGACGGTGTGTGTGGGTGCGTGCTAGCTCCACGACTACCATAAAAAAACGCAGTCGCGACTCGTTATCTGGCGAACCATGTAGGGCCAGTATTTCTGCTGCATTGAGCGCCCAGTCAATGTTAACTGACGCATTGTTGGCGGTCAGTATTTCAGCATAAGCATCGAGCGCTTCGACGTAATCGTCCTGGGGTGGCCCAATGCTGACCAACGCTTGTATGAGTGCAGAGGCCAATTCGAGTTCGTTTGCGGACACGACTCCATTCCATGCAATGATGCGGATCAGCATGGTGTAAAGCGGTATGAAGCCACGCACTGGTTGCAGTTGCCGATCGACAAAAAACTCCACCAGGGCCGCGAATGCGTCTCGAAATACATGCTCCGCTTCACCACTGGCGTTGCCAATCTTCTCGGCCAACCGGCGACAGGCTTCCGGGTCCGATGCATATTCCTCTGGACTCCAGCGAGTAAGCGCCTCCTCCAATACTTGCAGCGGAGGTCGCTCCAGGGTGCCAGCTTCGACATGACAAGCCCATGACAACCAATCGCTATCAGGCCGTACTTGCGGCCTCTTTGGCGCCTCTGATTGCTCTGACTGCAGTTGCTTGAGCCTGGTCAAATCACGTTTTTTCCAGGTCACCCTTACAGTTTCGGACGCAGTACTCACCGCTTCTAGCACTCTCCGAGTGATTTCAGGATCCTCCAACTCCACTGCGCAACGCAACATAGCGATGTACGTCCACGCGTCGGGAAAGGAGTCGAAGGACAACCGCAACGCCAACTCATAGTCTTCATCAGCTAAGGCCTGTCGTGCCAATTCAAAGGCATCGGTTCGCGACGGCGCGGCAAACACCAAGCGGTTGGACCAGGATTCGATCAGTTCACGCCCTGCGCAGGTCGGATAAACATCAGCAATGGCCTTGCAACGCGCCACATTCGGTTGGTCCTGCACCAACTCGTAGAGCAGAAAGGCCTTCAGTACATTAGGTTGACGAATGCCCTTCCGCTCCTGAAACAGCAGTCCGAAATGACGCGCGATGTCATTCCGAAAAACAGTCAGGATGGCGTCGACATCCGGATCATCCTCGATGTCAGCAATAAAAGTTGCATAAAGCGCATCGACCAAGTCGGTTATGGTCTGCGGCGGTAGAGATAGACCCAGAACTGACTTGATTAGCGAGTAATCGTGCGCCAGTTGATGCTGACGACCAAGGCCGGCCAACATGCGGACTTCGAGATACTTATGCTGCTCGGCATCAATACGACCGCTAGCAATCATTTCGCGGCATAAGCACTGAGCATCTACCTCGTTACCGGCCAGCAGCGCCCGATCAAACTCAGCACGAATCTTGCCAAACGGACGTTGCGTGCGGTCAGGGATATCTGGGCGGCGCCGCAGCAACCCTAGATACAGCTGCAAGGCTTGTGTAACGTCACTGCGTGCCGCTTCATCCACTGGCTCCAAACGGAAAACGAAACGGCCAAAACGTTTCTGCAAGGCACATTCGATTTCGTCGCTGCAATCGGCCACAAGTGGTTGACCACGGAAGTCGCTGTAACTTGGTCCGACGACAGCTGCCAATTCTTGCGCCAAAGCAGCGGCAGAAGCCTCATTGCCAGCCATTGCGTACCATTGAGACGGACCATCAGCATCGAACACCGGGAGCACGATAGGAAATTGGTTGCCTTGGGTGGTGAAATTGGCAATCCACGGGTTTACATGCTCCAGCCATGCCGCCGGCGCCTTGTCGCCGATAATGGCATCCCAGTGCAGCGCATTGCGCCCGGAGAAGAAATCCCTTAGCCAGGACTGATCCTGTAGTGGCGAGAGGTCAATCATGCAGCCTCCCTATAGCGAGCGAACTCAAGGCGGGTGCGCCCGAGATCATGCTGATCGAGCGAGAACTCGACCCATTCGTCATTGATCACCATGCCGTTATAGGTGAGATTCATTGAACCCATCAACAGGCAACGTGTGAGCAAGATACCTTTGGTATGCAACTGGTTATGGATGTGTACCGCTAGCTGTTCTTCCAAACTGTGCTCGCGAGCCAAATCGGTAATCCGGGTACGGAAAGCATCGTTGCTGGCTTCGCTGCGAGTGACGATATGTACCCTTGTGCCGAGATTCATCAGCGTCACAAGCACGTCAGCGAGGCGGATCTCGCGCCGTCCCCATTCGGGATTGAGGGCATCGAAGCTACCGGACCGATTGTCGATCAAGATAACATTGCTTATCCAAGGCGAAACGATCCAAATCTCTTCACCAGGTTGCAGCACCTCCGCCACGAACATGGTTTGCAGCAATTCCTGGATTGCTGTAACTCCAGTGGTTTGCGTTTTGAAAATGCGCCGGTAGAGGATGTTCATTGTACTGCCTCGACGAGTTCGATATCGGCTTCGATTATGGATTGGGTTTGACGGATGCCCTGTAGGCGAGAATAGGCGCGTAGGTAGCCAGACTCGACCGGATTGGTCACCAACTCATTTAGCGCGGCGGCTAGACGAGCACGTTCGACTTCCGGGCAGGTCAGCGTCACTTGTCGGCCGGCGGTGAGTTGTTCGGCGGCCTGAGGCAACCAGTTATCGTCCAGCAGCGAAATGCAGAAACGATCGTCGCCAATGGTCTCTTCTACTAACAAGCGCTCGATCAAAGGCAATTCGGTGAAGGGGTTTCGAATCTGCAGTGCAGACTGGCGAATCGCACGGCCGCAAGGCCATAAAAGACCATAGATAGCGCCGATACGCCAAGCCGCGCGACCGCTGTCTGGCGGGGAGCCGATAGCGGACACAACACGATCGATATCGTCCGATTGGCTTAGGTAATAACTCATAACACGCAGATCGACCTCGATGCCGAGACGCACCTCTTCGCACTGCCACTGACTGAGCACTCGTGAAAGGTAGAGATCGGTTGCCGCCCCCGACCCTGGTCTCAGAACTCGGTTACCGAGCGCCGCTAAAAAGCCATGGAAGGGTGAAAAACCTTCTTGCATGAGCGTCCGGCGTAAGCGTCGGAAGGACTGTGCCGCTTCTTCCTGGCTATCGGCGGCACGGAATTGGCGCACCAGTGCCGCACTTTCCGAGTCGCCGCGACCGTCATCCTCTGCTAACAAGTTCACCAGTTGTTTGAGTTGATGGTCAATCAACTCAAACTCACCCATGCTCAGGTTTGCACGCACGGTAGCAAAAAAACGGCGTGGGTCTTCTGCGTAGCGCCGCATAAATTCTTCAATCAGTCCGTTGCCCCCCGGACTGCGTTCGGTAAACCACGTCTCCACTGTTTCTGAGTCAAACCCCGCGGCTTGGTCAAGGAGTGTCGGACCGCGGTCCAAGTCCACCATTAAGTCTTCCGGATCGATGCTTGGGCATAAATCGGTAATAGAACTCAGCAGCGCTGCAGCAAGAGTGGAATGGTAAACCCCACGCAGCCAAGGCTCCCAGTTAGCATCGATCGGCTCCCAAAGCATGGCGCCAAGCTCGTGCAACTCAGCAATCACAATTGGATCGCGCAGACAGGCGTCCAGTTCTTGGCGTAGCCTGTCCGAACCGCTTACCGCCTCGTCATCGCCCTGTTCTTCGACCATATGTGATTGGAATAGCACGTTCAGCACATCCGGAAGCGAGATCGTCGCCTTGCGCTGTCGAATGGAGGTATCGGCCTCGGCCAAGCCGATCTGTCGATGCATCGCTTCATAGGTCAGGGCAGATAGGTAAATCTGTGCTAACCATTCGCGAATGAAGGGGCTACCAATCATGGCCAAACGCTCACCGCGCCAAGCAAAGTCGATAAAGCGGGCGGTGCGTACGGCGCGCCACTTCGCTTCGTCGCCGGGATGCTTACGTAAGTGCAGTTCGGAAGGGATACATATCTGAAACACCATACCGTCGGCAGCAAATTGTGCTCCAAGACCCACCGCGTGGTTTTCACACTGGAACACCGTGTCGACCCGGATCTTCTCAGCACCGACGCCAATCTCCGCCGAAGCACCTATGGCGAAGCGCCGAATCTCGACAGGGGAATGGCATGAGTGCGTAAAAAAGCCAATACGGGTGACGATCCCTGCCCACAGGCTGCCGACGGGCGGCGTCAGCCAACTCGGTTGGATGGTGGCGACGATTTGGCTATGCCACTCCAAGGAGGCGTTTGAGGAGTCTTTCACTGCTGTCGGCGGTGGTTGCGGTGCCAAGCGTACCGGGCGGCAAACTGGCAGAGTTGCCGTTTTACCGCCCCGGCGCACCAGATACTCCCCTAGTCGCACGTGGCTGCCGATCGAGTCGATATCGAGGCCGAAGGCACCGCTGCAGATGTCCGATCCGCTTTGGAAATCCGGCGACGGAGCGAACCAGTGGCGCTCGCTACGATAGCGCACGCCATAGCGACGGCTGACACGGCCGGGCGCGAACTCGCGCAATGCAGCGAACACTGACATCACTGGGGCATTGAAAGGTTCTGCCGAGTGCGACCCTGGCAGATTAATAATCACCTCGGCTAAGTTGAGGTCAGCGAAAAGAGAGCTCGGAATGAAGTCTGGTAGAGGGGTGTTAAAGACTTGATAGTCCTGTTGTGGCTTACCTTCTGCACTCCAATCACTCGCTAGGCGTCGAAGCGCTGTTGGTAGCACAGTTGTCAGCAGCGGTCGCGGATACTCCCACAATATTGCCGACAGCTCCTCATCAGACAGACGCAGCGCGCGGCGCAAATAGGCAGAGAGACGCCGGGTCCCCGCTTCGGTCCCCAGAATATTATGCAGTTCGCGTAGCAGACGCTGGCGCCGCTGTGCATTGAGCCTGTCGCCACCATTCAGGTCACCCCAAACGCTACCTGCGGGACCATCCTGCAGTCGCAGTGCTAGGTAGTCGATGGTGGCATACACCGCTTGCATCCGGATGATGTATCGGTTTGACAAGGGAAGCGTGCGGACTGGTAATTCCGGATCGAAAAGCAAATCATAACTTTGGTAAGCAACTCGATCGCGTCCATAATCAGACAGCACGACCGCCGTCCAGGGTCGCATTCCGCGGGTGCGGCCGCCGCGCCCTTTGCGTTGCAGGAAGCCTGCCATGCCGCGAGGTGCCTTGTGCTGGATCACCGCGCCTACAATCGGATCGTCGAACCCCACTTCCAGCACAGCCGTCGCGACGACTACGTCCGCGCTGGCATCAACACCGCGATCCTGGGAGCTGACCCGCTTGACCACCAACCGCTTCTTGAGGCTCTGATGCAAGTCTTGGCAGAAGCGCCAGTCTTGTCCGTTGGCATAGCGCAAGAGTGAGGTTCCCGTCTCGCGTAGCACCGACAGGCCGCCGTCTGGTGCATAGCGCATGTCAGGGTCACCATAGCTATTGCGTCCTTCAGCACTGAGAAGATCGAAATACAGACGATTGATCACATCCAAGTTGTCGGTGAAGACGAATGTGCGCTGACCAAAGACGCCGCGACTGACCGACTGTTCCGGCCGCGCAGCTTTTGGATCGAGGCAGCGCTGCAGCGCCATGGCAGTCTGGATGGTGGTGGACAGCAGTGCTGTGCGCGAAACTGGATCGCCGCGCAGGGCAATCATGTACTCGGCGCCCTCAGATTCGATCTCGTCAGCACGCGGCGACACTTCATCTACAAGGTTGGTTCGACAACCGGTCAGCGCAGCGAAAAACTGCGATGCTTCACGCAAGGTCGCCGACAGACCAACGAAACGTAGCGATTGCTCAAGCAAGCGTTGCCAACGCCGCATGAGATACGCCACTTGAGCGCCGTGCTTGCCTTCGTAAGTGTGCACCTCATCCATTAACACCAGTTCCGGCGCATGCAGCGCCTTTGGTCCAATACCAAAAAGGTGCCTCATCGAGTTGTCCGAAAGACGCTGATTCAGCATTTCAGTGGTAGTGAACAGGATGTCCGGTACGGAATTCTTGAGCGATTCTCGGGTGAGCGGGAACAGGGTGCCGTCCAACACCGCTCCGCAACAAGCGCACACCAAGCGTTCGTGACCCTCGCTACGATCCTTGTGCAACCAGCGCAATTCACCGCCACAGTCGAGGCAGGCAAGAATCGGACAGACCTGATCATTACCTTTTTTTGGCCAGTCACTATAGCGCGCGGAATAAGGGGTATCGCCATAGAGGGCGCCGACGCGAATCGACACTTTGTCCTTTTGAGGTAAACCGGCTTGTAGGCTAAGGATGCGCTGTAAGACTTCGCGTAATTGATCCTTGAGCAACTCGGTCCGAGGATACAAGGCGACCACCTTGACCCAACGCTCGGACTTGTCGTCCACTAGCACGTGGCGGTAAATCGACGCTAGCGCCGGTAGGTAGAAGGCGAGAGTTTTACCGCTGCCAGTACCCGCGCAAACGATAGTCGCCAACTCCACCCCGTTTTCGATTGCGCGCAAAATACGCTGTGCTGCACGTACTTGGAAGCCGGACAGGTGAAGAGTGCGATCAGATGGCGTCAGCAGCGCTTGCGCAGCCACCAGCAGCGACGGACTCTGGACCGCCTCGCCAATCATGGCCAGAGCCTGCTCGGCGGAGATGTCGCGCGCCGGATACCGGCGTTGGCGACGCAGAAAACGAAAGTCAGCGACTAGGCTAGGGGCCTGCTGCCATCCGTTGGGTCC
>Ga0160474_100211_pt1 | contig 32662 bp, 28 predicted proteins | sample HID1975K_E11MG_FD_108240 | JGI IMG/M metagenome (GOLD analysis project Ga0160474, IMG submission 108240) | Enriched soil microbial communities from UW Madison campus, WI, USA - HID1975K_E11 MG | ecosystem: Environmental > Terrestrial > Soil > Unclassified | place: USA: Madison, Wisconsin...
CGTTGATCGTGCAGGGCGAACGGGATGCGCTGGGTAACCGTGAGGCTGTGGCGGGGTATGCACTGTCACCGGCGATCGAGGTGAGCTGGCTGGTGGCGGGCGATCATGACCTGAAGCCGTTGAAGGCTTCGGGGTTCAGCCATGCGCAGCATTTGCAGGCGGCGGCTGAGAAGGTGGCGGGTTTTTTGTCGAAATTTTACACTCGTGAGTGGATGGGCATACATGGACAACCAAACCTATGAAAATCAGAGGCTTATGTGGATTGATGTCTTGTCCATTTTTCTTGAGATCTGATGGACAAGCTTCTGCATGGGGCAGAATCGCAGGGCAGAGCAAGCGATGATTTGCTCTTTCAGAGCGGAGTGTGTGGCTGACGTAAATGCCCTACTTGAACGCCTACCCGTGAATCGCTACGCCAGGTTTTCCGCTTTTCCCGACGTTACCTTTCTGGATATGCAGGTTGAGATAGAGTGCACCTCTACCCATGCATTTCTCCGCGCCGTAATGGGGCAAATAGAGGATGCGCATGTGATGCTCGATACGTTGCGAATGGTACCGCGGGCTCAGAACCGGTTGCTTTTGAGATAACGGGTAGCACGTGCTAAGCCCCAGTGCGGTTCTAGAAGGTAGTAGTCTGAGCTATGGGTGCGCTAGCTCGAAAAGCTCACCTGAGGCTTGATTTAGAAGCCGTACGGTGTCGGTGCCCGTGTATTCAGCTTCGATCAGGGTCATGAAGGTGATCGGGCTTATCTCCAGCCCATCACTCAAGTCGCGCACCAGTGAGAGTGACGGCGAGTACTCACCTTTTTCCAAATTGCGGATGTAGCGATCGCTGGCCACAGGCTGGAACTGTTCTTGGGTGAGGCCCTTTTGCGTCCGCAAGCGCCGAAAAACGGCTCCGAAAGCCTGTTTGTAGTCCATCTGACCCGTCCAAAACCGACATTGAACACGTTGCATTCCGCCGGCAACAGGAAGTATCCTTCCGGTTATCGAACCTTTTCGCATGCCGCACTTACGACCTTCCCCTGTGCTCCGTCGCCCTTGACGAAGCGCGATTCCACGACGTGGAGACATAATATGTTCGAAACTAACGACCGCGGACGCATCCCCGACAGCCCTTTTTTCCCACCTCAAGAGGGATCACATCGGTGGGCCTACGTGGCTCAGACCTCAAGCAGCGAGTGGTTCATGGTGGCGTACGAGGTTGTTAAGGATGGAGAAAAACATTCCCAACAACTCCTCATGCCAAGTGCGGAATACGTTCTTGGGTTGGCTTCGAGAGAGGGGGATGATGAAGCCATTAAGGAAATCCAGCTCGTCTCACCACCCTGGCTAAATGAAAGCGGGCGATGGTTGATGGAACCTTTGAAGAAGATTCACCTTGCTGGTCGACAATTTTGCTATGAGTTGGGGGATGGGAGATTTTACCCTTCCGTTTTCAGTAATGAGTCTTCAAAAATTATGTGGCAAATGAAGGGCGCAGAGCATGGATGAATTAAGCGAAAGGTTTTTGGTCGACAGGCACGGCAAACTCTTTTCTGGTATCGATTTGTCGCGGGCGACCTTTGGGATTGAGTGTAGGAGTGGGTGGATATCACTCATTGACGGTGTTCTCTGCTTAGTTGACAGGTACGGTGCTGAGCAGGAGCTATCAATTGCCGTTGAAGAAGTGAAAGAAAAGTTTGGAATGCTTAGGGTTTATTGTAGAGGTGGGGATATAGTTGTCGACAGGATCCTGGATGTAGCCGAACTTGTTTCAAGTTGCATGTGCGAGCTGTGTGGATCCACTGGTAGACTTTACGAACTGAATGGATGGCTTCAAGTTCGATGTGTGAGGCATCAGTTGCTCGAAACGCAAGAGGTTGTCATCTGTCGACCTGATCGGGTATATGCGGAAAGCTTTGCTAAGGCAGTGTCGAAGACATTATGGTTTTTTAAAGATAAGTATGCCACATGGCTCGGTCAGGAGTGTTTGGCTCTAGGTAAAGTGCGTCCAATGGAAGCATTAACCACAATTGAGGGTTGTCAGGCGGTAGTCAAACTTGTAAGTCAGCTTGAGCATGGAGTCTCAGTGTAGTATGAAAAGTCTTCGGGGCTTTTGCACCGTTATGGTAGATTTTCCAGATCTTGAGTCATACCTGCGGCGATCATTGAACGAAGAGTTTGTGGTCGGAGCCGTTGACTTAAACATGGTGCGCGATCGTATTTCATCGCCGCGTCTTATGTCATTTGGTGTGAGGGCTTTCAGTCACGAAGGCCTCGCGGCGGCGGGAGACTCGTATTTAGATAAGTTTACTATGCTGGGGGATGGGCTTCAGAAGACCTTCGCGCTGTCTTTAGATAACTGGAATCTGATTTCGGATAGGGTTGAATATGTCGAAAATTACGACTTTCGTGATCCTACGGTGGTGAAGTTGCAGATATGGTCTGTCGCTCCTCATTCGCTTGGGCCATTTGCAATGGCCATGGCTGTAGCTCTGAGCTACAAGCGATCAGAGCTAATCGCTGAATCACGCATTTCACTTGCGCTCGGAGATTTAGTCAGCCAGTGGGGCTATTTTACTGACGATTTTTAGCAAGTAGTGACTGTAGGTGATAAGCCCCGGCGGGCAGGGGACTAATTTGTCCTACATGAAAAATTAGAAGTAGCCAAAAATTATAAGCTTCCTCAGCATCGCACGATCTCCCGATCATAATGCCCTGCATATTTTCACCGAGCGCTTAAACTAATACATGGCATGACGCGTGAAAATGGGCCGTCCTTGGCCGCAACGCGGTACGGTTAACTCACAGCAGCTTGCCTTCCTCTAATGGAGGTCAGCCAATTCAAAAGCGCGTTGATTTCCGACTCGATTACGTCGGGAGTCGGTAGTTTTTCACTAAGTCCATCTGGTTGGTTGTGAAGCAGCATTGATAAGCGTCCATATGCCTGACGCATCTCTGAATGGTCTGCTTCCGTGAGGACAGTGAGCTGGATCAGCCCGGTAGTATCCACTTTGCGTCCAAGCCGTCGTAGGACCGGCTTTACTACATCCTCAACAGCCCGCTCCCAGGCCGTACGCAGTTCTACATCGAAATTGTTTACTTCTGCCCGCCAGCGAGCAAGGTCTCCTCGTGTGTGCAGGTTCGATACGTTTCGAAGGTGGTTGCTGAGCGATGCAAGTACCTGATCAATGGGGATGACGTCGTTGGGAGGGGAGTTGTGACAAAAACCAGGGCTATCCGCTCCACGACTAATTAGGCGGTAGCCGACCTGGCTTTTGACTGCTTTGCATGCTTCATCGAGCAACAGCAGAAACGCTACATCGTGCGTTAGCACAATCACCTGACGCGTAAGCGACTCCTCTGCCAGCCTCGCAGCTACGGCTTGCCTGTGGATGTGATCCAGGGACGACACTGGATCATCAAAGACAATTGCTGAACGGGTGTGGGTGGTAGTCAGTTCAGCTAGGAATGCCGCTAGGGCGACGCACCGGTGTTCACCTTCGCTGAGTACCTTGCCAGCTGCGTGCTTCGTTTCTCCTCTGAGGCGGATCTGGAACTGGGGTACACCCGCAACGGTGCGACCTTGGCGAAGCTCGATCCCTAACGAGGAAATCCCGAGCTTCTCAGCTTCGCTGCTGAAGCAGGCCTCTAAGTGTTCGGTGACATGGGATCGTGCCAGTGTCGTCGTCTGTGTGCTGATTCTTTGGGTCGTAGTTTGACGCGCTAGTTGCTCAAGTTCGTGTATATTTTTCAAGTTATCGATGTGTTGCGTGATGTCTGCCAGGACGACGGAAAGCCACTTACGATCTGCCAAATTATCGCGTTCATCTAGAAGTGCTCTCCGCTCTGGGGAGTCTCGCTCTGCTGTAAGGGCAGAAATCCTGTCTAATATTTCAGCGCTTACCGCTTTCAACTCAGCATAGGGCATTGTTGGAGAGGGCGGTAGGGTAAGGGTTTCTGTCTTCCCTGCGGATCTTATAATGGCACGTGCGCGCCAGAGGCCTTGAACTGTAGCTTGTCTAAGTTTTTCAGATAGATTTTTCTGTCCTAAATCATCGCGATACCATGCCACACTGTCGGGGATTTTCCTTATTGACGGGCGACCCTGTTTTAACGTCTGCATCTCTGCATTGAAGGCGCTGAGTGCCGCTGCTTCTCGCTTTTCGCTTTCACCTTTTACGAATGCTTCAAAAGATGAGAATCTCGCTTTTGCTTCTACTCCCAGAACTTGCTGGCAAAGCGGGCAGTGAGCATCACTCATCAGATTTGGGAAAGCCGCTGATTTGTATGCGTGCTTTTGCGAGTAATTCCTGGCAGCTGCCCACAGTGCACGCCATACTTCGCTACCCACATCAGGAAGAGGTAAGTTAGAAAAAAGGTCCTCTGATGCTAGTCGCACGGCCTCTTTCGCGGTTTGCAGTTCATTGGATGCGGTCCTAAGCCTGGTAAAACTTTCATCGGATATAATTGATTCTAAATTCGCCAGCGCTTCAAGACCTTTTTCGACTCGCCGGTTCCGAGCTATTAGCTGCTGGCTCAAGACCTGAGGGTCTTCGGCTAGGTCACGATCCAAGATTTCTAAGCGCGTCGCTTCTTCGGGAGAGAGCTTTGCTAATGTTGAAAGCTTGTTTTTATCTGACTTGTAGGTGAGAGCATGAACAATTTTCCCAACCTGAGTGAATTTTTTGCATTTTGGTTCTTGGAGTATTGCTGGTGTTTTAGATTTAATGGTGGCGATCTCGCCTGTGTACTTCGCTGCAAGAGATCTGCACGCATCAGCTAACTTCGCCAGTACGGCTAAAGCTGTTGGTGTATAGGCGAGGTTATTCGCTCCGTCGACATGTACATGAGCGCTACTACTGTCAAAGACACTTACACCAGAAAGTCTTGAGTCGGCAGGTGAGCCGAGAGTCCATTCGGCTTTATGGTTTTGTTGACCCACAGCAAAATCTATACAAGCTGTTGGGGTTGCGCTACCAGTCTGATAAACGTTAGTGAGGATTGTATCATTTTGGGTCTTCCTAGACCTACAGAGATGTTTCAAGACTCGCGCATAGCCAGATTTCCCCGCGCCGTTATCTCCATAAATTATCGTCATGCCTTTTTTAGCAAAAGGTAGAGCTTCCCCTTCCGCAAGCGCATTGACGTTTTTCAAGCTATGGAGGCGATGCAGCGTGACTACTGCGCCGCCGAGGTTCGGATCCTTGAGATCTGTTGCGCTAAGTGGGACTGCTGCTGCGCTGCCTTTGCTGATTGCCAGTAACTCGACCAAATCAGCTTCACTCAGCTTGTCAGCCAGATATAGACGTCGTAGCGCGTCACGTTGCCAAGGGGGACAGGTTGCCGACCATTCAAGTATTGACGCCAAAGCTACAGCTTCGGATGACGTTGGGGGAGGCAAATCAATCAGATCATTCATGTTGCCGATTCCGTTCAGTTCCAATCGAAAGCTGCTCCGACAACGTCTGATCGACCTGGACGCAGAGGTGGCATATTGGCATCGCCTGCCACGATCCGGGAAGGGCTGATTTAGGTGATGCGTTTCAGCTGCTCAGGGGAATCTGAGGCTTGGATGTTTATATGAGGTAAGCCCAACCGAAGCACGGTTCACTCGCATGCCATACAGCAACGGCAGCGCCTGACTGGCACCATCAGTTCAGTGCTCAGCTATTTTCTCAAGCAGGGTTGGGCCCTAGCGAGGCGGGAGCTGGGCGGGAGCGATGAGAAATGTGGTGACCTCTGATCCTATCGATCTTGATTGTTATCGTTCGGCTTGGGCATAGTGCCACTACAAACGGAGCTATGGGCGAGCTGTTACGCCCTTACCTGGTCAAGCTTGGAGCTGGCTATGAATGAATACGTAGAACAATTAGATACCGATGACGTAGACCAGGCGGATAAGGAGGAGGGCGCAGCACGCTGGGGAGTTGTGGTAGTTGCTGCCTGTGCCGCTCGCTTTATAAAAACGACGCTAGGCGGCCACACATTCTACGACAGTGTGAAAGGGAAGAACTGGGACCTTAATTCGGACGTCTGCCTGAAATTTGTAGAGCTTATAGGTAAGAAGTTTGCACGAGGCGGCAGGATCTATGGTTATGTCGATCCAGGAATGATTACAGCGGCAGAGAATTTTTCTAATTATTCAGTTAACAAGGATTTTGCTACTCTTGTTAACGGAGTGATGGAGCGAATCTGTCACGAAGCTAACGATCCTAATCGGAGGTCCATCAGTACCGGATATGTCGTTTTTGCTCACTACAAAGATATCCAGGGCCGCGATCAAGTATTGGTGGTCATGCTGGGTAAAAAGGGCGGGTATGACTTTGATGATAATGATGAGATGACTCCTAAGGGCACAGAAAGTCTTAATCTTCAAGATTTTCGGCAAGCGGCCTGCATGGACCTTACTGGTTTCGATATAGGTTACCCTGAAAACAAGGGGGACTCGTATCTGTGCTTCATTAAGGGTAAGTCCAAGAGTGAATTTTTCAATGCTGCCCTTGGTTGCTCTGATTCCGTCCCAGGAAAAGTATGCGTTGATAACCTTAAGGAAGCTCTCTCAGCTTATTTCAATGAGGCGGGAGATGGTCTTACTGCCACTGATAGGCGAAAAATCTTCGGCAAGGTTGTCTCTTATATTGAGAGCAAGGCTGGTGAGCGAGTTCACCTTTCCGAAGTTCAGCATGTTATCAATAAGTGCCTGCCGGAAAATTCAGATCAGAATGGTAGATTCCAAAAATTCTTAAACGAAAATTCTGATCGGTTCAAAGTTAGTGAGGAATTTCAGCCTTCTCATGTTGCAGCAAAAAATATGGGGTTTGTTGATGTTAGGCTTTCATCGGGCGACTTCGATGGTAAAGTCAAGCTTGAGGCCATCGCAGTGGGAGAGAAGGGGGCAGATCTCTCAGTGGATAAGGATTTTGCCTACCTAACGATCAAGCTGCCGCCTGAAGTTTCAATGAAGCTAAAAGGAATAAGCTCTGAGTAAGGAATCGAATATGAAGGATCATATTTTTGTAGATGGCGAAGAAATGGTTATAAGTGCGAGCCATGCAGAGCTTCCCGCAGCTTATAGTTTTCTGTCAAGTCTAGGGTGTGAGTCTCCACAAGAGCTTGAGAGAGTGGGTGATCAAATCTACTTGGCAAGCAGTACCCAAGCATGGCGAAAGCGCTTTATCCCTTTTTTTGCGAACGCTGAAAGTTTGTGGTTCGCTTTGCGTAATATGGAAGACGAACCGGAGCATTATTTCATCATAGGCGCAGATGAAGCAGTGCTCACTGATCTCAAAAAGCGATTCAAGTTTTATTTTGCACTCAGGGCAATGCTAAAAGAGCTTTGTCATCATGAGGGTGACGAGCTTCAGCCTATGAAGTATGTTTTTTTCACCAGCAAAGAATCACATCTCAAGAAGCTTGAGATTCTGTATGCTATGGACCTCAATGCTTTTACGGCTATCGACGTCACTGATGGCGATATACTAAAAGCCAATACACTTATGTCTGCTGTTAAGCAAGTTGACGACGTACATTGCGATGAGCGGAAGCACGTAATGCGTGAAGCACTTGTTGAGTTCTTCAAGGGGGAAGATGGTCGTGTTTTGCAATCCCTCATGTCGGATATAAATAAGTTTTACGAGGCTTATAATGAAAGGTATAAAGTTTACGTTAGCAAGTTTTCAGTTAACAAAATTTTAAGTGAAATTGAAAATGAGCGTATTGGTTTTCTCTGCAAAATTCAAGATGCGATCATGTCCCAACAAACCAAGGCCTTTGCCGTCCCTGGAGGGCTTGTCGCGGTAGGTGCAGTTTTAAGGTTTTCGAAAGGCTTTTGGGATTTTACCATCATTCTTATTGGTTTGACTCTGACCACATGGATGATTACTTCACTAAATAGAACAGTGATAAATCACATAGAGTTGCTCGGTGATGAATTCAAAAAATCAACATCCAAGTACGATGATGTGATTGTTGGTGTTGAGAATGTCAGGGCTGAGATCGAGGTGTCAAGGAGCAGGCTGGATAAATCATCTGCCCATGCTCGATCTAAGTTGGTAGCACTAACCAGAATCTCGTGGTTGATGCTGGTTGTGGTGACGGTTATGCTGCTAACCCGCTCTGATTTTTACAATGGAGAGGCAGTTAAGGCAGTCGTTAAAGGGTTTCTGAACTGGATTGAAGGTAACTGGGGAGCGTCTATAGAGACCACGGTCTCTCTTTTGGTGTAAACCATAATCTCCATGTAAGGTGCACATAAACCTACTAGTGGTTTATCGACTATATTCTGGTCTTGCAAAGTCAGGTTGCTTATCTTATGTCTGAAAAGTCTGATTACAAATCTAAGAGGTGTTATATCTCTGCTCCTTTTGGATTGGATCTGGGAAGTCTTCCAGAGCTTTTGGCAGATCGGGGTGTGTCTTGGGAATGGGCGAAAGATCAACCCATTGAAAATGAAGCCGTTAGCGAAAGAATCGCGGCATCGGACTTCGTTTTGATTGTACTGAATGGCACTAAGTCAGATTATCGAGGTGCCTTCGAATCTGGGTTGGCGGTCGGTCTTGGAAAGCCAGTTCTGTTGATTCAGACCAAAGTGCGCACTCTTCCTATTGACTACAGTCTGTTTGCTGTTATCAAAACCAGTTTGCACGATAGAGATGCACTAAAGTTTCATTTGGATCTGTTTCTCGCATCGCCATCGCCGCCGGCGATCAGCGCGAAATCGAAACGGATAAAGAGTTTGAAACCATCACCCCCGAGTAAGCCGCGTCAATCAATTAAGTCCTTTGACTCTGTTCTCGAACAGCGGGTGTTCGATGCTGTGATCGCCGCAGGTGGCAGTGCGATATCGCAACCCCCCGCATCCCCAGACGTCAAGTATCGCCCTGATCTATTGGCATGGCTTGGACATCTAGATCCAGAGTACTTAGATCCTGTTGCGATAGAAGTAACAAGTTTCGGTAGTGTGGAGCGTGGTGACCAAGTTGATCAGAGGCTCGGGGGATTCATTCAGTCAGCACGTCTAAAAATGGGTTTGGTCATAACAGATTCTCCTGTGTTGCATCGAGAGAAACTGTTGCCAAACATTATTTGGCTAGATGTTAATACATTTGAAAGATTAGCACTATCTGGGCAGCTTGGCGCATATGTCCGTGATACTCGGAATCGTATCGCGCATGGAGTTCGCTAATGACTGCAATTGATCATGTCAATATTGCAGCCAAGCTTGCTGCTGGTGATGTAGGTAACACCGCGGAGAAAGGGGCGGCTCTAGAGGAGGTAGTGACGGAAACGCTCTGTCAGCTTGAAGGTGTTGGACTCATTAAGAGAAATGTCCTAGATAATGCGGGGTCGCTTGAGATTGATATCCTGCTCTATAATCATCGTCAGAGAGATGGGCTGCCCTTTCTTCCGAATCACTTAGTTATCGAATGCAAGAACTGGCAGGCGCCAGTTAATTCCGCGACGTTAAGTGTTTTTACTGGAAAATTACGTAAATTTCGGGTTGATTTTGGTATTCTGGTTGCTGCAAGTGGGATAACTGGCGATCCGCATGATAGAACGGCCGCTCATGCTCATCTTCGTAGCGTCTATGATCGTGACGGGTTGGCTGTGATCGTCATTACTCGAACAGAGATTGAAGCTTTACGCGATACTGATGACTTAGGCACATTAATTCGTGAAAAGTATGGTGATTGTATCATGGGGGCTGACCAGTTTTAGCCAGGTGTGGCGCAGACAGGTCAGCCCGAGACGGTTGATATATCGTTTCCAACCTACATTGAACAGCTAATGAAAGATGAGTGCTTAGGACGTTTTTATGCTGAAATTTGATAAGGCTCACTTGCTCCGTATAGATATTGCTATAGCAAATTACCGGAGCCAAAAATTACGCATTTAGAAGGAGCATTGATTTGGTCTATAAAACCACATTGCTAATTTATATTGGCGCCTCTCTAAAAGGATAGCGCATGGATAAAGATAAATTAATTCTCGCCAGATTAACTTTGGCGCAAGAACTACTGGAGGAGTCTGACGCACTCCCTGGTGCTGAAGGTTATTCCGTGGACGAAGCTGAAAATTTCGTTCATCACTCACGACACGAGCGTGAAGCACTTGTCGTTTATCTTCTGCTTACTTGCTTCGATTTACTAGGGCAGTCACGAAAATTCATCACATTTTATGAGTGGCTTTCCAGTAAAAAATCCGAAATTCTCTTAGAACATAGGAAGGCGATTGAAAGCCTAGACTCTGATGCTGCGGAATCTATAGGCAGCGCAAAAGCGCTTCATGAGTATTACAATAAAATTTATGGGCCAACTAGAGCATTTCATGCTGGAGTTGAAAATCTGCATCCTAGCGCATTAACTCATCTGCTCGCATCAGTCAGCGTTTCCAAGCGACATCCAGAATCTCTGAAGCCTGAAAATAAAAACACGATGTATCCGTCCCTACCAGTCACTAGCGAAGCAAAGCTCTATAGGTTAAAGCTTGACTTTCTTTATTCCCAGAGGAATGCTTTCACTCATAAGCTATCGCAAAAGCATACATCTTCAAACCCAGGGATGTCATGTTTTATGAACTCTATAGATGATGGCCAGTCTCGGTCTCAAGGCCCTTCCTGGACCGTTTGGATAAGTGGCGGAAAAGCTTATTATGGGAGCAATCATGAGGGTGACTCAAAGCATGTGTTTAGTACTCAAGACTGGCCTTTCGTCCTTTTTGAAGTTTTGTACTCTGCGATTGGCAGAAGATTTGATCGGACCAAGATAAATTTGAAGGTTTCTATTTTCGATATTGATAAAGCTCAATTCTTTCAGGCAATTGAGCATAAGGACCTGCCTGCTTTCCTTGAGGCAAACTACAAGATCAAACTCCGTGACTGGAATTTACAATAGCAGAGCCTTGATCCCAGTTATAGGGCGAATAATTCAGCTCAGAGCGATATGTTCTCTTGCAAAAGCATTTAGGCCTGCTATGCCGTTTTGAACGGCTAGCGGGATACCACCGACTAGAACGATCCGATTTTTGTGGGATCGTAGATCTTCAATTTTTTTGTAGGTTCATTAGGACTACTTTAAGTCGTTTACTCCCGTTAGAGACGGTCCGCTATCGGAGAATTGCTGCCCTTCGCGAAGTGCAGACATGGGGCATTAGCGGTCATTTTTGGGCTGCACTGAGCGTGAAAAGATCGGATTTGTTGGGGTCTCTTGTGATGGCTGTGGTTTGGGCCTTTGCGATCAGTTCTAGCGCAGCTAGCGTCTACGGATACCAATGACTGGAGAGAGTTCCATGGCATGAGGAAACACTGCCCACCATTCAATCATCGAGCATATGATTCAGGCCTACAATGCCCACGATCCCGACGACCATGTTGCTTACATGGCGGATGAAGTGTAGCAAGCGAATTATCCAGGTCAGGTCCTGCGCACTGGATTGTCAGGTGTGCTAGAGGGAGCCCGGCAGCTCTTTGTCGATTTCCCTAGAGGGTTCGGATTGTCGGGAAATTAGTTTGCTCAGCCGTTTGCTTCTCAAGCTAAACACTCAATCTTTTCACGGCCCTCGGCCCATTCAACCAAGCGGTCACCATCATATTCTGTATGCCGCCAAGCGCAATGGCTAGCTTCTTCAGGGTTACCATCTAATATGGCGATAACGAGGTCTTGGTGCTGCTGAAGAATAGTATCAGTATTCTCATGAAGCTCGATATTCGTAGATGCAATGACCCAGCGAATTTGCTGCTGCACAAGTTGATAGTGCTTGCTCAGTCGCGAGTTGTTTACAGATAGCGGCTTACGGCTTGATACAGCCTGGCGACCCTTGGTAGCAGGGGCATTAGAACGCGCAGCTTGAGGGTCAAGCATTGCAATCACATCTTTGAGCGATTTTCCGCGCCCAGCAGCTCCCGCGGATGTTGTTCAAATTTGATTTCCTGCTCCACGCGCTGGCTGTCCTTGAGTACCTGCGTGGCGTTGTCCAACCGACCACAGCCGGAATACCCAGCTCAAGGCCGATGATCGCAGCGTGGCAGGTCCTGAGGGCACGGACTCGAAGGCATGGAGATCACGCTTCCTATTGGTAGTTCGCTATGATCAGCGAACTATGCGCGAGCTGGAGTACAAATGTACTCATCTGCCTCCATTACTAGGCTCAATTGAACCGGCGTGGCCGAAGGAAGCCAGAGCCTCCATCATCGAACAGCGTAAGAATGGGCTTGGAGGCTACTGTGCGTCTTTAGAGCCTTGATCGACCTCACAGGGGCCAAACCGCTTATTGCCCATGATCACCTAGGCTACATGAAACCCTATCCATAGGTGCCGTGGGCAATGAAGCAGCGTTCCTTATTCGAAGATGAGTCAAGTTCGTTCGACGGAAATCTGCCGTCGCAGTCCCGGATGCCCTTAAACGAAGGAGGTAAAGACGTTCATTCGGTCCTTTTCAGCGATATGTGCAACAGGTGGGATTCACTGGTGGTAACCGGCTACAGTGGGCTGGAGCAGTTGGTCCAATTGGTGACTGCCCGGGGAGAGCAGCCGGCCGCTCTGCGTATTATCTTGGGCTCCGAACCCTTTGTTGTCCGCAATCCTCGATTCAGCCTCAAAAACAATGATTTTTCCGCAGAGGTGAGAAGTTATTGGCTTGAACATGGAATTTCGCTGATTCTTTGCGGGCAAGTTTTGCGGTGTATCGAGTTGATTCGAGCAGGCTGTGTTCGAGTGCGTTATTCGACGGGGATTCGAAGACTTCATGCGAAAGTGTATTCGGCGGCTGGAGCAGTAACCCTGGGGTCAAGCAACTTCACCGCCCCAGGGTTGCATAATCAGCATGAAGCGAATGTCCGATTCACTTCCGGTGACAAGGCTCGGTTCGAAGAAGCGAGGAGCGTGGCTGAATACTTTTGGAGTCAAGGCAAAGATGCAGAGGATGAATTCATTGCGCTTTTGCAGCAGCTTCTGAAATTCGTAACCTGGCAGGAGGCGCTTAGTCGTGCCTGTGCAGAGCTGCTGGAAAGCGAATGGGCCAGTCACTACCTCCAATCGTTGATGGAGCTGGACCCTCATGAGCTTTGGCCCTCGCAGCGGCAGGGAATAGGCCAAGCGCTGTACTTATTGGACACGGTCGGCGCCGTCCTGGTTGCTGATGCTACTGGCTCAGGCAAGACGAGGTTGGGGGCACATCTACTCCGGGCAATCAATGACCGCAACTGGTCTTCCGCGAGGGCACGGAAGGGCGGAATGTTGTTAATTTGCCCACCCTTGGTTAAGGCGAACTGGAATCGGGAAACAACCAAGTGCAGCTTCAACATCGCTATTGCCTCTCATGGCCTTCTGAGCAGGCTGAGTGAGCGTGATAACTCAATCCTAGGTATGCGTTTGTCGTCGGCGCAGACGCTGGCTGTTGATGAGGCTCACAATTTTCTCAATCAAATGTCGAAGCGCACCAGGTTCCTCAAGCATCACCTTGCGGACCAAGTGGCGTTGTTCACCGCGACTCCGATTAATCGTACGCGCGCAGATCTGCTGCGGCTGATTGATATCCTGGGTGCGGATAACTTCGATGACGAAGTGCTGGCGGTCTTCGAACGCTTGAACAAGCGTGGCGCTGGGGTCAGCGACTTTCATGTGCATGACTTGGAAGCGCTGCGGATAGGGATCGGCAGCTTCACAATGCGCCGTACAAAAAGTCAGCTGAACGCAATGGTTGACCTAGACCCCGAAGCCTATCGCTTGCCTGGTGGACGCGTATGCCGATACCCAAAGCAGCTTTCCACGAGTTACCCGCTGGACGAATCTCGATCAGACAGAAAGCTGGCGAAGGAAATTCGGCAGCTAGCGCTTCAGCTCAAAGGGGTTACGCATTTTCAGAAGCCGCTGATACTTTCTGGAAATCTGAGGGAGAGCGGGATCACGCCCGAGTCATACCTGGATTTTCGGCTGGACGCGGCGTCTTCATCTGCGCTGTTCCAAGTAATGTCGAGTTTGAGGTCGTCACGGCTAGCCCTCTACAGGCATATCGAAGGAACGCGTAACGCTTGCAGAAGAGTGGGCTTGAACACTGAAGGTATCAAGGGCAGGGATGATGAAACTGGAAACATGATTGAGCGGATCACTAGGCTTGGTGGCAAGGTTCCGGAAAACCATTTGGGAATTTCGCTTCCTTCTTGGCTGACAGATAGCGAGGAGCATCGGCACGCCTGTAAGGCGGAATGCGTGGTCTACCAGGAAATTCTAAGCCGTCTTGAAAAGATGAGCGGAAAGCGAGAGGAGCGCAAAGTTGACCTGCTGCTGGGGCTTCTTGATCGTCATCAGCAAATCCTGGCTTTCGATCACTACCCTCTGACCCTACGGTACCTTGAGCATCTCATAGCTATTAGACCTGCTCCTAAAAAGGCGTTTCAGGTCGTCTTGGGCGTTGGGGGAAGCCGGAGGAGCCACGAACACATTCAGGCGCTTCTGAGTCCGGAGGGGGAGTCGGTAGGTCGATTGATTGTTTTGTGCAGCGATGCTCTATCAGAAGGAGTAAACCTTCAACGGGCATCGACCCTTGTCCATCTCGACATGCCCAGCGTAGTCCGGATTGCTGAACAGCGTGTAGGTCGCATCGATAGAATGGACACGCGTCACACAGAAATAGAATCTTGGTGGCCGAAAGACAGCGTGGAATTCGCTCTCCGGTCTGACGAGACGTTTCTTCGCAGAGTCGATGAGGTGGACAGTTTGATTGGAGGTAATCTTCTACTCCCGGAGGATCTTCGCACTCCGCTGAAGGTACGAATTGTCACCCGGGAGGAACTGGAAGCGGAAATGAAGGCTCGTGAGTCCATGTACTGGGACGGCATCGAGGATGCGTTTGCCCCGATCAGGGCGCTGGTATCCGGCGAAAATGCACTCGTCGAAGCTGAGACCTACGAGCAGTACCGAGCTGAGACAAGCAAGGTGTTGTCACGGGTCACTGTTGTTCGGGCACTTAAGCCTTGGGTGTTCATTTGCCTTCGAGGGGAGAGGGCCCGTGCCCCACGCTGGGTTCTGATACCAGGACTAAACGAGCAGCCAATTATCGAGCTGCGGGCAATCGCCAATCAGCTACGTGCCAGATTTACGGAGGAAGTGCAGAACCTCGATCCAAGTCGGTCAGCGATGGGCGAGTTGCAGAAGTTTCTAACCGGTCTCGGAGATGTCGAAAAGCTACTTTTACCAAAGCGTAAGCAGCGTGCACTGGTTCAGTTCCATTGGGCTGTGCAGCTATGGGTGCGCGACAAGGAGTGGGTCAGTTCTGCGGATCAAGCCGACCAGGTCAACCAGTTACTTGAGCTGTTTGAGGCGGACTCAAGCGAGCTTAGCCCTGACTGGGGCCAACTAGCTGATTTATGGCTTGAACTGCTTCGTCCAAGGAGCGCCGAGCTTCCACCTAAGAAGGGGCGTCGGGCTGCAATGGTGCGCTTACGCGACCTTGAGCCCGGACTGAAGAGTCAACCGATTCCACTAGAGGTGTTACTCAAAAAGCTGAGTGGCGTTGATCTACGTAGGCGTTGGGAGGAGCGTATTGTTGCGTGCATTCTGGGCCACGGAGCGACAGGTTCTGACTAGCGGGGCGCAGGTGCGCCAATCTTCAATTTGCTACTCATTGGACTGCCAGTCCGCATAATGGCCAATTTTGTGAGAGTGAGGCTGGATCGCAAATTTTTGAGGAAATGAAAGCAGGGATACATGCGAATGGTCTGGCCCCACCACTACCCAGTGGTGAGATTCCGGCGCAATGCCGAGTCCTGGGGAAACCACCTAGCAATACTGACAAGCCTGCTGACAAACTCTGGCAGGCTCCTATGAAGAGGAATGTTACCCAGCAGATCCACGACCTTCGGTGATGCTCCCTACTGGCCTCAGGAACTGGAGAGCAGCTTGTCGGACGGTGAAGATTTCCATGCACTCAAGCGCAGACCGCGGAGGTCACCATCGGTGACCTGCTTAGGGTTGTCTCTGAGACTACGCCCGCGATCCGCACTCTGGGCGTCCCGCACCAGGGACGATTGAAGCTCACCATCGATTGCTTTGCAGGTGAGCGTGCAATGAGGATCGACGCGCTTCCCTATATGCTGGGGCTAACGAACGGGGCCAACAAGGCGTTCGACCTGACGTTCAAAATCGACAGTAAAGCGGCCTTTACTGAGACATGGGGGCTGGATTGGCAGCACGCTGAGTTAAAAGCCCCAAAGGGGAGTCAGCTAGCCAATCAGCTCCAGCAGTCATCGAAACTTACCGTCACGACACAGGGAATCGTTGGTCGCCGATCGCCTGTGGGCTATGTTTATGACGTTGATGGTTTTGATCAACTGAATGCACTCATCTGTATATGACTCCTATACCGGCTACACTACGCTCAGCTACGCCACTATTGTGATGCATATGAGCGGTGTACGCCGGCAGTCCGCCTGTAGGACGTATAAGGCCTAGAGCGCACTCCCCGGATTCACTGGACACGTATTCCTAGTTAAATTTGATGTGATGCTTTCGGGTTAGAGTCTCAATCAGTCTCAGTGCGACGACTGTCAAAGGGAATAACATTTCCTGAAAACCCTAGTTTGCGTTCCATTTTATCTAAATGCGCTAGTAATAATAGTTCTCTCACTAGTGCTTCTTCGTACAAGGCCTTGAAATCCTCAGCTTCTGCTTTGGATTTTTTATGGCGCTGATTTGCCGCGGTTAGTTTTTGAGCATCCCCAGATATCCTTTTCCGCTGCTCTTTCGCTTTGACATCGATCCTTTCGATCAGATTGAAAAAGATAGAGCGATTCTTTTTGATGCTGCTTTCAGTTTTTCCAGCCTCTAGGCAAACTGCTTTCTTGGAGATCCGAGTTCCCTTCGGTACAACTTGAGGTTCATCTCTGTCGAGACGGTCGAGGGATTCATAATAGGGGATTAGTACAGGTATCATCTCATCGTTGTCTAACATGGGCGTCTCCCATATGTTGCCTTCTATTGATAGTAGCAACACAGCTATGCTCGACCTATGGTCCGGTCTCTCAGTAACTCGTAATCGTGAAGGTTTTGTTGTTCTGCTCGATACTCAATCGTTCCCGGAGTAAGCTGGGATAGATCCCAGGTCAGTTCTTCAATGACTGAGTTGATTTTAGATGGGACGACACAACAATTTTCGCACCCTGCGCAGGTAGTGACATCTACCATTGCGCGCTTGTCACATGGGGTAGTACTTACACAGCCACCGAATGGCGATGGCTCATAAGCTTGTAATCCCTGTTCTACACGTCTGTGAAATTCGTCTTCATTTTCGAAAATCCACACCTTTTCTGCTTGTTGCTGCTTAACTCTTATCCCATGGAATCCACCAAGAGTCTCCTGAGATTGCATTATCTCTCGGATGTACAATGCATTATCCGCGATCGACTTAGCCTCTCTAATGTCTTTGGTTAATTCAGGGTTGGCGAGTCCGAAATTGTAGTTGTTGGCAGAGCACCCTTTTTGGTAATACATGGACATACCTTCTGTGAGGTGCTGGAGCAGCCTTTTCAATGATTGGATTGTTATCAAGCCCGACTGGCCAGCAAATACCGCAATAGAGCGTCTGAATTGATGGCTGTTTAGCTTCCAAGGTGCGCCTATTCTGAAATTTTTATCTGCTCGCCAGTTGTGATGCGGCTGAATACTCTCCAGTTCCTGGATATCTTTTTCTGTAATATGAATGGGTGTGAGGCGATCGCTTAGGAATAGTTTGAGTAAAGACTTCTCGTTAGGCTTAGATCCTCCTAATCCCATGTGTGTAGGAGAAAAAAATAACCAGTTGCGCTCCTGTGTTGTTTTAATATGGGGAAGTATAATTGCTCGAATTTTTTCTAAAGCCTCAATAGGTTTGAGCACCAGTTTTGTTGTAATCCATTTAAGCTCCTGAGCGGTGCCCTTCATTTTTGTTGTGGTAGACATTAGATACATGGCGCGACCATCCCATCCTTTGATTGGTTGCCCGCACCCACTTTCAAGATTAAATACCTCATGGTCGCGCATCAGCGTAAAAAGCTGGATAAGATTTTTGGCACAGTACTGTACTGTCCTCAGAAATGCTGGGATATTATTAATCTTGTCCCAATTGTATTGCTTGGCTAGTTCCGTGAGTTCATGCGCCTTAAGGGCATCTTGAAAGTTTTTGTGGGGTGAGCTGCCTCGGGCGTAGGTTTCATCTGCGCATGCCTGAGCTAATATGGCCGAAATTTTGTCGGAGTGGTGGATGAAGCTTTTAACGAGTTTGGTGCACTGATTATAAGTGTGGGCTAGAATTCTACTCGGAATGATTGGGGTTTGTGTTTTCTGTTGTTTGTCCCGGAGGGCGCGTTCTGCCTTTTTTATAAGAGAGGAAACATGAGTGCTAGTGGTGATGTCATGAATTGAAAGGTCGTTGCTGGAAATAGTGCGCGCGATAATCTTCAGGTCCATAAGATAGGACTTTGGAATTTCTTCGATAAGACCCGTCATCATATCAATCGACCGAAATACCGCTTGGGCAGGTACATTGGTTTTCTCTGCATAGCTAGTAACATGGTTTAGGCAGCAGAGTATTGAGTACATTGACGATATGCGTCTGGGGTGTCCGGTCTTAATGTGTACTGGATAAAGACACGCGATGAATATGCTCTTCTTGAAATGTTTATTTCCAGTATGGTTTTTGTGGGTCGGGTCACCTACACTGAAATCAAAGGCATGCCGATCTGTAGATGAGAAATTAAGTTGAGGTAGATACCATTCATCATGGATAAAGAGAGAGAGGGGCTCTCCGTTTTCCTTTCTGGAGATGACTAGGCTCGGGCCAATTCTATCGAACGACATACCACGGTATGCATCTTCGATCAGTGATAAACTATGGGGGGCCTGTTTTTTCGAAGATTTAGCGCTGGATTTCATCTGGACAGTCCAAGGGTCAGTTGACGAGTGTATTGCCGTTCCCAGAAGGGGGTGAGGTTGTACTCTTCGTTCACCTCAAGAACTATGTCATTGATGATCGGCACAAGTGATGGGCGAACATCGCCTAAAAAATCCAGTAAGTAATCTATGTAAAAGATCGCAGGTTGATGAATCTGGGTGAATTGCACAAAACTATCGCATCGGTGAATACGATTACTTATCACGAAGCGCATGCTCACCAGTTTCCTGATATCCTCGGGCCTGGGATGGAGCCTGTAGTTATGGCAAAAAATGCATCCTGCCATATTCTTACAATCGGGCTGATAGCCCGCAGGTACAATAAATTCAGCGGCGGGGCTTCCTGGAGAACCGCACCCTCCAGCTGGAGTCGACTCATCCGAATAGTTTTCAAGCAAAGTCTCCAAGCGTGAAAGGACTGCGGTTATCTCACCGATTGCTTTTTCTTCGTCGACGGAGCAATAGCTATTGCTTTTGCGAACGGCCGCTTCGGTATTTTGTAGCAGTTGGGCCGTAGTGGAGATTGATTCTCCTGCTTCTAGATGAAAGTTGGATTTGAATGATCTTAATTGTCTGAAGCTGAAGCCCTTGAAGTCAGGGTCCATGTAGTTGGTCAGACGTTGGTTGAAATTGAAAATCTCGTTAGGACGTAGTTGGCTTATGTGCTCGGGGTGATGAACGTCCATTCCTAGAAATAAAAAAGGTTGTGGATATCCATCACAGATGAATTCACGGAGCTTGACAAATTTCTTGAAGCTTTTTACAAGGCAGGATTGTATTTCAAAGCTTACAGCCCGATTTTCCGCGCGATATTTTATTGTTTTGAATCCTTGCTTTGTCGAGGTGTCAGTAGTGTAGCTATCATCCCAAGGAATATTGCCAATTGGGCCGTCATTCATTCCCGTGTTTACCGTAAATAAAGGGAGAAATGCATCGTGAGCAAGTTTGGCTAATCTGAGCCTCTTAGGGTGGTGTGAATAGCGATTGGCGTCGATGAGAAGTTGCTGGTGCTCCCGATGTTGTCGTTCTATTTGGTGAGGTAATTGGGAGCTGAGCTTTTTGCAGTTTTCCAAGGTCCGCAGCTTTGCTGTTTTATAGTCCCAGAATATATTGTTTTGAATTTTGGGTGTTGTAGCTATTATTTTTTTGGTGGCAAATGGATACTCCCCTAGCATGAGCCAAAGTCGCTCTTCACCCAAATCTAGTCTCGCCGGGAAGGGTGAGTGATTAAGCAAAAAGTTAGTCAGGCCTTCAAAAATGTACTCGCATTTGCTTAAGTACTCCCCAAGTTCTCTATCGTTTGGTGGGGGAGTTTGATTTTCTTTAGGATCAGTATTTGATAGGATCAGTAGGTCTTTGTGAAAGTTGATTTTTGCGTCAGGAAAAATCACTTCTGCTGCTTTCAGTGGGGTGGCTTGGCTACGATTTGCTGTAAAACTTACGAGTGAATCATCTTTTGTTCTTTGGCATAAATGAAGGCTGTAATTTTGCAGTGCAAGTTTATACTCTTCTGGAGATCTCAGGACGTTTTCAAATCCACTTAGATCGCACCAGTTCAAGAAGCTGGAAAAGTATGCGTTCTCTTGATAGCATGTGTAGGTGCTCCGAGAGATAAAAGATTCTGAAATAGTGAATGTCGCCCATCTCTTCAAGGCAGGTTGGCGATGAAGTAGCATTGACTCACTGGTGACTGGCCGAACTTTTTTGCGCGAGGCAGAGAATCTATCAGTATAGCAAAGTGACCCATAATCGTAGCGGCGAAATTTATTGAATCTTATGGCTAGGTTTTCTATCGGAGTGGAGCGAATTACTGATAGGCATTTGTCGCTATCAGTATTTTCAATGTCCAGCTCAACTAGGTTACGAATCAAGGCTGTCATGATTGAATCTAGCGCGTTTAACTATTGATTTGAGGTGTTCTTCGTATGCCGACTGTGCTGCTGCCAGCTGATCTTTTTGTGGCTTGAACTTTAGGTACCGCATAGTCACCTCTATGCTTCCGTGATTTAGGCGCCGCATAATGGTGTCCAGGATCGCAAGCTCACTCATACCGGTCTTCTTGAGACCTTCGTATAGGTTCATGCCAAACGTGGCTCTTAGGTCGTGAAATCGGTATTCAAAGAAGCATCCTTCTTTTTTTAGGAGAGGATCAATGGTCTTGGATTTAAACTGTCTGATAGCAGATCCTGCTTCTGAGCTACTATTGAATAGGGCACGATCTTTTGACGCTATATAATAGGGGCTTCCGCTCTTGGTTAGAAATATATACTGGTCTTCTATTGTTCCAATCACTGATTTTGCCTGGCGCTCCTTGTACCTCTTGGAACCTAGATAGGTGGTGATCAGATGGTGAACCCACTCCGGGAGCGCAATGTATTCCTTCTTTCCCGACTTTGTGTCTACAAGCGTTCCATCTCCGGCATCGAACCCGTAAAGAGAGATTCCATGTTCTGTTGCCGCTTTGTTTATGCTGCTGTGTCGCATGGTTAGAATTGTTTGTATTCTCGGTCCGCCAGTCAACGCGACGATATGCATCAGGAGCATTTCAGTATTATCACTTGCAGCAAGGGCGCTCATTAGATGCTTTTGGTTTTCGCTGCCAATGGGTTGAAGCTTTCCTCCATCAATGATGTATTTGCCGTCATCAATGCCAGATGATTTGGGTTTTTTAAATTGCAAGTCAGTACTGAGTACTTCTTTTAAGTGGGTGTATCCCAGCTTGTCTTGGTATCTGACCATTTTTTTGTTGGTCACCCACATGTCTTGCTGGGGTTTATATCCTCGGTCTGATTCCGAACGATAAAAGCCAATCATCGCCGACAGCTTTCTGTTGCAGGTGTCGGTGCAGTTTTCATTGCGAATTATTCGCTGTTTGAGAACGCTTTTGAAAAAGTAAGTGGGCCGCTTTATCTTCGGTCCTTGGAAAACCCACATGTTCATGTTGTTTTCATGAAGTGTGTTCGCAAAGTCGCAGAGATCTCCAGCCAAGCCGGCGATGCAGGAGGGAGTCAGTCCGTCGATAGTGGCTCTTCTGTATAGGTATAGGCTTCCTTCCCTCCAAATTTCATCATCGGGGCCAATAATTACATGGTGTCGATCAAGCCTTTCTAAATTGTCGATAGGGCTGACGGCATAAAAAGGCCGTCCGGTTGCTTCCGATAAAATATCAGGCATCCCATCTATTGATAAATTCCTGTCCTCGTCAAAGCACCTCCGCCAAGGCACGATGTTCTTCAGCAATATCTTGCGGTAGCGCCCAGTGCTGTGTGAGGTCGACCCAGCCATGAATAGGATCCGTGTTTCAGTTTCTATTCAGTGAAATGGAACGGTGGCAGTCCGTCAAGTGGACATAAACTCAGTAAATGATATTGACAAATTCGTATTTGAGGGTGCGGGTGTTTTTTGGTTTTATGTTTTCGGATGAGTGCGCCTGATGCCGTTTGGGATTATTCGATTTGTTGTTGGTGTTGCGGTTATCGTTAGACCGGGGTCGCATGCAGGATTTATTTTCAAATCGCATGTTTTTTTGGAGGTGATTCAGGAAGTTTCTAATCAGGTTTAGTTGATTTTGTTGAGCTTTGTCTTGGCAGTTTATGGATTACTTAATTAATGGCTGCTAACATTATTTATTCCACGACGCCCGCAGAGGTTTTTGAATGGCTGAGCAGCTGCACTACAACGATCATCCGATTGCAAGCCCGGATGAGGATCGATTCGGGGTAGATCCGTTTGCTCGGGCCCTGGCTACGAGTGTTCGAATGATGAGGTCACCCTACGGCGCGGTCATCGGGTTGAATGGCCCGTGGGGCTCGGGTAAAAGCAGCGCAGTTAACCTCTGCAAGCATCACCTCAACGATGCGGTACAGGCGAATGAGCTTGCCATCATAGATTTTGCGTGTTGGTGGTTCCGTGGCGAGGACGCTCTCGCGCTCGCGTTCTTTCGCGAACTGTATGCTGGTCTTGGCCCGAGCCTTGGCGCCAAGGCCAAAAAGCAGTTACCAAAGCTTGGAGCGCGCTTGCTTCGTGCCGGCGCACTTGTCGGCAAAGTAGCTGAGGCTGCCGGGGCAGGGTTGGTTGGGGGGATCGCAGAGAAAGGGATGGATCTGCTTGCAGGGATGATTGAGCAGGAGGAAACAGTCGAGTCGCTTCATGCAGAGCTGTCGAAGGCTCTAAGTGATCAACAGAAGCGGTTTCTCATCATAATCGATGACATTGATCGCCTTTCGCCTGATGAGGCCCTCCTGATTTTCAGGCTTGTGAAGTCGGTAGGGCGGCTGCCGAACGTCATGTATCTCATGGTCTACGACCGCGCCCTTGCTGAACGAATTGTCAGCGAGCGCTACCCCTCAGAGGGGCCTCATTATCTTGAAAAGATCGTTCAGGCTGGCTTTGAGCTACCAGAACCATCGGCTCTCGACATTCAGGACCACCTACTTTCCATCATCTACTCAATTTGCGGCACTCCGGCGAGTGATGACATCGTCCGGTTCATGAATATTTTCTACGAAAGTGTTTCTCCAGCAATGCGCACCCCGCGGGACGTTGCCCGTTTCACCAATTCGTTGAGCGTGTCTTGGCCGGCGGTGGCGGGAGAGGTCGACCGAGCCGATTTTGTAGGCCTTGAAATGCTCAGACTTCTACAGCCCTCTGTCTACCGATCTATACGCCAAAGTAAGCACCTGCTCACTGGCAAGGAAAGCGACATCGAGCACGGGAAGGCAGCACAGTTTTTTAACGACCTGCTTTTTGGTAAGGCGCCCCCTCCGGACGATGACGGAAATCGTCGGCTTTTAATGAGGCTTTTTCCGGTGTTGGAGTCGGCCTGGGCCAACATGAACTATGGCCAAGGCTTCGCTGACCAGTGGTCCCGGGAGCGCCGAGCTTGTTCGGCTGAGCATTTCGACACGTATTTTCGATTTACGATTGGTGACGACGCGGTCGCAGCCGTTGAGCTGGAAGAGTTTTTGGCCCGTGCGGATGACCCTGACTACGTGAAAAGCACTCTTCTTCAAGCGGTAGCCACTCCTCGTAGGTCTGGGGGTACAAAAGCAGCTGTCTGGCTTGGAGAGCTGAGAACTCATGGCCAACGTATCGAGCATCAGAAGGTCGGCCCTCTCTTGGCCGCGCTCTTTGAAATCGCCGATGACCTTCATGTTGAAGCGGATGAAGGTCGTGCATTCGACCATCGCAGCAACGAGCTTCGCCTGCACTGGTTATTGCGAGCCTTGACCAAGGAAATGAGCCTTGAGGAGCGCTCGGCAATTTTTCTGCAAGCGTGTCGGTCAGCGTCCTTGGGCTGGCTGGCTGACTTCACCAGGTCTGCCTGGGCTGACTACCATCCCCGAGAAGGTAAGGAAAAAGAACCACCGGATGAGTGTTTGACTACAGAGGCGGATACCGATGAGTTACCGGTCATGCTGCTGAATGGATTGGAGGCTGCATCTGCTGATGGAAGTCTTCTGGCTCACAGACAGCTTCATTTTCTGCTCTATTCCTGGCACCTATTTGCACATGACGATGGTGCAGCCGTTCGCCAATTCGTCACTTCGGCGTTGGCCAGCGACGATGGTGTCCGTCGACTGGCCCAGGCTTTCACTTCTTACGGTTGGTCTCACAGCATGGGATTCGTAGGGATGGGAGATGCTGTGGCTAAACGCTATAGCCGTGTCAGCCTCGAATCCATGGCCCGCTTCGTCGATCTAGAGCTGTTGAAGGCTCGTGCCCTGGCTGTTGCCGAGGGTGGCGATGCACCGCAGGTGCAGGAGTTTCTGGAAGCCTGGCAACGGGCTGAGCAGGGCGAGGATTGACATTGGTTGAGCGCGGCGGTGAACCACCAGGTTGCGCGATCAATGCCAGTTTTAGAGAAGCCGGACCTGCGCCTTCGTGAGTGGCGGCATGGTAAAGCAGGGGCCACATTGGCCCCGTTCAACCATTGCTAGGCTTAGGACAGCCAACTTTCTACCGTCGCTGCGCCATGCTCAGCCTTCCACTCTTTGAGTTTCCGGTGATTGCCACCTTTCGTTTCGATAACCTCACCGGTATGAGGATTTTTGTAGGTCTTCAGCGCGCGCGGCTTGCGCGTCGATGCCGGCTGCTGACCTTTCAACTGAGCTGTACCGAATTTGCTCGCTTGTGGGTCCAGGATGGCGATGACGTCCTTCAGTGATTTTTCATATTCGCCGAGAAGCTTCCGCAGCTTTTGTTCAAATTCAATTTCACGCTCTAGGCCCTTATCATTCTTCATTGCTTCCAACGCTTGCAGCTGCTCGGCCAAGTGACGCTCAAGCGCTCGGAACTCTGCTAGTTTTGACATTTAGATTCCTACATGGAAACGATCGTTAAAGTTTTAGGTTAATCCTTATTGCAAGCGAGCGGAAGTGTTTTGGTGCGAAAACTGACGGTCAGACGCTCGGTGCCAAGGCAGTTGCCGCGGTTGCTGTAGTCGAGGCCGCGGAGGTGATCGTTTCAATGATTAAATATCTCAATTTTTGTTGTACCCATGTTGGCGCGTTAACAGTATTTCTTTCCAGTGGCTTTCCCTTTTTAGAATTCTTTCGTCACTGACGATTTTAGGGTGATGCTCCAATAAGCTGAAATGGAAATTATTTAGTGCATAGTTCAACATCTGCTTATCAAGGCGCATTAATTCTGCGTTTCCACCGTGCCCTGTTTTTACGTAATCCGACCATCTTCGCCATATGCCTTTGCCTCCATATGCTGAACCGACATATTTCCGCCCTGTAGATTTATCGGTAATCAGGTAGACGCCCTTCATGTGAGTCAGAGCTGTGGACCAGTCACTTTGATTCTCGTCCACTAAGGTGCTGAGTTCGAGGAAGCTTACGTTGATGCTTTCGTATCCAGGAAAGGGCTCGTTGGCGTAAGGTTTGGCCAAGATCTCGTGTACAGACATATGCTGTATGTATGTCTCGCCATTAAGCAAGGAGGTGGGGGCGCTCCCTCGTTTAAAGTGTATCTTTAGTCGCCCTATCAGTCCTATGAATATTCTGTTGTACCTCGTAATGATGTCGTTTTTGTTTCTTTTTCCATAGATATTCACGAATCCTCCGAATAGCCATATGTTTTTTTGTGCAGGCAATTCGACTAGTGAAATGAGTACCTCGGTGCGCATTTTTAGGGGAAAGAGTAATTCTTTAAGCGTGCTTGGCCACCCTTCAATATCTCGCCTAAATGCATCCAATGCAGTGCTATTACCGATTCTTGTAGCCAGATGGATATCGCATTTCTCCAGCAGCTCTATCGGCGCGATATCCGCTAGCTCAACCTCTCCGCCTATCATCGTGGTTCCTTAGCCCTTGTCTCAGAAAGGTGCATTATCCGCAAAATTATGTGCATCAGCCCACAAGAAGAAAGGTTTGTACAAAGCAACTGATCAGCAGGCCTCACTGTCGTCTCTCAGCTTAGCTGTTGATCAAGTGCGGTGCGCACGATGCTGGGCTGGCGGGTCAGCGTATCCGGACGCAATGTCTTAGAGGGCGAGCGCTACCCGCTAGCTGTCAGGAATCGCTGGAATAGATAGGCATCTTCTAGGAAAGAAGATGGCGTCTTACGTGAGATGGAATGGGAGAGGGACGAGCGCGGGGGGGGGTAGGCGCACGGATGGTGACAAGGATGTCTGTCTAGCGACGCAGCTCACAAATGGCCGATTTTGTCTTTAACTCACGCGTAATAGTGCTGGATTCTTCGCGGGCAAGCCCGCGAAGAGGCCGGTGCAGGCCAGCGCTTAGTCGCGGTACTCGCACAGGTAGGCGGTATCCACTTTCACCTGCAGCTGGAACTTGCTGTCCGCGGCCACATTGAACTTGTCGCCAGCCTTGAAGGTTTCCCAGTTGTCGCTACCCGGCAGCTTGACGGTCAAAGCACCGGAAATCACATGCATGATTTCGCGCTTGGCCGTGCCGAACTCGTATTCGCCTGGTGCCATCACACCCACGGTGGCCGGACCTTCTTCGCCTGCGAATGCGATCGACTTGACGGTGCCGTTGAAGTACTCGTTGACCTGGAACATGGGCGACTCCTGAACAGGGGGATGAAAAAGGGCTGGCCAGTATGCCCAAGGCCATCCCCGTCGTCATCTGCTTTCAGGTGCCATTGGCCGGCAGGCTCAAGGGCAGTAGCCGCGCTGTATTGCGCGCATCTTCCAAGGCCCGGTGCTGCTGCCCGCAAAAGTGCATGCCGGCCAGTTGCAAGGCGCCATTTAGGCCGGTCGGCCGCTGCAGGTGACGGGCTTTGGCGAAGCGCTGCTTGAGGTTGATGTGCGGCACGTTGCGCAGCAGGCTGTCGAGCCCATGCTGTTGCCATTCCTGCAGTAACTGTTGGCGATCGTAGTCGCCCCAGCTGACCCAGGCCTGCAACTGCCCGCGGTGGTGACCCAGCCAGCGCTCGAAGCGCGCCCACACCTCAGGGAAGGGCGCGGCGCTGTCGACGCTGGCCTGGCTGATGTGCGTGAGCTCGCGGCAAAACGGCGTCAGCTGTGGCCGCCGCCGGGGCCGTACGAAACGCTGGAAGTGGTCGACTTCGCGGCCTTCGCGGGTTACCAGGCTTGCACCTATTTCAATGATTTCCATCTCTGTGACCGGCCACCCACCATCGTCGGTGGTGGCTTCCAGGTCGATCACCAACCAATGGCCCATACCAGGCTCCCTTGCAGATCCTGCTAGAGCGTAGCCAATGTCTGGCCTTACGGCACCCCCTGGCAATTTGCCGCCTGCTTTGGCAAAAAGGCCGGCGACCAGCAGTTGTGCCCTGCCCGGAAAACGCCTAGCTTAGGCGCAACCAGGTACGAACCGTGATGAGTGTGCGTCTTGACCCCAGCGCCCGGCTTAAAGGCCTTGCCCATTCTGCTGATGCTGGCTGCGCTTTGGCTGGCAATACCAGGCTGGGCTGCCGACGCGATCGAAGTGAAGATCGGCGCCGCGCACTTCCCGCCCTACACCGTGCGCCCCGAGCAGGGGGCCGACACCGGTCTGTTGCCGCAGTTGGTCGCAGCCCTGAACCGTGCGCAACAGGGCTACCATTTTGTGCTGGTGCCCACCTCCATCCAGCGGCGCTTTGGCGATTTGCAGCAGGGCCGCACCGACATGGCGATCTTCGAGAACCCGCAGTGGGGCTGGCAGGGCATTGCTCACCAGGCCGTTGACATGGGCCTGGAGGATGCCGAGGTGTTCGTCGCCAGCCAGGCCAACGGCCGTGACCCTCGGTACTTCGATGAGCTGCGCGGCAAGCGCCTGGCGCTGTTCAACGGCTATCACTACGCCTTCGCCCGCTTCAATGCCGACCCTGACTACTTGCGTAAAGCCTTCAACGCGACCCTGACCTACTCCCACGACAGCAACCTTCTGATGGTGCAGGCTGGCCGTGCCGACATCGCCCTGGTCACGCGTTCGTACTTAAGCGACTTTCTGCAGCGTAACCCCGACAGCCAGGCGCAACTGGTGGCATCGCAGCGTATCGACCAGGTCTATCACCACTACGCCTTGCTACGCCCGGGCGCGCCCATCGGCGAGCAGTCGTTCGCGGCGCTCATGCGTGCCCTGCGCGACAACGGGGAACTGACGCGTATCTTCCAGCCCTACCGGATCACGGTGCAGGCGCCGCGCGACTAAATTCCGCTGCAGCGGCAACGTTTTCCACGGTGAGCCTTCTTTTCATCTTCGTGAGCCAAGACCATGCCGTTCGATGCCGCTTCGCAGCCACTGTCACCGCCACGCTGGCGCACCCTCAGCGCCGATGAGGGCGATAGCTGGCTGAGCCTGACCCTTGAAGGGCGCCCGCTGATCCAGTTGCGGCTGGTGCCGGGTGCGTGCCTGGAAGTGCACCTGCAAAGCCTTTGCCCAGAGCGCCCTTACCAGGCCCTGTGGGCCGCCTGCTATTGGCTGCTATCGCGTGATATCGCGTGCCAGCGCCTGGCCTGGCACCTGCCCGAGGGCGTGCCACAGGCGCTCGCCAGCGGCCTGTTGCTGCCCGGCGAGCAGCCGGGCGTGTACCTGTGCGAGCGTGCGCTGTTCTGGCAGTTGCCCCAGCCTTGGCTTGGCGACACGGCTGCGAGTGTTTACCCGCAGCAGATGCAGATCAGCAATGGCAAGCGCCATCCGCGCCGGGCGCCCAAACCCCGCGGCGAAGTGTACCGGCGCTTCGATGCGCGCCTGGGCAGTTGGGTGTCGCTGCGCGCACTGGAAATCGATCAGGACCTGGAGCGCTTCAGCCGCTGGCAGAACAACCCCCGGGTCGACGCGTTCTGGCAGGAAAGCGGCTCTTTACAGCAGCACCGTGAATACCTGGAAAAGCTGGAAGCCGACCCGCATACCCTCACGCTCATCGGCTGCTTCGACGATGAGCCGTTCGCCTACTTCGAGGCGTACTGGGCAAAGGAAGACCGGATTGCGCCGTTCTACTCGGCCGATGATTACGACCGCGGCATTCACATGTTGGTAGGGGAGGAGGCGCACCGTGGGCCGCACAAGGTGGCCAGCTGGTTATCGGCGCTGGTGCACTACCTGTTCCTCGATGACCCGCGCACCCAACGGGTGGTGGCCGAGCCGCGGGCGGACAACGGCAAGATGATCGGCTACATGCACGATCAGTGTTTCCATTGCGACAAAGAATTCGACTTCCCGCACAAGCGCGCGGCGCTGATGATTTTGGGGCGGGAGCGGTTTTTCGATCGGTGTACGCTGGTCTGAGATTGCTGGGGGCGAAGCGCCCCCCAGCCATTTCAGCTATTCAAACCTGACGGTTGGCCGTCTTGCGGCAATGCACCAAGGCATCGCGAATCATGAAGTTGACCAAGGTCGGCGACACGCCCAATTCCTTGGCGATGTCCTTTTGCGGCACGCCGTGCAAACGGTACATCTCGAACGCATAACGGGTGCGCTGTGGCAACTCGCTCAATGCCTGGGCGATGTCATCGAGGGCGGCGAGGTTGATGTGCGTGGCTTCGGGCGAGGCGTTCTGGATGACCACGTTCAGGCCTTCCTCTTCGCTGCCGGAGTACTTCAACTCCATCGCCTGCTTGCGGTAGTGGTCGATGGCCAGGTTGCGCACGATCTGGAACAGGTAGCTGAGCTGCGCCTTGAAGGACGAGGTGATCTGCGGGGCGGCGCTGAGCCGGAAGAATGCATCTTGCACCACGTCTTCCGCGCGTGAGCGGCAGCCGGTGATGCGCGCAGCGATCTTGACCAGAATGCTGCGATTGTCGACGAAGGCCTGGAGTAATGGTGAATCGCACTTACTTGTGGATAGTTGTTCCGCCATGGAAATCACCTTGTCACAGAGGGGAGAGGAGGCACCCAAGGTTGGGAAGCTTCCCGAGACGTGCGACAAGCTATTCAGAATGATAATGATTGTCAAATACGAAACGTAATTAGTATCTGTACGTTTCGGTTCTAAGCAAGGATTGAGAGGTGTGGCACATTGCGGAGGTAGGAGCAGCCTTGTGCTGCGAAGCGCCGCGCGGGCGGCGCTCGGTCTCCCAAACGCCACACCTCTCAAGCCATACCCCGCTAATTTCTTCCCCCGCCCATCCGTTCCCCTGTGTACATCCGGCCGCCGAGTGCTGCCCGCCGACGTGCGCGGCGCAGCCGGCCCGACTTCACCAGACACTGGCAGGAACACCCCATGACGGACGCCTTCGAACTCCCGCTCTCGCTGGTCCAGGCCCTGGCGCAACGCGCCGCGCAGACCCCGGACAAGATAGCCCTGCGCTTTCTCGCCGACGCTCCTGGCGAGCAGGCCGTGCTCAGCTACCGGGACCTGGACCGCCGCGCGCGCACCATCGCCGCCGCCCTGCAGGCCCGGGCCGGGTTCGGTGACCGTGCGGTGCTGCTGTTCCCCAGTGGCCCGGACTATGTCGCGGCGTTCTTTGGTTGCCTCTACGCTGGCGTCATCGCCGTGCCAGCGTATCCACCGGAATCTACCCGTCACCATCACCAGGAGCGCCTGCTGTCGATCATCGACGACGCCGAACCGCGCCTGCTGCTGACCGTCGCGGCGCTGCGCGACAGCTTGCAGGGCCTGGACGCGCTGGCGGCCGACAACGCCCCTGAACTGCTGGCCGTGGATGGCCTTGACCCGGGCCTGGCCGATGCCTGGCAGGCACCTGCCCTGGCCAGCGATGACATCGCCTTCCTGCAGTACACCTCGGGCTCCACCGCGCTGCCCAAGGGCGTGCAGGTCAGCCACGGCAACCTGGTGGCCAACGAGCAGTTGATCCGTCACGGTTTCGGCATCGATGTGAACCCCGACGATGTCATCGTCAGCTGGTTGCCGCTGTACCACGACATGGGGCTGATCGGCGGCTTGCTGCAGCCGATCTTCAGCGGCGTGCCGTGCGTGCTGATGTCGCCGGGCTACTTCCTCGCCCGGCCGCTGCGCTGGTTGCAGGCGATCAGCGAATACGGCGGCACCATCAGCGGTGGCCCCGACTTCGCCTACCGTTTGTGCAGCGAACGGGTCAGCGAAGCGTCCTTGGCCGGGCTCGACCTGAGCCGTTGGCGCGTGGCCTATTCCGGCTCCGAACCAATTCGCCAGGACAGCCTGGCAACCTTCGCCGACAAGTTCCAGGCCTGTGGCTTTGACCCGCAGAGCTTCTTTGCCAGCTATGGCCTGGCCGAAGCGACCCTGTTCGTCAGCGGCAGCCGCCGTGGTCAGGGCATCGGCGCCCTCGCGCTGGACGCCGAAGCCTTCGCCGCCAACCGCGCCGAAAACGGCAGCGGCAGCGTGCTGATGAGCTGTGGCTACCCGCAACCCGGGCATGCGGTGCGCATCGTCGAGCCGCAGCGCCTCGAAGCGCTGGGCGACAACCAGGTGGGTGAAATCTGGGCCGGTGGCCCGAGCATCGCCCTGGGCTACTGGCGCAACCCTGAGGCCAGCGCGCGCACGTTCGTCGAGCGCGATGGCCAGACCTGGCTGCGCACCGGCGACCTGGGCTTCATGCGCGAGGGTGAAGTCTTTGTCACCGGGCGCTTGAAAGACATGCTCATCGTCCGCGGCCAAAACCTTTACCCGCAAGACCTGGAAAAAACCCTGGAGCGCGAAGTCGACGTGCTGCGCAAAGGCCGCGTGGCGGTGTTTGCCGTGGACCACCAGGGCGAGGAGGGCATCGGCGTGGCGGTGGAGATCAGCCGCAACGTGCAAAAAGCCCTCGAGCCCCAGGCATTGATCAAGACCCTGCGCCAGGTCATCGCCGATGCCTGCCGCCAGGCGCCGGCCGTGGTGCTGTTGCTCAACCCGGGCGCGCTGCCCAAGACTTCCAGCGGCAAGCTGCAACGCTCGGCCTGCCGCCAGCGCATGGACGATGGCAGCCTCGACTGTTACGCGCGCTTCCCGCAGGCCAGCGAGCAACCCGCAAGCGGCGCGGTGGCAGATGATCTGCAGGCCCGTATCGCCGCCGTGTGGCGCGATGTGCTCAAGGTCGAAGCCGTGGCGGCGGACGACCACTTCCTGTTGCTGGGCGGCAACTCCATTGCAGCCACCCAGGCCACCGCGCGCCTGGCGGATGAGCTGGGCATCAACCTGAGCCTACGTACCTTGTTCGAAGCCCCGCTGTTGGGCGAGTACAGCGCTGCGGTCGCCGCGGTCCTCGCTGAGGGTGGCGCCCAAGCGCAGGCCATCACCACCCTGGCACGCGACCAGTCGCTGCCGCAATCGCTGGCACAGAACCGCCTGTGGCTGCTGTGGCAACTGGAGCCACAATCGGCGGCCTACAACATTCCGGCCGGCCTGCGCCTGCGCGGTGA
>Ga0160474_100229_pt1 | contig 29480 bp, 30 predicted proteins | sample HID1975K_E11MG_FD_108240 | JGI IMG/M metagenome (GOLD analysis project Ga0160474, IMG submission 108240) | Enriched soil microbial communities from UW Madison campus, WI, USA - HID1975K_E11 MG | ecosystem: Environmental > Terrestrial > Soil > Unclassified | place: USA: Madison, Wisconsin...
GGACCCCCCCCCCCCCCCCCCCCCCCCCCCCCCAGACCCGTGCTAGCTGATCACGCGCGATGCCAATGTCCCCACGGCCGAAGCGAGGTCCCGTGGTGTTGCGCGAAGGGTTTATCCGTTTCAAGCAACACTCGCTCGCGAGGCATCGTCTCGACTAGGCCCCGACCTTTCGCTCCGGTCAGCAACGGCCGACGCGCTGTCCGCGGAGACTCGCGAGCTCGGATTCGCCTAATGCCGGTCGTCGTCTACGACGCCAGCGTGATTTACCCCTCCACCCTGCGCGACGTGCTGATCCGGGTCGGGCCTCGATCTGCGCGACCGCGTCCGCGCGGGGCGGCCGGCCCGAGAGTCGGATCGAGGGCGGCGGTGCGCTCCGCGACGCGCTCGGCCACGGCCTTGTAGGCGGGATAGGCCAGGCCGAGAGGGTCACCCGCGACCGGGTTCCGGCCCATCCCGATCAGGAGCTAGAGCTGGGACTCGGAGACCCGATCGCCCTCCACGATCAGCACACCCAAAACGGCCACGCCCGCGCCGAGCCAACGCCCCGGCGGGCTGCCCTCCTCCGCGTAGCCCCTCGTCAGCGGTGTCGAAAGGGAGCGGTCCCCTTCCCCGGCGGCGACGGTGCGCAGCAGGTACTTGTATCCCTCACGTGCCGACATGACACGCATGGACACGGTCATGTCCAGGAGGTGGCCGTGTCCGCCCGCGACTGCTCAGAAATAACGGTGTCCAAGACCAGCGATAGGCTCCGGGGATGATCGACCAGCTGCGCTTAGTCCGCTTCAAGGGATTCCAGCAGTTCACTGTGCGATTCGGCGACAGCGCCTTGCTGGTCGGCCCGAACAACGCAGGCAAGAGCACGATCATCTCTGCCCTTCGTCTCTGCGCGGTTGCGGCTCGGACAGCCAGTCGGCGTAACCCCGTAGAGACGTTCAGGGACCGCGGAAGTTGGGTCTGGGGCTACCCGATCTCGATGGCGAGCGGCAGTGGGTTCGTAGATGAGAACGTGCGGCACGAGTTTAGGGACGAAGAGTCTCGTCTCGAGTTGAAGTACCGCTCAGGTGCGACGCTGCATCTCGTGTGGCCCACGGATGGCCAAGCACCGTTCTTCCATGTTTGTGATGACAACGGTCCTTCGAAGGTCTCTACAAGACGGGCACGTGAACTCCTGGCCCCAATTGGCATCGTTCCAACGCTCACACCCGTGGAATATGAAGAGAACCGACGAGATGCCGTCTACATCCGCGAAAAGATCGAGACACGGCTATCGAGTCGACACTTTCGTAACCACCTAAGCACCCGAAAAGCCGACTCCCCCGGCGACTTTGGCGACCTTCGATCGTTCCTCCTGCACAACACGGAAGAACTCGCGTCACTTGACGTGCACGAGAGCTTCCGAGACGGAATGGTCTGGATTGATGTCTACTACACGGACGCGGGCAGTCCTGTGGAGAAGGAACTCTATTGGGCCGGCGACGGCCTGCAGATATGGCTCCAACTGCTCTTCCACATCTGGCGCAACCGAGAAGCACCGATTCTCGTGCTCGATGAGCCCGACGTGTTCCTCCACCCAGACTTGCAGAGGCGACTCGTCCGAGTTCTGGAGGCGAATCCGCAGCAGTCAATCCTCGCCAGCCATGCACCCGAGATGGCGAGCGAAGCTGCTCAGGGCACGGTTACTTGGATCGAACGCCGTCGTCGCAGCGCGAGGCGTGTCTCTGATGATCAAGGCTTCGGCAATCTCACCAACGTCCTCGGCAGCGGCTTTAACCTCGCAGTCGCACGCGCCCTGCGATCGCGAGTCGCGCTCTTCGTCGAGGGCGACGATATGCAACTCATCAGGAGCCTGGCCAAACGCGCGAATCTGACTCTGCTCGCGGAAGAGAAAGCGCTCGCAGTCGTACCCATCGGCGGATTCTCGCGCTGGCCGGGGGTCGAGGCCTTCGCATGGTTGAAGAGCGAGTTCCTTGGCAGCACCGTCGGCGTGAGCGTTCTCCTCGACCGGGATTATCGCAGCACCGCTGAAATCGACGCCATCGAGCGGCAGCTTGCTGCCGCCTCGGTGGACGCACATATCTGGCGCCGCAAGGAGATCGAGAACTACTTGCTCGACCCCGAAACGATTGCGAAGTTGAGCGGCGCAACTCCCAGCGCAATCGACGAGATGCTGACAGATAGTGCCGCTGATCTTCGAGACCATGTCGAGGGTCAACTGGTGGCACACGCTCTCAAGGAAGCGCCATCCAGCGTGGACGCGGCGACGACCACGACCAAGGTTCTCGCAGAGTTGCGCGAACGCTGGAAATCTCCCGAAGAGCGAGTTGGGCTCATACCGGGCAAGCAAGCAATAGCGAGACTCAACGAACGACTTCAACGCGCTGGCCATCGGACCGTGACCGCGAGGAAGATCGCCGCGAAGATTGACTTGGACACGATCCCGGAGATGCGAGATGTTCTAGTCCGTATCGACGAGGCACTCCGCTAAACCCCTGCGAACCCTAGACCGCTGTTCCGTGGATGAGCGGCCGGCGGCCCGGAGGGCGGCCCAAGGACCTGCAAGACGCGTTTCAGCTTCGATGCGATCGGAGCGAGCGCGCATGCACGTGTCAATGGTCGTGCGGGATCGACTTTGAGCGGCTCGACCGACCGGGCTCCGACTGCGTGTGCTGCCCGCACTTGGACACGTGCGAGTCGCGAAGATCACCGCGGGGATGATCGACCGCATCATCGACGGCTGGGAGGTCGAGCACTCTGCAACCACGATCGAGAACTCCATCGCCCCGCTCGTGCGCGTCCTGGACGAAGCCGTCCGCGACAACATCATCTCGATCAACCCCGCCAAGCACCGTGCCCGCCGCAACCCCGGCAAGCACGTCCCCCACACCACCGGGGCGCTGCGCCAGCACGCGCTCCCAGACCTCGCCACACTGCCGAAGCTCGCCGATGCCTGCGGGGAGGTTCATCACTCGTATTCCGATCACGTGATGCTTGCCGCGCTCTTGGCCGCCCGCGGTTGCGGAGTCGCCGGCCTCCGGGGCGGGCGACGCGGACTGGGACAACCAGATTGTGTGGATCAGGAGCCTGCACTATCCCGGCCGAGGCGGCCTCTTCATCAAGTAGACCAAAGGCCGGCGAGACCGCCCCGTGCCTATGCTCGACGCCCCCGGGTCAGACAAGTGGACCAAGGGGTGACCACACCCGGGAACGACGAAGCCCCGGCAGATCGTCAGATCTACCAGGGCTTTCAACCGTCGGGATGACAGGATTTGAACCTGCGACCCCTTGACCCCCAGTCAAGTGCGCTACCAAGCTGCGCCACATCCCGGTCCGTCGTCCGCACGCGGACAACTCCCCCATCTTACCCGCTCGCGACGCGCCCCGCGAACCGGCTCGGCGGTGTCGGCGGTGAGCCGTAGTGTCGCGGCATGGCTGAGATCGAGATCCTGCCGGCATCCGCGGACCGCTTCGACGATGTCGAGCATGCGCTGACGGGCGGCGGTGACGGCGGGTCGTGCTGGTGCCAGTGGTGGATGCTGCGGGCCAAGGAGTTCGATGCGACCACCAATGACGAGAGGCGTGCGCTCCTTCGCGACGACGTCACCGCCTCCCCCACGAGCGGACTGGTCGTCTACGTCGACGGGACACCCGCGGGCTGGGTGAAGGTGTCGCCGCGGCCGCAGCAGCCGAGACTCGCGCGAACGCGCAACTTCCAGCTGTCGCCCGAGCCGTTCGACGACCCGACGGTGTGGGCGATCACCTGCTTCGTGGTGCGACGGGAGTACCGCCGGCAGGGGCTGTCCGAGCGACTGCTCGACGCCGCGGTCGATCACGCGCGCACGCACGGCGCCCGCGTGGTCGAGGGGTACCCGGTCGATACCGACGCGACCCGCGCGTCCTCCAACAGCCTGTTCCACGGTGCGCTGCCGACGTTCCTCGGGGCGGGTTTCGTCGGGGTGGCCCGGCCCACCCCGAGTCGCCCGATCGTGTCGCTCGCGCTCACCTGACGCATCGTACGATGAGTGCCAGGCCGTGCCTTCCGTGCGGCCGCGAGGTGAGCGAAAGGCCGCGATGACGCAGGAAGACACGCGATCCTCCCGCCTCGAGGCCACCCGCTGGTGGGGATTCTGGCTCTTCGGAGCCGTCTCGGCCGTCCACGTCGCGGCGATCGTGCTCGGCGTGGAGACGCTCGCGTACCCGACGAAGCTCATGCTGATGCCAGCGCTCGCGATCGCCAGCATGTGGGCACTGCGCGGGAGCCCCGCCACCCCGACGGCCACGCTGCTGTACGCGGCGCTCGCGTTCTCGTGGCTCGGCGACGGGGCCGCCTTCTTCTTCCCCTACCTGAGCGACGAGCTTCCCGCGATGCTCGCATGCTTCGGCGCCGCGCACCTCCTCTACATCGCGCTGTTCGCACGGCAGATCCGGGAGCGACCGATCCCGGTGTGGGCACTCGTCTACGCCGCCTGGTGGGGCGTCATGATCGCGGTCCTGTGGCCGCACCTCGGCGCGCTCCTCATGCCGGTCATCATCTATGGCGCAGTCCTCGCCGGCACCGCCGTGTTCGCGACCCGCGGCGGACCCGTCACCGCGGCCGGCGGTGCACTGTTCCTCGTGTCCGACACCCTCCTGGCGCTGCGACTCTTCCTCCCCGGCATCTCGGAAACCGCCACCGGACCGTGGATCATGGCGACCTACTGCGCCGGGCAGGGTCTGCTCGTCCTCGGCATCGCGCGCATCCTCCGGCGGGAGTGCGCATGAGCGAAGCGGTTCGCGTCGACTCCTGGCTGTGGGCGGTTCGCGTCTATAAGACGCGCTCGGCGGCGACCACCGCGTGCCGCGCCGGCCACGTGCGCGTCAACGGCGAGAAGGCCAAGGCCGCGCAGTCGGTGCGGATCGGCGACGAGCTGCGGGTACGGATCGCCGGCTTCGACCGCACCCTCATCGTCCGTCAGCTGATCGTCAAGCGGGTCGGCGCTCCGCTGGCAGCCGTCGCCGCCGAAGACCGCACGCCCGTCCGGGAGCCCACGGCGATGCTCGCCGTCCGCGACCGCGGCGCCGGCCGCCCCACCAAGCGCGAGCGGCGCGACATCGACCGCCTTCGAGGCCGCGACTGACTCAGCTGCGCGCCGTCCGCGTCGCCCGGCGGCGGGCGACCACGTCGGTCAGCGCCACCACGGCGACGGCCAGCATGTAGACAACGAGGTCGCGCGCATCGAAGACGGTGCCGAGCACGAGCATGATCGGCCGGAACGCCGCGCCCCACTGCTCGGGAAGACCCGTGAGCTGGAACAGCTCGACCGCCACGCACCATGCCGCAGCGACCGCCGCGACGAGCGACGACGATGCGCGCGGAACGACCACCACGAGACCCGCATAGACAGCGACCGCGTACAGCGCGTCCCCGGCGATGTCGCCCGCGGCACCCGGCAGCTGCCCCGGCACGAGGAGTCCCGCCACGACGGCGAGCCCCAGAACGACGACCGCAGCGATCCGCCGGATCACCGCCGGCCTGCCCACCCGGCGCCGCCGCGTCAGAGGAGCGCCCGCAACCACGAGACCGGTTCGACGATCGCGCCCGGTGTCTCCGTCACGCGCGCGGCCAGCCCTCGGTCGCTCGTGACCGCAGTGACGCGGCGGCCGCTCGCGGACAGGTGCGCCACCTGCGCGACGATGCTGTCGTCACCGTGCGCCTCGGCGCGGACCACGGTCACCCCGAGGGCGTCGGCCGCGCCGCGCGCCTCGCCCTCGAGCACCGCCACGATCTCCGGATACCAGCGGTCCTCGGCGAGTCCGAGCGCCGCGCCATCGACGCCATCCCCCGCCAGCGCGGCCAGTCGCTGGAGCAGAGTGGACGCGGCGCCGGCGCGATCCTTCCACCATCCGTCGGGAACCGAACCGACCACGTTCGCCGCGTCGACGACGATGACCGGCCTCACGCTGAGGAGCGGCTCCAGGATCCGCCACGAGTCGGCGAAACCCGGGTGCAGCGGATAGTCCGTCACGGACTCCACGGGCACCCACGACAGCTCGCGACTCTCGGGGTCGCTGATGACCGGTTCGAACGGCATGGTGACGTCGGCGACGACGGTGCTGTACGTCCAGATGCCGACGTCGAAGACGCTGATGAGGCGAGGGATGACCGCGTCGGCGGGAACTCCCGCCTCCTCGGCGGACTCGCGCAGGGCGCCGTCGCACGCCGACTCACCCTGATGACGGGCACCGCCCGGCAGCGCCCACGTATCGCCATGATGACTCCAGGAGACCCGGTGCTGGAGCAGGACGGATCCTCGCGCCCCGCGCGCCGCATCGAGGGCGAGGAGACCCGCCGCCCCGAAGCGACCCCAGTACTGCGTGCCGTCGGCGGCAACCACCCACGCGTCGCCGGGGTCGCGCGGGCCCGAGGGGCGGCGTGGCTCTCCGGGAGCGGGGGGCACGATCGTCACCTCCCCACCTTCGCACAGGATGCTGCCGACGATGCCGCCGGGCGTGTCGCCACCGTTCGACGAAGAATCCGCGCGACACGCCATATATGCACTCGACGAAGACATCGACCACTACATATGGTGGTCAGACCACATTCGGCGAACGCATCGCCGCTCGTCTTCTGAGAGAGGAAACCCCATGACTTCCCGACCCGCCGCGCGCACCGTCACCGTCTCCGAGACCATCGACGAGTACCTCTCCCGCGCCGACTGGCGGGTCAACGCCAACGCGAACCAGGGGTACTCGCTGGGTGGCATGATCCTCAACTCCGCCGGCAAGCTCATCGCCAACTACTGGCTCGACGAGGTCTACGCCCCCGAAGCGGGCACCGCGCACCGGGACGGCGACCTCCACATCCACGATCTCGACGTGTTCGCCGGGTACTGCGCCGGGTGGTCGCTGCGCATGGTGCTCGAGCAGGGGTTCAACGGGGTCGCCGGCAAGATCTCCTCCGCCCCGCCGAAGCATTTCTCGAGCGCCCTGGGCCAGCTCGTCAACTTCCTCGGCACCCTGCAGAACGAGTGGGCCGGCGCGCAGGCGTTCAGCTCCTTCGACACGTACCTGGCGCCCTACGTCCGCATCGACGGACTGGACTACGCGCAGGTGCACCAAGCCATGCAGGAGTTCATCTTCAACCTCAACGTGCCGTCGCGCTGGGGCACGCAGACGCCGTTCACCAACCTCACCTTCGATTGGGTGTGCCCCGACGACCTGGCTGAGCAGCATCCGCTCGTCGGCGGCAGGGTGCAGCCGTTCGCCTACGGCGACCTGTCCGAGGAGATGGGGCTCATCAACCGCGCCTTCATCGAGGTGATGACGGCGGGCGACGCCGACGGCCGCGCGTTCACCTTCCCCATCCCGACCTACAACATCACCCGCGACTTCGACTGGGACGGCCCGTACGTCGAGGCACTGTTCGCGATGACCGCGAAGTACGGGCTCCCCTACTTCCAGAACTTCGTGAACTCCGACCTCGACCCGCACATGATCCGCTCCATGTGCTGCCGGCTCCAGCTCGACCTCACCGAGCTGCTCAAGCGCGGCAACGGCCTGTTCGGATCGGCGGAGCAGACCGGATCGATCGGCGTCGTCACGATCAACTGCGCACGGCTCGGTTTCGTGCACTCCGGCGACGAGGCTGCCGCGCTCGCCCGCCTCGACGAGCTCCTCGAGATCGCCCGCGACAGCCTGGTCGCCAAGCGCGCCATCGTCACCGAGCACCTCGAGGGCGGCCTGTTCCCCTACTCGAAGCGCTACCTCGGCACCTTCGACAACCACTTCTCGACGATCGGCGTCAACGGGATCAACGAGTACGTCCGAAACCTCACCCGCGACAGCGACGACATCACGTCGGAGGCGGGTGCGGCCCTCGCCACCCGGCTGCTCGACCACGTGCGGGCGCGCATGGTGGAGTTCCAGGAGTCCACCGGACACATGTTCAACCTCGAGGCGACGCCCGCCGAGGGCACCACGTACCGATTCGCGAAGGAGGACATCGCACGCTTCGGCGACGCCGGCCTCCTCCACGCGGGCACCGCGGCGCAGCCGTACTACACGAATTCGTCGCAACTGCCGGTCGGGTTCACCTCCGACCCGTTCCTCGCCATGGAGATGCAGGAACCGCTGCAGGCCAAGTACACCGGCGGCACGGTGCTGCACCTCTACCTCGGCGAGGCGATGTCGTCGGCAGCCGCGTGCAAGCAGTTCGTGCGCCGGTCCCTCGAACGGTTCCGCCTGCCCTACATCACGGTCACACCGACGTTCTCGATCTGCCCGACCCACGGATACCGCTCCGGGGAACACGCGGTGTGCCCGGAGTGCGGCCGCGAGTGCGAGGTGTGGACGCGCGTCATGGGTTACTTCCGGCCGATCGCCTCGTTCAACATCGGCAAGAAGGGCGAAGCTGAAGAGCGACGCCACTTCATCGCCGACGCCGTCGAGGAGGAATCATGGAGCGATCGCCCGCTGCTCCCTACGACCTGAGGATCGCGGGGCTCACCCCGTTCTCCACCGTGGACTGGCCCGACATGCTCGTCGCCACGGTGTTCCTGCAGGGCTGCCCGTGGGACTGCTTCTACTGCCACAACCCGGCGCTGATCGACCCGCGCGCCGAGACGGTGCTCACGTGGAGCGACGTCACCGACCTCCTGTGCGACCGCATGGGGCTGCTCGACGGCGTCGTCTTCAGCGGTGGTGAGCCGACCATGCAGCGAGGGCTCGTGCCCGCGATGCAGATCGCGCGGGCGCTCGGCTTCCAGGTCGGGCTGCACACAGGGGGCGCGTATCCGTCGCTGCTGGCCAAGGCGCTCCCGTACGTGGACTGGGTGGGTCTCGACATCAAGGCGGCGCGCGAGGACTACACCGCCGTCACCGGGCGGGGACCCAGCGGCGACAACGCCTGGCGATCGCTGGAGCTCGTCCTCGCCCACAACCTGCTGCGGGCGGGGACGAAGCATCCCCTGACGTACGAGGTGCGCACCACGGTGCACCCCGCCGCCATCGACGACGACGGGCTGCAGGAGCTCGGCTGCCGCCTCGCCGACGCGGGCGTCGAGTGCTGGGCGGTGCAGCGGTTCCGCGACGCGGGCACACGGCATCCGCTCCCCCGGGTAACGGAGACGGCGGAGGCGCTGCGGCTCGACCGGCTGCCGGCGGACAGGTTCGCGTCGTTCGAGGTCCGCTGACGGGGGACGTTTCGTCTCGTCGCTGCGCTCCTCGCTCAACGACCGGAGTGAGAGCACCAGCCGGTCGTTGAGCGAGCGCAGCGAGACGAAACGCACCCCAACGACCGGAATGCGTGGGGGCGACGCTTCGTCTCGTCGCTACGCTCCTCGCTCAACGACCGGGGAGCGTCAGCCCGGTCGTTGAGCGAGCGCAGCGAGACGAAACGCACCCTGACCAACGGAATGCGCGGGGGCGACGTTTCGTCTCGTCGCTACGCTCCTCGCTCAACGACCGGGATGAGGGCACCAGCCGGTCGTTGAGCGAGCGCAGCGAGACGAAACGCAGCCCGACGGATCAGCGCTGGCGACGCTCGCGCACCCGCATGTTCGTGACGATCGGCGTGCCCTCGAACCCGAAGATCTCGCGCAGGCGGCGCTGGATGAACCGGCGGTAGCCCGGGTCGAGGAACCCGGTCGTGAACAGCACGAACGTCGGCGGCCGGGTCGAGGCCTGCGTCCCGAAGAGGATGCGGGGCTGCTTGCCGCCGCGGAGGGGATGCGGGTGCTCGGCGACCAGTTCGGCGAGGAAGGCGTTGAACTTGCCGGTCGGGATGCGCTGATCCCACGACTCGAGCGCGGTCTCGAGCGCCGGCACCAGCTTGTCGAGGTGACGTCCGGTGCGCGCGGAGAGGTTCACCCGGGGCGCCCACGCGACGTGGGCGAGATCCTGCTCGATCTCGCGCTCCAGGTACCGACGACGATCGATGTTCTCCATGTCGTCGTCGTTCAGGCGATCCCACTTGTTGTAGGCGAGCACGAGCGCCCGCCCGGACTCCAGCACCAGATCGATGATCCGGACGTCCTGCTCGCTAATCGGCTCCGAGACGTCGAGCACGACGACGGCGACCTCCGCCTTCTCGAGCGCGGCGGAGGTGCGCAGCGACGCGTAGAAGTCGGCACCTTGCTGCAGGTGCACGCGACGGCGGATGCCCGCGGTGTCGACGAGCCGCCACAGCTTGCCGCCGAGCTCGACGACCTCGTCGACGGGATCGCGGGTGGTGCCCGCGAGGTCGTTGACGACGACGCGCTCCTCACCCGCGGCCTTGTTGAGCAGCGACGACTTGCCCACGTTCGGGCGACCGAGGATCGCGACGCGACGCGGACCGCCGAGCTCGTTCTTGGCGACGGCGGAGACCTCCGGCAGCACCTTCATGATCTCGTCGAGCAGGTCCGCCACGCCACGACCGTGGATCGCCGAGACGGGGTGCGGCTCGCCGAGGCCAAGGTTCCACAGCGCCGCAGCCTCCGGCTCCTGCCGTGCGTCGTCGATCTTGTTGGCGACCAGGAACACGGGCTTGTCGGCCTTGCGGAGCAGCCGCACGACCTGCTCGTCGGTAGCGGTGGCACCGACCATCGCGTCGACGACGAAGAGCACGACGTCGCACAGGTCGATCGCGACCTCGGCCTGCGCGGCGACGGAGCGGTCGATGCCGCGGGCGTCGGGCTCCCAGCCGCCGGTGTCGACGAGGGTGAACTTCCGGTCCATCCACTCGGCCTTGTAGGTCACGCGGTCGCGCGTGACACCGGGGGTGTCCTCCACGACGGCCTCGCGGCGTCCGAGGATGCGGTTCACGAGAGCGGACTTGCCGACGTTCGGGCGTCCGACGATCGCGACGACCGGAAGGGCGGGCAGCACCTCGACGATCTCGCCGCCGGCGGTGAACCCGGCCAGCAGGTCGGCGTCCTCCTCGTCGAGCTCGTAATCGGCCAGCGATGCGCGCAGCGCCGCCGCCCGCTGCTCGGCGAGCTCCTCGTCGAGGTTCGCGAGCTTCTCTTCGAGGCGGTCGGGACCGCCCTCGTACTCGTCGTCCACTGCGGCCATCAGCGCGCTCCCGTTCCGTCGCCGACGACGGCCAGGACGGCCTCGACGGTCTGTGCGAAGTCCAGTTCGGTCGAATCGACCACGGTCACGCCCGGTGCGGCGGTGAGGAAGTCCACGACCTTCGAGTCCGCGGCGTCGCGCTGGTGCAGGGCGGCGGCGACGGCCGCGGCGTCCTGGGTCGAGACCTCAGCGCTGCGCCGCGCGGCACGAACCTCGGGCGCGGCGGTGAGGAGGATGCGTACGGGCGCGTCGGGGAAGACGACGGTCGTGATGTCACGCCCCTCCACAATCACCCCGGGCACGGCGGCGTCGGCCACGAGGGCGCGGAACAGCCCGTTGACCGACTCGCGGACGGCGGGGACGCGCGCGACACCGCTCACGGCGCCCGAGACCCGCGGATCGCGGATCGCGTCGGTCACCGAGACGTCGCCGACGCGCACCCAGTAGTCGTCGGGGTCGAGGGAGATGGCGTAATCGAAGTCGGCGACGGCGGAGAGCACTGCGTCGGCGTCGGAGGTGTCGTCGCCGCGCTCGAGCACATGCCAGGCGAGCGCGCGGTAGGCGGCGCCGGTGTCGAGGTAGCCGTAGCCGAGCCGGCGGGCGACCTGCTTGGACACACTGGACTTGCCGCTGCCTGCGGGCCCGTCGATGGCGACGGCGCGCACCTCGGCGGAGGCGGACGCCGCGTCGTCGGGGGCGGTCGGATGGTCAGTCATTGGAGAGGCTCGCAATCTTCCAGCCGCGCGCTTCCAGACCGTCGACCGCGTGCCGCAGCACGGCAGGGTCGACGCTGATGTCGGCGAGGCCGAATTGGGCGCCGGGAGAGTGCTCCAGGCGCAGGTCTTCGACGTTCACGTCGAGTTCGCCCAGCTCGCCGAAGAGGCGGCCGAGCTGGCCAGGGGTGTCATCGACCATCACGACGAGCTGCTCGAAGCGACGGTTCTGCCCGTGCTTGCCGGGCAGTCGCTCGACGCCGTCGTTGCCGCGGCGGATGGTCTCGGCCACGGCGCGTCGGGCGCCGGGCGATTCGGGGGCGCGCAGCGCATCGGCGACGGCGGTGAGGTCGCCTGCCAGCGAGTCGAGCACGTCGACGACCGGCGCCGCATTCGCGCCGAGGATCTGGACCCACAGCTCAGGCGCCGACGCCGCGATGCGCGTCGTGTCGCGCACACCCTGACCCGCCAGTCGCAGCGAGCCGTCGGGTGCGTCGACGAAGCGGCCCGCGAGAAGCGAGGCGACGAGCTGCGGCACGTGGGAGACGAGCGCGACCGCCCGGTCGTGCTCGTCAGGGGTCATCTCGATCGGGGTCGCGCCGAGGTCGAGGGCGAGGCCCTCGACGAGCGCGAGATCGGCAGCGGGCGTCTCGCCGTCGCGGCAGACGACCCACGGGCGCCCGACGAAGATGTCGGCGCGCGCCGAGATGGCCCCGCCGCGCTCACGGCCGGCCATGGGGTGCGAGCCGATGTAGTGCGTGAGGTCGACGCCGCGCTCGCGGAGCACGCGCAGCGGCTCGAGCTTCACGCTGGCGACGTCGGTCACGACGACACCCGGGAAGGCGGCGAGTTCCCGTTCGATGACCTCGGCGGTCACATCCGGAGGAACCGCGACGACGATCAGCGACGGCCGATCGTCGTCCTGCGCGGCGCGACCTGCGCCGTAGTCGACGGCCAGACGCAGCTGCGCGGGCGACGCGTCGGACAGGGCGACGTCGACGCCGAGGGCGCGCAGCGCATGGCCGATGCTCGATCCGAGCAGCCCGGCACCGACGATGCGGACGGTCCCCGACGTGCGCGCCGCGCGGGCGCGCGCGTCCGCAGAGGTCGAGTCGGTCACCGCTACTCCGGTCTCATGTCGCGTCGGGGTGGGGCGGCGGAGCCGCCTGGCGCGCGAGAGTCAGCAGCGCGCCGCGTTCCATCGTAGTCAACTCCCGCGCGCGTCCCGCTGGGAGGGTGCCCAGGTGGAGCGGGCCGAACTGCCGCCGGACCAGCTCCCGAACCGGGTGGCCGACGGCGGCCATCATGCGGCGCACGATGCGGTTGCGCCCCGAGTGGAGCGTCAGCTCGACGAGGCTCGTGTCGCCGCTCGCGTCGAGCAGCCGCGCCTTGTCGGCGGCTATGGGTCCGTCCTCGAGGTCGACTCCCCGCGTCAGCCGCGCGATGGTCTGCGCGGTGACGCGGCCCTCGACCTTCGCGATGTAGACCTTCGTCACCCCGAACGAGGGATGCGCGAGGACGTGGGCGAGGTCGCCGTCGTTGGTGAGGACGAGCAGTCCGCTCGTCTCAGCGTCGAGTCGGCCGACGTTGTACAGCCGCTCCGGCCAGTCCGCGGTGAAGCGCCGCAGGTCGGGCCGCCCCTGCTCGTCCTTCATCGACGAGACGACTCCCGTGGGCTTGTTCAGCACGACGTAGCGCTTGGTGGTGTCGAGCTGGATGGCGGTGCCGTCGACGTCGACGAGGTCGGATGACGGATCGATGCGGGTGCCGAGCTCGGTGACGACGACGCCGTTCACCCGCACCCGACCCTCCACGATGTACTGCTCGCTGACGCGCCGCGAGGCGACGCCGGCATTGGCGAGCACCTTCTGCAGGCGGACGCCGTCCTCGCTCGCCCCGGGCGTCGGATCGATCTCGCTCATCGGAGCACCTCACTGTCGAAGCCTTCGGCGCCGTCATCGAGGAGCGGCGAGATGTGCGGCAGCTCGTCGAGGGAGTTGATGCCGAGGTTCACCAGGAGCGCGTCGGTCGTGCCGTAGTTGATGGCGCCGGTCTCCGGGTCGGTGTACAGCTCGGTGATGAGGCCGCGAGCGACGAGGGTGCGGACGACGGAGTCGACGTTCACGGCACGGATCGATGCCACCTGGCTGCGCGTGACGGGCTGCTTGTACGCGATCACCGCGAGCGTCTCGAGGGCGGCCTGCGACAGGCGCGATGGGGCTTGCGCGTTGACGAACTCGCTCACGAGGTCGTCGTGCTCCTCGCGGACGTACAGCCGCCAGCCGCCGCCCACCTCCCGCAGCTCGAACCCTCGGCGCGGTCCGCCGGTCTCGCCGTCGTAGTCGGCGACCAGGCCCTCGACGGCCTGGCGGACGACGGGAACGGGCGAGCCGACCGCCGCGGCGAGCGCGACGAGGCTGTGGGGCTCGTCGACGACGAGCAGGATGGCCTCCAGCCGCCGGGCGACGTCGGCGGGATCCTGCGACCGCGCCGGCGCCTCCCCCTCCCCGGTCCCCGAGCCTGTCGAGGGGTCGCCCCCCGCACCCACCCCGGTCCCCGAGCTCCCCTCGGTCCCCGAACTCTCCTCGGTCCCCGAGCCTGTCGAGGGGTCGGTCATGTCATCGGTCATAGTCGGCTCCCAGGGTGGCGAGGTTCTCTTCGGACCAGCGTTCCGCTGTCCAGCGCAGCGTGAGCTCGCCCAGCGGCTCCAGCTGCTCGAAGGTGAGGGCGGCGTGCCGGTACAGCTCCAGCACCGCGAGGAAACGGGCGACGACCACTCCGGTCTGATCGACTCCGGCGATCAGCTCGCGGAAGTTCAGCTGCCCTGCGCTGCGCAGCAGGGTGACGACGACGGCAGCCTGCTCGCGGATCGAGATCAGTGGGGCGTGCAGATGGTCGAGGCCGACGTGCGGGATCTCCTTGGGCGCGAAGGCGAGCATCGCGAGTGCGGCGAAGTCCTCCTTCGACAGGGTCCACACGAGCTCGGGGACGGCGCGCCGGTACCGCTCGTCGAGCCGTACGGCCCGCACGTGGCGACGGTCCTCGCGCTGCATGCACCGGGCGAACCAGGCCGAGACCTCTTTGAAGGCGCGGTACTGGAGGAGACGGGCGAAGAGCAGGTCGCGGGCTTCGAGCAGCGCGACCGACTCCGCGTCGACGAGTTCCCCCTGCGGCAGCAGCCCGGCGACCTTCATATCCAGCAGCGTGGCGGCCACGACCAGGAACTCGGAGGCCTGCTCCAGCTCCTCGTCGTCTTCGAGGCCCTTGAGGTAGGAGATGAACTCGTCGGTCACCTTGCTCAGCGACACCTCGGTGATGTCGAGCTCGTGCTGCGAGATCAGCGACAGCAGCAGGTCGAACGGGCCGTCGAAGTTCGACAGCGAGACGCGGAACCCTTCGACAGGCTCAGGGACCGGGACGACAGGCTCAGGGGACGACCCCTCGACAGGCTCGGGGACCGGGACGGCAGGCTCGGGGACCGGGACGGCAGGCTCGGGGACCGGGACGGCAGGCTCGGGGACCGGGACGGCAGGCTCGGGGACCGGGACGGCAGGCTCGGGGACCGGGGCAGCAGGCTCGGGGGACGAGACGGCGGGCTCGGGGAACGCCTCGTCAGGCGACGGCGCCACGGGCGACCAGCTCCCGCGCCAGTCGCAGGTAGGCCTGGGCGGCCGGGTGCTCGGGCGCGAACTTGGTGATCGGCACGCCGGAGACCGACGCGTCGGGGAACTTCACGGTGCGACCGATGACCGTCTCGAGCACGTCGTCGCCGAAGGCCTCCACGACCCGCTCGAGCACCTCACGGGAGTGGAGCGTGCGCGGGTCGTACATCGTCGCCAGCACACCGTCGAGGGTGATCGACGGGTTCAGCCGGTCACGCACCTTGTCGATGGTCTCGATCAGCAGCGCGACGCCGCGGAGGGCGAAGAACTCGCACTCGAGCGGGATCAGCACCCCGTGACTCGCGGTGAGCGCGTTGACGGTCAGCAGTCCCAGCGAGGGCTGGCAGTCGATGAGGATGACGTCGTACTCACCGGCGACCTTGCGGAGCACCCGGGCGAGGATCGTCTCCCGCGCGACCTCGTTGACGAGATGCACCTCGGCCGCGGAGAGGTCGATGTTGGCGGGGATGACGTCGAGCCCGTCGACCGACGTCGACACGATGACGTCGTGGGGGTCGCGCTTGGTGTCCAGCAGCAGGTCGTAGATCGTCGGCACGTCGTGGGTCTGCAGACCGAGCCCGGCCGACAGCGCCCCCTGCGGGTCGAAGTCCACGGCCAGCACCCGGCGGCCGTACTGCGCGAGGGAGGCGGCCAGGTTGATGGTGGTCGTCGTCTTGCCGACGCCGCCCTTCTGGTTGCACAGCGCGATGATCCGCGCCGGCCCGTGCCCATCCAGCTGGGGCGGGGTGGGGAACCCGTGATACGGGCGCCCGGTCGGACCCATCGGGGTCTCGTCCGGGGAGGCCTTCTTCGTCCCCCGCGCCTTGTCCGCCACCGACACTCCTGCTCTCTGATGCGTGCGTTCGATTCTCGCACAGCAGCAGCGGCGTCAGTCGATGCCCCGCAGGGTGTCGACGTCGACCAGTCCGGATCGCAGGCGCCCCCCGGCGATCAACGACGGGATCGCGAGGGTCCGGATCTCCTCCTCCACGACGGTCCGCGTCTCGGCCAGCGTCTGGGCGGTCGCGGGCGACGCGGCGAGCGCGGCGATCTCCTCCACCTGCTCGGGGCGGTAGCCCGCTTCCCCGAGCCAGGTGTGGAGCTGCGAGCGCGCCTCGGTCGCCGTAGCGGTGTTGAGCCAGATCTGCCAGTCGAGCCCGTCCGCGTTCTGCTGTGTGAAGAGCGTCTCGAGGATCGCCCAGTCCGCCCCCGACGGCGCGGCGCCGACGCCGGCGTCGTAGGCCCGCACCGCAGTCAGGTACGCGGCCACGAGCGGTGAGTTCGCGAAACGCGGGGTGCCCTCGGTGGTGATCGGAAAGACGAGATAGGTGACGTTGTGCGTGCGGTCGAAGCCGGCCTCGCGCATGTTGCGGAACAGCTGCGCGCAGAAGCGGCAGCCGGGGTCGATGATCTCCAGTGCCGTGGGGAGGCCCTCCGTGTAGCCGCCCAGGTAGGTGGCGTCGGCGGTGGCGTAGTCGGCCGCATCCCAGTCCCGCAGCCGGCTGGGGACGGCGGCGAACGTCTCGCCCAGCGACGCGAACTCGTTGCCGAATGCGCCGAGCACATCTCCCTGCCCCACCGAGTCCCAGAAGCCGATCGGCCCCGCATCGATCGAGCACATCTCCGCGGCCAGCGAGCAGGACTGCGCGTCCTGCTTGTCGCAGGTGCCGTAGACGAACAGGTTCAGGGCGCTCCGACCGAGGATGAACAGGCTGACCACGAGCGAGAGCACCATCAGCCACGCGACGACTTCGATCGCGATGCTCGCCGGGGCGACAAGCCGTGGTGCACGCACGGCCAGCGGCGCGAGCATCGAACTCTTCACATCGTCGCGGAACGTGGTGTCGCACGCGCGGAAAGTGACCTTCCGCCACGCGCAGCCCCACGCCCTGCCGAGGAGTCTCCGGTACTTCGCCGACACCGCCGACAGCACGAGCACCACGACGAACGCGACGACGCAGAGCATCTCAGAGCCCCCGCATCATGCGCGCCGTGACCTCGAGCGCCCGATCCACGTCGTCCGGGGTGGTGTGTGCCCCGACGCTGAACCGCACGAGCGCGTCCAGGCCGAGGCGGTCGGCCAGCCAGTGGTGTGCGCAGAAGTGTCCGCTGCGCACCATCACCCCCGCCTGCGAGAGGAAGACGGCGAGGCGGTGCGCGCCGACCCGCTCGGGAGCGAAGGAGATGACCGGGGCGGCGGCGGTGTTGAAGAGGGTCACGTGGGGCATGTCGGCGAGCCCGTCGAACAGCCACTGCGACAGACGCGTCTCGGACGCTTCGATCGCTTCCAGCCGCGGCATCAGCCAGTCCAGAGCAGCCCCGAAGGCGATGATCTCGCCCCACGCCTGCAGGCCCGGCTCGAGCCGCGTGTACGGCTCGTCCCGGAGGGTGAACTCATCCGCTGTGACGGCGGAGACCTGCCCGCCGCCGAGGAAGGACGCCTCGAGCGAAATGAGCAGATCGGAGGTCGCGACGACCACGCCGAGCGAGGGTCCGTACATCTTGTGCGCCGAGAAGCAGATCGCATCGGCGGTCACGCCTCGCAGGCGCGAGAGCGCGTGGGCTGCCGCCTGCGCGGCGTCGACGATGACGATGCCTCCCCGGCGCTGGACGTCAGCGACGAGTTCGGCGAGCTGCGGCGTGAACGTGCCGGTGACGTTGTCCATGGCGGACACGACGACCACCGCATCGGTGACGTCCAGCCCGGCCGTGTCCACGGCGCCGTCGGCGGCGCGGTCGAGGACGGTCCGGGGGATGCCGAGCCGCCGAGCCGCGGTCATGGTCGAGACGAACACCGCGTTGTGCTCGGTGTGGGTCGTGACGATGCGGGCGTAGCGCCCGGCGGGAAGCTGCTGGAGCAGGAGGTTCAGCGCATAGGTCGTGTTGAGGGTGAAGGCGCACGCGTACCGGCGCGCGGACAGCCCGAAAGCGGAGAGCACCCGTTCACGGGTCGCGGCGACCTCGGCTTCGACACGCCTCCCCCAGGCGTACCGCACCCGGTCACCGCACGCTCCGTACTCCGTGTAGTACGTCGTCAGCGCATCGATCACGGGTCGCGGCCGGAGCGTCTGGCAGGCGCTGTCGAGGTAGACATCTTCGGCCGGCAGATAGTCGAACCCGTCGCGCGGGCTCCCCGTCGCCGCTGCGCGAGGGCGCCGTCCGAACAGCGAACGGGAGGATGCGTGCGCGGCCATGGGCTCATTGTCCGCTCGCCTCTCGGGGCCAGGGGCTCCGGTTCGCCGGTAAAAAGCTGCGGCGTTACAGGCTGCCGATCACGTCGAGGCGCAGCTGAGCGGCCACGGCGATGGCGAGGTAGTCGAGGAGGACGATCAGCGGGAGCCACGACAGGATCACCGCGCCGACACGTTCGGGTGCCCTCCCCCACACTCCGGCGCGAAGGGTCCACCCGAGGACCGACCAGAAGAGCGGGATCGTCACGAGCCACACCACCATGCACCACGGGCACAGCGAGCCGTACTCGAAGACGCTGCGCGCGGCGAGCACGTGGACGAAGACGAACGCCGCGGCCACGAACACCGCGAAGGTCCGCCAGTACCAGGCCGCCAACCCGCCCGGAGAGGCCAGGGCGCTCACCCCGGCGTAGACCGGGCCCACGAACAGGACGATGCCGATGATCGAGTTGCTGAAGCCGAGGAGGTTGCCGCCGGGCGTGAGCAGATTGGGCCCGCAGGTGACGATCGGGCTGATGTCGCAGGAGATGATCGCATCGGCACCGGTGAGCTGCCCGATGTACTCCTGGTAGAGGAGGAAGGAGACCACCCAGCCGAGCACCGCCGCCACGATCCAGAAGACGGCGAGGCCCCGCCCGGGCCGGAAGCGTGCGGCGGGCGCCGCCGCGTGATCGGTGGTCATGGTCTCAGTGTCTGCCACCGCCGTCGCGCGGGCAGCCGGACGGGCCGTGAGAATTCCTCGCCGACCTCAGCGCGCGCGAGGGTGGGAGGTCACGTAGACATCGCGCAGCGCGTCGACGGTGACATGCGTGTAGATCTGCGTGGTCGCGACCGAGGCGTGGCCGAGCAGCTCCTGCACGACGCGCACGTCCGCCCCGCCCTGCAGCAGGTGCGTGGCGAAGGAGTGGCGCAGCGTGTGGGGCGACACGTGCGCGCTGAGGGCGGCACGCTCCGCCGCCTGCTGGATGATCAGCCACGCGCTCTGCCGCGACAGCGGCGCACCGCGCACCCCGAGGAACAGGCGGGGCGTCGCCCTGCCCCGGCGGGACAGTTCGGGACGCACCCGCGCCAGGTAGGCGTCGACAGCGGCGCGCGCATAGGAGCCGACCGGCACGATGCGCTCCTTCGCGCCCTTTCCGCGCACCCGGAGCACCTCGCCGTGGGCGAGGTCGTCGACGTCGAGCTGGACGATCTCCGACACGCGTGCGCCGGTCGCGTAGAGAAGCTCGAGAAGCGCGCGATCACGGAGCCGGATGAGGCCCCCCTCGCCGGTCTCCCCCGCCGCATCTCCCGGTGGCGGGCCGGCGCCGTCGAGCAGCGCCTCGACCTGCTCGATCGTGAGCGCCTTCGGGAGACGCTGCGGGGTCTTGGGCGGGCGCAGGCGGCTCGTCGGATCCTCGCCGCTCAGCCCCTCCTGGGCGAGGAAGCGATGGAGCCCTCGCACGGAGGACTGCAGCCGGGCCAGTGATGTGGCCGCCTGCGGCGGCTGCGCTGACGCACGCTCGGCGACGAACGCCGCCACCGTCTCCGCGGTGACGGCGGACACGTCCTCGACGCCGCGATCCTGCAGCCATCCCGCATAGCCGGACAGGTCGCGACGATACGCAGCGACCGTGTGCTCCGAGAGTCCGCGCTCGATCGCGACGTGACGCAGGTACGTCTCGACCGCGCGCGCGAGCCTCATCTCACCACTGCACCTCTCACTGCCGCGCCGACCGCCGCGCCCGTTCGGCGGCAGCGAGCACACCGGCGGCGAGGATGCCGTTGCGCATGCGTCCGGCCAGCACCGCGTTGACGGCGTCGGCCAGCGGCATCCATTCGAGCCGGATGTCGGCCTCCTCCTGCTCGCGCGCGTGTGCGTGCGGGGCCGGCGACAGCCCGCGGGCGAGGAAGATGTGCACCGTCTCGTCGTTGCCGCCGGGCGTGGTGAAGATGCTGAGGAGAGGCTCGACGGACGCCGCGACGAGATCGACCTCCTCGGCGAGCTCCCGCCGTGCCGTGTCGATCGGCGGCTCACCCGCGACATCGAGCAGGCCCGCGGGAATCTCCCAGTCCCGGTGCCGGATCGGGTGCCGGTACTGCTGGATCAGTGCGACCCGCCCGTCATCGTCGAGCGCGACGACCGCCACCGCCCCGGGGTGCGCGACGTACTGTCGCACGATCTCCCCGTCGCCGTAGCGCACGGTGTCGCTCCGGACGTCCCACACCCGGCCCTCGTAGACGAGGTCGCTCTCGATGACCTCGGCGTCGACGGGCTCGTCGCGCAGCTCAGTCATTGTCGACATCGAACAGCTCACTAGCGCTGTGACGCTCGAGCGCCGCCGCGATGAGGCCGCGGAACAGCGGGTTGGCCTCGGTCGGCCGCGAGCGCAGTTCGGGGTGGGCCTGTGTGGCGATGTAGTACGGGTGCACGTCGCGCGGCAGCTCGACGTACTCGACCAGGTTCCGGTCGGGCGAGAGCCCCGAGAAGGAGAAGCCGGCCGCGGCGATCTGGTCGCGGTACTTGTTGTTGACCTCGTAGCGGTGGCGGTGACGCTCCGACGCGCGCGTGGATCCGTAGACCTCGGCGGCGAGCGAGCCCTCGGCGAGTTCAGCCTCGTAGAGTCCCAGACGCATCGTTCCGCCGAGGTCTCCGCCGGCGAGGATGTCGACCTGCTCCGCCATCGTCGCGATGACCGGGAACTCGGTGTCGGGATCGAACTCGCTGGAAGACGCTCCTTCGAGCCCGACGACGTTGCGCGCGTACTCGATCACCATGCACTGCAGTCCGAGGCAGATGCCGAGCGTGGGGATCCCCTGCTCGCGCGCGAACTTCAGCGCGCCGAGCTTTCCTTCGATGCCGCGGATGCCGAACCCGCCGGGCACGACGATGCCGTCCAGCGGCGCGAGCGCCTTCTCGGCGCCCTCCGGCGTCTCGCACAGGTCGGACGGGATCCAGGTCACCTTCACCTTCGTCTCCTGCGCGAAGCCGCCCGCCTTGAGGGCCTCGGTGACCGACAGGTAGGCGTCGGGAAGGTCGATGTACTTGCCGACGAGGCCGATCGTCACCTCGTGCTTGGGGTTGTGGACCGCCTGCAGCACCTTGCCCCAGCGGGTCCAGTCGACCTCAGCGGCCTTGCCCAGGCCGAGCTTGTCGACGATGTAGGCGTCGAGACCCTGCTCGTTGAGCATCGAGGGGATGTCGTAGATGCTCGGCACGTCCACCGCGTTGACGACGGCGTCCTCGTCGACGTCGCACATGAGGGCGATCTTGCGCTTGTTCGACTCGGTCACCGGACGGTCGCTGCGCAGCACGAGCGCGTCGGGCTGGATGCCGATCGAGCGCAGCGCCGCCACCGAGTGCTGCGTCGGCTTGGTCTTCTGCTCGCCCGAGGCGCCCATGAACGGCACGAGGGAGACATGGACGAAGAAGACGTTCTTGCGCCCGAGCTCATGCCGGATCTGGCGGGCCGACTCGATGAACGGCTGGGACTCGATGTCGCCGACCGTGCCGCCGATCTCCGTGATGATCACGTCGGGCTTCGGCGACTCATCAGCCTGCAGGCGCATGCGGCGCTTGATCTCGTCCGTGATGTGCGGGATCACCTGCACGGTGTCGCCGAGGTACTCGCCGCGGCGTTCCCGCGCGATCACCTGAGAGTAGATCTGGCCCGTCGTGACGTTGGCCGCCTGGCTCAGCTCGATGTCGAGGAAGCGCTCGTAGTGACCGATGTCGAGGTCGGTCTCGGCGCCGTCGTCGGTGACGAAGACCTCACCGTGCTGGAACGGATTCATCGTCCCCGGGTCGACGTTGAGGTAGGGGTCGAGCTTCTGCATCACCACGCGCAGGCCGCGCGCGGTCAGCAGGTTGCCCAGACTGGCGGCGGTCAAACCCTTGCCCAACGAGGAAACGACACCGCCCGTCACGAAAATGTGCCTGGTGGTGTCGTTCGAAATGATGCCCGCGTCTGAAGTGTCCGTCACGGGCTTTCATCCTATCAGCCCGTGGCCGCCGAGGTTCAGCAGCTCACGTGCGTGTTCGAGGGCGGTCTCCGAATCGGCCAGTCCCGACAGCAGCCGTGCCATCTCCGCTTCGCGCTCTGCGCCGTCCAGTCGGCGCACGCTGGAGGCGGTGACCGACCCGTCGCCGGACTTCACGACGCTGAGATGATTGCCGGCGAAAGCGGCCACCTGCGCGAGATGGGTCACCGCGATGACCTGGCTCGACTGGGCGAGCTGCGCGAGGCGGCGGCCGACCTCGATCGCGGCGGCGCCGCCGATGCCGGCATCCACTTCGTCGAACACGAACGTCGGCACCGGGTCGGTGCGGGCGATGACGACCTCGATCGCGAGCATCACTCGGCTGAGCTCTCCGCCCGACGCCCCGCGGGCAACCGGCCGAGGCTCGGCTCCCGGATGCGGGGCGAGGAGGATCGTCACCTCGTCGCGGCCCGCGGCGCTCTGGGCGCCGGGCGCGACCGCGACGCTCACGCGGGCGTCGGGGAGCGCGAGGTGGCGGAGCTCTTCGGTCACGGCAGCAGCCAGCCGCTCGGCCGCCTCCGTGCGGGCCCGGGTGAGGAGCTCGGCAGCGGCGTCGAGCTCTGCCGACGCGGCCGCCTGCGCTGACGCGAGCCGCTCGATGCGGTCGCCGTCGTCCTCGAGTTCGAGCAGACGCGAAGATCCGCTCTCCTGGACGGCGAGAGCGTCCGCGAGGGAACCGTGCCGTCGTACGAGCACCTGCAGGGCGGCCCGGCGCTCCTCCACGGTGGCCAGCTCATGCGGCCCCGTCTCGTCGAGATCGGCGAGGTAGGCGCTCAGCTCCCCCGCGAGGTCTGCCGCCCGGTATCCGAGCTCGCCCACCTGGTCCGAGATCGCGGCCAGCCGGTCGTCGCTGTGCGCAGAGCGCTCGAGGTCCCGCCGCGCCTCGGCGAGGAGCGTGATGACATCGGGCCGATCGTCCTCGCCGGAGAGCGCGTCGTGGGCGGTCGCCGCCGCCAGACGCAGCTCCTCCGCGTTGGCGAGGCGCTCGGCGCGCTGCGCGAGCTCCACATCCTCGCCCGGCTGCGGGTCGAGCTGTTCGATCTCAGCCAGAGCGGCACGCAGCTCGTCAGCCTCACGCGCCCGGTCGTCGCGATGGGCGGTCAGTTCCGCCAGTTCGTCCGACAGCGAGCGCTCACGCTCCCAGGCGTCCTGGTAGGCGGCGAGGGCGTCGGCGACGGGAGCTCCGGCGAACCGGTCCAGCGCATCGCGCTGCGCGGCGCCGCTGCGCAGCCGCAGCTGGTCGGACTGGCCGTGTACGACCACCAGATGATCGGCGAGGTCCGCGAGCACGCCGGCGGGTGCCGTCCGACCTCCCACGGTGGCACGTCCGCGGCCCTCGCTGGAGATGGTGCGCGCGAGGTAGAGCTCGGCGTCGCCCGCGCCCACGGGCTCGACGTCGCCGCCCGCCTCACGCACCCGCTCGGCGACCGGACCATCGTCCGGAACAATCCATACGCCTTCGACCGACGCCTGGGCCGCGCCGGAGCGCACCGCGCCGGAGTCGGCGCGCTGCCCGAGGAGCAGCCCCAGCCCGGTCACGACCATCGTCTTGCCGGCGCCGGTCTCACCCGTGATGGCGGTGAATCCCGGTCCGATCGGGAGCGTGGCCTGCGCGATCACGCCGAGATCGCGCAGCGTCATCTGCTCGATCACTCGGCCTCCATCACCGTTCCTGCCGGTCCCCGCCACCCGGCCACCGGCAGGCGGAACTTCCGCACCAGGCGGTCGGTGAACGACGCGGGGTGCAGGCGCGCGAGGCGCACCGGCCGGCTCGAACGCCGCACGACCACGCGCGCTCCGGGCGGCAGGTCGTGCGAACGTCGACCGTCGCACCAGAGGATGCCGGTGCCATAGGTGCGCGCCAGCACCTCGATCGCGACGGCGGCCTCCGGACCCACCACGAGGGGACGGGCGAACAGCGCGTGCGCCGACAGCGGCACGACGGCGATCGCCTCGACGGAGGGCCAGATGACCGGACCGCCGGCGGAGAAGTTGTAGGCCGTCGATCCGGTGGGGGTGGCGACGACCATGCCGTCGCAGCCGAACGTCGACAGCGGACGGCCGTCGATCTCGATGACGACCTCCATCATCCGTTCCCGGGAGGCCTTCTCGACCGTGGCCTCGTTGAGTGCCCAGGTCTCGTAGATGACGGAGCCGTCGACATCTTTCACGCGCACCGAGAGCGCCATACGCTCCTCGACGTCGTAGTCACGCGCGATCACCCGGCGCATCGCATCGTCGATGTCGTCGGCCTCGATCTCGGCCAGGAAGCCGACGTGGCCCATGTTGATCCCGAGCACTGGCGCGGTGCTGTCGCGCACGATCTCCGCCGCGCGCAGGATGGTCCCGTCTCCGCCGAGGACGATCGCGAGCTCGATCTGCTCGATCTGCACGTCGCGGCCGAGCACGCCGAATCCCCCGGTGGCCGACAGCGCGTCGATCAGGGCCTCGTCATCGCCCGGGAGCACCGGATGCGCCCCGGCGGCCGTCAGCGCCGTGACGACGCGCGCGGCCGCGGCGACGGTGTCGGCACGGTGTGCGTGCGCGACCACCAGGATCTCGCGTGTGGTCATCAGATTCCCGCCAGTCGGTTCACGGTGCTCAACCATTCTGTCGGATTGCCGGCGTCGGAGTCCGTGCCGCGCACCCGCAGATGCGCGAGGAACTCCGCGTTGCCGTGGGTTCCGACGATCGGCGACGCGATCACGCCGTGGGTGCCGAGCCCGGCATCCCACGCCTGCCACAGCACCCCGGCGACGGCATCTGCACGCCGGCCGGGGTCGGTGACGACGCCCTCGCGGACGCCGGTGCGCCCGACTTCGAACTGCGGCTTGATGAGCACGACGATGTCTGCGGCGGGGGCGACCACCTCGGCGACCGCAGGGAGGACGTGACCCAGCGAGATGAACGACAGGTCGGCGGTGACGACCTCCGGCCGCGCTGCGACACCGCTGGCCGCCGTCAGGTTCTCACGCGTCATGTGCCGCACGTTGAACCCCTCGACGCCGATCACGCGGGGGTCGGCAGCGACCTGAGCGGAGAGCTGACCATGACCGACGTCAACGGCCAGCACCGGGTCAGCACCGCGTTCGCGCAGTACCTGGGTGAAGCCCCCGGTCGAGGCGCCCATGTCGAGGGCCGGACGCCCGTCCACCTCCACGCCGAACGCGTCGAGCGCCGCGATCAGCTTGTGGGCGGCGCGGCTGACGTAGTGGTCGCTGGGGGCGACATCGATGCGGGCCTCGTCACCGACCTTGGTCGCGGCCTTGACCACGCCGACGCCGTCGACGCTCACCAGCCCCGCGTCGATCAGCTGAGCGGCGTGCGTCCGCGACCGGGCCAGGCCCCGCTGGGCGAGAGCCGCGTCGAGACGGGCCGTCATGTGTGGGTGTCGCGCGGACCGGACTCGAGCCGCCGTGCGAGTTCGTCGTGCAGGGCGGCGTAGGCGGCGGCGCGCTCGGCGAGCGGCTGTTCCTCGATCACTTCGAGCGTCGAGAGGAGATCCTCCCGGCGTTCGTCGCGGTCAGCGGCATCCATCGACATGTCTCCAGCCTACGCGGGAGACGGTCAGGGGCGGTGGAACGGATCGGCGTAGAGCCGCTCGGGAACGCGGAACCCGTAGATCGCCCGGCCGGTGGCCCAGATCGCCGCCGCGCCGGCCCGCACGAGATCGATGGGCCGCTCGCCTTCGGCGAGAATCCGGACGTCTGCTCCGTCGATGCGCACGGCGGCCGAGCCGACCGTGGTGACATCACCCTTCACCGTCGTCTCGGGGTAGGGCTCGTGCAGCTCGCGGAGGTCGGAGAGGATGAAATCGGGACGCGAGTGGGTCGGTGCGGCCAGCACGTGCTTGGGCCTGTCTATGCCGGTCAGCACCAGTGCCGAGGCCATTCCCGCCGCTTGCGCACCGGCGATGTCGGTGTCGAGCCGGTCGCCGATGAACAGTGGGCGCTGCGCTCCGAAGCGGGCGACGGCTTCGTCGAAGATCGGACGCTCGGGCTTGCCTGCGACTGTCGCCAGGCGTCCCACCGCGGTATGGACGGCGGAGACCAGCGTGCCGTTACCCGGTGCGATGCCCCGTGCCTGCGGGATGGTCCAGTCGGTGTTGGTCGCGATCCACGGGATGCCGCCCTCGTCCTCGGGCGTGGCCAGTGCGTACGCGGCTTCGGCCAGCTGCGCCCAGCCCACCTCGGGCGCGAATCCCTGGACGACCGCCGCGGGTGAGTCCTCGGCGCTGCGAGTCACCCGGAATCCGGCCTTCTCCAGTTCGTGCACGAGCCCGTCTCCCCCGACGGCGAGGACGACGGCGCCCGCCGGCACGCGTTCTCGCAGGAGCCGCATCGCGGCCTGAGGGCTGGTGACGACGTCGTGGGCCTGGGTGTGCAGGCCGAGCTCGCGCAGGTGCGCGGCGACCGTCTCATCGCGGCGCGACGCGTTGTTGGTGATGTAGCCGAGCGGACGGTCCTCCCCCGCGCGATTCAGACTGTCGACCGCGTGGGGAAGCGCACCGGGACCGGCGTAGACGACACCGTCGAGGTCAGCAAGGAGCAGGTCGACGCCGTCGAGAGGCGTCGGACGCGAACGGGAGAACAGCGCCATCAGTCCCGGTCGACCTCCGACTCGGCGGGCACCTCAGCCACCTCGGCCTCTGCGATCGCTGTCTCCGGCTCTGCCTCGATGTCGGCCTCGGACACCACGCCCGAATCGTCGTCGGGCTCGTCGTCGTTCGAATCGTCGTCGGACACGGCGTCGGACTCGTCGTCGTTCGAATCGTCGTCGGACACGGCGTCGGGCTCGTCGTCGATCTCGAGTTCCTCGATCTCGTCGATCTCGATCTCCTCGAGATCCGCGTCGATGGCGCCCAGCGCCTCAGCGGCGACGTCGGCACGGCGCTGCCAGCGCTCTGCCTCATCCCGCCGCCCGAGCTCCTCCAGCACCGCGGCGCGCGAGGCGAACAGTGCCGGACTCCACGAGAACGCGCGGTCGGGATCGAGTTCGGGGATATCGAGCTCCTGGAGCGCACGCTCGGTCTGTCCCAGGTCCAGCCGGGCACCCGACATCGCGATCGCGAGCTCGACGCGCACCTCCACGGGCAGTGCCGCACGGTCGACCGTTCGACCGACCTCGAGCGCCCGGTCGGCGCGCCCCACCCCACGCTCACTGTCCACCATGAGCGCGATCTGGTCGTCGCGGCCGGAGATCCGCCGGTAGGTGCGCAGCTCTCGCAGCGCGAGGGCGAAGTCGCCCGTCGCGTAGGCGGTGATCGCCACCGTCTCACGCACGACCGCGATGCGACCGGCTCGGCGCGACGCCGCCAACGCGTGCTCGTGCGCAAGTGCAGGATCGTCGTCGATGAGGCGCGCGGCCATCGCCAGGTGGCGAGCGACCTCCTCGGCGTTCTCCTTGCTCAGCGTCTTCAGCTCGTTGCGCGCCTGACCGTTGAGGTCGCGCCCGGTGACCTCTTCAGGGATGTCCGGGCCGCGCTCACGTCGGCGGTCGTCATCCTGCGGAGGCCGGGACGGACGGCGGTCATCACGCTTCGCGTACGGACGGTCACCGTCGCGGCGCGCGTACGGCTTGTCGCCGTCGCGGCGCTCGTAGGGACGCTTGTCCCCATCACGCTTCGCGTACGGACGGTCGCCGTCGCGGCGCTCGTAGGGACGCTTGTCCCCGTCGCGCTTCACGTACGGGCGGTCGCCGTCGCGGCGCTCGTAGGGACGCTTGTCCCCGTCGCGCTTCACGTACGGGCGGTCGCCGTCGCGGCGCTCGTAGGGACGCTTGTCCCCGTCGCGCTTCGCGTACGGGCGGTCGCCGTCGCGGCGCTCGTAGGGACGCTTGTCCCCGTCGCGCTTCGCGTACGGCCTATCGCCATCGCGCTTCACGTGAGGCTTGTCGCCATCGCGGCGCTCGTAGGGACGCTTGTCCCCGTCGCGCTTCGCGTACGGCTTATCGCCATCGCGCTTCACGTAAGGCTTGTCGCCATCGCGCTTCGCATACGGCTTGTCGCCATCGCGCTTCACGTACGGCCGGTCGCCGTCGCGGCGCTCGGAGGGACGCTTATCGCCATCGCGCTTCGCGTACGGCTTGTCGCCGTCGCGGGTTGGGCGAGGCCGGCGGGAGCCCGACGAGGCAGGGGCGTACCGAGGCTTGTTGTCGCCTCGGTGGGGTCGCTCTTCTTCTGCCATCGCAGCTTTCCTTTCCTGCGCGTTAACGAGAAATGGCCACCCAACTTTGGGTGGCCATTTCACGAAAGAAGTCCGGCGGTGTCCTACTCTCCCACAGGGTCCCCCCTGCAGTACCATCGGCGCTGTGAGGCTTAGCTTCCGGGTTCGGAATGTAACCGGGCGTTTCCCTCACGCTATGGCCGCCGAAACACTATTGATGTTTCAGTCTGCACAACAATGTCATTGTCATGCGGTTCTCGACCGTACATCGAGAACCACTCAGTGGACGCAAGCACCAAAAACGGTGTGTTATCAAGTCATCGGCTTATTAGTACCGGTCAGCTTCACGCGTTACCGCGCTTCCACATCCGGCCTATCAACCCAGTAGTCTGGCTGGGAGCCTCTCGCCCGAAGGCATGGAAATCTCATCTTGAGGCCGGCTTCCCGCTTAGATGCTTTCAGCGGTTATCCATCCCGAACGTAGCTAACCAGCGGTGCTCTTGGCAGAACAACTGGCACACCAGAGGTTCGTCCAACCCGGTCCTCTCGTACTAGGGTCAGATCCTCTCAAATTTCCTACGCGCGCAGCGGATAGGGACCGAACTGTCTCACGACGTTCTAAACCCAGCTCGCGTACCGCTTTAATGGGCGAACAGCCCAACCCTTGGGACCTACTCCAGCCCCAGGATGCGACGAGCCGAC
>Ga0160474_100230_pt1 | contig 29252 bp, 27 predicted proteins | sample HID1975K_E11MG_FD_108240 | JGI IMG/M metagenome (GOLD analysis project Ga0160474, IMG submission 108240) | Enriched soil microbial communities from UW Madison campus, WI, USA - HID1975K_E11 MG | ecosystem: Environmental > Terrestrial > Soil > Unclassified | place: USA: Madison, Wisconsin...
CACCACGTAGAACTGGAACAGGTTGTGGCAGGGCATCAACGCCATCTGCGACAGCTCGCCCACGTTCCAGGCGCTGACCACCAGCCGCCGCGAATCCGGGTTGCGCTTGATCTCCTCCACCAGCCACTGCATCTGGTCGATGCTGCCGCCATCGGCGGTGGCCCAGCTGCGCCACTGCTTGCCGTAGATCGGGCCCAGGTCGCCGTTGGCATCGGCCCACTCGTCCCAGATGCGCACCTGGTTGTCGGTGAGGTAGCCGATGTTGGTGTCGCCCTTCAGGAACCACAGCAGCTCATGGATGATCGAACGCAGGTGCAGCTTCTTGGTGGTCACCAGCGGGAAGCCGTCGGCCAGGTTGAAGCGCATCTGCCAGCCGAACACGCTGCGCGTGCCGGTGCCGGTGCGGTCGGACTTTTCGGTGCCGTTCTCCAGCACGTGCTGCAGCAGGTCCAGGTAGGGCTTCATGCCTTCGCTCCGGCCGCCTGCACCGGCAGCTGCGGCTGCAGCACCGGGGCACGGCGCGACAGGGCCAGCAGCACCAGGCCGAAGGCGATCAGCGGCAGGCACAGGATCTGGCCCTTGGTGAGCCAGCCGAAGGCGATGTAGACGCCGTTGTCGGGCATGCGCACGAACTCCACCGCGAAGCGGAAGATGCCGTACATCAACGCGAACAGACCGGCGATCACGTAGCGATGGCGCGGCTTGGCCGACACCGCCCACAACACCACGAACATCACCAGCCCTTCCAGCAGCGCTTCATACAGCTGCGAGGGATGGCGGGCGTACTGGTTGAGCGCGCCGGTGGCGAACTGTTCCTTCAACGTGGCCAGGTCCAGCCCGTTCAACGGCGCCGGCAGGCCACTGGGAAACACCACGCCCCAGCTGCCGTCGGTGTACTTGCCCCACAGCTCGGCGCCGATGAAGTTGCCGATGCGGCCGAAGCCCAGCCCGAGCGGTACCAGCGGAGACATGAAGTCCAGCGTGTCGAACAGGTGCAGGCGGTGCTTGCGCGACCACCACCACGAGGCGAACAGCACGCCCAGCAGGCCGCCATGGAAGCTCATGCCGCCGTCCCATACCTTGAACAGCAGCAGCGGGTTGTGCAGGAAATCGCCCAGCGCATAGAACAGCATGTATCCCACGCGCCCGCCCACCACCACGCCGAGCATGGCGTAGAACAACAGGTCGGAGAAACCGTCGGCATTCACCCCCGGCAGGCGCCCGGCGGCGATCCGCTTGCGCCCCAGCCACCAGGCGGCGGTGAAGCCGAGCAGGTACATGATGCCGTACCAGTGCACTTTGACCGGCCCAAGCGAGATGGCGATGGGGTCGATGTCGTGGAAATAGATCATGAAGGGCGCCTTGCAGGGATGGCGATATTCTAGCGCCGCCCGGGAGCGGCCTCGTGGTGGCCGCCGTCGCCCGATTGCCGGGCTTCAGCCCAGGATCTGCGGCGTGTCCGGCAGGCCGTCATCCTGTGACCCCGGAACCGGCGGATAGTGCCCGGCCAGCAGGTCCGACACCTCATTGATGGCCAGCAGCACCGCGTCCTGCAACGCACCATCGCGCAGGCGCTGCTGCATGTGGGCGCAGATCGCCGCCCATTGCGCCTCGCCCACCTTGCCACGCAGGCCGCGGTCGGCCACCAGCTCGATGGCGTGGTCGGCCAGCAGCAGGTACACCAGCACGCCGTTGTTGTGTTCGGTATCCCAGGTGCGCAGCTGCGCGAAGGCGTGCTCGGCGCGCTGGCGGGGGCTGACCTGCTGCCACAGCGCCAGCAGCGGCAGGTCCGCTTCCACCGCGAACATCACCTGGCCACCGTGCCGGCGCTCGCCGGCGGTGATCGCGTCGGTGATCGCCTGCAGCCGTGCCGGCGGGAACGCGCGCCGCACGGAGGGAGAAAACAGGTGTCGAAGCCAGCGCATCACCAGCCTCCCGAGGCGCCACCGCCCCCTGAACGTCCACCGCCGCCGCCCCAGCCGCCCCCACCGCCGCCGAAGCCACCGCCCCCACCGAATCCGCCCCCGCCCCAACCGCCACCGCCGCCCCAGCCACCGCCGCGCGCGAACGCGCCGGCCCGGCCGGACGACAGGCCGACGATCAGACCGATCAGCCCGGCCAGGCCGCTGGCCAGCCACAACGAGGTGAACAGGAAGGCGGCCACTGCCGCGCCGCCGCCGCCCAGCAGCGCGCGCACCGGGCGCGGCAGCCAGCCGAGGATGGCGCGCAGGAAGCTGCCGACGAAGAAGCCGATCACCAGCGCGAAGGTCCAGCCGCCGCCGTCAGGGTTGGGACTGGCGCGGTGGGTACTGACCGGCGCCGGCAGCTCCTCGCCGTCGATCAGCTTGACCAGCGCAGCGCTGGCATCGGCCAGGCCGCCGGCGTAGTCGTTGGCGCGGAAACGCGGGGCCAGGTATTCCTGGATGACGCGGTTGGCGATGGCGTCGGGGATCGCCCCTTCCAGCCCGTAGCCGGGTTCGATGCGGACCCGGCGGTCGTCCTTGGCCACCACCAGCAGCACGCCGTCGTCCACGCCCTTGCGGCCGATCTGCCACTGCTCGAACACCCGCTGGGTGTACTGCTCGATCGATTCGGGCGCGGTGCTGGGCACCATCAGGATCTGCAGCTGGCTGCCCTTGCGCTGCTGCAGGGCCAACGCCTGCGCCTGCAGCGCCTGGATCTGCGCCGCGTCCAGGGTGCCGGTGGTGTCGACCACCGGCGAGGACAGCGGCGGGATCACCGCGTCGGCCTGGGCAAGCGCCGGCCCGCCCAGGCAGAGCCCGGCCAGTACCAGGCCGCGCAGCAGGCGAAGAAGGCTCATCGGGTTACTGCGCCGGGGCCTGCTGCGGCTGCGGCTGCGGCTGCGGCGCGGGGGCCGGGGCCTGCGAACCGAACTTGACCGCCGGCGGCTGGGAGATCTGCGCTTCGTTGTCCACGGTGAAGTTCGGCTTGACCTGGTAGCCGAAGATCTTGGCGGTGATCAGCTGCGGGAACTGGCGCAGGAAGGTGTTGTAGTCCTGCACCATCTGGATGTAGCGGCCACGCGCCACCGTGATCCGGTTCTCGGTGCCTTCCAGCTGCGCCTGCAGGTCGCGGAAGCCCTGGTCGGACTTGAGGTTCGGGTAGTTTTCGGTGACCACCAGCAGCCGCGACAGCGCGCCGCTCAGTTCGCCCTGGGCCTGCTGGAACTGCTTGAGCGATTCGGCATCGTCGGCGTTGACGTTGATCTGGCCCACCCGCGAACGCGCGTTGGTCACGTCGGTGAGCACCTGGCGTTCCTGGTTGGCATAGCCTTCCACGGTCTGCACCAGGTTGGGAATCAGGTCGGCACGGCGCTTGTACTGGTTGAGCACCTCGGCCCAACCGGCCTTGACCTGCTCATCCTTCTGCTGGATGGCGTTGTAGCCGCAACCGGACAATAGGGCGGCCAGCATGGCCAGCAACAACAGGCGGGAGAACGATCGCATGGCCGGCTCCGGATCTCGATGAACGGGACCCGGAGCATGCCACGTTTGCGGTCAAGCGGATGTGGGGGCCGACGGGTTTGCCGGGCGCCCCACCTGCCGACCCGCGGTCGGCACCCTCCCCGTTACCAGTTGCCGGCGCCCGGCACGTTGTGCGCCACGGCGCGGCGGCGCATCAGCAGGTTCAGCCATTCCACCAGCACCGAGAAGCCCATCGCCGCGTAGATGTAGGGCTTGGGCACGTGCACGCCCAAGCCGTCCAGGATCAGCACGGCACCGATCAGCAGGATGAAGGCCAGGGCCAGCATCTTCACGGTCGGGTTGGCATCGATGAAGCGGCCCAGCGGGTTGGCCGCCAGCAGCATGACCGCCACCGACAGCAGGATCGCGGCCACCATCACCGGCACGTGGTCGGCGATGCCGACGGCGGTGATCACCGAGTCCAGCGAGAACACGATGTCGATCACCGCGATCTGCGCGATGACCATGCCGAACACGGCCGAGGCCTTGGTGGTGGTGGGGTCTTCGTCTTCACCGCCGGTGATCAGCTCGCGGATTTCCATGCCGCCCTTGATGATCAGGAACAGGCCGCCGAGGATCAGCACCAGGTCGCGGATGGAAATGCCGATGCCGGCCACCGTGAACAGGTTGGCTTCCATGTGCGCCAGGTAGGCCAGCGATACCAGCAGCGCGATGCGGGTGATACAGGCCACCGCGATGCCGAGCTTGCGCGCGAACGGACGGCGCGCTTCGGGCAGCTTGCTCACGGCGATGGAGATGAACACCAGGTTGTCGATGCCGAGCACGATTTCCAGGGCGCTCAGCGTGAACAGGGTCAACCAGACGTTGGGGTCGGACAGCAACTCAAGAAACATGGACATGGATCCTTACAAGGGGGAATGCGCCGTGGGGGCAGCTCAGAAGAAGCGGGGCAGCAGGACCAGGCCCCAGCACAGCAGTACGTTCATCATCAGCACGAACACGGCCGCCGAGCCCATGTCCTTGGCGCGTCCGGCCAGTTCGTGGAATTCGGCGCCATAGCGTTCGATCACCGCTTCGATGGCCGAGTTGGCCAGTTCCATGGACAGCACCAGCAGCATCGAGCCGATCATCAGCGCGCGCTCGACCGGGGTCTGGCCCAGCCACAGCGCCAGCGGCGCCAGCACCACCAGCAGGTAGACCTCCAGGCGGAACGAGGACTCGTGCAGCCAGGCCGCCCGCAGGCCCTGCCAGGACCACACCGCCGCCTTGAAGATGCGCCGGGGGCCGCGCGGCATGTGCCCGATTTCGTCAGCCACGGGGGCACGCTCCATCACGCAGGGCGGGCCGGGACGCGGGGAACAGCACGCAGCAAGGGGTCATGGGCAGGGCTGAATGGGCAGGCAATCCGTCATTTTGCCACAAGCCCGTCGCACCTTCGTCGGCGGCGGCCGGGGCCGGGGCGCGCCAATGGCCGGTCCGGGTGCCGCAGCGCAGGGCTGAGCGGCCCCGCCACGGCGGGTAAAGCGGGGCCGGCCCCCAGCTTCTATGATGGGGTTTCAACCGAACCGGGCGCTCGATGGGGCGCCATGCCGAGGAGTCTGCCGATGCGTCACCGCTGCACCCGCCCCCTGTTGCTCGCCCTGGCGCTTGGCGCCGCCCTGCCCGCGTTCGCCCTGTCCCCGGCCAAGCCGCCGCAGGTGCCGGCGCAGGTCTCCAACGTGGCCTGGGCCCAGGACATGGCCGATTTCGCCAAGGCCGACGCCGCCACCCCGCCGCCGCGCGGGGGCATCGAGTTCATCGGCAGCAGTTCGATCCGGATGTGGGACACCCTGGCCGCCGATTTCCCGGGCCAGCCGGTGTTCAACCGTGGCTTCGGCGGCTCGGAAGTGCGCGACAGTACGTGGTACGCCGGCCAGGTGGTGGTGCCCTACGCGCCGTGCAAGGTGTTCTTCTACGCCGGCGACAACGACCTCAACAGCGGCCGCAGCGCGGTGCAGGTGCGCGACGATGTGCTGGCCTTCGTGCAGCGGGTGCACCGTGATCTGCCGAAGACGACGGTGGAGTACATCTCGATCAAGCCGAGCCCGTCGCGCGCGAACCTGCTGCCGGCGATCATCGAGGCCAACGCGATGATCAAGGCGGCGCTGGCCAAGCTGCCGAACACGGGCTACACGGACATCTACACGCCGATGCTGGGCAGCGATGGGCAGCCGCGCGCGGCGCTGTTCCGCGAGGACATGCTGCACATGACGCCGGACGGGTATGCGATCTGGCGGGCGGCGTTGGCGCCTAAGGTGTCGTGCGAGTGAAGCAACGGCTGAAGCCGGGTTGCTGAGGGTTGGCCGGGGGGGGTGAGGTGGCGGGACACGCCGTAAATCCATCCATGGAGGCTCGTGAGCGCCATCCATGGCGCCCAACGGTCCCGCCACCTCACCCACCCCGACCCTCGACAGTAGGTCGGCGCGTTTGGGAAAAGAGGAAGAGCGTGCCGACCAACGGTCGGCACCTACCACGGCCGGTGTGCGTTATCGGAGACGATCCGCGAACGCGTTTGTGGGGAACCATCCGGAAACACACCCGGTAGAGCGGACCGTTGGTCCGCTAGCCGCGCGCGGCGCGGCAACGATCAACACGCGAAAAAGACACCCTCTGAACAACACCGGTAAAGCCGAGCCATGCTCGGCTGCTCCTGCCCTCCCATGGGCACCGGCCTATTGTCGAGGGGCGGGTCGGGTGGGTTGGCGGGACCGTCATGCGCCATGGATGGCGCATGCGAGCCTCCAAGGATGGATTTACGGCGTGTCCCGCCAACCCACCCGGCCCGACCCACACGCAGAAAAACAGAACCAGCAGCCGTTGCCCTGAAACTCCCTACCGGTACAACACAGCCGCCTGCGTGCCCTGCCCAAGCTCGCTGTCCAGATGCACTTTCCATCCAAACCGGTCGCACAACCGCCGCACGATCGACAGCCCCAGCCCCGTGCCCTGCGGCCGCGTTGGCTCGGCCCGGTAGAACGGCTCGAACGCCCGCCCCAACGCCTCGGCCGACATCCCGATCCCGGTGTCGCGCACCACCACCCGATCGTCCAGCACATCCACATCGATGCGCCCCTCGTCGGTGTAACTGCAGGCGTTGCGCAACAGATTGCTCACCACCACCTGCAGCACCCGCGGCGGCGCGTGCAACTGCACCGGGCCGGCACTGTGCAGGAAAATCTCCACCGGCCGTCCCACCATCAGCTCGCGCGCGTTGTCCACCTCGTAGCGCACGATCTCGTTGACGTCGAACAGCTCCACCTGCGGCTCCACGTCCGCCTCGCGTGCCAGGATCAGGAAGGCGTCGATCACCGCCTCCATGTCGCGGCCCGCGCGCTGGATGCGGTTGAGCCCGCGGCGCAGGCGCGGCGTCAGCTCCTGGTCGCCCAGCGCGATATCGCTGGCCACCCGGATAACCGTCAGTGGCGTGCGCAGCTCATGGCTTGCATCCCGGGTGAAGTTGCGCTCGCGTGCCACGTGCGCCGTGACCCGCGTTGCCAGCGAATGCAGGGCCGCCGCCAGTTGGCGCGTTTCGCCCTGCATGTCCGCCGGCAACTTGTCCGGCGCCAGATCGGCCGCTTCCGGGTGCCCCGGATCCCAGCGCGACACCCGCCGCGCCAGCCAGTTCACCGGCGACACCAACCGCTTGGAGGCCCGGTAGGTCACCCACGACGCGCCATACACCGCCAGCAACGTCAGCAGCACCGGCACGATCCCGAACCAGAACGCCAGCATCTCCGCGCGCGAGCGCAGGAACACCAGGTACAGCCGCCCTTCCGGGCGCACGTCCACCAGCACCAGCTGATCGTCGGCCTTCAGTTCGTGGAACCCCGGCGGCAGCGCGCGCAGGTTGGCCGGCAGGCTCAACGGCGAACGCCCGGTCTCCAGCAGGTAGCCGCGGATGTTCTGCGTGTTCGGCGGCGGCTGCATCGGCGAGGCGTCGTAGAGCTGCCAGTAGTAGGCCGCCTCTTCCTTCAGCGCGCTGCTGACCAGGCTGTGCTTGATCACCAGCGACACCAGCCACGCGCCCAGCAGGATGCCCAGGCTGGCCAGCACGGCTTGGAGAATGAAGACGATGCGTATCTTGCGCGGCAGACCGTGCGGCATTACGGGGTCCAGGGCGGTTCGACGCGATTATAGGGAAGCGCGTCGTGATTCCGTCGTGCAAGAAACGACAACGACCCGCACACGCGCGGGTCGTTGTCTCGATCGGGGCCGGTCAAGGCCCCTCCGGTCATGCGCCAGCCACTGCGATGGGCATCAGCTCATCGGCTGGGCGATGTCGGCGATGCGGTAACCGGCGCTCTGCACGGTGTGCAGCAACGGACGGTCGAACGGCTTGTCGATGATCTTGCGCAGGTTGTACAGATGGCTGCGCAGGGTGTCCGAGTCCGGCAGGCCATTGCCCCAGATCTCGCGCTCGATTTCCTGGCGGGTCACCACACGCGGCGATTCGCGCATGAGGATCGTCAACAGGCGCAGACCGATCGGCGACAGCTGCAGCTCGGTACCGGCGCGGGTAGCCCGCATGCTCACCGGGTCCAGCACAAGATCGGCCACCTTGAGCACTTCCGAGCCCACCTGGCGACGTTCGCGACGGATCAGGGCACGCAGGCGTGCTTCCAGTTCCTGGATCGCGAACGGCTTGGTCAGGTAATCGTCGGCGCCGAAGCCCAACCCGGTCAGCTTGTCGTCCAGCGTGTCGCGCGCGGTCAGCATCAGCACCGGGGTCGACTTGCGGGCGTCGTTGCGCAGCCGGCGGCAGACTTCTATGCCGTCCAGGCGCGGCAGCATCAGGTCCAGCACCACCACGTCATAACTGTTCTCCGCCGCAAGGCGATAGCCGTCCAGCCCGTCCTGGGCATAGTCGACTTCGAACCCGCGGCCTTCCAGATACTCACCGATCATCTCGGAAATATTGCGGTTGTCCTCGACCACCAGCACCAGGCCGGAGGTCTCCTTTGTCTGACGCATGGGATTCCCTCTTTCTTCAGCTTTGTGAAACATGCCGCATCGGCGGTGGAGGTGGCGTGAAGCCGCTCACGCCCGGGAATGACGCCTTGTCACAGCAGGGGTTTGAGGTGGGGCCAGACGTTGTCCAGCACCCGCGGCTGGGCCTTCGCGGTGGGGTGCAGGCCGTCGGCCTGCATCAGCCCGGGCTGCAGCGCCACCCCGTCCAGCAGGAACGGCAGCAGCGGCACCTTGTACTGGCTGGCCAGCCCGGCGTACACGTCCTTGAGCCGCTGGCGGTAGGCCGGGCCGTAGTTGGGCGGCACGTCGATGCCCAGCAGCAGCACCTTCGCGCCGGCGGTCTGGCTGGCCACGATCATCTTTTCCAGGTTGCCGCGCAGCTGCACCGGGGTCAGCCCGCGCAGCGCGTCGTTGCCACCCAGTTCGATCACCACCACCGACGGCCGGTGCTTGGCCAGCAGGCCCGGCAGGCGGGTCAGCGCGCCGGCGGTGGTCTCGCCGCTGATGCTGGCGTTGATGATGGCCGGGGCGGGCTTCACCTGTTGTTTGACCCGCTGCTGAAGCAGGTTCACCCAGCCGGATTCGGCCGGGATATTGTGGGCGGCACTGAGGCTGTCGCCGACCACCAGCACCGCGTTGACCGGGGCGGCACCTTTGGCACACGCCAGCAACGGCGCCAGCAGCAATGCTGCCAGCATCCAGACCACCGGGGCCGCGCGGCCCTTCCACATCGCTCGGTACATTGGAGAATCCTCATCGACAGCCTGTCCCCCCGCAGCGCGTCCGTCGCCATCGCCGCCCATGACGTGGGCAAATCCGCGCGTGGCCCGGAGGGTGAAGTCCACATACTGGACAACATTGGCATGACCGTCCATGAAGGCGAGAGCATCGCCATCGTCGGCGCTTCAGGTTCGGGCAAGACCACCCTGCTCGGCCTGCTCGCCGGGCTGGACCTGCCCAGCCGCGGGCGGGTGACGCTGGCGGGTTCGGACCTCAATGCGCTGGACGAGGAAGACCGCGCGCAGCTGCGCGCCCGCGAAGTGGGCTTTGTGTTCCAGAGCTTCCACCTGCTGCCGGCGCTGACCGCCGAAGAAAACATCGCACTGCCGCTGGAACTGGCCGGGCGCGAAGATCCCATGCGCGTGCGCGAGGTGCTGGCGCAGGTGGGCCTGACCCATCGCGCACGCCACTACCCGCGCCAGCTGTCCGGTGGCGAGCAGCAGCGCGTGGCGCTGGCACGGGCGTTCGTGGCCAAACCGCGCATCCTGTTTGCCGATGAGCCCACCGGCAGCCTGGACCAGGCCACCGGCCAGCAGATCAGCGACCTGCTGTTCGCACTCAACGCCACCAGCGACACCACCCTGGTGCTGGTCACCCACGACCTGCGCCTGGCCCAGCGCTGCCAGCGCATCTACCGGCTCGATGGCGGGCGCCTGGTGGACAACGCGGCCGGCGTATCCGCATGAACGTGGTCAAACATGCCGCGCGCGCCCTGCGCCGCGAATTCCTTGCCGGAGACCTGCTGACCGTCTTCGCCGCGCTGGTGCTGGGCGTGGCGGTGATGACTGCAGTGGGCACGCTGGTCAACCGGGTCACGCTCGCGCTGACCGGCAGCGCGGCGGAAATGCTGGGCGGCGACCTGGGCCTGAACGCCCGCGACGACATTCCCCAGGCCTTCGCCGATGCCGCGCGCGAACGTGGGTTGGCCAACACCCGCATGGTCAGCTTCCCCACCGTGCTGTTCCATGGCGAGGCCAGCCAGATGGCCAACATCAAGGCGGTGAGCGAAGGCTATCCGCTGCGCGGGCAGCTGCTGGTCAGCCGCGGCCTGCAGGGCAGCACGCCCGAACCGGCCGGCGCGCCGCCCGCCGGGCAGGCCTACGCCGATCCGCGGTTGATGCAGGCGCTGGGCCTGAAGGTGGGCGACGCGCTGGAGTTCGGCGCGGGCAGCCTGACTGTCACCCGCGTGCTGCAGGCCGAACCGGATACGTCCGGCGAGCTGATGCAGCTCTCCCCGCCGCTGCTGGTCAACCGCGCCGACGTCGACGCGGCCGGCCTGCTCGGCCCCGGCAGCCGCGCCTCGTACCGGATGATGTTCGCCGGCGCGCCGGAGGCGATTGCCGATTTCCGCGCGTGGCTGGCACCACAGGCCAAGGGCTACCGCATCGTCGGCATCGCCGACACCCAGCGCGGCGTGCGCGGGGCGTTCGACCTGGCCGGCCGCTTCCTGTCACTGGCCGCCCTGCTGGCGGTGCTGCTCGCCGGCGTGGCCACCGCGCTGGCGGCCAACCGCTTCGCACTGCGCCGGATCGACCAGGTGGCCATCCTGCGCTGCCTGGGCGCCCGCCAGCGCGACATCCTCAGCGCCATGGCGCTGCAGCTGGTGATGCTGGCGGTGCCGGCGTGCCTGGTCGGGATCGGCCTGGGCATGGCCGCGCAGGCCGGGCTGGTGCAGGCGCTGGGCGGGCTGATCCCCAACCGGTTGCCGCTGCCGCAGGCCACCCCGGCGCTGAGTGGCGCGGGCATCGGCCTGGTGCTGCTGCTCGGCTTCGGCCTGCCGCCGCTGCTGCGGCTGCGCCGGGTGCCGCCGATGCGCGTGCTCAACCGCAGCTTTGCCGCCCTGCCGCCCAGTTCGCTGCTGGTCTACCTGGCCGCGCTGGCCGCCACGGTAGCGCTGACCGTGCAGGCCACCGGCGATGTGAAACTGGCCGCCTGGGTACTCGGCGGCCTGGCGGCACTGGCAGCCCTGGCCGGCGCGCTGGGCGCGTTTCTGCTGTGGCTGCTGCGTGGCCTGCAGCCGCGCCTGCGCGGGCGCTGGAAGCTGGGCCTGGCTGCCCTCACCCGTCGCCGGGGTCTGGCGGTGCTGCAGCTGGTGGGGCTGTCGCTGTCGCTGTGCGCGCTGTTGCTGCTGTCGGTGATCGGGCCGGGGCTGCTGGCGCAGTGGCGCGACCGCCTGCCGGTGGAGACGCCCAACTACTTCCTGATGAACATCCAGCCCGAACAGCGCGGCGCCGTGCTGAGCACCCTGCAGGGGCTGGGCGTGGCCGCGCCGGGGATCGAACCGTTCAGTACCGGGCGCCTGCTGGCGGTCAACGACCGGCCGCCGCAGCGGCAGGAACGCCAGGACAACAGCAACGACGACGACGATGCCAACCGCCCGGTCAACTTCTCCTGGCGGCATGATTTCCCGCCGGCCAACACGCTGTTGAGTGGCCGCTACTGGGCCGCGGGCAGCACGGCGGCGGAGGCCTCGATCGAACAGGGCTGGGCCGAGCGCTACGGGATGAAGCTGGGCGACACGGTGACCCTGCAGATGGGCGAGCAGCAGCGCAGCTTCACCGTGACCAGCATCCGCAAGGCCGACTGGGATTCGTTCCGGGTCAACTTCTTCCTGCTGCTCAACGAAGGCGCGGTGGGCGATGCGCCCTACAACCTGATCACCGCCTTCCACCTGCCGCGTGCGCAGGCCACGCAGCTGGCCGCGCTGACCCGCGACTACCCGAACATCTCGCTGCTGGACATCGACGGCATCCTGCAGCGGGTGCGCGAGGTGGTGGACCGGGTGACCCAGGCGGTGCAGCTGGTGATGGGCTTCAGCCTGCTGGCCGGGCTGCTGGTGCTGCTGGCCGCGCTGCAGGCCACGGCCGGCGAGCGCCGTTACGACAGCGCGGTGTTGCGCACGCTGGGGGCCACGCGCACGCAGCTGCGCGGGGCGGTGCTGGTGGAGTTCGGCGCACTGGGGCTGTTGTCGGCACTGCTGGCCGTGGGTGCGGCGGCGCTGCTGGGCAGCGTGGTGGCGCGCCAGGTCTTCGAGCTGACCCTGAGCCCGCCGTGGGGACCGCTGCTGGCCGGCGGTGCGATCGGGGTGGGCCTGAGCATGCTGGCCGGCTGTTGGGGCACGCGGCGGATCCTGCACACCCCGCCCGCGCTGGCGCTGCGCGAGGTATGAGGCCGGCGCGGCGTTCAGGCCGCGCTGACACGGTGGAGGGGCGTGCGGCGCTATGCTGCGCGCCCCTGACCCGACGAGACCGCCCGGATGCCCGGCACGCCGTTCACTGCTTACCTCTATCCCGTGCTGCTGCTGTTGGGCAGCAACATCTTCATGACCGTGGCCTGGTACGGGCACCTGAAGTACAAGAGCGCCCCGTTGATCACGGTGGTGCTGGTGAGCTGGGGCATCGCCTTCTTCGAGTACTGCCTGCAGGTACCGGGCAACCGGCTGGGCAGCGCGGTGTATTCGGCGCCGCAGCTGAAGGGCATGCAGGAAGTGATCACGCTGGTGGTGTTCGCGGTGTTCTCGGCGGTGTACCTGGACCAGCCGCTGAAGTGGAACCACTACGCCGCCTTCGGGTTGATCCTGGTGGCCGCGTTGTTGATGTTCAAGGAATGAGGGCAGCGCTGCCGAGCGCATGGAAAAGAAGCGCCCCATGGGCGCTTCTTTTTTTTGGATCATCGGGTGGGCGACCTCAGCGGGTGGCGTCGGCCGGTGCCTTTTCCACCCATTGCTTGAACACCGCGTCGATCTGCGCGTCCTTCACCTTCTTGCCGTCCTGCAGGTCCTGGGCCTGGGTGAACAGCGGGATGATCATCGCCATGCCGTCCAGCTTCGTCTTCAGGTGCACGCCCGGGGCCTGCCCCAGGAAGCCGTCCCAACGCTGGCGCACCTTGGCCCAGTAGCCGGCGGTGGCGGTCCAGTAGTCGTAGGCCGGTTTGAAGTCGACCTCGGTGGTCCTGTTGTAGTCGTTGAAGCCGAACTCGCGCGCGATCTCCTGCTGGCTGCCGTCGGCGCCACGCAGGATCTTGGTATTGAACTGCTCGTGCGTCCATCCGTTCGGGGTCAGCGTGTGGCGGTTGACCACTGCCAGTGCGTTGTAGTCGCTGCGCCGGGTGTACTCACGGCGCGGCAGCGGGCGCCAGCTCAGGTCGCTGGTCCAGGTCGCCACCCCGTTGTCGTAGGCCCACTTCCCCGTGCCGCAGTAGCGCGGCGCGTCGCTCACTTCGTACACGCACTGGGTCCATGCACCGGCGTTGACCGCGGCCGGAACAGTGCGCACCTGCCAGGTCTGGTCGGCGCTGAACTCGAAGCGGTGCGGTGCTTCGTACACCCAGTCCTGCCGCCAGTGCTTGGTCACGTGCCCGCTCTTGGGATCCACCAGCAGGTGCTGCAGGACCACCCGCGTCGGGCTGTCCTCCACCACGATCACCACCTCGTTGCCGCCGCTGCGCACGGCCGGTGCGCGCTCGTAACCGGGCTTGAGCAGCACGGTTTCGTCGAAGGCGAAGTCCACCACGTATTCGCCCTTCATCGCCACGATGCTGTCGTGGTCGCGCTGCGGGTTCGAGGGCTGGGCGTGGAGCATACCGCTGCTGGCAAGCAGCAGACACGCACTGGCTATCTGGCGTTTCATCCAAGGAGTTCCTTCAAGGTTGGCTTGCATCGCTTCGTGTTGGTTACAGCCGCACCAGCGGCGGCGGCGCACTGCGGTCCAGGGGGGGCAGCGCCTGGCGCGCCGCCGTGGCGCAGCAGCAGTCGTCGACCCACAGTTCACCGTCGGCGCCTTCCACCCGTGCAATCCGTCGCGCTGCTGTCGCGCCCAGGGCAGACAACGAGGCCAGGCTGGCCGACAGCCCCTGGCCGTCGTTGGCATGCAGGCGCAGCGCGCACATCCGCCATGGTTCACCGCCCAGGCGCGTGGCCAGGCGGCGCCACAGGCGCTCGGCCACGCCGCCATCGTTGACCGGCTCCGGGCGTGCCGGGAATGCCGTCACCAGCCGGTCCCAGGCCAGGAAGTCGCTGTCGGGCAGCAGGTACAGGCGCCAGCAGCAGCGTCCGCGTGCGTCGGCGAAACACAGGCTTTCGCGGATGCCCTCGCTGTCCATGCCCTGGCAGGCATGGGCCGACACCGCATGCTTCCAGCCACCCAGCTCACTGCTGTCGGGCCGGTACAGGCACAGCACGGTGCCCAGCGCCGCCAGCTGCGCGGACGATGGCAGCGGTGCCGTACTGCGTGCACCGGCGAAGGAACGTACGGCAGACAGGGCTCGGCTCATGGCGGCTACCAGCTCACGGCTAGGCTGGCCGACACGGTGCGGCCAGGGTTGGTGAAACGATCGGCCACGCTGCTGGTGGAGACCAGCGACGAGGTGATCCCGGAATAATCGATGTAGCGGCGGTCGCCGAGGTTGAACACCCCGACGTTGATCTTCGCGCCCGGCGCGAAATCCCAGTGCGCCATCAGGTCCAGCACGCCGTAGCCGGCCGGGGCGAAGGGCGTGGTGTTGGCCGCGGCCGCCGGCGGCAGGCGGTCCTTGCGCCGGGCGAAGGTGCCCACCAGTTCCACACCCCAGCTGTCGCGGTCGAAGGCCAGGCCGACGGTGCCGCGCAGCGGGTCGATGCTCGACAACGGCACGTCTTCGGTCTTGTTCTGGCCGTGTGCCCACGCCACCGAACCGTTCAACGACCAGCCCTCCAGCGCACTGCTGAGCTGGCCGAACTCGACCCCGGCCTTCAGCTCCGCGCCGTAGATGTCCGCATCGGCCACGTTGCGCGACTGGAATACCTGGAGGCCCTGGGTGTTGAATCCGACAAAGCCCTGCGATTCGATGAAGTCCTTGTAGCGGTTGTAGTAGCCGCTGACGCTGGCATACGCGGCCGAACCGATGAAGCGCACGCCCAGTTCCAGGCCATCGCTGGTTTCCGGCTTGAGGTCGGGGTTGGGAATGGCCGTGTAGCCGAACTGCACGTTGGTGAAGCCCAGGTTGACGTCATTGAACGGCGGCGAACGGAAGCCATGCGCGTACCCGGCGAACAGCGACCATTGGTCGGCGAAGCGCCAGACCAGGCCCAGCTTCGGCGACACGCTGGTCTTGGTGAGGTCGGACACGGCCACGCCCGGGTTGTCGGTGGCGAAGATGCCATCGGTTTCCGGACGCAGTTCGTAATGGTCCACGCGCACGCCGGGCACCAGCGACAGGCGGCCGTCGGCGAAGTGCATTTCATCCTGCACGTACAGGCCCAGCTCGGTGGTCTTGCTGATCGGGAAGTCGCGCACCGGGAAGGTGTCGGGCAGGATCGTGGTGTTGACCTGGCCTCTGGCATTGACCTGGAACCCGTCGCGCTTCTGGTGGGTGTCCGTCCAGGTGCCTTCCAGGCCATAGGTGAGCGCGTGGTCGACCGACCCGGTCTGCAGGGCCTTGTGGAACACCGCCTGCAGGCCATACACACGCTGGTCGAAGTTGAACTCGCGCTCGCGGCGGCTGGCGTTGTCGCCGCTGCCGCGGTTTTCGTAGGTGCGCTGGGTGGTTTCGCTGTCCTGCCGGTACACCTGCCAGGACAGGTCATCGGCAAACCCCTGGCCCACGTTGTCCATCTCGTGGCCGAACGACACGCGGGCGCGGGTCTGGTGGTCGCGGGCCTTCATCGCGGTGGTGGTCGCGGCGGCGACCACAGGCGCGGGCGGCGCCACCGACGACAGCACGTTGGTGTCCACGCTGTCTTCGTTGCCTTCCACGGTCAGCTTGAAGCGCTGGTCTTGGCTGGGCGCGAACACCAGCTTGCCCAGCACGCTGCGGCCGTCGCGGTCCTGCGGATTGGCCGCGGTGCGGGTGCTGTCGTTGCTGCGCCGGTCGCCCATGCTTTGGGTTTCCTGGCCCTGGCGATGGTTGACGTTGACCATGCCGCTCCAGCGGTCGCCGCCGAAGGCGGTGGTGGCGCTGCCCAGCAGGCCGTCCCACTGCCCGTCGTACCCGAACTTCAGGCCGACGTAGCTGTTCCTGCCGTCCTTCAGATAGTCGGTCGGGTCCTTGGTGACGAAGGCGACCACGCCGCCAAGCGCGTCCGAGCCGTACAGCGCGCTGGCGGGTCCGCGCACGATTTCCACGCGCTTGAGCGTTTCCAGGTCGGTGAAGTTGCGGTTGGCGTCGGAGAAGCTGCCGATCGCGAAGGCCTTGGGCATGGCGATGCCGTCGGTCTGGATCAGCACGCGGTTGCCGTCCAGGCCGCGGATGCGGATGCCGCCCAGGCCGAACCGCGCCGGGCTGCTGGTCACCGACAGGCCCGGCTCATAGCGCACCAGGTCCTTGAGGTCACGCACCAGGTGGTTGTCCAGCTGCTCGCGGTCGATCACATCGACGGTGGCGGGCACGTCGCTCAGCGCGCGTGCGGTGCGCGTGGCGGTGACCTGCACGGGATCGAACTGGTGCGCGTCGGGCGCGGCATCAGCAGCCGCATGTGCGGCCATCGGCAAGGCCAGCCACAAGGCGGCGCTCAGGGCAGTCGGACGGTTATTCATGGGAGGCTGATGATGGGCGGCACGCGGAAGGAGACCCCCGACCGACGCCAGCGACCCAAGCCGCTGACGAAGAATCGAGGGGGAGAGAGCGGTAGTGCACGACCGGCCCGCCGGGTCCGGGGGGAGGGGCGGACCCGAGGGGGCGTGCGGTCGGGCAACGGTGCAGCCGGGGGGCGCCTGGCTGGGCAGCCGACCAACGGTCGGCTCTACTTGGTCAGGATCAGCTTGTCGTTGCTGGTATGGCGCAGGCGGTAGAAGCGGTCGCCGTGCTGGATCAGGATTTCGCGGCGACCCTTGAGCAGGGCTTCGCTGTCGATCACTTCTTCGGGCGGGACCACGCGCACCGGACGGTCGCGGAGGGTCAGCGTTTCGGGGCGCAGCAGTACAGCAGCTTGAGTGTTCATTCGTCTGGACTCGTGCGAGGGGCGAGTCAAATGATAATGATTCTCAGTTGACAATCAACAACCATTCTCACTTTGATTGATGGCATTGATGATTGATTTTGATGTTTTGATAGATCGCATCAATCGTAAGGGCGGATTGGGGCGCTCCAACGCCCGGTAGAGCCGAACGTTGCTCGGCTGGGCCACCGGATGCGTGGATTGATCGCGGATATCCAGCCGGGCAGAGCCCGGCTTTACGTGGCGATCCAGCCGGGCAGAGCCCGGCTTTACGGGGGGATCCAGCCGCGCAGAGCCCGGCGCTACGCGAAGATCGCTTCTACCTGCTGCCAGGTGGCCTCGTCCACCTGCGTCAGCAGGTCCAGCGCGCCCAGGTTCTCTTCCAGCTGGCTGACCCGGCTGGCGCCGAGGATCACGCTGGAGACGTTCGGGTTGCGCAGGCACCAGGCGATGGCCAGCTGCGCCGGCGACAGGCCGAGGCCGGCGGCCAGCGCGGTGTAGCGGCGGACCTTGTCCAGGCGGTTGCCGGCCGGGTCCAGCACCATGTCCTTGAGCCAGCCCAGCTGTTGCTGGCCCAGCCGCGACTGCGCGTCCACGCCGTCGTTGTACTTGCCGGTCAGCAGGCCCGAGGCCAGCGGCGACCAGATGGTGGTGCCCAGGCCCGGGTCGGCGTAGAGGGGGGCGTACTCCTGCTCCACCCGCTCGCGATGCAGCAGGTTGTACTGCGGCTGCTCCATCGAGGGCAGGTGCAGGTGCTGCGCACGCGCCACGGCCACGGCCTCCTGCAGCTGGGCCGCCGACCATTCCGAGGTGCCCCAGTACAGCACCTTGCCCTGGCGGATCAGGGTATCCATGGCCAGCACGGTCTCGGCGATGGGGGTGTCCGGGTCCGGGCGGTGGCAGTAATACAGGTCCAGGTAGTCCACCCGCAGCCGCTTGAGCGCGGCATGGCAGGCGTCGGTCACGTGCTTGCGCGACAGCCCGTGCTGGGTCGGTCGCGGGTCGTCCACGGCGCCGAAGAACACCTTGCTGGACACGCAGAAGCCATCGCGCGGCAGGCGCAGGTCCGCGATCACATCGCCCATCACCTGCTCGGCGCGCCCGCGCGCATAGCCCTCGGCATTGTCGAAGAAGGTGACCCCGTGATCCCAGGCGCTGGCGACCAGGTTGCGGGCCTCGTCGCGGCCGATCTGGTCGCCAAAGGTGACCCAGGCCCCGAAGGACAGGGCCGACACCTTCAGGCCGGTGGATCCAAGACGTCGGTATTGCATGGGATTGTCCTCTGCTGCAGGCCCGCAACCGGGCCGGAACGGTGCCGGCCAGTGTAGCCGCCCGCCGCCCGCAACCCCTTGCCGATGCTTGCCCGATCACGGCCGATCGACCCGCGGACGCCGCTTTTCCTTGCCCCGCCCCTGCCGCCGCTATAGGCTTCCCGTTTTTCGCGGCACCCCCAAGGGAAGTCTCATGGTCGAAGGTTTGGGCAGGATTGGCTTCGGCCTGTTCGGGTTGGCGGTGCTGATCGGCATCGCGTGGCTGTTCTCGAACAACAAGCGCGCCGTGGACTGGCGCCTGGTGGTGACCGGCATCGCGCTGCAGATCGCCTTTGCGGCGGTGGTGCTGCTGGTACCCGGTGGCCGCGATGTGTTCGATGCGCTGGGCAAGGGCTTCGTCAAGATCCTGAGCTTCGTCAACGAGGGCTCCGGCTTCATCTTCGGCAGCCTGATGAACACCGAGCAGTTCGGCTTCATCTTCGCCTTCCAGGTGCTGCCGACGATCATCTTCTTCTCGGCGCTGATGGGGGTCATGTACCACCTCAACGTGATGCAGGCGATCGTGCGCGGCATGGCCTGGGCGATCACCAAGATCATGCGCGTGTCCGGTGCCGAAACCACCAGCGTCTGCGCCAGCGTCTTCATCGGCCAGACCGAGGCGCCGCTGACGGTCCGCCCGTACATCGCCAAGATGACCCAATCCGAGCTGATCACCATGATGATCGGCGGCATGGCGCACATCGCCGGCGGCGTGCTGGCCGCCTACGTGGGCATGCTGGGCGGCAACGACCCGGTGCAGCAGGCCTTCTACGCCAAGCACCTGCTGGCCGCCAGCATCATGGCGGCCCCGGCCACGCTGGTGGTGGCCAAGCTGCTGGTGCCCGAAACCGGCACCCCGCTGACCCGCGGCACGGTCAAGATGGAAGTGGAGAAGACCTCCAGCAACATCATCGACGCGGCCGCGGCCGGCGCCGGCGACGGCCTCAAGCTGGCGCTGAACATCGGCGCGATGCTGCTGGCCTTCATCGCCCTGATCGCCCTGCTCAACGCCCCGCTGACCTGGCTGGGTGAAGTGAGCGGCCTGCAGGCGATGATCGGCCGTCCGACCGACCTGTCCACGATCTTCGGCTACGTGCTGGCCCCGATCGCCTGGGTCATCGGCACCCCCTGGGCCGATGCCACCACGGTAGGCTCGCTGATCGGCCAGAAGGTGGTCATCAACGAGTTCGTGGCGTATTCGGAGCTGTCCAAGATCGTCAACGGCCAGGTGCCGGGCATGAGCCTGTCGTCCGAAGGCCGCCTGATCGCCACCTATGCGCTGTGCGGTTTTGCCAACTTCAGCTCCATCGCCATCCAGATCGGTGGTATTGGTGGGCTGGCTCCGGAACGCCGCCACGACCTGGCCAAGTTCGGCCTGCGTGCGGTGCTGGGCGGCACCATCGCCACCTTCATGACGGCCACCATTGCCGGCGTGCTGACGCATTTCAGCTGATATCCGTTCTTTGAGAAACAGTCTTTATGAGTAGCAATGTCGTCGTCGTCGGTTCCTTCAACGTGGATCATGTCTGGCGTTGCGAGTCGCTCCCGGCCCCGGGCGCGACCATCGCCGGGCGCTACAGCACCGGCCCCGGCGGCAAGGGCTTCAACCAGGCCGTGGCTGCCTGCCGTGCCGGCGCGGACACCACCTTCCTGTGCGCGCTGGGCGACGATGCCGGCGGCGCGATGGCGCGTGGCCTGGCCGCGCAGGATGGCTTCGCGCTGACCGCCGAGGCCAGCACCGAGCCCACCGGCACCGGTGGCATCTACGTGGACGCCCGCGGCCGCAACACCATCGTGATCGGCCCGGGCGCCAATGCCGCGCTGAGCGTGGACTTCGTGCAGGCCCAGCGCGATCTGCTGGGCGGTGCCAAGGTGGTGCTGGCCCAGCTGGAATCGCCGGTGGAAACCATCGAGGCAGCGCTGGCGCTGGCCCGTGAGGCCGGTGTCACCACCGTGCTCAACGCCGCCCCGGCCGACGCCCCGTCCAGCATCGGCCTGCTCAAGCTGGCCGACGTGCTCACCCCCAACGAGACCGAGTTCGCCGCCCTGCTCGGCCGCCATGTCGGTGAGCGCGTGGATGCCAACGACGTGGCCGCGCTCGACGGTGCCAGCCTGCATGCGCTGTGCCGCAAGCTGACCGGCACCGGCACCGTGGTGGTGACGCTGGGTTCGGTGGGCGTGTTCGTGTCCCACGCCGAAGACACCCCGCGCGGCGATACCCAGCCGTACTACCGGGTGGGCGCCGAGCAGGTGCAGGTGCTGGACACCACCGGTGCCGGCGACGCCTTCAACGGCGCCCTGTGCGCGTCGCTGGCACAGGACCCGGACGCGCCCTTCATCCGCCACGTGCGCTTTGCAAACCAGTTCGCCGGCCGCTCCACCGAGAAGGAAGGCGCCGCCGTGGCGATGCCGCACTTCACCCCGGGTGATGCCGAAACCAAGTAAACGTCACCGTTGCGTGTACCAGGGCCAGCGTTCGCGCTGGCCTTTTTTTTAAGCCTGCGTTGACCCTTTGCAGGCGCGGTTGTTGGTGGGTCGGTCGCTGGGCCCCGATGCCCTTGGAGGCGAAATAAAGGAGGAGGGGGCGGCCGCAGGCCGACGCCGGGGGACATTTGCACCAGGGGCCTACCGGCGGCTACGGGGCCCTCACGCTCGCGACCGGCCTGATCGGAGACGCCCGCCGAACCAGACGGCGCCTGCACCGGCCATACGCGAGAGGCGGCAGGTACTCATCGTGGAGCGGTGAATGCACGATGCCTACCGCAAAACCGGGGCCCGCGTGATCCACAGCGCCAGCGCCCCAAGCACCAGTCCGGCAAGCACGTCCAGCAGATCGTGCTGCCAGGTAGTCACGGTCGAGACCAGCATCAGGCCACAGGCGCCGTGCCACAGCCAACGCACCGCCGCCGCGTCGGCCTGCAACCAGTGCCGCCACGCCTGCCACACCAGCACCCCAACCGCCGCATGCAGCGACGGTGCCATGTTGAACGGCGCCTCGAAGGCCCGCAGTTGGGCGAACAGCAGCCCGCTGGCGCCATCGGGCGCCGGCAATACACGGACGTTGCCGGTGGGCCAGCACACGAACGCGAGCAGGCAGGCGGCCTGCACCAGGCCGATGGCCAGCGCATGGCGGCGCAGGGCCGACCGGGTTGGAAGGATGAAGAACGTCAGCGGGTACAGCAGGTTCAGCGCCAGGTAGGGCCAGATCGTCCACGCCCAGAACGGGATTGCATCGTCCCAAGGCCCGTGCAGGCTGTAGGTATGCGCCTGGCTGGCGGCCCAGTGGTTGGTCCAGCTGTAGCCATGGATGAACATCGCGCCGAGCAGCAACATCCACAGCATCGCCTCGCGCCAGGGCGGATGGGGGACCGGAGTGTGGGCAACGGGCGGCAGGGGCACGCGCGCACCGTAGCAGAACGTGGCCCGCCTGTTTGCCGCTATTCTTGCGCTTTGGCCGATACAGGGACTGTACGCAGTGGCAGCAGCAGGCAGTCAGGAACAGGCAGGCCCGCACGCGGACGAACCGCGCTGGACGCGCAATCCGGCCTGGGCCCTGTGTTCGCAGACCCACGCGCAGCGCCAGCTGCTGCTGGTGTCCGGGGGCGCCGATGAGGTGTACGTGGTGGATGAGGCCGATACGTCGGCCGTCGTCGATCGGATCCTTGGCCACTGGGAGAACGACACCCTGGCGGCATTGCAGGACGATGCCGACTGCGGCGCGGCGATCCGCCAGTTGATGCGCCTGGGGGTGCTGGTGCCGCTGCACGCCGCGCGCAGGGTGCAGCGCTATGCACTCGATTGGCTCGGCGAACCGCTGCCCGGGCTGGCTGACGCCTTCGACCAGCATGCCAGTGCCGATCTGCAGCGCGTCGATTCCCACGCCGAGGCCGACCTGCGGGTGCTGGTCCGGCACGGACTTGGCTGGGAACAGGCCCTGGCCCACTACCGCGTGCAGATGCCGACGCAACCGCATCTGCTGGTGGACATCAGTTATCACCACACACTCGCGCTCGGGCCCTATGTGGTGCCCGGCCAGACCGCCTGCGTGTATTGCCTGGGCAACCGGGTGCTGCGTCGCTGGGGCGACGCCGTCGTGCCGGCGATGCCGGCGGTCGCAGCGCAGCCGGCGCGCATCGCGGCGCTGGTCGCGCCGCTGCTGGATCAGCCCGCCCTGTTGCTGGGCTATCTCGAACGCAGCGTCTGGCTCGACCTTCATCACCTGCACGGCGAGCGCGACCGGGTGCTGCGACTGCCGTGGTGCCCCGCCTGCCAGGGCGGCGAAGCGACGATGCCACCGCCGCTGTCCTTGCCCTGGGACCTCCAGCGCCCGTGATAATGTGGCGCACGCGCCGGGCGTTTCCGCCTCGGTCAACGGAGTGACCGTATGTATCGCCTGCCGACCCAGTTCGATGCCAGTGCCTCGCGCCAGGACCTTGCCGCGGCAGGCGGGGGTTCGACATCGACCACCTGCAGCTCCTGCATCGTGACCCTGCTGGGCACCTCGGTGCTGTCGGCGGTGGTGCTCGGCGGGTTGGAACCGATCGCGCCCGCCACCGGCACCGAAGCACGCGCCACGGTCGATCCCGTCACGACAGAGACCGACCTCCGCACCCCGCAGCCGCCCGCGCTGCACGCACCGGTCATCACGCCGGATCCGGACCCGACCGCGCCAGCCCCATCCGCAGAGCCGGTGGTCGGGCTGAGCCGCACGGGGCGGATACTGCTGGGGCTGTTTGCCTTGCCGCTGGCCGCGATCGGCGGCGGCATGTTCATGGGCGCCGCCAACCCGATCTTCGGCCTGTTCGTTGCCGTCGGGCTGTATGTCGGCGTGTATGCCTTCGTCTACGAGCGCTCGGGGCGTTCGCTCGGGCGCGGCATCGGCATCGGCATCGCGCTGCTGCTGGGCCTGTTCGCCGTCGGCGCGCTCGAAATGATGCTCTGGCTGGGCGTGATGAAATGAGCCGCTCCGCCGTCGATGCGGCGGAGCCGGGAACGCCCACGCTGTCTTCGCACCTGCTGCATGGCGCGGCGCGTCCGCGCTGCGGTCTGGTGCGACCGGCGCAGGCCATCGACGCCAGCGCCTGCGATTGGACCGGCCCGCTGTTCGCAGGACGGCGCGTGCACAATGCCGCCACCCCGGCCGACCCGGCCAATCCCTGGCAGGGCGTGTCAGGCGCGGTCGGACTGGATGCCGACGCGGCCGCCGACGGCGCGGTCGCCGAGGCACTGGAGCGGCTGGCAGCGGCGCAGGCGGGATTCGAGGTGCGCCGCCGTGATGCGCTGACGCCCGCGCAACGCCTGGACGAATCGACCTTCGCCTTGTTCTCGGCACGCCAACGTGCGACACCGGACTTCCCGTGGCCGATGCCCGAACACGATGGCGACCTGTTCGCCGCGGTGCACGCGCTGGATGACAACCGTGTGGCCTGGGTGCCGCAGGAACTGGTGGGCCTGGGGCCGCGCAGCGGCGTGGCGCGCGTGCCGTCGACGTCCAGTGGGCTGGCGGCCTGGCGGGATGGTCGCGATGGCGCGTGGCTGGCGGTGCTGCGCGCGGCCCAGGAACTGCTGGAGCGCGATGCGCTGGCAGTGACTTGGCTCAATGGCGTAGCCGGCCGACGCATCGCGCTGCCCGCGCAATGGCACGCCCATGTGGACGCGCGCGGTGGTGAACTGCAGGCGTTCGACCTGACCCAGCACTGGAACCCGCACCCGGTGATCGCGGTCGCCGGTGGCATGCCGTTCGAAGGCCGTCCCCGCTACGTCCTCGGCATCGCCTGCCGCGCCGATCCGGGCGAGGCACTGCACAAGGCGCTGCTGGAATGGCAGCAGGCACTGACCTTTGCCGCGCATCTATGTGGCCGCGAAAGCGCCCGGCTGCCGCGCGATCCCGCAGCGCTGCGCAGCTTCGATGAACATGCCGCGTTCTACACCCTGCGCCCGGAGCTGTGGTCGCAGCTGCCGCTGCTGCGCAAGGCGGACGCCAGCAGCGTGCAGCTGCCCCCGCCGGACGCAGCGCTCCCGCCCGCCGCGTCGCGCGCGATTGCCGAGCTGGACATGCTGCGGCGTCGGCTCGGCCGTGCCGGCGTCGCCCTGTACTACCGCGAGTTGACCACTACCGATGTGGCCGCGGCCGGACTGCGGGTGATGCGGGTGCTGTCGCCGCAGCTCAGTGGCCTGCATGCCGACGAGCGTGCACCGTTCCTCGGCGGTCGATGCCGGGACGTGGCATGGCGGTACCCCGGCGTGCCGCACAGCGGCGGCTTTCCCAATCCCTTCCCGCATCCATTGGGCTGATGCACGAGGACCGCATGCCGTCACCGCCCTCCCCCTGGCACGATGCCCCGCTGTTCCATCTGTTCTGGCACAACGGCGAACTCAATCCTGCGCGCGCCGAGGTGATGCGCACGCGCATCGCCGAAGATGCCGCACGCCCCTGGTCGCCGCCGCGCCCGTTGCATGCGGCCGCCGGCATCGCCCTCCCAGACCCGGTAGCGCCCGGTGATCCCCTGGCGCAGCGCCACAGTGGCCGCCGTTTCGGTGACGCACGCTGGGGCGTGCAGGAGCTGGGGCGCGTGCTCGCCCCGCTGCGGGCCCGATCCAGCGACAGTGACACCCGGCGACTGCCGTCCGGTGGGGCCAAGTATCCGATCCAGGCCTATGCCGCGCTGTACGGCGCCGACGATGCGATCGCCGCAGGCCAGGGCATCTGCTGGTACGACCCGCTGCACCACGCGCTGGTGCCGGTGTCGCCCTGCCCACCGTGGCCGGCGCTCGCCCCGCTGCTTGGCGTGGCGTGGCCGGAGCGGCCGGCGGCCGTCCTGTTCCTGATCGCAGAGCCGGCGGGCACGCTGGCCAAGTACGGCGAGCGCGGTGGTCGCTTCGTGTTGCTCGAGGCCGGGGTCTGGCTGGGGGCGCTGGGGCAGCAGGTCGCGGCGATGAACGCGGTCGGCTGCGCGATCGGCGCTTTCGACGATGCCGCCGTACTGGCCCTGCTCGGACTCGACCCACGGCGGCATCTGGCCGTGTTGGCCTATGCCTGTGGCCCGGCGCCGTGACCACCGCCAGCGTCGCACCAGCCAACTGACCAGCATCCTCGTCCACTGGGGGCGGCGGAACCAAGGGTCAAGCATATGCTCATGACCGGAGCGCATCAGACCCTTCCGGATCGGCCTGAACAGGCAGCCCCGGCGCCCGGTCGGCACGGCCGGGGCGTTCTACAATGCGCGCATGCAGATTGGCCCCTACAACATCCAGCCCAACGTGGTGCTGGCACCGATGGCCGGTGTCACCGACAAACCCTTCCGCCTGCTGTGCAAACGGCTGGGCGCGGGCTTGGCCGCCTCGGAGATGACCATCTCCGATCCGCGCTTCTGGACCACCCGCAAGTCGCTCCACCGCATGGACCATGCCGGCGAGCCGGACCCGATCAGCGTGCAGATCGCCGGCACCGAGCCGCAGCAGCTGGCCGAGGCGGCGCGCTACAACGTGGACCACGGCGCGCAGATCATCGACATCAACATGGGCTGCCCGGCCAAGAAGGTCTGCAACGCGTGGGCCGGTTCGGCGCTGATGCGCGACGAGGATCTGGTGGCGCGCATCCTCACTGCCGTGGTGCAGGCGGTGGACGTGCCGGTGACGCTGAAGATCCGCACGGGCTGGGACTGCGACCACCGCAACGGCCCGCGCATCGCCCATATCGCCGAGGACAGCGGCATTGCCGCGCTGGCGGTGCATGGCCGCACCCGCGACCAGCACTACACCGGCCAGGCCGAGTACGAGACCATCGCCGCGATCAAGGCCGCGCTGCGCATTCCGGTGCTGGCCAATGGCGATATCGATTCGCCGCAGAAGGCCGCCCACGTGCTGGCCGTGACCGGCGTGGACGCGGTGATGATCGGCCGGGCCGCGCAGGGCCGGCCCTGGATCTTCCGTGAAGTGGCGCATTACCTGGCCACCGGTGAACTGCTCGCCCCGCCCTCGCTGGACGAGGTGCGCGACATCCTGCTGGGCCACCTGCACGCGCTGCACGACTTCTACGGCGAAGCGCAGGGTGTGCGCATCGCGCGCAAGCACCTGGGCTGGTACGCCAAGGACCGGCCGGAGAACGCCGCCTTCCGCGCGGTGGTCAACCGCGCCGACGACGCCGCCAGCCAGATCGCGTTGACCACCGACTACTTCAATGCGCTTGCCGCCGGCCTGCCGCATGCCGAGGCCAACGCCGAGGCGCGCTGCGCCATTGCCCCCTGATCCGCCGAGCCACGCTCGACGCTATGTGACCCTGCTCCCATGACCCCGCCGATCACCGCCCCCACCTATCTGCACGGTTTCTCCGATACCGAGCAGCACCGCCTGGTCACCCAGGCCCGCCTGTTCGAATCGAGCATCTTCAGCGGCATCGACTACAGCAACGCCCAGCGGCTGCTGGAAGTGGGCAGCGGCGTCGGCGCGCAGACCGAGATCCTGCTGCGCCGCTTCCCCGAACTGCACGTCACCGGGGTGGACCTGAGCCAGGCGCAGCTGGACACCGCGCGCGCCAACCTGGAAAAGACGCCCTGGTGCAGCGAGCGCTACACCCTGCAGCAGGCCGATGCCGGCGACCTGCCGTTCGGTCCGCGCCAGTTCGATTCGGCCTTCCTGTGCTGGGTGCTGGAACACGTGCCGTCACCGGCGCGCGTGCTCAGCGAAGTGCGCCGCGTGCTCGCCCCGGGCTCGCCGGTGTACATCACCGAAGTGATGAACGCCTCGTTCCTGCTCGACCCGTACTCGCCGCACATCTGGCGGTACTGGATGGCCTTCAATGATTTCCAGTACGACCACGGCGGCGACCCGTTCGTGGGGGCCAAGCTGGGCAACCTGCTGCTGGCCGGTGGCTTCCGCGACGTGCACACCGAGATCAAGACCATCCACCTGGACAACCGCGAGCCGGCGCGGCGCAAGACCATGATCGCGTTCTGGGAACAGCTGCTGCTGTCGGCGGCCGACCCGCTGCTGGAGGCCGGGCTGGTCGACCAGGACACCGTGGACGGCATGCGCCGGGAATTCAGCCTGGTGCAGAACGACCCCAACGCGGTGTTCTTCTTCTCGTTCGTGCAGGCACGCGCCACGGTCTACTGACCGCGGCCAGCCTGGCCGCCGGGCGCTGATCTACTGGCCGGCGGCCACGCCGGCGGCGGGAGCGCGCGCGGGTGGCACCGTCGCGGTGGTGCCCGCTGGCGTCTGCCAGATCCGCGCCCACATCTGCGCGAACCGCTGCTTCACCCTCGCCCTGCCCTGTTCGCCTTCATAGGCCGGGCGCAACTGCTCGGGCGTGATGGCGCTCCACTGCCCGTGCTGGACACGCGCCACCGCGAAGGTAAAGGTGTAGTCCGGCTCCAGGCCCATGCGCAGGTCACTCAACTGCAGCTGGCCATCCACCACCTGGGCGCGCATGAAGCCGCGGTTGAACCACTGCAGCCGCTGCACCGCCGGAATGCCCGCCGCCTCGGCCTGGCGGAGCGCCTGCACGTTGGAGGGATAGCCCTGGAAGTGCATCGGCCCGTTGTCCGCCACCAGCGAACGCTCGCCGATGACGTAGCCGCTGGGGGTCATCGCCACCACCTGCCAGAGCAGCGTGTTGAACGGGGTGGCCACCGAGAACCGTGGCGCATCGCCCAGCCCCATCGCCGCCAGCGCGCGGTCGGCCTGCCGCTCGACGCTGTGCTTGGCCAGCAGCGACCAGCCCAGGTAGCCGCAGCTGAGCACCAGCCCGGCCACCAGCGCCTTCTGCGCCACCGGGCGGGCGCGGGCGAACCAGGCCACCGCGCAGCCGATCAGCAGCCACACGGTGTACAGCGGGTCGATGATGAAGACGCTGGACCACATGGTCGGCGCCGGCGTGAACGGCCACCACAGCTGGGTGCCGTACACGGTGAAGGCATCCAGCACCGGGTGGGTCACCAGCGCCAGCAGGATCGCCCAGAACCAGCGCGCCGGTGCCTGCGCGACCCGGCCGTGGCCGAAGCGCTTGAACAGCCACCAGATCAGCGCGGCCACCCACGGCAGCACCAGCAGTGAATGGCTGACGCTGCGGTGCTCGGTCATCAATGCCACCGGGTCGGCGGTGGTGAAGGCCAGCACCAGGGCGTCCAGGTCCGGCAGCGTGCCCAGCGCGGCACCGGCCAACAGGGCGGCGCGGCGATGGCCGGCGGGGGCGATGGCGGCAGCAACGGCGCCGCCCAGTACGATCTGGCTTAGGGAGTCCATCGGCCGATGGTATAGGGTGTGAAGGTCGGTGGGGCGGCCCAGTGGCTGTCACGCTGGTGGAACACTGGGCCGCGACGCTGGGGCCCAATCGCGTCCTGGCGGCCGCTTGGCCGGGCACGCGGGCTTAACCACCGGCAACTCCCCGTGGCGCACAATGCAACCGGGCGACATGCCGTGTATCATTCGCGCCCATCTTTCCATCCGAATCAAAGGATATTAAGCCTGATGTCCAGCTACCTCTTCACCTCCGAATCGGTCTCCGAAGGCCATCCGGACAAGATCGCCGACCAGATTTCCGACGCCGTCCTCGATGCCATCCTGGCCCAGGACAAGCGCGCCCGCGTGGCCTGCGAAACGCTGGTGAAGACCGGCGCGGCCATCGTCGCCGGCGAAGTGACGACCAATGCCTGGGTCGACATCGAAGGCTTGGCCCGCAAGGTCATCAACGACATCGGCTACAACAACTCCGACGTCGGCTTCGACGGCCACACCTGCGCGATCATCAACATGCTCGGCAAGCAGTCGCCGGACATCGCCGCGGGCGTGGACCGCAAG
>Ga0160474_100235_pt1 | contig 28747 bp, 30 predicted proteins | sample HID1975K_E11MG_FD_108240 | JGI IMG/M metagenome (GOLD analysis project Ga0160474, IMG submission 108240) | Enriched soil microbial communities from UW Madison campus, WI, USA - HID1975K_E11 MG | ecosystem: Environmental > Terrestrial > Soil > Unclassified | place: USA: Madison, Wisconsin...
AGCGCACTGCAAACAGCGCCGGCGACTGGGCGGTGAGGATCAGCACTTTCAGTGGCAGGGCCATGGCCTGGAGGCGAGAGAGCACCTCAAGGCCGTCCAGCTTGGGGATGCTGATGTCGAGAACTTACTAGACAAGGCCGATCCAGTGTCAAATCTCTCTACCTTCCAACGCTCCACCCATACCCCTAACCCTAATTACCCCTTGCTCTGACCATAAGTCGCTACGGTGCGATTCTGAAGGGGAGTGGAGAGAACAGATCCTGAGGATGACCAGATACGGATCTCAACGCGATCTTGATTCGATAGGATGGCAGAGCACGCGTCGTGTGACACCCATAGCCCTTGAGCTTCCGCTCCCCCGAACGTGAAGTCGGAAATTAGTCGGCCCTACCAAGCTCTATCCAGGTAGGGTTGCCAGACGACACGCAACGTCACTTCACGAACTACCAAAGGCTTCTTGCAAGCGCTGCAACAGGTCATTCAGCTATACCCGGCCCGCCAATACCACAGTCAGAGATGAGATGGTGCGACGAACCCGCATGCCAATCAAAAGCAAGACATCCCCCCCCGGTAGATCGTTGAAAATATCAGAGTCAGAGATTTAGCGTATGCATACCCTTGTAATAATGGGGCCCTACGCAGAATTCGGACTCATCCAGCACAGGGTCGATCATGGATGTGGTCATGATCACCTGATACTCACTGTCTTCGAATTCAGATAGACACTCAATCAAAACTTTTTGGAAGTTTTGACTCCGCTCTGGCCCCATTCCCTTATCTTCCGTGTTGTCTAGGAGGAACAGGCGCGGATAGCGCATGCTCAAATCCTCCAATGATTCGAGAAGGATCGCTAGGTGAAAACTATTTTTCAAGATGGTTTCAGAGCTTGCCGAAAATTTTGAGCGTCCATCGACTAGCATGAAATCTTTACCGAAGTCGAAAACCACAGTTTCCGCATCGTTGAAGGCGTCTTCAAATCCACCATCCTTTTGCAGTAGGGCTACGGTCTTCTCTGATAAATTGTTTTCAATCGCGGTGCGGCGAATGTCTGTGCGTTCCTTATTAGCTGTAATCTGTTCTCGAAGTTCATCCATTTCCGCATTGAGTACCGTTTTTTGCTCAATCAGGCCTTCTACTGCTGTTACCAGTTTGCTCTTTGTTTCGTAGTTCTTGATGCGCTCTTGAATGGTTCCGATTTGAATCGACAGTTCATTAAGCTTGAGCACTCGGTCGGAATTGATCCGAAGCGCAGCCACGTGCTTAGACTTTAGGTTCTGAAGCGTTCTTTGGCTGGCTGCAATGTAGTTAGAGTGTTCATTTCGTTTGATCTGCATCTCTGAGAGCACTTTTGTGCTCTCTTTTTTTTGAAAGGCCAACTCGTTCAGCGCGGCCAAATATGAAGCCTCTCTTGATCCCTTGTCCAACTCCGTTTTGCAGAGATGGCATTGTTCCCGGGCAGCCTCAGAGATCGAAGCTAGGCAGCTTGGGCAAAACTTAAAACGGACTTCACCGAAGAAATCGTAGGCGGTGCGGGATTCTTTTAGAGCTTTAATTCTGGCATCGATGGCAGCGATGAACAGTTCGGACTCCACAATCTCATTCACCATCTCTGCGTGCTTGCTCGTTCGAATGTCGATTTCCTTGCTGAGTTCGGCGATCTCCTTGCTGACCTTTTCCACCTCGGCTTTCACGGAGACATCCGCAACCTCTTCAGGCTGAATGATTAGCTGGTTTCGCTCCACCTGTAGTCTATTGAGGTCTTGCTGCGCGTTGGCAATGGCTGTATTCAGCATTGCTACGCGCAATGTATCTTCCGAGGATGAAACATACCGGTAGATGGAATCCAACTGGCCTTCGATCGTGGCAAATTTAGATTCGGCCTTGGCGAGCTTTTGCTTGAGGGCGTAGATGCCCAGATCATCCAAACCGAGCAAAAAATCCCCGATTGCCTGACGCATGCTCGGCTTGTCGTAGGTCGCATGCTCGGCCCGTAGAATCTTATTCACAGCCGTACCTTGATCCACGTAGATCAGGCGTAGGATTTGGTGAATGGTGAGGTTTGCAAAATCATCGGTTTGGCTATGAGGCCAATCGAGTAGCTCAAAAATTTGTTGAGAGAAACTGAGCTTATCATCTGTGCGGTTGATACCGTAGCGCTGCCACTCGGGCGTAGGGCCTGCCTTACGGAGCTGTTCAAAACTTCCGTCGAAAAAGCTCATGGGGGGCTTCTGGCCGGGAGCGACCTGTCGGTAGATGGTTAGGGTCTTGCCGTTAAGATCGATTTCGGCAAAAACGCCTTCACAGGATTGTGCTTCTGTATTCCAGCGTTCTTTGGCAATATCTCCACCCAGACAGTGAAAGAGGAAATCCATGACAGTGGATTTACCTACGCTGTTAGCGCCGCGCAGGATATTGACGCCCCTGTGGAAAACTTGATCATAAACGGCTCGACCTGCCTTTGCGATGACGAAGCGGTTTACAAAAAGGGTTGAAGCCTTAGATGTCATAGATATATTCCATTAAACCTGAGCGATCCTTGAGGCCATTCGAACCGCTGAATTTCGTATTCGGTAGACCTCTGGTAATGAGATTGAAAGCATCGCTTTTCAAAAAATCGTCTTTATCAAGAAGCGCGATGAAATCGGCGGGTAGCGCGCCAGGCTCAAGCTTCATGCATCCTTTGTCGAAATGGCTCTTCGACAACACACCCTTGGCAATAAGCTCGAGCGTCGCCGTCTTTTGAAAAGACTCTAGGTCATAGAATGTACGTGTTGGGTTTGTCATGTCCTCGAATTGGTCGGGTATTTTCATGACTGATTTCTTGTACTTCATGATATTCCTAGGCCATGGTTCGATTTTTTTGAGTTGGCTCGGAAATAAGTAGTAAAAATCAAGGATGCGATAAAGAGGCCAGCTGATTTGCGATTCGCCGGTCGCGTACAGGATCGACACTGTGCGGTATACGCAGTGATTCGCGTCGAAAGCCGGATGGTACATCAGCATTTTGGTCGCTCCCAAACCAAGTGGCACTTCCCTGTCAAAAAGTAGAGCATGCCAGAGATCATATATTGGTCGATGGTAAAGTCTTCGGCCATGATCTCGGTATAAATCGGGTTGATGATGTGATTCAGTATCACGCCATCTACAACTTCATCGGGTGCCCCTTTTTTTAAAAGTGGGCGAATCGATTGTTCAAAGCCAAAGCTGATTTTCTGTAGAATGAACAGGAATATTCCTTGGCGCCTGCGGGTGAGTTGGGTCTTTAGCAATATTTTGGCAAATGCATCTTTTCGTTCAATGGCAATGTCGACAAGATCTTCGCGATCACCATTCAATAGCTTTTTTTCAAGCCCTATCGTGGGGGCTAGACTTTTCTGATTGGTGAAGAAATCGAGTCGTTCGATGAATTGCTTGAATTCCTCGTCTTCTTCATTTAGAGCTTGAAATCGCGCCAACGCTCGCGTAATCGCAGTGGGATCTGCAGGTGGAGGATTTACTACGTAAGTGGTTTGATCCCCAACATTCACATCGCCGTTGATTTCGGATCCCCAGATAGATGCCTTATTCATTTCTTATCGTGGGTGTTGTTGCCAGCCTGGACTGAGCCATGAATGGTGGAGCCTTTGATGTTCACCGTGTTATTACCAGCGCTGCGACCCGAAGCAACCTTGATCAAAGCAAGACATGTGATGAAGGTCACCAGCATGAGCATGACGAGCAGGGCGAATAGCAGTGGAGGCGAGAGCTTTTCCAAATAGGGAGAGGCGATGATCGAGGGCCAGACGGTGTACCCCAAGAGGCCTGCGATTGCACCGCTGCCGCAAACCTTCAGGGCATGTTTCCAGAATTCGTCCATGATGCATCCAGGCAGTTTGTAAGCAAAACGCTATCATTACCTATCCGTACGGTTCCGTAAAGCTGCCCCGGCAGCGCTCAGGGAGGTCAATTACGCATACCAATTTACGACGCCTCCGCCCAGTCCAACAACTCCTCCAGCCCAGCCTGTTTCACTTCCTGCTCCATATCGAAGCTTTCAAAGATTTCCCCACCCGCCAACGAAACCAGGTGCTCAAAGAGCCGGTAATGATGGTGCTTCTGGTCGAGGTTCTGCCATTCGCTCATGAAGTCACGGGGCAGTGGAGAGCTCGTCGACACCGACTGTGGAATGAAGAACGGGCAGAACATTTCGCTCCTCACATCGAACCCGTCACGGTTCGCAGTTTTGGCGAAGTCCATGCACATCAAGCTAGGGCGATGGAGAAGCTGAACTGGGGCTTGCAGTACGTTGCTGTCGATAAGCTTCTGAGTCCCTCAATTGTCCAGGCTGCTGGCGAACTCGCCTGGCACCACATAAACATCTGGCACAAAGCGAGTAAGAAAGCCTTTCGGATCCGGTTTCAACGGTTCCTTGCCTTCTGCTTCGAAAAAGGAGTCCTGAGCGATCCTGTTGCAAACATCGACGATTACCACCTCACCCTCCGCCGGCTCATAGGCCAGGATTTCATCAGGGCTCAGTTCGGGGCAATTGATGTTCAGCAGCTTGAGGTCATGGAACACGTATCCGGCGCGTCGGCGTGCTTCTGGGTAATCGGCGTAGAGGAATGTGCTTTTCAGGCGTAGGGACTTTGCGATCGCCGCGAGATTCCTCGCGAGCGATGTCTTGCCGACGCCACCTTTGAGGTTTGCTATGGCAATGATGATGCTGCCATTCGGCAATCTGACCCACGACCGCTTCTCGCTGACCAGCTTGGAGCGCACCAGCTCAGCAATCCATCCCATCAGAAACGGGTCGACCGGCCTGGTGCCATTCAGCCACCGGCTGATAGTTTGCGGCGCCGTACGTTTACCGTCCTCACGCAGTGCGCTGACCTTTTCGGCCAGAGCCACACCGCTGAGCTCCAAGTAGTTCATACAGCGCTTAAGCAGCACTGCGTTCATCATCACCTTGATCCTTGATCAATTTCAGATCATTTGAAATTGATCAAGGATCAAGTATCGAAAAATCGCAAAAAGAAACCTCAGTGCCAGAGCAAGTGAACCGTGCCCTTGCTCAGCCCAAGCTCCCGTGCCGTTGCAGATTGGGTCATACCTTTAATCTTGCACGCCTGCACTCGCGCGAGCTTGTCCGCATCTGGTGGTCGGTGAGGTTTACGCTTAACAAGCTTTCCATCCACCAGATGCGCCCGCATCACCTCAAACTTTACGGCTTCACCCAGCTCATGAATTTCATCGTGGGCCCGTTGCAGGGCTTCAGTTGCGGAGCATTCGTCGTGAGCGGAAAGGGTCAGGGCAATCAGCGTCAGCGGCGATAGTCCAAGGCTGTGCGCGAGCTCATAGAGCTTGTCCAGGCTTACGTTGGAGTTGCCGTTTTCCAGGTGACCTAAGTAGGTGCGTGACGTGGCGGTGGCCACGTTTTCCTGCGTGCGCGACTGTGCGTCTCGGACGGATCGAAGCATTGCAGCGAATGCCGGCTTCAGCGACATCGAATCGCCTCCCTAAAAGGGAAGGATCTGGCCATGTTGCTGTGTTCAGTTACACCGTATATAGTTATCATAACTGAACTGTTTGGCAGGTTCGTTTCGGCCAGGCATTGCGCTGCAGAGGACATCCTTCTTTTGCCGAGTAGATTGATGGACAGGGGACGACTTCAATTTACCCCTAAATCGATCGTCTGGCAGAGCAGCGTTTCACTGCGTAGCAGAACAGCGTCAACGGCCCAGCAAGGTAGCGGCAACGGCCAGGCCGACGCGCCGCATTAATGTGAACGAGGTGAACGTGAAACTCCGTCTGTATAGCGACCTGCACATCGAATTCCACCCCTTCATCCCGACGACGGTGGAAGCAGACTTGGTGGTGCTGGCAGGGGACATTCACACGCGAGCACGCGGTGTCGCTTGGGCAGCAGAGGCTTTCCATGTTCCCGTTGTTTATTGCTGCGGGAACCACGAATTTTACAGCGGCCACCTCGAAAACACGCTGACCAAGATGCAGGCACACAGCGCGGATTATTCCCACGTCCATGTGATGGAGAATCAGGCATTGGTGATGGGGGAGGTTCGATTTCTGGTGGCCACCGGGTGGACGGATTTCAGCGCAATGGGTAATCAGTTGCAGGCCACGTATACCGCGTGGGGGCGCATGAATGACTTCAAGCAGATCCGCACTCAGGAATACCGCCGCCTTCGGCCCTATGACCTCATCCAGAAAAACCGGCAGAGCTTTGAGTGGCTCGATCAGCAACTCTGCGTGCCATTCGAGGGGCGCACCGTGGTCGTCACGCACCACGCCCCGTTGGTGTCTGTGCTGCCTGAACACCTGGGGCGTGAACTTGGCCCAGCCTATACGAACGAGTGGGCAGCCTTGGTTGAACGAGCTGATATCTGGCTATTCGGGCACACCCATAAGGCGGTCGACTTTGTGGCCCATGGGTGTCGCGTGGTGAGTAATCCGCGAGGTTACCCAGGTGAAAAAACTGGTTTTGACCCCTGCCTCATCCTTGATATCTGAAGACAATGATTATTCGACTTTGGCAGGGCTCCGAACTGAGCCAGAAGGGCAAGCCGGTCACCGACAGCTTCAAGGCTTTGCGGACACTGCAGTGCCAGTCCGGCAGGATCTCGATTGATCCTGATTAGGTGATTGGGCAGCCCCACATCAAAGCGCAAGGCATGCAGCGTCACTGACACGGCAACAAAAAAACCAGATGTCTGCAGCTCAAGCGTGGGAAGGAAATGAGCACCTTGGCAATGAGATGCTGGTGCAGCGAAGTGTTGAAAGAGCCGCGATGTTTTGACGGTCGAGGTTTGCCGTTGTAGACGCCGCCGATCTTTAGCGCTATCGACGGGTAAATGAGAGGCCGTGCAAGCGAGTGATAACGGTAATTTTGGAGGAGAGTGGGCACATGGGTAAGCAAAGAAATAGAACAGTCCATCCATTTCGCCAGGTGCACTGAGATGTTCGGCAACCTTGAACTTTTAGCCAGCCAGCAGTCACCAACAGAAACATCACCTGGATTGGTGCCTGGTAACGTGGAACGAGCGATTGCCACGAGTTTTGGCATCGCTATAACGGGCTTCCTCTGCTGTGCGATTTACGATGAGGCAATCAATTGCCTGATTGGAATCGTATATCGCGAAAGTCGCGGACGCTTCCATGATGGGTCAACAATCCGAACATCTCCGTTATGCGAGCGTATCGAGTATGGTGCGTACCATCTATTTCATACCGTGAGCGGTAGCACTTATGTAGTGTGTGATTGGTCGCCGGACGGTGGTAGTCCTCAATTCGAGGGCACCCTTCACTGAGCTCCACATATCGCAATGAAGCGATGGAGCCTGTGGCTCAACGAGACGAATCAGGTAAGAAAAGTGGAAGGTGCATTGGTAGCAAATCTTTTATCTGAACGCGGCGCCCCCCTGAAAGGGGACGGCCAGTCAGATGAACTTATCGTAACGACTGCATGGTCAAATAATCAGGGGCGCCCATTTTATGTCGTAAGAAATTGGCTTCTTCTTGACATTCTGGTGCCAAGTGACGTCGAAGATGAACTGAAAGCGAAGGGGCTGCAGCCAACAGTGGTCTTTGCCAACACGGTTGTTTACGACAGTAGGACTGAGGGCTTCCGCGCAGGTGCAATTCGCTCAAGCTTTCAGCGTGCACTTGATGGTTTCATTTTTGAAAGTATGAATACGAGTTTCATCTTAGCGGGGCCGGGGACAAGAAAATATGCAAGCCTTCCTGCGCTCATGGAGTTGGAAAATCTCTGAACTCAAGCGATGGACAATTCGCTCAATAGATGAACGCTCAAGGCGCGAGGCAATCATATTCCATGACGGCAGAATTAAAATTTGAGGAGCTCATTCGGCACCAGGCAGAGCGGATGTTTGGCAGCAAAGTCAAGGCCGACTCCTGGTTGGCTCGCCCTCAGGTCGCACTTGGTGGTTTAGCTGCATTGGAGTGTGCGGTCAATGAGGTTGGATATCTGCGAGTCAAGGTTATGCTTGAACGGATTGCTCACGGGTATGCCTGCTAATCAGAGCATTGCTGTGGGTGTGGTTGACCCCTATGTGCTCAGAGCTACAGTGAATTAACGCTAGGTGATGCTTGCAGAATCGCAACTGTTTAGACGAGGCCTCCGAGACAACATCATGAAAACTGAGGATTACTCCGACTTCTGCAATGAGTTCGCCGTCATCAAGCGCCCCGCCACTGAAGTACCTACTGTGGATTCCCTTGGCGGTGATATCGACATAAGGGTTAAAAGTACTGAGTGGGCCCGATTTTGTCTGAGGCATCGGGCGCTAGAGGATACCCCTGAAATAGATTGTGCCCGTTTTGAACTCCCGCAAGTCGACAAGCCAACTGAACTTCGGGCTGCGGTGAAGTTTTCGCGCGGTAAGCAAATGAGCTGTACGTTGTTTTATGTGTCGTTTGACCACTTCGAACCTTTATCTATTACCTCCCACTATAATCGGGCGGTTGAGAGTTTAAGGGAGGCGTACTGCTTGTTGGTTCCTATGTCGGAAGATGTGGTATGGGCGCCTAATATATGGCCAGTATCGATCGAGGAGCTAAATAATTTTGTTGCGAGGATGACTGATTCTCCAAAATATCTTGAGGCGTGGGTCATGCAAAGAAGTAGCCAGTCGAATCAGTTGCTTGTAGTTGTCGTGATTAAAGGAAATGTATGCTACGGGTATTTGCTAGGGTCTCCAAAGCTTGCGGGGTTTAGTAAGCTTCGCATAGTTCCTATTTTCTTCGATCACGTTGGGCAGTTTGAGCCTGAGTGCCGAGTGATGGTTGAGCTGGAACTCAGCGTTAAAAATTTAGAGGAATTACTTAAGCATGCGCGCCAGTTACAGCCTGAGTCTGGTGACGTTCAGGAGGATAGGCGACTTCGCGATGCGCTCGATATGTTGGCTAATGCGTTGGAGAAGGGCGCGAGTCGATCCCGAAAGACCTGACACCCGCGCGATATCTTTGTACCAGTAGGCAGATTCGTTCAACTCGCCTATGGCAGGGGGCGAGGGCTGCAGCCCGCTCTCTATAATACGACCGTCCAAGCATTCAATTACCGAAAAAACGAGTCGACGCTGCTTCAGCGATACTGGCCGCTTGCCAGTTTTTCCACGCTCGACATATTCTCCGTCAGGTATTTGGCTGCTGGCCCTCCAGCATGTGCCTCCGCCCTTCGTTGGTTGAGGGCGCTACCATGGGCGTCATTACGAAACCTGGATTCAGCCCCAGGATAATGTCCCTTCTGGACTACCTCAGGCATTGAGCGGAGCGTGAATGAGCTTTTTTACAGACGAAGAACAGGCATCCCTGTCCATCAAGCGCATGATCTTTCACGTTGTTGGCAGCAAAGAGTTCCATGCCATGCCTGAGCGGGCGCTGGAGGGGAGAGGTTCTTCGTCGGTAAGATCTTGGACATGGCAGCGGCGCCGGTTTTCCGCTTCAAGAGCGTATCGACCACTAGAAATCAAATCGAGGCGATCGCCAACGCTGCCGTTACCTTCGAATATGGCGCCAGAAGTTGGCGTTGAGCTTTCAATTCCCAGCATCTGTTCACGAGTGCTGATGGCGTGCTGTGTATGTTCGAGCTGGCGGTTGAAGAACCGCACACCAAGATTGGTTTTCGCAAAAGAGCTAAAAAAAATGAAATTAGGCTCGAGGGTTTAAAGCTCGGCGCGGTGTAGGCGTCGAGCTGGCGAGGATTGTCACTCCGTAATCTTCAATTTTCCGTTTGGTCAGTTATTGGGTTTAATGATTATTGGCATTGAACGCAAAAAATGCTGGATATCGCAAGTTTGCAGACCTGTTTCTGTGTGAGGTTAGGATTTACATTGCGCGCTTAAATTCCTGCTTGTAATAGTTTTGCACCTCGTTGGCGAGAAATTTGGCGGGATTGGCTGAAAATGTGCTCAGCGCAATGTTGGCGAGGATGCGATTGTTTTTGAGCGTGATTGACGTCAGTTTTGTATAGGAGTGGGATATTAATAAAAGGCAAGCGTGTTCCCATAAATGACCCTGTATTAAGTTCGTAGGGGGAAGCTTACTTGCCGCATCATATGCCTGCGCCATAACCGAGCATATAGGTGTGTTAGCTAATAATTTCCTAGTGAGCCGCTTGTGCTCAGATTTTTTTACCGGAAAGTAAGATGCGGGATCAATGTTGATTCCCTTCGAATTTCCTTTGGCGTCGAAGAAGCTATGTGCGTTGCAATGAGTTGCTACATTGAAAGCGCTCAGTCGCGCCAATCTTTTACTCATTCGCCTAATTTTACCTGTTAGAGCATCATCCATCTCAGAGGCGGTAGCCACGCCTAAAGTTTCAAGTGTTAAGTCAACCGTCCAGAAATCATTTTCCCAGCTATATCCGTGTGTAAGTATTAGGCATGGGGATTCTTGTCGGTGAAATAGTAATCCGTCGTAGTCGCGGTCTACTATAACTATAGAGTTTTTTATACCCTTTTCTAGGATTTTTGTATGGTATTCAAGGGCGTTTTTCTTGTTGCCAGTTAGCTTGATCTTTGCCTTTTTCTCAGGGAGAAATGCTTTGCACAAAGCGCTGTAATATTTCGAGTCGGGTCGGCTTGGGTCTTCTATGGAATCAGTGCACTCGAGCCTGCCTTCGACGTAAACGGTAATGTTGGCGCCAAAGAAACGGCCGAAATTATTTAAGCCACTGGGTGATCTAGTAAAAATCATGCGAGAAGGCTTTCCATGTCTATTATTTTGTCTGCATGTCCACCAACTATGTCGGGGGAATGAGTGGCAAAAATAATTTGGGCATTACGGTTCAGTTGCGAAATAGCTGTCGTGAGTTCTTCCTGCCAAAATACATGCAGAGATAGCTCGGGTTCGTCAGCAATGTAAACGTAAGGTTCTGACTGCTGAAGAAGGGCCTCGCCTAGAATAATGAGTAGTTGCTTTTCTCCTGAGGAAAGCTCTTCAGGTAAAATCGTTTTTGATTTTGCTTCAGTGGTTGATGGAAATCTTGAATTTGTTGTGAAGGTGAGCTCGTTTTTTTCAGAAATCGATACCTTTTTCTTGCCTTCAAAAAGTTGGTTTAGCGTATTAAGGAAAGAGTCGCGTGGTTTGAATATCCGTGACCTTTCAGCCTGGAGTTCTTCGTAGTCATTTACAAGCGCGTGGACTTTCCACGCGCCGTACAAAGTAGTGTAGTCGTCAGCCCGTAACCCTTGATCTCGCATTAGACTTTGCTCTATCGCTTTTGTCAGCTTGTCAAAGTGGTTTCTCAATTTGTGGTTGTAGTGCTTGGGATCTACACCTAGTACGTTGAAAATTTCGGCGAGAGTATTTTTCTCTTGGTCGAGATCTAATTGCTTGGCAAAGCTAAAAACAGATTCTTGCTTGTCTGGTGTTAATACGGATAGGAATGTTTTCCTTTGAAAATCGAGAGTTTTGTCCGAATATTCCTTTGACAAGCTAGAGAAATAGCGAATCAGACCGATATTCAGCTCCTTGAGCTTTTGGTCAATGGCTGGAACGAATCTCCTATCCTCGGAGTTTCGACCATCATCTATATGGCGATGTACCGAAAGCCATGAGGTTTTTACCAGCGCTGAAAGGTTTTCTCTCAGATCAGCAAAGCGCTCTCTATACATCCGGTCGCGAATCATGCGCGAGGGCGACCCTCGATAGAATCGTTCTTGCTCCAGGGCGTCTAGGTCGAAAACTGTTGGTTTGTCTCGAGCAGAGTCTCTGAAGACGTAATTTATATCAAAATAGGGAAGTCCTTCTTTTTGTTTTTTATTTACTTCAATAGAAGGGTTTTTCCTTCGTTTGCCAGTGTCTTTAAATAGTACGATGACTTTTTCAAAGTCAATTCTGTCTAGCCTGTCGAAGTCTGCAGTCAGAACCGCAGCTAGCAGGTTTATAACTGTCGTTTTTCCTGTTCCGTTTCGACCGATGAGGAAGTTGAACTGACTGTCAAGGTTGACATGGATCGTTGGGGCGGTACCCCATAGCTTTTCGATGGTGAATGATTTGATGATGTTCAAGTAAAAATCTTCCTTGGATTGCCATTACGTTGTGATCGTATAATGATGGCACGGCGGCAATAAAGCCCTAAGACAAAAAAATTGCAGACTCCTGTCCCAAGGCTCCGAGGCTCCAAGGCTCCAAGGCTCCAAGGCTCCGAGGCTCCAAGGCTCCAAGGCTCCGAGGCTCCAAGGCTCCAAGGCTCCAAGGCTCCAAGGCTCCAAGGCTCCAAGGAGCTAATGGCTAGATCTTAGTCTTAGGGCTCCGCCTCAGTGGGTGTGGCCGCAAGCGTTGCGCTGCAAATTCTGCCCTTTCGGCTGATCTCGCTACGCCTATCTCACCAAAGTATTAGTAGTGGCCCATAAGCCCTAGGGTCACCAAGGCTCCGATGACGACAGCCGTAAGCAAGAACCGCTGAACTGTTGTTCAAATGTTAGGCTGAGCTCTTCGATCGCAAACACGATGCCCGCTAATGGCGTGGTGAGCATACGCACGGGCATGTTCAATCCGGATGACGCGAAATACGCCAACGGCGTCCCGGTTGAGTTGCCGTACCCAACGGACGACACGCGTTTGCTGACAAAGGCGGCGCAGAAGGGCGTAGAGCAGGTGTTTCCGGAGGGCTTTCGCTACAGCAAGGCGGAGGTGCTGCTCCTCGGTAAGCGTCCAGCGAACTCACCTTCCGAACTCCAGCATTAAGGGCGATGGTGTCCGCATATTTTTAAGCGGACGCGATCACCCTTATCGCCAGGATTTCCATGTGCCAACGAAGCTCTTATCCGACATTATTCAAGGCCCACTTCGTTCAGGAATGCCGGCAACCTGGCGCAACCGTGTCCAGTGTCGCCATCAATCAACGTGCAGCTGGGGAAAGCAATCAACGCGGGTCAACTCCGTGAAGACCTGTATTACAGGCTGAACGTGGTAAGCGTGCAACGGCACCCTCTGCGTTATCGGCCAGGTGACATTCTGCCTCTGGCCAGACACTTCCTAAAACCCGTCTGAGGGTAAGGGTTGCATCAAGGTCACAAAATGGGAGAGGCATCAGCTCCGAAACGAGCCATCTGAAGGATGGGCTGCACGTGAAGGAGCTGCCAAGGTGGCTTAGCCCTTTCGCACTTCGAATCCTACAAGCTTCTTAGGTAAATCATTGAGCCTTTCAAACCGTAAGACGCCTCCAGGCGAGCTCGGCCACGCTGCCTTGAGTTTGTCGGAGACACGCACCGTGTTCACGCCAGAGCTCAGCTTGGAAGCTTCCCAGACGCATTGGCCGATTGCTTTTGGCTGCCTGAAAGCTGAAGTGCCGACAAGGGTAACGATTGCGTGACTGATGGAGAGGCCGGCACCAATGGAAAGGCTCGGTAGCTCGAATCGCTCAGCCAAGAGCTCATTAACAATCTGCCTGGTATCTGTGACGCACTCATTAGCGGCCAGATAGGCGTCGCGAACTGTCTGAGCCCGATCGTTCGTATCCACCTTAAACAGAATCAGAGCACCATCACCAAGGTACTCGGTGACATGTCCATCTTTGAACTGTACGGTGGTGGCCAAAGCAGGTAGCAGCGCTGAAGTCTCGTAAAAGACCCTCTGGAACCCACTCTCGATAGGAGGAAATTTCTGAAGATTCTGCAGGCGATCAGTGGAGTTCCGCATGTCAACAACGAGGGCAACGAACTCCGTCACCTCCGGCTCGCCCCTCTGCACAAATGGATGGCCAGGGATATTGCTCTCAGCCCCCGCGTACGCCTCGAACGATCTTGTTGCGCTCTCCAAGACCATTCCGACTTTGCGCCACGTGCGAATTGCTTCGTCAAGGCCCTCCGCAGCAGCTTTGCGGACAAGAACTCTTTGGCTGTCATCCATCACACCAGCTTCCTGAAATGCCGTTTAACTTTGTCCCAGACCTGCTTCTCTTTGGCGTCTGTCATGTTCTTCGGGTAGTAGATGATGCTTAGTCCTTTGAGGTCACTGGGGAGTTTTACGTCAGCTCCTTGCGGTGCCATAAGCACTGTACGTTTGCGACCAAAACGCCCCACGAAAAGCCCAAGCTCGAACAGAACATTGTCTCGCGGCATGGACTGCTCCAGCTTACGAGACGTCACGAAGTCATCATCGTTAGCAATGGCCACAGCGAAGTCCGCACGACTCATTTCTTCTTCAAGGTCATCCATGGGGTAACTGGAGAGATGAAAAATTTGAGGCATGCTCCATGGCGCGTATTCCAGGAGAGCCTCATGCTCGAAGTGCTGTATGCCGCTGTCGACAACGTGAAGCGCCTCAGCAGAAGAAATAGCGAAAATGCGATGCTTCTCTCGCGGCTTCGCTACATTGGCATTTCGGATGGCGATCCGTTTTGCTAAATCCAAGGCGAAGGCCTGCGATGCTGCTGGGAACTCCTGAATGAAAGCTTTGAAATGCTCACGTGAGAGTTGCACTGCCACAACCTCTTCGCGAGCCGTTACCGTACTCGTGCGAGACGTCGGGTGAACGGCGGCGATCTCTCCTACGTAGTTCCCTGATTCAAATGAGTCGACTAGCACGTGCTTGCCGATACTGATTCTCACCGATCCGGTCAACAAGAAAAAGACGTCTGTCGTTTGCTCACCAAGGGTGATGAGCTCCTGAGAGCTTTGAAATGCCTTCAGTTCACCATGCTCTGCCAGGTAGGTAGCACGCGCCGCGTCCTGTTTGACGAGCGGCTGCACCATGAGCTGCTCAATCAACTCAGCCTGATCATTTTTGAAGCGCTCCAACATCACCGCATCCTTGTGCCTAATGATGGCAAGATGATGTCTCCGAACAGGCTGCAATGCAACCGTTGCTTAGTCGAATACGGTGTTGGCAAACAGCCCCACGAACGCTACTAGTGAGACGCGTCGATGGGCTGGCCTGATTGACGTTCTCGCTAACTGGTGGAGCATGGTGCGCTTGTACGGGCCTGCGATCATGCGATCCAGTAAACAGAGGTTTGCAAGCCAAGGTGATGTCGAAGCTTTTCGCTTCGGACGCTTACGTCTGGCCACGGATGAAGGAAGCTAAAGCATCGAACGATGATGACCGGCTGCGTGCCGCTCGAGCAGCGGTGGATAACGCGAAGATAGCACTAGGGGAGAGCGGCCCTGTGTAGTGGAGGGGCGGTAGCCCGGACTATAACCGCCATAACGCACTCAACACACCGTACGCAGAGTGGTACCAGTCACTCTCAGAGCGCCAGTAAAAATCCTCTCGGGATGCCTGCCTCATTGCATCTCCGATACGAAGATACCCGCAGTTCAAGAGTTTCGTTGATTGAGTCGGAGCGACTCGCTACGGCTTCACGCTCGCCGCTACGAGCTCTGCTATCCCCTGACGCACCGCATCAATGTTGTCGTCCAGGGTTGCCAAAGCTCCATGCACATTCCCTATCACAGCGCTTGCTCCTCTATCACCGACCCACTTCGCAAGCTCTTCAACGGCAGCTCGGAGTGCATCCTGGTTGTGGCTGAGGCGTTCTAGCACTTCTGCTGCAGTGCGGAGCTCTTTCATTAGCGGCACGCAATGGGCTGTTGAGATGCAGCTAGGGTAGCTCATCACCCAGACCTCGTATACGGCTGTAGGGTCATGATTCTTGTGCTAAACAAATGATTCTTGCTTGAAAAATCTCCAGTCGGCATTAGGGATCGATGTATGGCTTTTAAGAAGATTGTCCGCCCCACGTTGTCAGTAAACACCCCTGAATCCATGCTCCATGACATCCGGACGAAAAGAATTGAAGGCCCGCTTGCGCGGCAGGCGGACGTTTGGAGGGAGTACGTGGACACGGCACTGGATTTGCCCGATGTGGCGATTCGGCTACCAACTGGTAGCGGCAAGACTCTGGTCGGCGTGGTCTTGGGTGAGTGGCGAAGACGAAAATACGAGGAGCGTGTCGTCTACCTTTGCCCCACCAAGCAGCTCGTGCATCAGGTGGTCGAGCAGGCCAGAACGCAGTACGGCATTGATGTCGCCGCTTTTACGGGCTCCAAAAGCGAATACTCTGCCGAGGATCAGAACGCATATCGACGTAAAGAAAAGATCGCCGTAGCCCCTTACAGTGCTCTGTTCAACACCAATCCATATTTTAATAATGCAGATGTGATAATCCTTGATGATGCTCATTCAGCTGAAAATTATGTGTCTTCCATGTTTTCGGTTGTGATTGATCGGCGCACCCACTCCGCGTTGTTCGATAATGTGCTGGAGGTATTAGCAGCTTGTGCTCCCCAAATTAATCTTAGCAAGGCCGTTGAGCCAATAACCATTAATTCATATGGGTGGATGGAGAAAATACCCTCCATCAGCTTGTTGAAATCCAGAGAGTTCCTGATCTCTGTTATTGATGCCGGCGTCGATGGGGTACCTTCTCTGTATCATCCATGGTCAACGATCCGAGACCATCTGCACGCTTGTCACCTGTATGTATCGGTGGGGCAAATTCTGATTCGGCCACTGCTGCCGCCCGTCCATGTTCATGCTCCTTTCAGCTCAGCTAAGCAACGAATCTACATGTCGGCAACCTTAGGGAATGGGGGCGATCTTGAGCGCATCACAGGACGGCCCAAGATCCACCGGCTGAAGCCTGCATCCATGACAGATGAGCAGGGGATAGGCCGACGATTTTTCGTGTTTCCAGAGGTTGCGCTCGGTGAGCAAGACACTGAGGCGCTGATTACCAACGCGTTACCTATTTTTGGACGAGCGCTATTCATCACTCCAAGCGACCGTGAGGCTAATGAGCGTAAGCAAAGCTTGGAAACCAAGTCGAAGATGAGAGTCTTCAAGGCTGCAGAGATTGAGTTGTCTAAACGGGACTTCACGAGTAACCCAAATGCAGCAGCTGTCATCGCTAACCGGTACGATGGAATGGATTTCCCTCACGAGGAATGCCGACTCCTCGTTCTTGAAGGGTTGCCAAAAGCTGCGAACTTACAGGAGCGGTTTCTGCTATCAAAGATGGGGTGCAGTCTACTGTTGAATGATCGTATTCAAACAAGGATTGTTCAGGCCATTGGGCGTTGTACGCGAGCGAATAGTGACTATGCTGCAGTAGTAGTAAAGGGCAATGAGTGGTTGGATTACCTTCTCACGTTGGATAATGCGCAGTATCTGGATCCAGAGATTCAAGCCGAGATCGAGTTTGGCGAGCGGCAATCTGAAGCCGATCCAACTGAAATTCTAGACAACCTCAGGATCTTTAAAGCACAAGCTGAGGAATGGCTTGATGCAAATAATGAGATTGTTTCGATTCGAACTGATAAGGTCAAAAAGACGCCGCCAGAAATGCTTGAGTTAGAGAAAGTAGTAGGTTGCGAGATTAGGTATGTCCAGGCGCTGTGGCGAATGGACTTTATGGCGGCATTTGACCAGTGTCGAGAGGTGTTGACGTCGGTTGTAAGCCCAGCTTTGAAAGGGTATAGGGCTCTTTGGAACTACCTTGCAGGTGCTGCAATTAGCCTAGCTTATGAGCACAAGCAGACAGCAGAGGATCGTAGTCAGGAATATTATGGCGAAGCGATGAAGGCTACTGTTGCCATTACATGGCTGGTTGATCTCGCTAAAAGCTCAGGCGTCGTCGTCATAGCGGAAAGCAAGCAGGATCCCGGCCTTCCAGCCATGGTTGAGAAAATCGAAGAACATATGCTTGCGCTAGGAGTTAAGAACAACCGCAGATTCAATGACGAGCAAGCAAAAATAATGCAGGATTTAGCGTCTTCTGAGGCTAAGAGCTTTGAACGCGGCCAAGTGGCACTTGGTCAACACATCGGATTCGATAGTGATAACAGTGAGCAAATGGCTGCCCCTGATCCTTGGTGGCTGATTGATAAGCGAACTTGCGTTGTTTTTGAAGACCACTCTGGTGCCACAGGAGAGGTGCTATCCGTGGAAAAAGCTCGCCAGGCATTTTGTCACGATAACTGGATTCGAGAGCACGTTTCCGGGTTGGAGGTTGATGCTACTATCCTGAAGGTACTCGTTACGCCTGTATCTAAGGTAGCTCGTGGTGGGAAAGAGCATCTCAGAGATGTCCACCATCTTACTCCTGATGAGTTCAGGGGTTTTGCTAGCAATGCTTTAGGAGTTATTAGAGAAATTCGACAGAGGTTGGTGAGAGAGGGCGACTTGGACTGGCGGGCTCGAGCGATGGCGTCATTGGAAAGTCGAGGGCTCGCACCGGGTGCGATCCTAAAAGTCCTCTGCTCTCGAAAGGCATCGGACGCTCTGGCTGAGGAGTAGTCTTATTTTAAGCGTGATGCTCAGGTATAGGCGTCGGTATCACTAGACACTCCGGTTATACGCCGGGGTGTCACTTCGCTCCGTGTCATTCCTGAGCCCTGCTGATCTGAAATTCAAGCCAACATCGCAGCCTTTCTCGCGTCAGGTCTGGCATCGCCCTAAGGGCGCCGAGCAGTAGGTCAACCATGTATCGAAAGTACTTGTCTTGAGGAAACCAGTCTAGGAGTTCGACATTACAGTGCTTGGATTTTCCTAAAGCGCAGGCTATTGCCATGTCAGGTGCAGCGCGAAAGTGGTTTGCCATGTAGATGTCGCGTTCTGAAGGCCAGCCACGGCGTTGCAGTTCTAGGCGGGCATCTTAAATACCCTCGATGCCTAAGAATTTGATGGTCTCAGGGTAGTGGATACCTGCAAGCGAGATCCTGACCCTCCCAGTTCCCTTGGAGCTCAAGGATGTGTACTCAGTGCTGGAGAGTAAAGCGGGTCAGGATCGAGCGTTCGCTAAGCTGGATAAGCTGAATGCCCCCCCTCGCCTGTGAAGCTATCTAGATGTCACTGCTCTAGGGAAGTGTCGAACAACTTCCTCGGCCCGCTAATAAGCAACGTTATGACACCGTAGGGATGGTTGCTCATCCATCAATCGCATCCCAACCAGGCCAAAAGTTTGGTATTGAGCCGGCTCACGGCTGAGAAATTGGTCTGGTTTTGTCAGCGCTCTTCTCAATGCACGCTCACGCTTATTGGTTTCGAGTTTCCCTTTTCTCTCTAAAGTAGGATGCAGTTCAAGCTATTACAAGTATTTGAGGGTATGGGGTTTCATATTTCAATTTCCTTTCTGCTGGGGCGTGCTAGTTATTTTAAATTTCGCCAGTTTTTTGGCTTCTTCTGTGTGTGATTTGCTTTTTGGTTTACAGGCTGGCTTTGTTAGAAATGTTTTTCATCTTTGATTTATCGATGTTTGTTTAGGGGGCGTGGGTTTTAGTGGTCAATATATGCGTTACTAATAAAATCTTTTTCTATTTTATTTGTTTTTTAATTGTCTGGGCTTGCGTCGATGCACTTTCGCGTCTATTTTCATTGGGTGCGGTAGTTGGCGAGACCTTCACCTTCATTCTTGAGGGCTAGACCTCGTCGCCTCTAAAGATGGAGATCTACGCCATGTCAAAAAAAATCGATCTGATGTTCTGCTCCCGTCTGGCTCATTTCTTTCGAGATGTTGATTTGACGGGAAGGTCGTGCCCGGAGTTCATACCTGAGTCATTTCCTCCCAACTGCTTGAATGACGACGATCGGTGGTCTGCCGGTTTTCTGCTCCGCTATGCCCTGCGCTTCCATCACCTATGGGCCACCTATGGAGTTTGTGAGGGGAAGCGAACAATTCTGGGCCCCAAGGCAGCGGTGTCTTTCACGGATTTCAAACCTGCCGAACTGATCGATTTGCGTGAGGGTGCTAGGCCGCAGGATGGTGTGGTCACTCAATACGCTCTCACGTTTCCGTGGAAAAGTGCCACGAAAGGCGGGATTCAACGATTTGAACCGTGTCAAGAGGCCGATTCAGAGGGCATGGATTCATTATGCGCACGTTTGATGGAACTGAGGGCGGTTGCGAAGGCTGATCCACCTAGGTCAGCTAGGTACATGTCCAAGAGCTCAGATTGGCGATGGACATATCCGGGGAACTATCAGCGTTGCATTGAGAAAATCGAGGCCAACGGATTTGAAGGAAACACGATTCCCGGTCTCAAGCTTCATATGAAGAAATGGTCAGGAATAGGAGTGGTCGTCCCCGATATGAAAACGGCTCGTGGTGTTCGGTACGACATATTGACCCTAATAGATCGCAAAATAGTGCCTTGCCAGCACTTCAGCCATATCTTGGTATGCGACAAGCTAGCCGCAAACGCTGAAGGTATTAGCAGAGATAAAGTAGAAGAAGCTGTCCTTCCTTCCTGCATGGATTGGGACGCTCCCCTCTGGGTGAGGAGCTTAGAGGCGCATGTTTCAACGCTCGATTTTTCGTCCCGCGTGTTGATGCATGAAAGTTCGAGGCCCAAGGGGCCCATTCATGAAAGGGGGGGGTGTTGGCTCTGGTTTGAGGATAACACCCATCGCTACGTCAGAGCCCTTGTGACAACTGGCCGAATCAAAGTCAACAAGATGGGCCGATATCTGGCTTCGCTGGACGAATTGGATCCTGACCGAGATCTTGGTGAGCGGCAGGAAATTGCTCTTGAAATCGCCAAGGAGTTGGAGCACAAATATGGGATCAAAAGCACCTACTTCCTCGTGTTGAAGTCACACTGCCCTGATGACGATCCCAGCTTCTGTGGCTTCCTTGACGGTGGGTACTACTACATTTCGGGGTAGGCGAATAATACTTGAAGGCCCTTCGTGTGCAGATGGACGCAAGTGCGATCTGGTCAGGATCTGTCGCGCGGTCATCAGAAAAATCTATACTGCTGCATCGGTGAAAAACCAGCATGGGGATATAACCATGGATTCAGGCAATTTTTCAGCCATCATCGGTGCAGCGGCGGGTATTAGTGGTGTACTGGTGGGGGATTTCTTCGTCCTAATCAAAGAGTGGTTGGCTCAACGGCAAAAGAGAAGACGAGATGCTGCTTATGCGGGCATCATCCTGATTTCCCATCTAGACCGCTTCGCTACCGAATGCCTGGAAGTCGCCTGTGATGATGGGACAATTCAGGGGCACCCGGCGGGCGAAGGTGGACAGTGCGAGATAGTGAAGGAAGTGCCCAGGTTCAAACCACCGGAGTTGGATATCGACTGGCGATTGCTGCCAAAGGATCTGATGTACGCGATCATTCGGATTCTTGAACAGCAGGAAAAGCTTCATGGCAAGCTCCGGGCGATCAATGAGTATGACTATGATCCACCGGATCATCCAGAATACTTCTGGCACAGGCAGCACAGATACTCCTCCTTGGGGCTGAAGGTAGTCAAGATCGTCAAGAGGCTCGCCGAGTTTAGGGGGTTGCCTCACGAGCAGTCTGCGTCTTGTGTATGGAACAGAGATGAAGAGCTGAAATTTGCGTTTGCGCGACTCAATGAGCATGAGAGGCAGGCGAGAGGGTTTTAAGAATCATCTTGACCTTCCGATTAATCAGCTTTACTTGTGGAAATAAGTTCCATTGACACAGTGGAATGGTTTAATATTTCCCTACATCAACGTATTAAGGTGATAAAATGTCCCGTCTAGCAGAGTTTCGTCAGCTCGAACAAAAACTCGCCCAGCAGTTGGCTGAGCTTGAACAACTGAAGGGCAGCGCGGCACTCAAAAAAGAGATTGAGTTTGAAGAGAAGCTTCGCGCTTTGCTGAACCAATATGGCTTTAGCCTGCGTGACATCATCAACATTCTGGATCCGCAATCCAATCTTCGAGCTACTCCGGATGTTGCTGAGAAAGCGCCACGCCGTGCCCGTCAAGTGAAACAGTATAAGAGTCCACATAACGGTGAGATTATTGAGACCAAGGGCGGCAATCACAAGCTGCTCAAGGAATGGAAAGCCCAGTACGGTTCGGATGTAGTGGAATCCTGGGTTTCGTGATTCGCTGATCGTCACAGCGCGAGAATCGAACGACCCTTTGGGACAAGTTTACTTGCCTGGCGTTGAGGAGGGGGATCGCGCTGGAGACGCAGATGCAAGCCCAGTTTTTCTTAGAGCGATCGCAGTATTGAGTTTCGCCGGATACCTCGTATCCGTGGTGCGGAGCGCCTGCGAGCCGCCAGGGGAGCTTGACCAGGAGCTTCAGTTCATCGAGCGTTGCCTGGTCAGTATCGCTCAGCGCGAGCAGGCGAAAGGGCAACATTCATTGTCCATATCTTACGATACATCTGCAGCAGCCACCGTTCGCAGTGGCATCGGCTAAAGAGGTCTTCTCAGGTGTCAAAGATGCATGGCAAAAACATGGTGGCGGCCCTTGACGGATTTCGGTACCGACAGGTTTGGAAAGCCAAAACACTCAAAGTCAATCATTTTTTTTACTCGCTCTTTCAGCGGCATAAAGGCGCTCCTCAATTTCCCGAAGCGATTGCCGTAGCAGATCAATATCGCGCGTGGTCTTATCTTCTGAATCGAAATTCCGACGGAATGCAAGGTCTTCGACCGCGTTCGTCGTGTGCTCCAAGTCATCTTTAAGTGACTGGTAAGATTCGTGGGAGTCTGGGATGGCTAGAAGTTTGTATTGCTCGTCGACGTAGTGCCATAAAGAGTTAGGTCTGAGGTGACCAGTCTTAGGCATTACGGCACGTGCTACACTCTCCTTGAGAGCAGGTGTGAGCTCGGCCATAAGGTCAGGGTTCTTGCGGAAGCGTAGAATTAGCTCAGCCTTAACCTCCCGACTTATAAACCTATGACGAAACATCGATAGGCAAACTTTTCTATCGTGCAATCCCGCGTCATAACACAGTCGATCAAATTCTTTGGTTAAGGAAGATTTTATGAGAGGTTCGCCATTTTTGCCGAGCAATATACTTTTGAACTGTGATTCTGATGTTTTGCTGGTCGCGAGACTTTTGACAAATTCAGCTCTATCATCGAAATAGGCTTGGAGGGTCACCGCTAAACCCATAGTGATTTTTAGCCGCCGTGAGATTTTGTGATGGCGTGTTTTTTTGGTTGGCAATACAACAATAAGTGACTCCATGATTTTTGAGTTTTCATCCAGCGGCATTTCCTCCAGTTCTTCAGGGCGCAGGCCGAAGTTTGTCATCATGTTGATTGTAAACATGCGACGACTATATAGATATTTCAAGGTTGTCAGCGTTTTTGGATTGGAGGAGCCATCTCGCTTTATAGTCCGCGCGATCAATTTTTGATAGCGCTGATATACAGCGGTTCTAAGTTGAAGAATGTATTTCTCTGGTATCGGGAATTTGTCGTTCAAAGGTGGTGCCTTAGTCACGAGATCTGGATGCCAAAGGTATTTGCGATTACCTTGTGGGGAGTATCTCCAATCAATAACTAGCCGAGGTTGATCAATAGCTTCGCCGATCAGGGGTAGTTGGTCGTGAGGTGGATGTTTTTTTTGTAGCCAAAGTAGAAAGTTTAAGCAAATCTGTTGAATGGAATAAGTTTGGTTGGAAAGCCTCGCTTGGCGTGTTGTTTGAATATTTCCGGGTTTAGTTTCATTGATCAGCTCTCGGGTGAATATCCTAAAGTAAGAATCATTGAGTTCGTAAAATGAAATTTCACGAGTGAAGCAAAATCGGATTAGGTGTGTGAGTAAAGCAGCGTCAGTTTTGGCAGACTCTTTGCCGCTGCTGCTAAGTGCAACTTCCATCAGCCAAAGATTAGCCAGGTGGCACGGAGTAGCATTCGGCCAAACCATTAAGGGGAGCGAGTTGAATTTCGAGTAAGTAACGATGTGCTGTTTGGAGCGCATCGTCGGCGAAGCACCGGTAGGGAGTTTAACATTGCTTAACAATCTGTAAAGCTGCGCCATTATGGTTTGCCTCCCTGGATGACCTGAAGAGTGGTACCCTCGCGGGAGGCATGCGATGTAATGTGGAAATATTTTGCGTTGGTAATTGATAAAAAGTTTTCTATTTTGGCTTCAAGGAGACTAGGAAGTGAAGGTTCTTTGAGAAGAGTTCGGAGGAACTCATAGGCTTCAATATAAGCCATTCCGCACAAGTGAGCTTCTAGTAGTGCTTTATTCTCTAAGTCTTTTAAGTTTTTTTCTGCTTCAACTAGGCGCGCTTTAGCTGTGGTTTCATGATGTGCTTGAATTCGCAGCTCTTTGAGATACTCCCACGTGTTTGGGTAGTGGTGCGGCGTTGCAAGGCTTCGATGCTTTACCGCGTGGGACTTGATGGTGTTGTAAGCCTTTGGGGTGAAAACCCCTTTTATCGCATATGCTAAGAAGGTACGAAGATCGGACAATATCTCAGCTTCCTCGTCACTGAGTGTTATCTCATGCATTATTATGCGGTTGAGCCAGTCTAGCCGTGCCTCAATATTATCCTCGGTCAAATTGGTCATCTTGCAGTCCTTCAAATTTGATGGCAAACGCCATGGTCGTCAGGGTGCCGTCTGGGCCTTTGATCTCTATAGTGTACACAGTGCTTTGGCACGTGCCACCACGCTGTAACATGTTGAGGAAACGAATGAAATTATGGTGAGCCAAGCTCTGAATCTTCTTGACATTAAAATGGCTGCATACATGAGTGTACAGAGCGTGTAAGCCATCATGACCTTCTGGGCTGACTTGTCCTAGTTCTAGCATTATTAATCGGTCACTAATACATTCGCTTTCATATTTGACGCTCTCGGGGTCGTCATGTGAGAAAGCGGTATATTCATCTATTTGATCATCGGTTATGTGGCCAGCCCCATATCCTAGAGTACGGCGTAATTCGCCATGATGATGTTTGTACATTACTAGTAAGAAAAATTTGCGCATTTCTTGAACGCGAATTTTCCATGGTTTGCCTGTGTGGTCTAAGTGTGGATTAAGAAGCAAGCAGAACATGTCTATAGCGGAATTGAGAGTTTGTCCCAGTGCCTTGCCTGTACAGGCGTTAACGTATCGATAAGGAAGGTAAAAGAGCTTGGCAGCCGCTGGGCCGTTTTCATCACGGTAGATCTTACGAAGCTTCGCTGACATCACCTGTAGAAGTTCAATAGCGGTAGCAACCAATCCTGGGATGGGGCGTTGAATTATTTGATGCTCGCCTAGGTCGCCACTTTTTTCTAAAATTTGCGTGAGAAGAATCCCGCCGTCGGAGAATTCCGAATCTAGACAGTCAAGTTGAAGTTTGTGTAGTTCTCCTTCTCGAATAGGCTTGCACATGCCGATCAGAAGTGCGCAGGCGCCATAGAACGTTTGATGAAGAGCTTTGAATGTAATACCTTTTTTAATGTCATTGCTACGGAACTGCGAACTGAAAGAAGTAACGTTGTATCGCTCAAATAGAGGGAGCTCACCATATTCAAGATCTGCACGCCACGAAGACCTGTGTATTGCCACAAGCCTATTCAGACGTTCATTTGTTTGGCCGTCAGTACTTAGCAGAGAGTACTGTTCTGCGAATAATGAAACGGCTTCGATCATCTGTTTGCCATATACGATAACCAATTCTGAAGCACTGTTTATTGCGCCGAGACCTATCTCCATCGGAATGAGGGGAGTATGTCCGTCTGGCGCCAAGTGATTGTGATGGGATTCTAAAAATGCCGATTCGGGTAAAAAAGGAATTTCATTAGGTATTTTTGCATGAGCGGATGCAAAGATCTGAAGCGCTCTCCTATGGGTGTACATCGTCCTGACCACGATCGCAGAGTTTTCATTTGTAGCTAGTCGATCATCAGGTTTCAGAAGCTCGGTCTTATCAGATTGTAGAGGTGAACTGATGAGATCGAACTGATTCAGGAGGCTGGCGACGCTGGGGTACGCACCGAACATTTGATGCGTGCAGCCCAATACGGATGCAAGGTATGTTCTTGAAACTGCGTATACATGAGGCCGCTTGGTATTGATATAGGCATTTTGAGTTTTCAGCCATTGGGCTGACTGAATGATAAACTCATCATCAAGGTGATATCGATTATCGAGAATCTCTTCAAGTGAAAAGTTGGAGCGTATATTGCTGTGTAATAACTCCAAAAATCTCTCCTCAATTTTAAGTGTGCTGTTTACCCCTCCTTTAGCGAACTCCTTCAAGTACCCCTTTATGTGATCCTCCGTGAGCAAACTGAAACCATGCTTTTGAGGCTCAAAAATCGGTGCATTAAGTATAAGCCACCTTGCAAGGTTTACTATGTTATTTATAAATGATCTCCATTGCTTATACAAACCATGATAGTTGGGGAGGCTTCCCATTCTCAAATGAAACGCAACTTTTTGAATGGTCGCCAAAAGTCGAAAGTTTTTCGATTCGTTGAGCCGACTGCCGTCGGGAAGGAAGTCATCAAATGGGATGGTGAGTGTTGTTCCTGCTACATAATTGTCAGCGACCACCCAAACATCGCTGCCAATTTCGCCATGAATCAACCAGTCGGCCCTATAAATAATTTTTTTGCTTGGTAGCAGCTTTCGTGCATTGTTTATAAGCTGTTCAATATGTTGTTCGTCGGTAAGCGTTGTTGATTTTTTCCTCGGCATCGCAATCCTTCCTTCTTGCCTGGCAAGCTATCGAGGAGGCTGAACATTAATGAATAGGGCATCGTAGTAAGGCACTTCTTTCAACGCTTGATGGTGCGCGGCTTTGAGTTCGTCAAGGGCATCGCCAGCGAAGCTTAGTGCTATTTTTAGGTCGGCTTCGCTTGCAGTGTCTACGTCAATTTCAGCGGCAAGCCTCGATATCTTAGCGATACTGCAAACTGCCTGGTGGCTTAAATTAGTATCGGGATGAATTCTAACTTGCTCAGTCAGCGCCATGCATGTTACTTTGGTTTCGTAGGAATAGAGTGCCGCTAATATGTCAGGATGAATGTTGAAATGTAGCTCATCTTTTATGAGATTTTTGGTGGTGGTTTTAACGCTTCCCGACAGTTTCTTGCGGGCAATCACAGAGAATGGATCGTTGCCTGTTGCTTCCTCTAAAATGCGGACAATAAAACGGTGAAGATCATCCGGAGTAAGGAAGTCACTCGCAGCGAGGGACCATGGATGTCCATGTGTCGCAACTACGATAATTTTTTGAGAAAGAATTCTAAGCGTCCGATTTCCGAAGCGACGCACAAGCCACCGTGGTACGTAGTTTGATTGAGTGACTGATATACTGTTTCCCAAAACCATGGCAGTGACGGAGAGGCTGCCTGTCTTGAGAAAAGTAATGATGCCTTGAGTCGCGCGAAGAACCCTAGGGGCTAGGCTTAGGTTTTTTTTGATGGCATCTAAATCTACTGCTAGCCGCTGTTTGAGAGAGTTTTTGTGTATTTTATTGTTGCCAATTTTATTTGGTCTGTTAGCCATGCCTCTTGGGTTTAGGTACAAAAACAAACGCCTCCAGTTTCTGTTATTTTTCTTTTTTAATAAGCATCGGATGCTGGAGGTACAATCGAGTAGGCTAGACAGAATATCACGGCTTATCTTGTTGAGGTGGGTTGCTTTTCTTTCGTGTGCCCTCGGTTTGGAAATAGAGAATCTGACCAGCCCTTGTTCACTATCTACCTGTACATAAGTCTCACCGTTCTCCATGAATAGATCAGCGAATGCGATACCTTCGGGAGTAAAGTTTGGGTTATTTATTATGAGTAATGCGATAGCTGCATTGCAATCGACCATGCTCAAAAGCCCAATCAAGCGGGTGGCATATTCATTACAGAATGTCGCGTTAATATATCTGGTCGGGCAAATATCTTTGGCTGCGTGGAATAACTCGTTTAGCCTAACTCCGGAAACGCCAAACGAAGCACGTTTTAGTTCTCTGACGGATATGGCACTGATACTCCCGGAATCAAAGCGATGCTTCACCAAGGTTAGGAACCATGCCAGCGCGTTGGGGTTGTTTCGAGAGCAGACATGCTCTCCATTCTGATCATATCCATTGTTTTGGAGTACCAGTTTACGCTCTTCACTGGGTAGGGAGTTGATGAGATTTATCCCAATTTTGTGCGTTTCTAACATTTCTGTCCAATACCCTTTGAGAGCATTGGAAACAATCTTTGTGTTGCTTTCAAGCTCGTCTCTAAACTGCGATAGGTATAGGTCATCCGGTTTGTCCAGATCACGCTCGATCATGAATTTTTTGGGAAGTATGTCGTCAGGGGTTTCGGCTATTTTTATCTTTTCCGTATTGTAGCCTAGTGGTGCTGTTGTCCGCTCTCCGCTTCGGGTGTTGCTTCTTGTATTAGGGATTGCAATGGTTGGCGAAATGACACCCATACGGCAAAGCTCTTTAATAAGTTTTTCGGCTGCACTCCAATATGCAATTTTTGTTTCTAGGCGACCATGTGCTTGCAAGGTTTTTTCATACATTGTGACGACAATGTTTTGCCATCCGTCCGCATCGCTGGAGATTGGCCAGTCGCCGACTGGCCAATTTGAGGAGACTACAGTGAGCCCCTTAAAAAAAATATTGTAGGTGTTGGCCGACACTCTCATGCAGACATTTTTTAGGGATTGCACGAGCAGTTTTGTTTGAGCGAGTGTGTGATTTATGTTTCTGGAGCAGGTGTGGGTTTGTGTGCCTTTTACTGCCCTGTCGTCTGGCCACTCGAAAATCAGCTTTGTGTCAGTGATTTGGCAAGTCAGCACGATGGCACCTGCTTGAGGAGAGGGTCAAGGAAAGGCTAGCCCCTGATTGAGTGGTGTCAAATGCTGGTGTCAATAAATGTCGTAACCAACTGAAATTTATCGAATAAACTTTTTGAGAATGTGATGTGTCTAGAAAAAACAAATCACCAGGTCAGGGAGGGTTTCACGGACCATCTGCATGGCGTCCACGCCATTGTCCGACTCACCGACTACTTTGTAATTCTGATTCTCGAGCAACATTCGGACAGCCAGGCGAATGACCGG
>Ga0160474_100240_pt1 | contig 28412 bp, 24 predicted proteins | sample HID1975K_E11MG_FD_108240 | JGI IMG/M metagenome (GOLD analysis project Ga0160474, IMG submission 108240) | Enriched soil microbial communities from UW Madison campus, WI, USA - HID1975K_E11 MG | ecosystem: Environmental > Terrestrial > Soil > Unclassified | place: USA: Madison, Wisconsin...
ACTTCGGGGAAGTTGACCGCCGACAGGGTGCTGCCGTTGTCGCTGTAGCGCACCAGCTTGGCCGCCACTTCAACCCCGATGTTGTCCTGCGCCTCCAGCGTGCTGCCGCCCACGTGCGGGGTCAGGATCACGTTGTCGTGGGCGGTCAGCGGCGACACGAACGCATCGCCGTTGCCCTTGGGCTCGATCGGGAACACGTCCAGTGCCGCGCCCCCGATGTGGCCCGCATGCAGGGCCGCATCCAGCGCGTCGATATCGACCACGGTGCCGCGGGCGGCGTTGATCAGGTGCGCGCCGGGGCGCATGCGGGCCAGCTGTTCGGCGCCGATCATCCACTGCGTGGCCGGGGTTTCCGGCACGTGCACGGTGACAATGTCCGCGCGCGACAGCAGGTCGTCCAGGCTGATCGCCGCGCGGGCATTGCCCAGCGACAGCTTGGTTTCCACGTCGTGGAAGATCACCTGCATGCCCATGGCCTCGGCCATCACGCCCACCTGGGTGCCGATATGGCCATAGCCGATGATGCCCAGCGTCTTGCCGCGCACTTCGTGGCTGCCGGCGGCGGATTTGGACCAGCCGCCGCGGTGGCATTCGGCGTTCTTCTGCGGGATGCCACGGGTGAGCATGATCGCTTCGGCGATGACCAGTTCGGCCACGCTGCGGGTATTGGAGTAGGGCGCGTTGAACACCGGGATGCCGGCCAGTTCGGCCGCGTCCAGGTCGACCTGGTTGGTGCCGATGCAGAAGCAGCCCACCGCCATCAGGCGCTTGGCGTTGGCCAGCACGTCGGCGCTGAGCTGGGTGCGCGAGCGGATACCGACGATGTGCGCCTCGGCGATGCGTGCCTTCAACTCGTCCTCGGGCAGCGCCTTGCTGTGCAGTTCGATCTGCGAATAGCCGGCGGCGGTGAACACGTCGATCGCGGTCTGGCTCACCCCCTCCAGCAACAGCACGCGGATATCCTGCTTCGGGAACGAGGTCTTCTTCGGCGACATGGGCGGGGCGCAGCTGTAGGGCGGGAGCGCCCAACTATGCCAGAACGGGCGGGGGATTGTGCAGTGCGCCAATCGGCGCGGCGATGGTTTCAGATGCATCCGTTGACACGCGCAACCGGACGCCGGCGGCCAGGCCCGCCATGGCGGTCTGCTACGCTTGGGAATTCCCTTGTCCCGCCGTGCCGCCATGACCGACCCGCGCCTTTCTTCGCTGTTGCAGGACTGCCCCGGGCTGCGGCTCACGACCGAACCGGCCGACCTGGAACACTACGGGCGCGACTGGACCCGGCGCTGGACCCCGGCACCGCTGGCGATCGCCCTGCCGGGCAGCGTGGAGGAGGTGCAGGCGATCCTGCGCTGGGCGAGCACGCACCAGGTGGCCGTGGTGCCCTCGGGCGGCCGCACCGGCCTGTCCGGTGGCGCGGTGGCTGCACACGGCGAGCTGGTGCTCAGCCTGGAGCGGATGAACAAGCCGCTGGCCTTCGATGCGGTGGACCGCACCCTGACCGTACAGGCCGGTATGGCGCTGGAGGCGGTGCACAACGCGGCGCTGGAACACGGGCTGATCTACCCGGTGGACTTCGCCGCGCGGGGCTCCTGCTCGATCGGCGGCAACATCGCCACCAACGCCGGCGGCATCCGCGTGATCCGCTACGGCAATACCCGTGAGTGGATTGCCGGGTTGAAGGTGGTCACCGCCAGCGGCGAGCTGCTGGAGCTCAACAAGGGCCTGATCAAGAATTCCAGCGGCTACGATTTCCGCCAGCTGCTGATCGCCTCCGAAGGCACCCTGGGCGTCATCGTCGAGGCGACGCTGCGGCTCACCGATCCGCCCCCGGCCAGCAACGTGATGCTGCTGGCACTGCCCAGCTTCGAGGTGCTGATGCAGGTGTTCGCCGCGTTCCGTGAGCGGATGCAGCTGCAGGCCTTCGAGTTCTTCACCGACCGTGCGCTGGAACACGTGCTTGCGCACGGTGCACAGGCGCCGTTCGACCAGGTGCACCCGTTCTACGTGGTCACCGAATTCGCGGCCGGTGACGAAGCCCAGGAGGCCGCCGCGATGGCGGCGTTCGAGGCCTGCATGGAGCAGGGCTGGGTCAGCGATGGCGTGGTCAGTGCCAGCGATGCGCAGGCCGCGCAGCTGTGGCGCCTGCGCGAAGGCATCACCGAGGCGGTGGCGCGCTACAAGCCGTACAAGAACGACGTGTCGGTACGGATCTCGGCGATGCCGGCGTTCATGGCCGAAACCCAGGCGCTGATCGGGCAGGCGTACCCGCACTTCGACGTGGTCTGGTTCGGCCACATCGGCGACGGCAACCTGCACATCAACGTGCTCAAGCCCGATGCCACCGAAGATGCGGAGTTCCTGACCCAGTGCGAACACGTGACCAAGCTGCTGGCACAGGTGCTGGCCCGTTTCGACGGCAGCATCTCGGCCGAACACGGCATCGGGCTGGTCAAGAAGGGCTACCTGGACAGCACCCGCAGTGCACCGGAAATCGCTTTGATGAAGGCGGTCAAACGCGCGTTTGATCCCCAAGGGCTGCTGAATCCCGGCAAGCTGTTCGACCTCTAGGACGCGACAGGTCTTCACACAGGCTATACGCTCTGCGCTTTCCTACTTCGAACGACACCATGACGATGCGTCCGATCCTGCTTCTCGCCGTCCTTGCCCTGCCGTTGCCGGCGCTGGCCTCCAGTTTCGCCGGCTCGTCCGCTGGCTCCGCCTCCGGCGCCTCGTCGGCCGGTTCGTCCAGCTCGGACGATGACAAGATCGTGCTGGATGCGCGCGAAGACGCGGCGGCGTTCGTCGCCAGCGACGGTGCCATCCGTGGCGCCCGCCTGGAAGCGGCCCTGCTGCACCTGCGCGAACACGATGCCGCGCAGCGTGATGCCAGCGACCTGGCGCTGGCCCGGACCCTGCTGGCACGCTGATGCAGGCGCGTCGCCGGGCCCGCCGCTGGCGTTGGGCGGCCCTGGCGGCGCTGTTGGCCAGCCCCCTCGCGCAGGCCGAACTGCAGTTCGAGCTGCAGCCGGACGGACTCGATGGGCAGCAGATCCTGGCCGCCGAACGTGCGCTGCAGGACATGCAGCACGTAGTACCTATCGCCTGGCAGGACCGTTTTGATCGTCCGGTACGGGTGCGCTGGTCGGCCACGCTTCCCGACCAGGTGCATGGCCGCACCCGCCGTGGCGCGATCATCCTGCGCCGTGACCTGCTTGATGACGTACGCGCGGGTGAACCACTGCCGCGCGCGCTGCAGGCCGCGCTGATCCATGAACTCGCCCATGTGCTGGACCGCGCCCCGGGCGGGGGCTGGTCGCAGACCGCGCGATGGCGCGACCTCAGTGGCTGGCAGCAGCGCCCCTGGCGGCTGGGCCGCACCGGCAATCATTTCAGCACGCGCAGCCCCGACGCTTACGAGCGGACCAGCCCGGCGGAATACCTGGCGGTCAACGCCGAGCATTTCGTGCTTGACCCGGCGTATGCCTGCCGTCGCCCGGCATTGCATGCCTGGTTCACCGCGCAGATCGGTGCCAGCGCGCACGCTGCCGACTGCGACGCGCGCCTGCCGCTGGTGCAGGCCGACGACGCGTCCGGCGCCGCATCGCTGCTGCAGGTGGACCCCGCCCGCGTGTACGCGGTCGACTACCTGCTCGCCGAAGGCAACGACCAGCTGATGAGCCGCTGGGGCCACAGCATGCTGCGGCTGGTGATCTGCGCACCGGGGCGCGCGCCGGGACCGGCCTGCAGGATGGACCTGTCGTATCACCGGGTGTTGTCGTTCCGCGCATTTGTCGGCGATGTGCAGATTTCCAGTTGGCGCGGGCTGACCGGGTCGTATCCGTCGCGGCTGTTCGTGCTGCCACTGAACCAGGTGATCAACGAGTACACCCAGCTGGAACTGCGCGGGCTGTCGTCGGTGCCGCTGCGCCTGCAGCCCGGCGAGATTGCCAGCCTGCTCGAGCGCGTGGCCCAGGTGCACTGGAGCTATGACGGCAAGTACCTGTTCGTGAGCAACAACTGCGCGGTGGAAACCGGCAAGCTGCTGCAGGAAGGCGTGCCGGCCTGGGCCACGCCCGGCCTGAACCGGATCACCCCGCGTGGCCTGCTGACGCGCCTGACGCGAGAAGGGCGGGCCGATCAGACGGTGCTGCAGAACCGCGCAGAGGCGACCCGCCAGGGCTATTACTTCGCCTCGGCGCAGGATCACTACCAGCAGCTGTTCGAGATTGCGCGGCGTGAACTGCCACTGGGCACCCCCGAGGTGACCGCATGGCTGCAGCGTCCGGCAGCACAGCGGGCGCCGTGGCTGGATCAGGGTGGGCTGCGCGCCACGGCCGCGTTGCTGCTGCTGGAACAGGCGGCACGCCAACGCGAAGAACTGCGCGCGCGCGACCAGCTCAAGCGCACCCTGGGCACCCCTGCACACGGCACCGACCCCGCGCGCGACACCTTGATGGCGCTGCTGCACGACACCGGCCAGCTGGTCAGCCCGGCGGCGCTGCTACCGGCCGGCGGTTACGGCCTGCCGCTGGGCAGCGAGCGGGCGGCCGCCGCGGCATCCACCGCAGCCATCAGCGCCCGCGGCGTACCGGCCTGGCAGCAGCTGCAACAGCAGCTGCGGGCGCGCCTGCCGGCGGCACAGCAGCAGGAACTGGTCATCATCGAGGACAACCTGGACCGGCTGGGCGCGCGCATGCGCACCCTGGCGCGCGAGGAAGCCGCTACTGACGCGGCAGTTCGATGACGAACCGTGCGCCGCCCAGCGCGCTGGCGGTGCACGAGACGCGGCCGCCATGGGCATCGGCGATGGCCTTGACCACCGCCAGGCCCAGCCCGCTGCCGCCGCGCTGGCGCGACCGCGAGCCATCGCCCCGCATGAACGGGTCGAAGATGTGGGCGCTCAGGGCGGGGTCGATGCCCGGGCCCTCATCGTCGATGGAGACCTGCACGTGGGTGGCGGTGTCATGCACGGCGATGCGCACGCGCCCCGGCGTGGCGTAGCGGCGCGCATTCTCCAGCAGCGCCATCAGGGCCTGGCGCACGCGGGTGGGATCGCAGTGGGCCGGATGCTCCTCGCGCGAGGTTTCCAGTTCCAGCACGAATCCGCCGCTGCGGAAGCCGGGGTCGACCAGGGTCATCACCGAATGGACTTCGTGCACCACGTCGCTGCGCGCGCGGCGCACGTCGAGCCGGGCGCTGTCAGCCAGACTGAGCACGCGCAGGTCTTCGATCAGCCGGGACAGGCCTTCCACCTGGGCCAGCAGGCTGCGGAACTGCGCTTCATCGGGCTGGAAAACGCCCTCGGCCAGGCCTTGCAGGCGGCCGCGCAGGATCGTCACCGGGGTGCGCAGTTCGTGGGCGATGGCGGCGTGCCACATGACCCGGTCGGCATCCATGTTCTGCAGGCGGCGGGCCATGGCGTTGAAGTCGTCCACCAGCAGCGCCACCTCCCCAAGCGAGCGGTCGCTGGCGGCGGCACGCGCGCCGAGGTCGCCGCCGGCCAGCTTGCCGATGCTGTCCACCACCGAATTGAGCGGGGTCAGGATGCGCTGCGACAGCCGCACCGAGGCAGCCACGGCCACGGCCAGCCCGAGCAGGGTGACCGCGGCCATCCACACCAGTTCGGGGCCGGTAGGGGCCCAGCCAGTGGGTTCTTCGGCGTAGGGGTAGAAGTTCACCAGCACCGCGTACAGCAGGTAGGAGCTGAGGATCACCATCACGATCACCGCCAGCACCATCAGCGACATCGACACCACGATGTGCCGGCTCAGGCCCGGGCGGCGCATCAGTGGTCGGCCGCCAGCCGGTAGCCCACGCCGCGCACGCTGGCCGGCACGTTACCCAGGCCCACGTCATCGAGCTTGCGCCGCAGCTTGCTGACATGGCTGTCCACGGTGCGCTCCAGGGCTTCGCTCTCGGGCAGGCACTCGTGCATGAGTTCGCTGCGGCTGAAGATCCGTGACGGGGCCAGCGCCATGCAGTGCAGCAGTTTGTACTCGGTCAGGGTGAGCAGCAGTTCGTGGCTGTAGCCGTCGCCCTCGACGTGGACGGCGTGGGTCTCGGGGTCGATCACCAACCTGCCGACGCGCAGGATGCCGGGCTTGGCCTGACCACGCGCATTGAGCGTGCGGCGCAGGACGGCGCGCACGCGGGCGGCCACTTCGGCCGGGTTGAACGGTTTGACGACGTAGTCGTCGGCCCCCATGCGCAGCGCGGTGAGCTTGTCCAGGTCCTGGTCCAGGGCGGTGAGCATGATGACCGGGGTGTCGCCGCGCTGGCGGACGGTGTTGAGCACGGTCCAGCCGTCCATGCCGGGCATCTGTACGTCGAGCAGGATGAGGTCGGGGCGGGCGCTGCGGTGCAGGGCCAAAGCGCCGATGCCGTCCTGCGCGCGCACCGTGCGCAGGCCTTCGCGATGCAGGTAGGCGGCCACGATATCGGCAATTTCCGGTTCGTCTTCGACGATCAGGACCAGCGCGTTGAGCGAGCGGTCCCAGTGCGCGGCGGCGCTGGGCGAATCGGTGGCGTGCATGCGGGGCAGGGCCAGAAGGTGCTTGTGCTCCATCGTATCTCCACAGTTCCTCCATCGAAACCCCACGCAGGCGCCGCAGACTTCGCCATTCATGATTCTGGCCGCGCGTGCGGCCCTGTGCTGCTGATGAAAACCAACAGGATTCAAACCGCTGTATGGGCGGTGCTTGCGGTGGTGCTTGCGGGATGTGCCAAGGAAGAAGTGGCGCCGGTGGCGGTGCCGGAGGTGAGCGTGGTGTCGCTTTCGCCTGCGACGGTGCAGCGTGACGATGAGCTGCCGGGGCGGGTGGCGGCGGTGCGTACGGCGCAGATCCGGGCGCAGGTGGGCGGGATCGTGCAGCGGCGGTTGTTCGCGCAGGGGGCGGAGGTGGAGGCGGGTACGCCGCTGTTCCAGATCGACCCGGCGGCGTTCCAGGCGGAGGTGGACAGTGCGCGGGCGTTGCTGCAGCGCAGTGAGGCGGCAGTGGTGCGGACGCAGGTGCAGTCGGCGCGGCTGGGCTCGTTGGCGGCGGCGCAGGCGGTGAGTCAGCAGGCGCGCGACGATGCGCATGCCGAGCACCAGCAGGCGGTGGCGGACGTGGCGCAGGCGCGTGCGACGCTGGCCCGGCGGCAGCTGGATCTGCGCTATGCGACGGTGGCGTCGCCGATCGCGGGGCGTATCGATGAGGCACTGGTGACCGAAGGGGCGCTGGTGACGGCCAGCGATGCGACACCGATGGCGGTGGTGCAGCAGTTGGACCAGGTGTACGTGGATGTGCGGCAGCCGGCGTCGATGCTGGAGGGTATCCAGCGTGCGGTGGTGGCCGGTCAGCTGGACGCGGCGAAGGGTCTGCCGGTGACGTTGCTGGGTACGGGCGGGACGCCGTATGCGGAGCAGGGTCGGATGCTGTTTTCGGGGATCAACGTGGACGCGGAGACGGGCGACATCGTGTTGCGGATCGTGGTGGACAACCCGGCGCGGCGGTTGTTGCCGGGGATGTTCGTGCGTGCGCGGGTGCCGCGCGGTGTGCAGGTGGGTGCGCTGCTGGTGCCGCAGCAGTCGGTGCTGCGGAGTACGGGCGGGCAGTCGTATGCGTGGGTGGTAGGGAAGGAGGGCAAGGCGGTGATCCGGACGATCGAGGTGGATGGGCAGGTAGACCGGCAGTACGTGGTGAGCCATGGGCTGCAGGCCGGCGAGCGGGTGGTGGTGGAAGGGCAGGATCGGTTGCAGGAAGGGATGGCGGTGACCGTCCGGCCCTGGCAGCCGGTTGCTGCTGGCGCTGCTGGCGTAAAGGCGAAAAGCGGAGGCTGAAAGCCAGAGCTGCCTTCAGCACCTGCTCGGTGGCTGGGCCGGGGTGGGTGGGTTCACGGGACACGCTGCAAGTACGTCCCTGTAAGCTCCGTCGCGCCATCCATGGCGCTCAGGGTCCCGTGAACCCACCCACCCCGACCCTCGACAGTGGGCTGGTGGCCTTGGGCGAGCGAGGAGCGACAAGCGACAAGCGACAAGCGACAAGCGATGCAACGTCCGTATGCCTCTTGCATCGCTGCGCGGCTGCACGATCGCGTGCTTCTGGCTGAAAGCACGCGGATGCGCTGGTTGCTTCGCTCTTCTGTGCGCACCGGGGTGTGTCAGGGGCTGGTGGGGGTGGGTTGGCGGGACCCTGAGCCGCATGGATGCGGCGACGGAGCTTACAGGGATGTACTTGCAGCGTGTCCCGCCAACCCACCCCCACCAGCCAATCCAGCACAGGTGCACACGTGACGCCGTTGCCTTGCTGTATGCCTTTGATCGAGCACGACGAAGAACCTTTTTTGTGGATGACGATGCCACTGCACCGGCTGCTTTCGCCGCGGTGCGAGGGCGAGAGGATGTTGCATGCCGCAGTTTTTCATTGAGCGCCCGGTGTTTGCGTGGGTGCTGGCTATTTTCGTGGTGCTGGCCGGTGCGTTGGCCATCCCGCGCCTGGCGATCGAGCGCTATCCCAGCGTTGCGCCGCCCAGTATCAGCATCTATGCCAGCTATCCCGGGGCGTCGGCGCAGACCATGAACGATGCCGTGGTCGGGCTGATCGAGCGCGAGCTGTCCGGGGTCAAGCACCTGCTGTACTTCTCCTCGTCCACCGATACCTCGGGCGAGGCCTCCATTACCGCCACCTTCCGCCCCGGCACCGATCCCGAGCTGGCCCAGGTGGATGTCCAGAATCGCATCAAGGCGATCGAATCGCGGCTGCCGCAGACAGTGCGCCAGAATGGGCTGGGCGTGGAGGCCGCCGATTCGGGCTTCCTGATGCTGGTCGGACTGCGCTCCACCGACGGCCGCCTGGACGAAGTGGCCCTGAGCGACTACATGGCGCGCAACATCGTCGAAGAACTCCGGCGCATCGAGGGCGTTGGCCGCGTGCAGCTGTTCGGTGCCGAACGTGCGATGCGGATCTGGGTCGACCCGGCGCAGCTGGTGGCCTACCGCCTGACCCTGGGCGATCTGACCACCGCGATCAGCGAACAGAACGCGCAGATCGCCCCCGGCCGGGTCGGCGATTCCCCGGCGTTACCGGGCCAGCGCGTCACCATTCCGCTCACCGTGGAAGGCCAGTTGAGTACGCCGGAGGCGTTCGCCGCCATCGTGCTGCGGGCCAATCCGGATGGCTCCCGCGTGGTCATTGGCGATGTCGCCCGGGTCGAACTGGGCGCCGAAAGCTATGCGTGGTCCACCCGCGAGAACGGCGCGCCTGCGACCGCGGCGGCCATCCAGTTGTCGCCCGGGGCCAATGCCGTGAAGGTGGCCGGCGCGGTACGCGCGCGCATGGCCGAACTCGAGCCTACCCTGCCGGTCGGCATGCAGGCCACTGTACCGTTCGACACCGCGCCGTTCGTGGCGATCTCGATCCAGAAAGTGCTCATCACCCTCATCGAAGCAATGGTGCTGGTGTTTGCCGTGATGTACCTGTTCCTGCAGAACATCCGCTACACGCTCATCCCGGCCATCGTCGCGCCGATCGCGCTGCTGGGCACCTTTGCGGTGATGCTCGCGGCCGGCTTCTCGATCAACGTGCTGACCATGTTCGGCATGGTCCTGGCGATCGGCATCATCGTCGACGATGCCATCGTGGTGGTGGAAGGCGTCGAGCGGATCATGGCCGAGGAAGGACTGCCGCCACGCGAGGCCACCGCCAAGGCGATGAAAGAACTCACCGGCGCGGTGATCGGCATCACCCTGGTGCTCACCGCGGTGTTCATTCCGATGGCGCTCGCCGATGGCTCGGTGGGCGCGATCTACCGACAGTTCAGCCTGGCCATGGCGGTGTCGATCCTGTTCTCGGCATTGCTGGCACTGACCCTGACCCCCGCGTTGTGCGCCACGCTGCTCAAGCCGAGCACGCGTGGCCACCACGGGCGCGGCGGCTTCTTTGGCGCGTTCAACCGCGGCATGGCGCGCATGACCCACGGGTACCAGGGACGGGTGGTGCGCATCCTGCAGCGCGGCGGACGCAGCATGGCCGTGTTCGCCGCGCTCGTGGTGGCGTTGGGGCTGGGCCTGCACCTGCTGCCCGGCGCCTTCCTGCCCGAAGAGGACCAGGGCTACTTCATGACGTCGATCCAGCTGCCGGCCGATGCCACCGCCGAACGCACCCTGGACGTGATGCAACGCTACGAAGCGCACATTGCCGCGCGCCCGGGCATTGCCTCCAACCAGGCGATCATGGGCTACAGCTTCGCCGGCTCCGGGCCGAACGCGGCGATGGCCTACACCATGCTCAACGACTGGGGCGGGCGCGCCGGTGCCACCGTGGCCGACGAGGTGGAGCGCGCGCAGCAGGCCATGGCCGCTGCGCCGGAAGGGCAGGTGATCGTGGTGACCCCGCCGGCCATCGACAGCCTGGGCACCTCGTCCGGGTTCGACCTGCGCCTGCAGGCGCGCACCGGCCAGAGCCAAGCGCAGCTGCAGGCCGCACAACAGCAGCTGCTGGCGCTGGCTGCGGCCAGCCCGCTGCTGCGCGACGTGCACGCAGAAGGGCTGCCCTCGGGCAGCACCGTGCGGCTGGAGATCGACCGGCACAAGGCGCAGGCCATGGGCGTGGGCTTCAGTGCGATCAGCGACACGCTGTCGGCGGCGATGGGCTCGCAGTACGTCAACGATTTCCCCAATGCCGGTCGCCTGCAGCAGGTGATCGTGCAGGCCGACGCACCGCACCGCATGCAGGTGGACGACGTGCTCAAGCTGCATGTGCGCAACGCCAATGGCGGCATGGTGGCGCTGGCCGAACTGGTCACCCCGGTGTGGTCGCAGACGCCGTTGCAGCTGGAACGCTACCAGGGCTTCCCGTCGCTGAGCCTGTCCGGCAATGCGGCAGCGGGCGCGTCCAGCGGCCAGGCCATGGCCGAGATGGAGCGGCTGGCGCGGCAGTTGCCGGCCGGTTTCGCGCTGGCCTGGACCGGGCAGTCGCTGCAGGAGCGCGCCTCCGGTGCGCAGGCGCCGTGGCTGATGCTGCTGTCGATGCTGGTGGTGTTCCTGGTGCTGGCCGCGCTGTATGAAAGCTGGTCGATCCCGGCGGCGGTGTTGCTGGTGGTGCCGCTGGGCCTGCTGGGCGCGGTGGCGGCGGTGCTGTTGCGCGGGCTGCCCAACGATGTGTTCTTCAAGGTCGGGATGATCACCGTGATCGGGCTGTCGGCCAAGAACGCGATCCTGATCGTGGAGTTCGCGCGCCAGCTGCAGCTGCAGGGGCACGGTCTGGTCGAGGCCGCGATCGAAGCGGCACGGCTGCGGCTGCGCCCGATCCTGATGACCTCGCTGGCGTTCGCGCTGGGTGTGGTGCCGTTGATGCTGGCCACCGGTGCATCGGCCGAAACCCAGCACGCGATCGGCACCGGGGTCTTTGGCGGGATGTTGACCGCCACCGTGCTGGCGGTGTTTTTCGTGCCGCTGTTCTACGTACTGGTGCAGGGTGCACGCCGCTGGCGCTGGCCATGGCGGCGACGCCGGGAGGAATGACATGAGCGCTACCGTGCTTGAAAAGACCATCGCCACCGCCGAGGCACAGGTGCTGCAGCTGCTGTTGGCGCAGGACGTGGACGCGCTGCAGGCGTGGCTGTCGCCGTCGTTGTTCTTCAGCGACGGGGCAGGGCAGTGGCTGGGCGCCCATCCCTGCCTTACGGCGTGGTCGACCGGACAGCTGCGGATCACCCTGCTGGAGCAGACCGCGGTGGAGCCGTTGGTGTGCGGGCAGCTGACGCTGGTCTCCAGTGACGTGCGCCTGCGCTATGCCGACGCGGCCGGCGAACACGCGCTCACACTGCGCCTGTTGCGGGTCTGGGCGAGTGCATCGAACGCGGCCGGGGTGCACCTTCTGTCGATCGGACTGCTGCCGTCACGCGGGCGCTGAACCGGTGCTGCAGCCGGTGGAGTCAGGGCTGCTTCACCTCCTGCTGCAGGCTGCGGGCTAGGATGGTTGGCTGATCGCAACAACCGCAAGGAGTCCAACATGCGTGCATCCCCGTGGCTTTTCAGCCTGGTCATCGCCACCGGCCTGAGCGCCTGCCAGCCCGCGCAACGCGCCGAGGGCACCGCCGGCAACGCGGGTACGGCCGAGGCGCCACCGCCCATGGCCGCTGCTACCTCCGATGAACGCAGCTACGCTTTCCGGTGTGGTGACGTCGCCGTGCAGGCGACTTACCGCGGCCAGGATTCGGCCAGCGTGGTGGTTGGCGGGCGCACTTACCCGATGGCATCGGAACCGGCGGCATCCGGCGCGCGCTACGGTGACGGCCAGGGCAATACCTTCTGGACCAAGGGCACCACCGAAGGCACGTTGCAACTGAAGGGCGAGCCGGAGCGCAGCTGCACCGGCAGTGGTGAACAGGGCGCTGCGGCACCGGTTGGCGCCGCGCAGGACACCGCCAGCGCCGGCTTCCGCGCCACCGGCAACGAGCCGGGCTGGCTGGCCGAAGTGGCCGCAGGCGCCACGCCGCACCTGCGCGTGGAAACCGACTACGGGCAGCGCACGCTGGAGATTGCCGCGCCGACCCAGGGCAAGGATGGCTGGTCGGGTACGGCCGCAGATGGCACGCCGGTGAAGCTGACCTTCCAGCGCACCGTGTGCCAGGACGATATGAGCGGGCAGGCGTTCGGCGCCACGGCGATGTTGACCGTGGGCGCCCGCCAGTATCACGGCTGTGGTGATTTTGCCGGGGCGCCGGCGCTGGCCGCCAAGCCGTAAACGCCGGGCGCAGACACGCAGGCGCTACGGCTGGCAGTCGGCCGGTACCGGACCGGTGAACAGGTCGTAGCGCTTGCCGACGCCGCGCAATGCGTGGCGGATGGTGCAGTCGTCGTGGTGGCGTGCGTACAACGCCGCGAAGATCCGCTCGCGGCCATCGCAGTAGTCCGCCGAGGCCTGTTCCAGCTCCTGGCGGCGTTCCTCGTCGTAGGGCTCTTCGCCCGCGAAGTGCTGGCAGGTGTTTTCGCGTTCGAGGAAGGCGCGCACGTCGGCGGGCATCGTGCAGTAGATGCGGATGTCGGCCAACTCACCCACGTCGTTGGATACCTCGCAGCCCGCAGCGGCGCGTGCGCGTTCGAGCTGTTCCAGGTCGGGCATGCCGACGTCGTCGTCGGTATCGGCATCCGTGTCGGGCGGCGCCTCGGCCGTGGACGCTTCGACGGCAGCAGGTGGCACGTCCATCGTGGCTGCGGGTGTAGCCGCCGCGGGAGCCGCAGCGACCGGTGCCACGTCGGCCGGTTGGGTGCCGCTGTCGCCTGCCTGCGGCGAACACGCCGCAAGCAGGGACAGGCAGCCCACCAGCGCCAGGCGCTTAGTCGGCACGACCGGCGAACTCACCGGTGGCGGTGTTGACCAGCACGCGCTCGCCGTTGGCGATGTACTCGGGCACCATGATTTCAATGCCGGTGCTGAGCTTGGCCGGCTTCGGGCGCTTGGTGGCGGTGCCGCCCTTCATTTCCGGCGGGGTTTCGACCACTTCCAGCACCACGCTGGTCGGCAGCTGCACGCCCACCGGGGTCTCGTCGATCACCTGCACGTAGATGCCGGTCAGGCCATCGGTGATGTACCCGGCGTCATCGCCCAGCACTTCCGCGTCGACCATGTACGGGGTGTAGTCCTCGTCGTCCAGGAACACGAATGCGTCGCCGTCCTTGTAGGAATAGGTGGACTGGCGGCGCAGCAGTTCGACTTCGGGCAGGTTGTCGTCGGCATCGAAGCTGGCATCGAGCTTGTTGCCGCCCGGCACGCTGTACATGATGAAGCGGAAGCGGACGTTGCCGCCGCGACCCTGCGGCGAGCTGCGCTCGATGTCGCGGATCTGGTAGACGCCGTTGTTGTATTCGACGACGTTGCCTTTCTTGATGTCGTTGGCTTTCATGGAATGAAGGTCGGTTCGTGGGAGGTCAGGGTGCCAGTCCGGGCACCCGGCGGGATGGGGATGTGTTTACTTGGGCGCCAGGCGCACGCCACCGTCCAGGCGGATGGTTTCGCCATTGAGGTAGGTGTTGCCAAGGATATGGCCGACCAGGCCGGCGAAATCCTCCGGCTTGCCCAGGCGCGGCGGGAACGGGATCGAAGCGGCCAGCGATTCCTGCACGGCCGGCGGCATGCCATCGACCATCGGGGTCCAGAAGATGCCCGGGGCGATGGTCATCACGCGGATGCCGAAGCGCGACAGCTCGCGTGCCATCGGCAGGGTCATGCTGACCACGCCGCCCTTGGACGCCGAATACGCGGCCTGGCCGATCTGGCCCTCGTAGGCGGCCACGCTGGCGGTGTTGATGATCACCCCGCGCTCGCCGTCGTCGCCGGGGGTGTTGTGCTGCATGCGGTTGGCCGCGGCCTTGGCGACGTTGAAGCTGCCCACCAGGTTGACCATCACCGTGGTCTGGAAGTTGGCCAGCGGCATCGGCGCCTCCTTGCCCAGCACGCGGCCGGCACCGAGGATGCCCGCGCAGCTGATGGCGACATTCAGGCTGCCCAGGAAGTCGTGTGCGGCATCGATCTGCGCGGCCACGGCCGCCTCGTCGCTGACGTTGGTGGTGAAGTAGCGCGCGTTGTCGGCGCCAAGCGCGGCCACGGCGGCCGCGCCCTTGTCGTCATTGAGATCGAACAGGGCGACCTTGCCGCCCTGGGCAACCAGGAACTGGGCCACGGACAGGCCGAGGCCGGAGACGCCACCGGTGATGACGGCACGGACAGAAGACAGCTGCATCGCAAGGTTCCGCTGGATCAGGAACCGCCGATTCTAGCGGAAGCCGGGGGTGCCGCTGTTGTGCGCTGCGCCCCGGGCTCAGTGGCGCGGTGTCAGGCGCCGGGCGAATTCATCCGGCGCCAGCCCGGGCGCGAACAGGAACCCTTGCCCGACCGTCACCCCCAGCGCCTGCAGGAAACGCCGCTGCGGCTCCGATTCGATCCCCTCGGCGACCAGCCCCAGCCCCAGGCTGCGGGCGATGCCGCAGACCGCCTCGCACACTGCTTCGTCGGAGCGGTTGCCCGGCACGCCCTCGACGAACAGCTGGCTCAGCTTGAGCCCGTGGATCGGCAGCCGGCGCAGGTAGTTCAGCGCGCTGTAGCCTTCGCCGAAGTCGTCGATGGTCAGCTGCACGCCCATTTCGCGCAGGCGCGCGAAGGTCTGCAGGGTGTCCGGCGCGTCCTCGATCAGCACCCGCTCGGTGAACTCCAGCTCCAGTGCACTGCCGGGCAGGCCGAACTCGTCCAGTACCTGGCGCACGTGGCGGGCCAGGTCCTCGCCGACGAACTGCCGGTAGGACACATTCACCGCCACCCGCACGATGCCCAGCCCGGCATCCTGCCACTGGCGCACCTGGCGGCAGGCCTCGCGCAGTACCCACAAGCCGATCCGCACGATGTCGCCGGTGCTTTCGGCATGTGCAATGAAGATGTCCGGGCGCAGCTCGCCCAGCTGCGAGTTGCGCCAGCGGATCAGGGCCTCGGCAGCTACCATGCGGCCGTCGTGCAGGCTGACCTGCGGCTGGTAGACCAGGTGGAACTCATCGTCGTCCAGCGCGCGGTGCAGGCGGCTTTCGATCTGCAGGCGGTCGTGCTGGCGCTGCGCCAGCTCCGGTGAAAACACCTGCCAGCCGTTGCGGGTGCGGCGCTTGCAGTCGTACATGGCGATGTCGGCGTTCTGGATCAGCTGCTGCGGGCGCAGCCCATCCTGCGGCGCGCGGGCGATGCCGATGCTGGTGGTGACCGCGAATTCGTCGCTGCCAAAGCGGAACGGGGTGCTGAACCCGCGCGTGATCGCCTCGGCCAGGCGCTCGGGCTGGTCGGCCTGGTCGCGGGTGTCGCAGACCACCAGGAACTCGTCGCCGCCGAAGCGCGCCAGCAGCCCTTCGGTGCCGATCGCGGTGGCGATGCGGCGGGTGGCGTCGATCAGCAGTTCGTCGCCGGCGTTGTGGCCCAGCAGATCATTGACGGTCTTGAACCGGTCCAGGTCGATGTACAGCACCGCCACCCGGCAATGGGTGGGGTTGGCCATGCGCGCGGCCAGGTCGTTGAGCACTGCATCGCGGTTCATGATGCCGGTGAGCGGGTCGGTACGCGCCTGGATGCGCAGGGTTTCCTCGGCCTGCTTGCGCGCGGTGATGTCCTGCACGGTGCCGGCGATGCGCGCGGCATCCACGTCGCCCGCTTCGGCCTCGCCGATCATGCGCACCCAGAACGAATGGCCGTCGCTACGCTGGCCCTGCAGCTCCAGCTCGAACGGCACCTGCTTGTCGATCACGTCCAGCAGTGCCTGCTGCAGCTGCGAGCGGTCGTCCACGCGCAGGCATTCCAGCAGGTGCGCCATGTCGTGCAGGGGCAGCTCCTGGCCGAGGATGCGGTTGGCCTCGTCGGTAAGGTACAGCCGCTGCAGGCCGCGGTCCCACTCCCAGCCGCCGATGTGCGCCAGCGACTGGGCGCGGTCGAACAGCGCGTTGGTGCGCTTGAGTTCGGTGATGTCGCTGAACATGCCGAACACGTGGTCCGGGCAGTCGCGGCCGGTGCCGAACACCGGCACGTTGGTGGTGGAGATCCAGATCATGCGGCCGCGTGGGCGGTGGTACAGCCCGACGATGGTGCTGCGGATGATCCGGCCGGTGCGCAGCGACACTGCCGCCGGCCATTGCTCACGGGTGAGCGGGTGGCCGTGTTCGTCCACGCAGATCCAGTCGTCCGGGGCAAGCATCGCCTGCAGGCTGCCGCCGTTGCCGGCGGTGCCCAGGATGCGGTGCGCGGCCGGGTTCGCCGAGACCACGCGCAGGTGGCTGTCGAACAGGACCACGCCCTTGTCGATCGACTCCATCAGCAGGCGGTAGCGCGATTCGGCCTGCCAGCGGCTGCTCAGGTCGCGCGCCACGGCCACGATGCAGTGCTCGCCCTGGTGCTCGAACCCGGCCGAGTGCACCTCCACCGGAAAGCGGCTGCCGTCGCCGCGCATGTTGGTGACTTCGATGACGTAGGTTTCGCCCCGGTGCAGCGCTTCCCACACCGGGTCCAGGTGGTCGTTGGGCAGGTCCGGGTTGAGCAGTTCGATCGGCTGCCCGACGATGTCCTCGCGCGGCCGGCCATAGGCGCGCACGCCGGCATTGTTGAGGTCCAGCACCACGCCCGTTTCGCTCAGGATGCTGACCGGGTCCGGCACGGCATCGAACAGTGCGGCATACCGGCGCAGCGCCAGCTGGCGATCGTCCATTGCCTCCTGCAACGCCTGCTGCACCTCGCGCAGCAGGGTGTGCAGGTCGGCCTGGTCCGGCGGGCTGGCCAGGGCGCGATCCATGGCGGCCAGCGCGTGAACGTGGGCGGTGAGATGGTCACCGACCGCAACGTTCCGGCGCGGGCCGCGGCGGCTCATGTGGCCGCCAGCGCCTTGCCGGCCTTGCTGCCGGTCTCGCGGCCCAGCCGCGCCGCCAGCCAGCGGCCGGTCGCGGCCAGCGCCGGCAGGTCGATGCCGGTGCGCATGCCGATCCCGTGCAGCAGGTACACCACGTCTTCGCTGGCGACATTGCCGCTGGCGCCCTTGGCGTACGGGCAACCGCCCGCACCGGACACGGCCGAATCGACCACGCGCACGCCTTCTTCCAGGCACGCATCGATATTGGCCAGCGCCTGCCCGTAGGTATCGTGGAAATGCACGGCCAGCGCCGACATCGGCAGTTCGGCGGCGACCGCGTGCAGCATCGCGCGGGCCTTGCGCGGGGTGCCCACGCCGATGGTGTCGCCCAGCGAGATTTCGTAACAGCCCATCTCGTGCAGGGCGCGCGCGACCCGCACCACCTCGCTGACCGCCACCTCGCCCTGGTAGGGGCAGCCGAGCACGGTGGAGACGTAGCCGCGCACCTTGACCCCGTCGGCCTTGGCGCGTTCGAGGATCGGGGCGAAGCGCGCCAGCGATTCGTCGATGCCGGCGTTGGTGTTGGTGCGGTTGAAGGTTTCCGAGGCGGCGGTGAACACCGCCACTTCCGAAACGCCCACGGCGCGGGCACGGTCGTAGCCCTGTTCGTTGGGCACCAGCACCGGGTAGGCGATGCCGGGGCGGCGCTCGATGCCGGCGTAGACCTCGGCGGCGTCGGCCAGCTGCGGCACCCAGCGCGGGCTGACGAAGCTGGTGGCTTCGATGGTGCGCAGGCCGGTCAGGGACAGCTGCCGGATCAGTTCGATCTTGTCGGCGGTGGCCACCGGCTGGGCTTCGTTCTGCAGGCCGTCGCGCGGGCCGACTTCGACGATGCGGACGACATCATCCATGGCAGGCCTCCCGGCGAACGGGACGGCGCACAGCAGGCTGCAGAAGGGGCAGGGGTCGGGTCACAGGGATACCAAGGGAAAGAGGGTGGCCCACGTTCCCCGGCGGGCCACGAAAGGGGGATACGCGGGCTGGGCGACAAAGCGGCCAGCCCGCGCGGAAGGATCGCGGTCGTCGGGGGCGACCGGGGGCGCTCAGCGCGGGCGGTGGCAGACCGCTTCGATGTTGTTGCCGTCCGGGTCGAGCACGAACGCCCCGTAGTAGTTCGGGTGGTAGTACTCGCGGATGCCCGGGGCGCCATTGTCCTGGCCACCGGCGGCGAGTGCGGCGCGGTGGAACGCATCCACCGCCTCGCGGCTGTCGGCACTGAAGGCCACGTGCACGCCGCCGTGGGCGCCGGGGGCGTTGCCGATCCAGAAGTCCGGCTTGCCGGTGCGGCCGAAGCCGGCATGGTCATGGTCGCCGGTCTGTTCGGCACTGACCTGCATCACCACGCTGATGCCCAGCGGGGCCAGGGCCTGCTGGAAGAACGACAGGCTGCGCTTGAAGTCGGCGCAGCGGATCCCGATGTGGTCGAGCATGTGCGTGTCCTCAGTCCTGGGTGACCCAATGCGGGGCGCGCTTGTCCAGGAAGGCGCCCAGGCCTTCCTGGCCCTCGGCCGACACCCGCAGGCGCGCGATCAGCGCGGCGTTGTCGCGGTCCAGCGCGTCGCGGTCGCGACCCACGCTGACCCGGCGCACCAGTTCCTTGGCCGAGGCCGAGGCCACCGGGCCGGCCTTGTCCAGCAGGCCCAGCTGGCGCTGGACCGCCTCGTCGATGCGTTCAGGTTCGATCAGCTGGTGTACCAGGCCGATCCGCAGCGCGGTCTCGGCATCGAAATGCTCGCCGGTGGCAAACCAGCGGCGGGCCTGGCGCGGGCCGATCGCGTCGATCACGTAGGGGGAAATCACCGCCGGCAGCAGGCCCAGCCGGCTTTCGGTCAGCCCGAAGCGGGCGGCGGTGCTGGCAATGGCGATGTCGCAGCAGGCGACCAGGCCCACCCCGCCACCGAAGGCGGCGCCCTGGACCCGTGCGATGGTGGGCTTGGGCAGCTCGTCCAGGGTGCGCATCAGCCGCGCCAGCGCCAGCGAATCTTCGCGGTTGTCGTCCTCGCTGGCGGCGGCCATGCCGCGCATCCACTGCATGTCCGCGCCCGCCGAAAACGACGCGCCCTGGCCGGCCAGCACCACCGCCCGGACCTGTTCGTCACGGCCGGCCGCCTCCAACGCTGCGGTGAGCTGGGCGATCAGGGCCGCATCGAAGGCGTTGTGCAGGGTGGGGCGGTTCAGCCACAGCGTCAGCACCGAGGCGCTGCGTTCTATCCGTAATGCATCACTCATGGGGGCAGGGGACCTGTGGTTGCTCCATACATGTACAGATCATAGCGGGCCGTGGGGCAGCGGCCATGACGCGACGCGGCGATGCTAGAATTGATAACCATTCCTATCAACCACAAGGCGCTCCGTGACGCTGTCCGATCTGCCTCTGCACAGCTCCGCCCTGGTGGAATCGGTGCAGGAACTACACGCCAACGATGCCATCGCCCGCCGGCTCAAGGAGCTGGGCTTCGTCAAGGGTGAAGATGTGCGTCTGGTAGCCCGTGGTCCGGTGGGCGGTGAGCCGCTGCTGGTACAGGTCGGGTTTACCCGCTTCGCCCTGCGCCGCAGCGAGGCCCGGCGCGTCCACGTGACCGCGTTGCCCGTCGGGGTGCCGGCATGAACGCGGCGACCGCAACCCTGCGCGTGGCGCTGGTCGGCAACCCCAACAGCGGCAAGACCGCGCTGTTCAACCAGCTCACCGGCAGCCGCCAGAAGGTGGCCAACTACACCGGCGTGACCGTCGAGCGCAAGGAAGGCCGCCTGCGTGCGCCGTCCGGCCGTGAGTTCGCCGTGCTCGACCTGCCGGGCGCCTACAGCCTGCAGCCGGCCAGCCTGGACGAAGCGATCACCCGCGACCTGTGCCGGGGCTTCTACCCGGGCGAGGCCGCGCCGGATGTGCTGCTGTGCGTGATCGACGCCACCAACCTGCGCCTGCACCTGCGCTTCGCGCTGGAACTGCGCGAGCTGGGCAAGCCGATGATCGTGGCGCTGAACATGGTGGACGCGGCCGAGCGCCGGGGCATCAAGATCGACGTGCCGGCGCTGGAACAGGCGCTCGGCGTGCCGGTGGTTGAGACCGTGGCGGTGCGCCGCAACGGTGCCCAGGCGCTGGTCGCGCGGCTGGACGCGATGGTGCCGCACCTGCAGGCGCCCGTGGCGGTGCCGGACGCGGCGGCGGACTACCACGCGCAGGTGCGCGGCATCCTGGCCGCCTCGGTCAGCATGCCCACCCGCACCGCGAAGATCGACGACGCGCTGGACCGCTGGCTGCTGCACCCGGTGTTCGGGCTGATCACCCTGGTGGTGGTGATGTTCCTGATCTTCCAGGCGGTGTTCGCCTGGGCCACGCCGCTGATGGACGGTATCGAAGCCGGCTTCGGCTGGCTGGGCGAGAACGTGGCCGCGGTGCTGCCCGAAGGCCCGCTGACCAGCCTGATCACCGACGGCATCATTGCCGGCGTCGGCGGGGTGGTGGTGTTCCTGCCGCAGATCCTGATCCTGTTCGCCTTCATCCTGGCCCTGGAAGAATCGGGCTACCTGCCGCGCGCGGCGTTCCTGCTGGATCGCATGATGGCCGCCGCCGGGCTGTCCGGGCGCTCGTTCATCCCGCTGTTGTCCAGCTTCGCCTGCGCGGTGCCGGGCATCATGGCCACGCGCAGCATCCAGGATCCCCGTGATCGCCTGGCGACCATTCTGGTGGCGCCGCTGATGACCTGCTCGGCGCGGCTGCCGGTGTATGCGCTGCTGATCGGCGCGTTCATTCCGGCCAAAACCCTGTGGGGCTTTGTCAGCCAGCAGGGGCTGGTGCTGTTTGGCCTGTACATGGCCGGCATCCTCAGCGCGCTGGCGATGTCGTGGGTGATGAAGAAGTGGCGCCGCGACAAGAGCGAGCACCCGCTGATGCTGGAGCTGCCGTCGTACCGCATTCCGCACCCGCGCGACCTGGCCGTGGGCCTGTACGAGCGCGGCATGATCTTCCTCAAGCGCGTGGGCGGCATCATCCTGTCGCTGACCATCCTGCTGTGGGTGCTGCTGAAGTTCCCGGCGGCCCCGGCCAACGCGACCATGCCGGCCATCGATTACAGCTTTGCCGGCCAGATCGGTCATGCCATGACCACGATCTTCGCGCCGCTCGGCTTCAACTGGCAGATCTGCATCGCCCTGATCCCGGGCATGGGTGCGCGCGAAGTGGCGGTGTCCTCGCTGGCCACGATCTATGCGCTGTCCGCCGCCGACGATGATGCGGCGATCCAGGCGCTGACCCCGGTGGTGGCCCATGGCTGGTCGCTGGCTACCGGTCTGTCGCTGCTGGTGTGGTTCATCTATGCGCCGATGTGCATTTCCACGCTGGCCACGATCAAGCGTGAAACCAACTCGTGGAAGCAGGTCGGCTTTGCCACCGTCTACCTGTTCGCGGCGGCCTATGTTGCCGCGCTGGTCACCTACCAGGTGACCGTGGCACTGGGCGGCGGCTGATGAGCACCGGCCTGCTGCTGCAGTACGTCGTGGTGGTGCTGATCGTGCTGGTCAGCGCCTGGGTGGTGCTGAAGAAGCAGTTCCCCGGCACCGTGCGCAAGGCGCGTGGGGCGATCGCGTTGGGGCTGGTGAAGCCGCAGCGCGCCGCCTGGCTCCAGGCACTGGGGCGGAAGATCGCGCCCCCGGCCAGCGGCGGCGGTGGCGCGTGTGGCGGCTGCGACAGCTGCGGCCCGAGCACCCCGAAACAGCACTGAGTAGCGCCGGGCTCTGCCCGGCTGCCGTACTGAGTAGCGCCGGGCTCTGCCCGGCTGCCGTACTGAGTAGCGCCGGGCTCTGCCCGGCTGCCGTTCGCCCAATCGTTCGGGGAACTGACGCCAGCCACGTAGCGCCGGGCTCTGCCCGGCTGCCGTTCGCCCAATCGTTCGGGAAACTGCCGCTAGCCAAGTAGCGCCGGGCTCTGCCCGGCTGCTCTTCGGTCAATCGTTCGGGGATCTGACGCAAGCCGGGCAGAGCCCGGCTCTACGGGGGGTCAGCGGGCCTGGCGGCCCAGCTGCTCGGCCTGCTGCAACCAGGCCTCGCGCTGCGCCGCGGAGGCGCTGCGCACCGGCCCGAAGCCGCTGATCTTCACCGGCCGGATGCCGCAGAATTCCAGGATCGTCCGCCGGATCTGCTGGTGCCCCGGCATGCGGTAGACCCAGCGGTAGTACCAGGGCGGGGTGTCCAAGGTGGTGATCACCCGTGCGCTGCGTCCGGCCAGCAGGCGGTCCCACCACACCGAATCGGCGCGGTAGCGGAAGGCGACCCCGGGCAGGAAGGCGCGGTCGAAGAAACCTTTGAGCAACGCCGGCATGCCGCCCCACCAGGTGGGATAGACCAGGACCAGATGCTCGCAGCCGGCGATGGCGGCGTTGATCTGCTCCAGGCCCGGTTCCAGCGGCTGGATCTGGCGGTAGCCGTGGCGCAGGATCGGGTCGAAGTCGATCTCGCCCAGCGCGAACAGCTGCACCGTGTGGCCGGCGGCGAGCGCGGCGTGTTGGTACCGCTCGGCCAACGCGCCGCACAGGCTGTCGCGGTCGGGGTGGCCAAGCAGGATGACGATGGATCGGGACATGCGGGCGCTCGTTGCCGGGCGGTGCAGGCTACGGTCTGCCCCATGGGGCAGAGTCAAGCGGCCACGCACGCGCCCTGGGCGAGACAGGCATCAAGCGGGCCGTCGTCGCCCTCCGCCGCCAGTACAGCCACCTCGGCACGCAGGTCGCTCAGTGCGCTGTCCAGCTGCCGCAGCCGCGCAAGGTCGGCGCGGACGGCCTGCTGGCGTGACGCCAGCAAGGCCTGCACCCGGTCCCAGTCGATGCTGCCCTCAGGCCGCCGCAACGCAGCTACGTCGGCAAGGCGGAAGCCCAGTACCAGCGCCTGGCGGATCAACAGCACCAGGTTGAGGTCCTGTTCGCTGTAGTCGCGGTACCGGTTGATGCGCGGCACCGTGGCCAGCAGGCCGCGCGCCTCGTACAGCCGGATCGCTTTCTGGCTGGCGCCGCTGCGCCGGGCCACCTCGGAAATGCGCATGTCAGTCGCGCACCAGGCCGCCGTCCACCACCAGGTTCTGCCCGGTGACCGCGCGCGACCACGGCGAGGCGAAGAACAGCGCCGCATCGGCGAACTCGGCCGGTGTGGTCACGCTGCGCAGCGGGGTATTGGCGGCGATGTAGTCGAACACCGCCTCGGGCGTGGCGGCGCTGGCGTCGGTGGTGCGCAGCAGGCCGCCGGAGAGCATGTTCACGGTGATGCCGTCCGGGCCGAGATCACCGGCCAGGGTGCGCGTCAGCGACAGCAGCGCGGCCTTGGCGGCGGTGTAGTCGTGGTAGGGCACCACCGGGTTCTGGAACAGGTTGGTGCCGATGTTGATGATCCGCCCGAAGCGTTGCGCGCGCATGCCGGGCAGCGCCGCCTGCACGGTGTTCAAGGCGCCCTGCACACTGCCCTCGAACTGCGCGCGGAACGCAGGCCAGGCGATGGTGTCGGCCATGGCGCGCGCGTCGCCGTTGAAGGAAAAGGCGGCCAGTGCGTTGTTGACCACGCAGTTGATCGGGTGGCCGAAATGCGCGTGGGCGTGGGCGAACAGTCCATCGACCTGACGCCGGTCGGTGACATCGGCCTGCACCGCCAGCGTGGACGGCCCCAGTTCGGCCGCCAGCGCCTGCGCCGCGTCGGCGCTGTGCAGATAGTTGATCACCACCTGCGCGCCTTCGCGGGCGAACGCGCGCACGAGGTGCTGGCCGAGGCCGCGGGCGCCGCCGGTGACAAGAACACGTTGCTGCGAAAGCTGCATGGGCGAAGGCCTGGAAAAGCAGGTGCACAGAGTAGCAAGCGGGAGCGGGCGGGGCGGCGCGACAACGGTCTGGTGCCGTTGCATCGCGCCGGCCGGGATGCGCGCGGCATTTCCCCTTGTGCAGGCCTGCGCGCACCGCTAGCCTTCGCGCATGACCACTCCCCCTCTTCGTTTGCTCATCCACGGCGCGTCCGGACGCATGGGCCAGGCCCTGCTGCGGCTCGCCGCCGAGAATCCTTCCCTGCAGATCGTCGCCGCGGTGACCCGCCGGTCGCCGGCGCAACGCGTGGTGGACGGTGTGCCGCATTTCGCCAGCAGTGAACTGGCCGGTGCGCCCACGTTCGACGTGGCCATCGACTTCAGCCTGCCCGAAGGCTTCGACCCGGTCCTGGCACTGTGCGTCGAACGGGGGGCCGGGCTGGTGTCGGGGACCACCGGCATCAGCGAGGCGCAGCGCCAGGCGCTGATCCAGGCGGCCGCCGGCATTCCGCTGGTATGGGCGTCGAACTTCAGCCTGGGCGTGGCGGTACTGGACGAGCTGGTCGAGCGCGCCGCGGCGGCGCTGGCCGGCTGGAACTGCGACATCGTCGAGTCGCACCATGTGCACAAGCAGGACGCGCCCTCCGGGACCGCGCTGACGCTCGGCGCCGCGGCGCAGAAGGGCGGGGCAGACCCGCACTACGCCAGCCTGCGCGCCGGGGACATCGTGGGCGAGCACCTGGTCCAGTTCACCGGGCTGGGCGAGCGCATCGAGTTGACCCACCGCGCCACCAACCGCGACATCTTTGCCCGCGGCGCGCTGTTTGCCGCCACCCAGCTGGCCGGCCGCGCGCCCGGCAGCTACCGGGTCCGCGACCTGCTGGCCGGCGCTACGCCCGCCGTTGCTGGCTGAACGCGCTGGCTGAACAGGTCCGGCGGTCCACCCGGGCCGACCGGCCCGGCGGGGCCGGGAGCGGCGCGCTGGCTGAACCCCGGGCGCGGTGGTAGAGCCCGTACGTCAGCGCATGCATGTAAACGCTGGCGTCGCAGCCCCCTTGCCTTTACAATTCCCGCTCGCCGAATCACGACAGCCGGACCGGTCCCGCACCGCAGTCCGCGCTTTTTTGCAGCCGCTTTTTCGTGGAGCGCAGGCGTGACTTCGGTGCCCCCATCGGTAGCCAAAGTGAGATCTCCGTGACCCAAGCCGCAATCCTCGTCCTCGAAGACGGCACCGTATTCGAGGGCGAATCCGTAGGCGCGCCCGGCCTGTCCGTCGGCGAGGTGGTGTTCAACACCGCCATGACCGGTTATCAGGAAGTGCTGACTGATCCTTCCTACGCCCGGCAGATGGTCACGCTGACCTACCCGCATATCGGCAACACCGGCATGACCGACCAGGACGACGAGGCCCACAAGGTGTGGTCGGCCGGTCTGATCGTGCGCGACGTGCCGCGCCGTCCCAGCAACTGGCGCAGCCAGGTGTCGCTGCAGGACTGGCTGCTGCAGCGCGGCGTGGTGGCCATTTCCGGTATCGATACCCGCAAGCTGACCCGCATCCTGCGTGAACGCGGCGCCCAGAACGGCGCGCTGATGGCCGGCGAGGGCCTCAACGTGGAAACGGCCCTGGAAGCCGCACGCAAGTTCCCCGGCCTGAAGGGCATGGATCTGGCCAAGGTGGTGAGCACCGACAAGGCTTACCCGTGGACCGAAGGCCAGCTGGACCTGGACAACAACGAGTTCGTCAGCGCCGCGCCCAGATTCAAAGTGGTGGCCTACGACTTCGGCGCAAAGCTCAACATCCTGCGCATGCTGGCCGAGCGTGGCTGCGACATCACCGTGGTGCCGGCGCAGACCCCGGCCGCCGACGTGCTGGCGATGAACCCGGACGGCGTGTTCCTGTCCAACGGCCCGGGCGACCCGGAACCGTGCGACTACGCGATCGAGGCGATCAAGGTGTTCCTGGAGAAGAAGCTGCCGGTGTTCGGCATCTGCCTGGGCCACCAGCTGCTGGCGCTGGCCTCCGGCGCCAAGACGGTCAAGATGGGCCACGGCCACCACGGCGCGAACCACCCGGTGCAGGATCTGGACGATGGCCGGGTGATGATCACTTCGCAGAACCACGGCTTCGCGGTGGATGAAGCCACGCTGCCGGCCACCCTGCGCGTGACCCACCGCTCGCTGTTCGATGGCACCAACCAGGGCATCGCACGCACCGACGTGCCGGCGTTCTCGTTCCAGGGCCATCCGGAAGCCTCGCCGGGTCCGCACGATGTGGCGCCGCTGTTCGACCGTTTCGTGACCCTGATGGCGCAGGCCAAGGCCTGATCCGCCGCCGCCGGCGCCCCCGGCGGCATCGCGACGGAACGCGAGTCCCTGCAGTGCCGCAGCCCTTGGCGCGGCGCTGCACCCCCGGAAGTTTCCTGATCGACAGCGTGCGATCACCCCGACACGCTGTACTGACTTAGAGAAGACAATGCCCAAGCGCACTGACCTTAAAACCATCCTCATCATCGGTGCTGGCCCGATCGTCATCGGCCAGGCCTGTGAGTTCGACTACTCCGGCGCGCAGGCCTGCAAGGCACTGCGTGACGAGGGGTATCGCGTGGTGCTGGTCAACAGCAATCCGGCGACGATCATGACCGACCCGGAGATGGCCGACGCAGTCTACATCGAGCCGATCAACTGGCAGACGGTCGAGAAGATCATCGCCAAGGAAAAGCCCGACGCCCTGCTGCCGACCATGGGCGGCCAGACCGCGCTGAACTGCGCACTGGACCTGGCCGACAACGGCGTGCTCGAGAAGTACAACGTTGAGCTGATCGGCGCCAAGCGCGACGCGATCCGCATGGCCGAAGACCGCGAGCTGTTCCGCGTGGCCATGGGCGAGATCGGCCTGGACTGCCCGTCGGCCGCCGTCGCGCACACGCTGGAAGAAGCGATCGAGATCCAGACCCGCGTCGGCTACCCGACCATCATCCGCCCCAGCTTCACCCTGGGCGGCAGCGGCGGCGGCATCGCCTACAACCGCGAAGAGCTGGTCGATATCGTGACCCGCGGCCTGGAACTGTCGCCGACCACTGAAGTGCTGGTCGAAGAGTCGGTGCTGGGCTGGAAGGAATTCGAAATGGAGGTGGTGCGCGACACCGCCGACAACTGCATCATCGTCTGCTCGATCGAGAACCTGGACCCGATGGGCGTGCACACCGGTGACTCGATCACCGTGGCCCCGGCCCAGACCCTGACCGACAAGGAATACCAGCGCCTGCGCGATGCGTCCATCGCCGTGCTGCGCAAGATCGGCGTGGATACCGGCGGTTCCAACGTGCAGTTCGGCATCAGCCCGACCACCGGCCGCGTGGTGGTGATCGAGATGAACCCGCGCGTGTCGCGTTCGTCGGCGCTGGCCTCCAAGGCCACCGGCTTCCCGATCGCCAAGGTCGCCGCCAAGCTGGCGGTCGGTTACACCCTGGACGAATTGAAGAACGAGATCACCGGCGGCCTGACCCCGGCCTCGTTCGAGCCGTCGATCGACTACGTCGTCACCAAGATTCCGCGCTTTGCCTTCGAGAAGTTCCCGGCCGCCGATGCGCGCCTGACCACCCAGATGAAGTCGGTGGGCGAGGTGATGGCGATGGGCCGCACCTTCCAGGAATCGCTGCAGAAGGCCCTGCGTGGCCTGGAAACCGGCAAGATCGGGCTGGACCCGACCGGCCTGGACCTGGCCAACGAAGACGACATCACCACCATCAAGCGCGAGCTCAAGGCCCCGGGCCCGGAGCGTCTGTTCTTCGTGGGTGACGCGTTCCGTGCCGGCTTCAGCGTGGAAGACGTGTTCGCGCTGTCGCACATCGACCCGTGGTTCCTGGACCAGATCGAAGAGATCATCCAGGCCGAAGCACAGGTCACGGCCGATGGCATCGACGCACTGGACGGCGCACGCCTGCGCAAGCTCAAGCGCGCCGGTTTCTCCGACGCCCGCCTGGCCGAACTGACCGGCACCAATGAAGCAGCCGTGCGCGCGCTGCGCCGTGCGCACAAGGTGCGCCCGGTGTACAAGCGCGTGGATTCCTGCGCCGCCGAGTTCGGCACCAGCACCGCCTACCTGTACTCGACCTACGAGGACGAGTGCGAGGCCGCGCCGAGCAACCGCGACAAGATCATGATCCTGGGCGGCGGTCCGAACCGCATCGGCCAGGGCATCGAGTTCGACTACTGCTGCGTGCACGCG
>Ga0160474_100243_pt1 | contig 28082 bp, 25 predicted proteins | sample HID1975K_E11MG_FD_108240 | JGI IMG/M metagenome (GOLD analysis project Ga0160474, IMG submission 108240) | Enriched soil microbial communities from UW Madison campus, WI, USA - HID1975K_E11 MG | ecosystem: Environmental > Terrestrial > Soil > Unclassified | place: USA: Madison, Wisconsin...
GCTTGGTCATTGTTGCTTTCCTTGTTGCGGGCAGGCCTCCGTGCCGGGTTTTGCACTCTAGCGGCAGGCAGACGCCGCTGAAAACACACACGTGGTTCAACACGCTGACCGCGTCATGTGAAAAGTCCTACAGGGTGCTTGACCTCAAGCTAACTCGAGGTCTGATACTCGGCGGCACTTTTCTCCGTGCGAGTATTCACCGTGTCCCGTTCAGCACCTTTCCAGCTGTCCAACCCTGCAGGGCTGTATGACCCCAGTGGCAATGCCTATTCCCATGTCGCAGAAGTGCCTGCCGGCAGCCGTTTGCTGTATATCGCCGGCCAGGGCGGCGAGGACGTCAGCGGGCATCTGTCGCCGGCATTCGCCGACCAGGCCCGACAGGCCCTGGCCAACCTCGAGACGGCCCTGGCCTCCAAAGGCGCCAGCCTGGCACAGGTGTTCAAGCTGACCTTGCTGATCGTCGATCACAGCGAGGCGCGTCTGCAGCAATGGGTGGCCGAGGCTGACAGGGCCTGGGGCCCGCTCATGAAACCGACCTGCACACTGATACCCGTGCCTCGGCTAGCGCTGGGCGGCATGCTGGTGGAGATCGACGCGGTGGCAGCGCTGTAGCGGCTGCCACTCGGGGGTGGCGCCAGGGAAACACTCTGTTGTATATCGGTAGCTGCAGGGCCGATATAACAACAATAACCCTCTCAGAGGTGACCCCACCATGAGCACCGGCACCACCACGCTTACCGACCGCAAGGCCAGGGCCTGGCTCTGGCCCGCACTGTTCAGCCTGGTGGCCTTCGCTGCCAATTCGGTGTTTTGCCGGTTGGCACTGCGGGACGGGGCCATCGACCCCGCATCGTTCACGGTGGTGCGGCTGGCCAGTGGTGCGCTGTTCCTCATGCTGCTGATACGGTTGCGCAAGCCCGCAATCCCCCAGGGCGGCAGTTGGAGAGGCGGCCTGGCGCTGTTCCTTTATGCATTCCTGTTTTCTGCGGCGTACTTGCAACTGGGCGCTGGCGCAGGTGCGTTGCTGTTGTTCGGCGCCGTGCAGATCACCATGTTTGGTTTTGCCGCGTACAAAGGCGAACGCATCACCCCGCGGATGCTGCTGGGCATGCTGATCGCCTTCACTGGCCTGTTGGTGCTGTTGTTGCCCGGTGCCGAGGCGCCACCCTTGACCAGCGCCTTGCTGATGGCCGCCTCGGGCGTGGCGTGGGGCGTCTATTCGCTGTTAGGCAAAGGCTCACCCAGGCCGTTGGCGGATACCGCCGGCAATTTTGCCCGCAGCCTGCCATGCCTGGTGCTGCTGGCACCCGTGCTGTGGGTCGGTGGCGGCACGCAGTTGACCGCCCCCGGTTTACTGTATGCGCTTGCCTCGGGCGTGCTGGCCTCGGGGGCGGGTTATGCCGTGTGGTACGGCGTGGTCAGGCAGGTCAGCGCACAACAGGCGGCAACGATGCAGCTCAGTGTGCCGGTGATTGCCGCAGTGGGCGGGGTTTGCCTGATTGGTGAACCGCTGTCGATTCGCTTACTGGTGGCGTGTGCCGTGGTGCTGGGCGGTATCGCGCTGGCCCTGGCACCGCGCCGTTAAAAGAAGCTGCGCTGCGCCTTGAGCGTGACTACGCTTTCGCAATACGTGTTGATCCCCGAATACGCATCACAACCGCCGCCACTGAGGTTGGAGTTGCTGTAGATCAGGTTCAGGTCGATGCCCAGCCAAGGCCGCGACAGTTCCAGCGACCAGTCGGAAAAGGCATTCACCTGGCTGCCATCGCCAATGGTGAACGGCGTGCCCAAACGGTGATGGGCGAGTTTGACGGTGAGGTCGACGTCGAACAGCGGCAATTGGCCGAAGTCGGCAAAGAGGGTGCCGGTGCGGTTGTCGGGGTTGTCGCGCAGCGCCCCGCCAAAGCGGCTGCCCAGCACCGACACGCCGCCGTACAGCGCGTAACTGTCGGGGCCTGCGACAGTGGGCTGGCTGTAATGAATCAAACCCACCTCGTAACCCAGGCTGCTGTCGAAGTGGTGCTTGTAGCCCAGGTAGCTGTCCAACCGCAGGGTGGAGTTTGGGGTAACGCCCATGCTCGGGGCGTATTGGCCCAGGTACCAGCCACTGCGGTGGCTGAGGTCGAGGCCACCATGGAATGCGCCGATGGCGCTGGGCGAAATCAGCCCTTGGGCCATGCTGCGGGAGGGTGTGGTGCCTAGCGTGAAGTCGATGTCGCCCAGTTCGCGTTTCATTTGCTGGGCCAGCAGCAGGGGGCTGAAGAGCAGTGCAGCACTCAGCAACAGAAGGGGCCTGGTCATGGTCTCCGTCCTGGAAGGCTTGCGGTTGAGCGGTAAAGGATACCTGCGCAGGCGGGAGGAGGGAACCGTTGGCTATGCCCTTCAGCCTTTGGTCGAAGGGTCAGCGTCGGCGGCTTCAGTGACTACAGGCAGGTCGTTGGCACGCTGGATCACCCGCCGTTGCTGCTCATAGTCGTCCAGCGACAGGCCACGGCGCTGCAAGGCTTCCAGTTGCAGTTGGCGGGTTTCTTCGGCGCTGTACGGGCGCAGTTCGGGGTGGCTGGCACAGCCGGCCAACAGGGCGATGGCGGTAGCGGCCAGGGCAGTGAGCGAGAGGCGGGCCAGGGTATTCATCGGGTAGCTCCGGAGTGCGGGGATTCGCCAAGTTCGAATCAATGGCGCTAGGTTATTGGGCCGGGCCGATCAGTAGAAATTGCCTCGTTCGATAGTCACTATCGATACAACCATCAGTGCAAAAAGTTAGCGCCCTCTCTGCTGGTCAAACGGATTGCCATTGCTACCCTTAACCCACGCGGTCTGACCTCATGGGGATTAGCGATGCGCATGCCATTGATTGCCGTCCTTTCGGCGGTGCTGTGCCTGAGCGCTGCACCCGGCCGGGTGCTGGCAGAAGATGTACCCGCGCCGGACCCGGCCCCACAAGCCGACACGCTCGCGGCCAAGGAGGCGGTGTTCACCCAGGAGCAACTGGACCAGATGCTCGCACCCATCGCGCTGTACCCCGACGCGTTGCTGGCACAGGTGCTGATGGCCGCCACCTACCCGGGGCAGGTGAGTGAAGCCGTGACCTGGTCCAAGGCCAACCCCAAGGCCTCTGGCGACGATGCGGTCAAGCAGGTGGCGAAACAGCCCTGGGATCCGAGTGTGCAGGCGTTGGTGGCCTTCCCGCAGTTGCTGGCGACCCTGGGCCAGGACCCCGTGTGGGTACAACGCCTGGGCGACGCCTTTCTCGCGCAACCCGACGATGTCATGGCCGGCGTGCAGCGCTTGCGTCATCAAGCGCAGGCGGCCGGCAACCTGCAGAGCAACCAGTACCAGAACGTGACCGTGCAGGCGGCTCCGGCGGCAGCGCCGGCTTCCAGCGGTGGTAGCAGTAAGCAGACGGCCCCGGCCAGCAGCCCGCCCACCACCATCATTATCGAGCCGGCCGACCCGCAAGTGGTGTACGTGCCCAGCTACAACCCCACCACCACCTACGGCACCTGGGCCTACCCGGCCTCGCCGCCGGTTTACTACCCGCCACCGCCGATGTACTACGCCGGTTCTGCGCTGGTGGCGGGCCTGGCCTTCGGTACGGGCGTGGCGATTGTCAGTTCGCTGTGGGGCGACTGTGACTGGGGCAACAATGACATCGACATCGACGTCAACCGCTACAACAACATCAACGGCAACAACCGCATCACCAACAACCAGAACAAATGGCAGCACAACGCCGCGAACCGCGAGGGTGTGCCTTACCGCGATGCCCGCAGCCGCCAGCAGTATGGCCGCCAGCTGGACGGTGCCACTCAGCGTACCGCGTTCCGTGGCGACGACGCCCAGCGTGCCCAGGCACGCAATAACGCCAGGGCTTCAATGGACCGGGCTGGCATCGAGCGGCCGGCCACCAGCAACCGCCAGGCCCGCCAGCAAGTGCGCGAGGCGCAGGCGGGCAATTCGGTCGGCAATCGCATGCAATCGCGTAACGACACTGCACGGCCAGCCGACCGCCGACAGGAAACACGTAATACCCAGGGCCGGCAGCAGAACAACCAGGTGAGCCCACGTAGACAAGGCGAAGGCCAGGCGCGGCAGGTGGCGCAGAACCGCCCCGCCAATACTGCTGGCCGGGCCCGTAACAATGCCTTCGACGGCGTGCGCGCGCCGTCGCGCACCAGCGCGCAGGCCAGCCGCGGCCGCACCAGTCAGTCGTTCGCCCAGCGGCCGAACGCATCGCGTGCCGCCGGCCACCAGATCTCCCGGCCCAGTGCGCCTGCACGCCGTGGGGGAGGTGGCCGTCGATGAACCGTCCATTACTCGGGGCATTGCTGCTCACTGCAGGCCTGGCCTGGTCATCCCTGGCCGCTGCGCAAGACGCTTTTCCGACACCCGAGAAGGCCGTTGAGGCCTTCGTCGCGGCGCTGGGCCAAGAGAAGGCGGATGAAGCCCGCCTGGCCCAACTGCTGGGCGATGACTGGCGTACCTACATCCCGCGCGCGGGTGTGCAACGCAGTGATGTGGACACGTTTTTGGAGCAGTATCGCGCGCAGCACAGCATCGACATGACGCCCGAGGGCAAGGCCATACTGGCGGTGGGCAGTGATCACTGGACGTTACCTATACCCCTGAGCAAAAGCAGCCAGGGCTGGCGCTTCGACCTCAAGGCCGGCAGTGCTGAAATTCGCGCCCGGCGCATTGGCCGCAACGAACTGGGCGCCTTGCAGTCGATGCTGGCTTACCACGACGCGCAGATGGACTACGCCTCACAAGACCGCAATGGCAATGGTACGCTGGAATACGCACAGAAGATTTTCAGCGAGCCTGGCAAGCATGACGGCCTGTACTGGGACGATGAAGGTGATGGGCAGGTCAGCCCGCTGGGGCCGCTGTTCGGCCAGGATGTGGTGGGTGATGACTGGTATGGCTACCACTTCCGCATCCTCGATGCGCAAGGCCCGTCGGCCCCCGGTGGCGCTTACAGTTACCTGATTGGCAACCAGATGAGCCGCGGCTTTGCCCTGATCGCCTGGCCAGCGAAGTATGACGACACTGGGGTGATGAGCTTCATGATCAGCCATGACGGCCAGGTCTTCGAGAAAGACCTCGGGCCACACGGGGACAGGCTGGCCAAGGAGATGAAACGCTTCGACCCGGATGACAGCTGGAAAGAGGTCGATACCACGGCGATCGAGTGAGCACGGTGCATCCTTGCGCCGCCGCTTTCAGTGCGCGCGCGCCGCGCGCACTTCGCGGGCGGTACACCCATAGCGCTGGCGAAAGGCCCGGGTGAATTGCGCCTGGTCGGCAAAACCCCAGCGAAACGCCAGTTGGCCGATAGACAGATGGCAGTACGGGTCGCGCAGTTGGCGATGCACCGCCTCCAGGCGCTGTTGGCGCACCCATTCGCCCAGGGTATAGGGCGTGATCGAGAACAGCTTGTGCAGGTAGCGCAATGACAGGCCGCAGGCCGTGGCGACGGCTTGCGGTGACAGGTCGGGGTCGCCGAGGTTTTGCAGCACGTAGTGCTCGACACGGGTCAGGTGCAGCGTGCTGAGGTTGGAGCCTTCACTGCCCAGCACCCGTTCGTCCTGCTGCAAGGCCAGCAGCAGGGTCGCACTGGCCTGCTCCAGCAACAGGTGGCGGGCGGCTGCGGGGCTGGCGTCGAAGTGGCGTGCGCAGAGGTCCAGTTGCTCGACAAAGATCCGCCCAAGGCCTTGGCTGGCGTCGAAGCAGTGGCGGGTGTAGCGCTTGTGCCCGAGCAAGTTGGCCTTGAGCGCGCGTTCAGGCAGTTTCAGCACCCACAGGTCGTTCTCGGCCCGGTAGTGGAAGCGGTAAGGCGCGTCGCCGCGCTCGACGATGAAACCGCCCGGGCGGCAGCTCAATGGGTGGCCATCCTGCTCGAAGTGCACCTCGCTGCGGCTGGGCACGGTGACCAGGTAGAACGCGTCAGTGTCCTGGCCGATGTGCGCCTTGCTGCGGGAATAGCCAAGCTGGCTGGAACGCAGGCGTGACAGGCTCAGCGGCGTACTGGGGGTGCTCCAGCGCTGCAGATGGCCATCGAAAGGTTGCTCGGCGGCAAATTCCAGGCTCAAGGGGAAGTAAGTGTCGTTGATGGCTTCGGCCCAGCGCGCCTGGCGTTCGGGTTGCGGCCAGCCGTGGGTCGACAGTTCTGTGGGCATGGATTGTCCTTTTTCAAAGAGGGCAGCATTGAAAAAAGGAACTGCAGGCAAGCTACTCAAGCAGCTCTTGTTATTGTGCAAAAACGCCCGGCAGCGCAACGCTGCCGGGCGGGTGTCACGCCCATGATCGGCGCGTGCCTACCCTTTGATCAAGCCCCGCGTGTCACCCGGTACGTGGCCGAAGGTTCCAGGCAGGCCTGCCAGCCTGGCGGCACGACGATGTTGGTGGTGTCCTCCTCGATCACACAGGGGCCTTGCACCGTCTGCCCGGGCAGCAGGTGGTTACCGTTGAACACCGGGGTGTGCTGCCACTCGCCGTCGGCACTGAACAGCATCGGGCGCTCGCCCGCTGGGACTGCAGCAGGTGGCTGGGCCGGCCCCTGCAGTTCTGGCTGCGGTGGGCGCGGCAGGTGACCGATCACCGAGCACTCCAGGTTGACCAGTTCTACCGGGCTCTCGGGTTCGCTGTACGAGTACAGCGTCTGGTGGCGAGCGTGGAAGGACTCGATCAACGCTGCCAGCCCGTCGCTGTCCAGGCTGTGGCGCTCCAGCTCCACGCTGCACTCATGGATCTGCCCGCTGTAGCGCATTTCCAGGGTGTAGTGGCAGCTGCTGGCCTGGTCGCCGAAGCCGTCTTCGCGCAGGTTCGCCAAGCCTTGCTGGCGCAGTTCGGCCAGGGCCTGGTTGAGCTGCGCGAGGTCGGCGTGTTCGGCGTCCAGGCGCATCGACAGGCTGGTGAGCTGGTCGTAGCGCACATCCGAAAGGATCTGGCCGAAGGCGCACAAGCCAGAGGCCACCTTGGGGATCAGCACGGTGTGCATGCCAATTTCTTCGGCCAGGCGCACCACGTGCATGCCCGCTGCGCCACCCGCGCCGATCAGGGCGAAGTCGCGCGGGTCGTGGCCGCGTTCGATGGAGACACGGCGGATGCCGTTGACCATGTTCAGGTTGACCAGGGTGGTAATGCCAAACGCGGCGCGCTCAACACTGATGCCCAGCGGTTCGGCGATCTTGCTGCGGATTGCCTCCAGCGCAGCCTGGCGATTGAGCGTAATACTGCCGCCCAGCAACGCACGGTCTGGCAGGTAGCCCAGGGCCAGGTTGGCGTCGGTCACGGTGGGTTCACTGCCGCCTTTGCCGTAGCACACCGGGCCAGGCTTGGCGCCCGCACTGCGAGGGCCGACCTGCAGCATGCCGAACTCGTCGAGGTGCGCAATGGAGCCACCGCCGGCACCCAGTGTCTCCACCTGGATCATCGGCACGCCGATGCGCTGGCGCAGGAAGTCCACATCCTTGCTGAAGTTGGTGCGCCCGGCATTGGTCAGGGTGATGTCGAACGAGGTGCCTCCCATGTCCACGGTGATGACGTTGTCGATGCCAAACGGGCGGGCGACCGAGAGCCCCGCCTGGGGCGCCGAAGCCGGGCCGGAGTTGATGGCATTGACCGCGCGCTCACGCATCAGGTGGCCGGGCGCCAGGCCACCGTTGGACTGGAAGTAGCGCACCGGTTGCTGGGCGCCGAGTGCCTCGAACAGGCTGTCGATGCGCGCCACGTAGCGCGCCATCACCGGGCTCAGGTAGGCGTTGACCACGGTGGTGGAGGTGCGGGTGTATTCGCGGATTTGCGGGAACACTTCAACGCCTGTGCAAACGAACACCCCGGGCAGCGCTGCCCTGACCAGCTCGGCGGCACGCTGCTCATGGCTGGGGTTGCGCACCGACCAGAGGAAGGAAATGGCCACCGCTTCCACGCCTTCGGCGCGGAAGTAGTCGATAGCCTCATGCACTGCGCGCTCGTCCAGCGGGCTGTGCTCGCGGCCATCGCCGAGGATCCGGCCACCGATCGGGCGCCGCAGGTGACGCGGGGCGAGCATGTGCGCCGGCGGGTAGTGGGCGTCATAGCGGTGGCCCTCTTCCTTGTGGCCCAGGCGGATTTCCAGGCTGTCTTCGTGGCCCTCGGTGCACAGCAGGCCGACCTTGACCCCGGTGCGCTCGATCAGTGCGTTGAGGGCGACCGTGGTGCCGTTGATGCACAGGTCACAGTTGGCGATGATCTCGGCCGGCGTGCGGCCGGTGGCGTCGGCGATTTGCGCCAGGCCAGCGCGGATGGCCAGGGTGCCGTCCTGCGGCGTGGAAGGGGCTTTGAACAGCTGCACGCCGCCATCGCGGTCAGCCAGGATGAAATCGGTGAAGGTGCCGCCGGCGTCGATGCCCAGGCGATATTGATTGCGCATGATGGGTCTCCGGTCAGTGCAGGTCGCGGGCAAGGCGGGTGGCGGTTTCGTCGAGGTGGCCGTCAGCATCGATGACCACGCCGTATTCCAGGGCGGCGCCTTGGGGCGAGACCAGGCCGTTGCGCAGGTCTTGCAGCACGGCGGCTACCGGGCGGCGCAGGGGGTCGCCATAACCGCCGCCCCCCGGGTTGATGTTGATGATCCGCTCGCCGGGCTGGAGGGTGAGCATGGGGTTCTGGGTGTAGTGGTCTTCCGAGCCATCGGCGTGCCGGTGGATCAGGCGGCCGAGTTTGGGCTCCAGCAGGGCATTGCGGGCCCCGGCGGCGCCGGCGGTGGGCAGTTGGCGGCCCTCACCGAAGCCGACCACGGTCATCGCGTGTTGCAGGGGCTCGATCTCCAGGCGGGTGCCGGAGCCGCCGCGAAACTCACCGGCGCCGCCACTGTCGGCCATCAGGCTGTAGCGGTGGATGAGTATCGGGTAGGCGTGCTCCAGCAGCTCGATGTCACCACTCATCAAGGCACCGAAGCAGCACAGCGGCCCGCAGGCATGCCAGCCATCCATGACTTTGTTGGCCCCCGCGCCAGCGATGATCGAGGCCAAGACCATGGTCACGTACTCGCTGTTGCCGTTGCGTGGGTCGTGCCCGGCGATGTTGATGCCGCTGGTATGGCCCCAGGAGGCCGTGACCCGCTGCGGCGAGGCTTGCTCCAGTGCTGTGCGCACGGCATCGGCCAAGGTTTCCATTGGGGTGGTGGTGCAGTTGACGTGGGGGGCTGGCTCCTGGGCGTTGCACAGCGTGCCCTTGGCGCCGACATCGACCGTGACGCAGCGATACAGGCCTTCGTTGTAGGGCGGTGCGACCTGGGCGAACATCATCAGGCCAAGGTACACACCCGACACCGAGTTGCCCTCGTAGGAGTTGATGAAGTAGGGCACCTGCGGCGGGCTTTCGATACGCACATGGGCTTGCTCGCCGCGTATCTCGACATGCGCGGTGATGGCCAGTTCGCCCAGGCCGTGGCCGGCGTCTTCGAGCACGGCGGTGCCGCTGTAGTGGCCGTCCGGCACGTCACGCAGCAAGGCGCGCATGTGGCGGTCGGCCATGTTCTTCAGCTCGGCGATGCAGGCACGCACCTGCTCCACGCCGTACTTGTCGAGCAGGTCGAGCAAGTGCCGCTCACCGACTTTGCAGGCGCCGTACTGGGCGTTGAGGTCGCCCTCCTGATAGGGGCGGGCGCGCATGTTGGTGAGCATGAAGTTGATTACGTCTTCGCGGCGCTTGCCCTTTTCCCACAGCTTCACGGGTGGGATGCGCAGGCCTTCGGCGTAGATTTCCTTGGCGTCCGGGTTGTAGCCGGCCGGTACCGGGCCGCCGATGTCGGTGAGGTGGCCTTTGCATACAGTCCAGAACACCAGTTCGCCCTGGTAGTACACCGGCTTGTACATGCAGCAGTCGAGGATATGGCTGCCCTTGTACGCCGGGTCGTTGTGGTAGATCACGTCACCTTCGGCGATATCGTCACCGAAAAACTCGGCCACGCACTTCATGGCGGGGATCAGTGAACCCAGGTGGATGGGGATGTCCTGGCCTTGCAGGATCATTTCGGGGAGGTGGTCGAACAACGAGTTCGAGTAATCATGGGCCAGGTTGAACACACTGGAGCGGCCGGTCTTTTCCAACGTCAAGGTCATTTCGCGCTGCGCTGTTTCCAGCGCACCCCGGACCACCGCAAGGGTGATCGGATCTACTATTTTCATAGGTCACCAACGTTTGTTCTTGTGCTTTTGGGTGCGTGCCGCAGTGATCGGCGCGTGGTGACAGGCTACGGGGCGAGCAGGGTGGCTGACTTGTCGGTGGGTGTACTGCTTGTTGCGCTTGGGTGCACTGTTTGGGCGGCTTTAGCCCATCATCCTGTGGGAGCAACTGTCTTGCGCCATTTCTAAAAATTGACGCATTAAGTGGGAGCGGGCTTGCCCCGCGAACACCGGCGAAGCCGGTGCCATGCTCCGCGTAGCCCCATTCGCGGGACAAGCCCGCTCCCACAATGTTCACTATTGTCTGGTCGATTTCCTACACGCCCAGCAACTGCTGTACCAGCCATTGCCCGGCTGGGCCGAGGGCGCGGCGGCGGGACCAGGCGATGTCCATGTCGACGCGGCGCGGATAACCGGCCACCTGCAATTCCACCAGGCCGCTGCCAAAGCGCGTGACCAGGGCCTTGGGCAGTTCTGCCCAGCCAAAGCCACGGGCGGCGAACTCCAGCAAGGTCAGGTAGTCGGGCGCCGACCAGGCTTGGCCGCGATCGTGGTGCAGGCTGGAGGCGTAGGTCTTGATGTACAGCTGGCGTTCGGTCTCCAAGTGCTGGCGCTGCACCGTGCGCAGCGCTGCCAGCGGGTGCTCGGCGCTCACGTACACACAAAACTCCGCCTGCTCAGGCAGGCGCGCCACGGCGACATCGGCGGGGTACTGGCGCTGCGCGGCAAGAATGCCAATCTGGGCCATGTCCTGCTGCACCAACTCGATCACGTCAGCGTCTTCCGAGGGCCCACAGCGCAGCTCGGTATGTGGGTAGCTGTGTGCGAAGCCGGCCATGACCGCGCTCTGGAAGGTAACGCTGTAGCTGTCCGACATCACCACCGAGACCAACGCTTCAACGTGCTCAGCCAGCCTCAGTGACAGGGCGTCGAGCCCGGCACTGGCGTCAAGGATCGCTTCGACATGGGGCAATACCTGGCGCCCGGCAGCATTGAGCGTAGGGTGGCGCCCGCCGCGGTCGAACAGGGGGCAGCCGATATCCGCCTCGAAATTGGCTATCGCAATGCTGACGGTGGACTGGCTTTTCTTCAGTTTGCGGGCCGCCGCAGAGAACGAGCCCAGCGAGGCGGCTTCGACAAAGGCAAGCAAAGCTTCAGGTGAGTAGCGCATAGGTATTGATAAAACCGATAGGAGCTATGTCGCGAGTATCTGTTCCATCAAAGAAAATAGGAAGCACGTCTCAAGCAAATGATGGAATTCAAGATGAAAAAGGTCTCGTTCACCGAACGCATGGTCCATGCCGTAGGTTATGAAGTATTCGCTGTGCTGTTGTGCGCACCGCTGTTGTCCTGGGTGCTGGGCAAGTCGTTGGCAACGGCCGGGGGGCTGGCGGTGACTCTGTCGGTGATCGCCATGGCCTGGAACGTGGCCTATAACGCACTGATCGACCGCGTCGTGCAAACCGAACGGGTTGCCTGGAAGCCTTGGACGCGTGTCGCCCATGGCCTGGGCTTCGAGGCAGGCCTGGTGGTGTGGTGCCTGCCCGTGGCGGCTTGGATGCTGGATATTTCGCTGCTTCAGGCGTTCATGGTCGAACTGGGCTTCTTCGTGATCATCCTGCCCTACACCGTGGTGTACAACTGGGCGTTCGACAAAGCCCGGCACTATGTGGTCCAGCGCCAGGCCGCCGCCTAACGGCCTACTCCCCGCGCCCGATGCCCTCGGCATGCATGATCTGCGCGATGATCGGCACGGGGGTCATCAGGTGCGAGTGCATCATGGCGCTGGCGCGCTTGGCGTCGCGGGCCAGAATCGCCTCCACCAACGCTGCGTGCTCCTGGCGCTTGAGTTCAAGGGCCTGCTCGGAAAACACCGTTTGCGTCAGCCACAGATGCCGATAACGCTCGGCCTGGTCGAACAGGTAGGTGCGTGCCTGCAGCAAGTGCTTGGAGCCGCACCCGGAGGCGATGGCGGTGTGAAACGCCTTGTGCCGTTCGTCCCAGACGTCCAGGCGCTGCTCGCGGGTTTTCACTTCCACCACTTTGGCCAAGGTATGCGAACAGGCCAGCACCGAGGCCTCCCAGGCGTCGTCGCCGCGTTCGATGGCCAGGCTGATGATCATGGCTTCCAGGTTGGCGCGGGCATCGTAGATGTCGTTCATCTCCGCCAGTGACATGGGGGCGACACGGTAGCCCTTTTGGCTGATGGCATTCACCAGGTGCTCGGCCACCAACTGCGAGAGCGCCTCGCGCAGGGGCCCTACACCCAGTTCGTAGCGGTCTTTGAGGGTGCTCATCAAGAGTTTTTCCCCCGGCTTGAACACGCCACGGATGATGTCCTTCTTGAGCCTCTCATACCCGCTGAATGCTGAATTTTGTCGGGGCGCGAGCGCTTCCAAGGTCCTGTTCCTCAAAACGTTTTGCCGATCATACCGAAACCACTGGCGGACGAAAAACAATGGACATAAGCGATCTTTATCTTCGCTTTGTAAAAATGTAGACATTTTTGTTGAGTGACGATATTTTTGCTTCGCCTGCACTGATCCAGATCACACACTGGGCGGCGCCACTCACTTTTTCTGCCAGGACCTAGCCATGAACGCTTTTACGCAGATCGACGAACTTGTCATGCCGTTGCCACTCGAACCGCGGGGTTACACCATCGCCCCTTCGAAGCAGTCGCCGCGTCTGCTTGAACTGACCTTTGCCCGCGAGACCGTGGAGGCGTTCGTGAAGGCCGTGGCCGAGTGGCCGGTGCAGGCGTTGGAGTACAAGTCGTTCCTGCGTTTCCGGGTAGGCGAAATACTGGATGAACTGTGCGAAGGCACGCTGCGCCCGGTATTGCTCAACACCATCCTCGACCGCGCCAGCGGCGGCATGCTGATCACCCCGGTCGGGCTGGATGACGTGAGCCAGGCCGAGGACATGGTCAAGTTCACCACCGCCTGCGCCCACCTGATCGGTCGCTCCAACTACGACGCCATGAGCGGCCAGTACTACGCCCGCTTCGTGGTCGTGAACAGCGACAACTCCGACAGCTACCTGCGCCAGCCACACCGCGTCATGGAGCTGCACAACGACGGCACCTTCGTGAACCAGATCACCGACTATGTGCTGATGCTGAAGATCGACGAAAAGAACATGGAAGGCGGTAATTCGCTGCTGCTGCACCTGGACGACTGGGAAGACTGCGACGCGTTCTTCCGCCACCCGATGGCGCGCCGCGAGATGCGCTGGACCGCGCCACCGAGCAAGAAAGTGGCCGAGGACGTGTTCCATTCGGTGTTCGATACCGATGCCGAAGGCCGGCCGACCATGCGCTACATCGACCAGTTCGTGCAGCCGGAAAACTTCGAGGAAGGTATCTGGCTGAACGCCTTGTCCGAATCGCTGGAGGGCAGCGACAAGAAACTTTCCGTTCCGGTGGCGGTGGGCAGCTTCGTCTTGATCAATAATCTGTTCTGGCTCCACGGCCGCGACCGCTTCACCCCGCACGATGGCTTGCGCCGCGAGCTGATGCGCCAACGCGGCTATGTCGCCTTCCCCAAGCCGCTGTACCAGCGCGGCCAGTAAACACGGCGCGGGAGGTAACACTGTGTACGACTTCATCATCATCGGCGGTGGCATTGTGGGCATGTCCACTGCCATGCACCTGATCAAGGTGTACCCGGACGCCAAGATTCTCCTGTTGGAGAAAGAGTCCGGCCCGGCCCGCCACCAGACCGGGCACAACAGCGGCGTGATCCATGCCGGGGTGTACTACACCCCTGGCAGCCTCAAGGCGCGCTTCTGCCTGGAAGGCAACAAGGCGACCAAGGCCTTTTGCACCGAGCACGGCATTGCCTTCGATGAGTGTGGCAAACTGCTGGTGGCCACCAACGACCTGGAAATGCAACGCATGAAGGCGTTGTGGGAGCGCACCGCGGCCAATGGCCTGGAGCGTGAATGGCTGTCTGCTGCCGAGCTGCATGAGCGCGAGCCCAACATCGTCGGCCTGGGCGGGATCTTTGTCCCCTCCAGCGGCATCGTCAATTACGCTGAGGTCACGGCGGCCATGGGCCGTCAGTTCCAGCGTGCCGGTGGCGAGATCCGCTACAGCGCCGAGGTGATTGGCCTGGAAGAGCGCGCCAGTGAAGTGATCGTGCGTACCCGCAGCGATGAGCTCCACAGCCGCTTCCTGGTCACCTGCTCGGGGCTGATGGCCGACCGCGTGGTGAGCATGCTGGGCATCCAGACCAATTTCGTGATTTGCCCGTTCCGCGGCGAGTACTACTTGCTGCCCAAGCAGCACAACCAGATCGTCAACCACTTGATCTACCCAATTCCGGACCCGTCCATGCCGTTTCTGGGCGTGCACCTGACGCGGATGATCGACGGCACCGTGACCGTCGGGCCAAACGCGGTACTGGCGATGAAGCGCGAAGGTTATCGCAAGTCCGACGTCAGCCTTGGCGACATGTTCCAGACCCTGACCACACCCGGCATCCTCAAGGTGCTGGCCAAGAACCTGCGGCCGGGCCTGATCGAGATGAAAAACTCGCTGTTCAAGGGCGGCTACCTCAAGCAGGTGCAGAAGTACTGCCCGAGCATCACCAAGGACGACCTCACGCCATACCCGGCGGGTGTGCGGGCACAGGCGGTGTCACGCGACGGCAAGCTCATCGACGACTTCCTCTTCGTCAACTCCGCGCGCAGCGTGAACGTGTGCAATGCGCCGTCGCCTGCCGCCACCTCTGCCATTCCGATCGGCGCCTACATCGTCGAGAAGGTCTGCGAACAAGTCAGCCGCCAAGGGGGCGGCTCGCTCAAGCCTGACCTGGCGGGCAAGCAGCGCGCTGCCAGCTGAAGCGGCAGCTAACCCCGGCGGATCTGCGTTTCGTTTTACTCAACCCGTCCTTGCCCTACTCACCATTTAGGGCAGGGCGGGCTTTTTCGCGCCCGCGTTCGCTAGCCATGCGTGCTGACGGCCTAGCGCGGGCATGACAAGAATAAGAAGGTAAGACCATGCAAACAGACAAGAACAATTTGAGTCATGGATTGAAATCGCGGCATGTCACCATGCTGTCCATTGCCGGGGTGATCGGCGCCGGCCTGTTCGTTGGCTCTGGGCGGGCCATCGCCGAAGCCGGGCCTGCAACCATCCTGGCGTATATCCTGGCCGGCGGGTTGGTGGTGCTGGTGATGCGCATGCTGGCGGAAATGGCAGTCGCTTCGCCGGACACCGGCTCGTTCTCCACCTATGCCGACCTTGCCATCGGCAAGTGGGCCGGCTACACCATCGGTTGGCTGTACTGGTGGTTCTGGGTGCTGATCATCCCCATCGAAGCCAACATTGCCGCCACCATCATCAACACCTACGTGCCGCAGATGGAGATCTGGGTATTGTCGTTGGTGATCACGCTGCTGCTGACCGCCACCAACCTGTTCAGCGTGAAAAACTACGGTGAATTCGAGTTCTGGCTGGCGCTGGTGAAGGTCATTGCCATCGTCGCCTTCATCATTCTGGGTGCCTGTGCCATTTTCGGCCTGCTGCCCAGCTCCGGTGTCAGCGGTGTTTCGCGCCTGTGGGATACCGGTGGGTTCATGCCCAACGGCTTTGGCGCGGTGCTCAGCGCCATGCTGATCACCATGTTCTCGTTCCTTGGGGCCGAGGTGGTGACCATTGCCGCTGCAGAGTCCGACGAGGCGGGCAAGCACATCTCCAAGGCCACCAACTCGGTGATCTGGCGGATTACGCTGTTCTACATCCTGTCGATCTTCATCGTCATCGCGCTGGTGCCCTGGACCGACCCACGGCTGGCCACTGAAGGCTCGTATGTCACGGTGCTGGATACGCTCGGCGTGCCGCATGCCAAGGCCATCATCGACTTCGTCGTGCTGACTTCGGTGACCAGCTGCCTCAACTCGTCGTTGTACACCGCCTCACGCATGGTCTATTCGTTGAGCCGCCGTGGTGACGCGCCGGCCTGTGCGCAGGTGACCAGCCGCAGCGGTACGCCGATTGTCGCGGTGCTGTTGTCCACCGGGGCGGCGTTCCTGGCGGTGATCGCCAATTACCTGGTGCCGGCCAAGGTGTTCGGCTTCCTGATGGCCAGCTCCGGCGCCATTGCCTTGCTGGTTTATCTGGTTATCGCCATTTCCCAGCTGCGCCTGCGCAAGCGCCTGACCGCCCAGGGCAAGACGCTGAGCTACCGCATGTGGCTGTTCCCGTGGCTGACCTGGGGCGTGATCCTGTTCATCAGCAGCGTGCTGGTGCTGATGCTGTTCCGCCCGGATCATCGCCTTGAAGTGGTTTCGACAATGGTGCTGGCGGTGTTCGTGGTGTGCTCGGGGTTGTTGATCACCCGCCGACGGGCGCGGGTGGCGCAAGGCAGTGCTGTGGGGCAGGGCGCCTAGGCGCCCGAAACACCCCGAACAGACGAACGTTGCATCACAGACGAGCAAGATCCATCAGGCTGTGAGAGGATGACCGCCACCTCCACGGCTCGGCCACAGGACCCCAGAACTCAAGCCTGATGAAGACTCCAAAAAGAATCGAACCCCTGATCGAAGACGGCCTGGTCGACGAAGTACTGCGACCTTTGATGAGCGGCAAGGAAGCAGCCGTCTACGTGGTGCGTTGCGGTACCCAAGTGCGCTGCGCCAAGGTCTACAAAGAAGCCAACAAACGTAGCTTCCGCCAGGCCGCCGAGTACCAGGAAGGCCGCAAGGTCCGCAACAGCCGCCAGGCCCGGGCCATGGCCAAAGGCTCCAAGTACGGCCGCAAAGAGGCCGAGGATGCCTGGCAGAACGCCGAAGTGGCGGCCCTGTTCCGCCTGGCCAGTGCCGGTGTCCGGGTGCCCAAGCCTTATGATTTCCAGGATGGCGTACTGTTGATGGAGCTGGTGACGGACGCCGATGGCGATGCCGCGCCACGCCTTAACGACGTGCACCTGGAAGCCGACGAGGCCCGCGAGTTCCATGCATTCGTCGTCCGCCAGATCGTGTTGATGCTGTGCGCGGGGCTGGTGCATGGTGACTTGTCCGAGTTCAACGTGTTGCTTGGCCCTGAAGGCCCGGTAATCATTGACTTGCCGCAGGCGGTGGATGCGGCCGGTAACAACCATGCGTTCAGCATGTTGCAACGTGATGTGGGCAACATGGCGCTGTACTTCGGCCGCTTCGCCCCCGAGCTCAAGAGCACCCGTTACGCCCAGGAAATGTGGGCGTTGTACGAAGCCGGCGAGCTGAAACCGGACAGCCCGCTGACCGGCGAGTACGAGGAGGATGACGAGGCTGCCGATGTGGATGGCGTGCTGCGCGAAATCGACGCCGCACGGCTCGACGACGCCCGCCGCCGGGCGGCGCTGGCCGATGCCGAGCGCGGCCCGGTCAAGGGCGAAGAACCGCCACCGCCCTGGTTGCAGTAAACAGTCACCCACAGGTACAGCGCCGCTTTTACCCAAAGCGCTGTACCTGATGGGCGCCCCCACCCCTGTGGAAGCGGGTTTACCCGCGAAGGGGCCGGCACACGCGCTGCAAATCCCCGCTATTACCCCCACCGCAAGACACAATCTCGTCATTCAGCCTTTTCACTGAAGCCCAACAGGCATATGGTGTACGCCGTCCATATTCCCTGGAGCTGTCATGTCCAACCGTTTCCCCTCCGTTCGTCCGCGCCGTCTGCGCCAGAACGAATCCCTGCGCTCGATCTTCCAGGAAACCGAGTTTCGCCTTGAAGACCTGATCCTGCCGATCTTCGTCGAAGAAGGCATTGACGATTTCGTGCCGATCACCAGCATGCCCGGCGTCAACCGCATCCCTGAAAAGCTGCTGGCGCAGGAAATCGAGCGCTACGCCCGCGCCGGCATCAAGTCGGTGATGACCTTTGGTGTCTCGCACCATCTGGACGAGGTTGGCAGTGACACCTGGAACGAAAACGGCCTAGTGGCGCGCATGGCGCGGATCTGCAAGGACACCGTGCCGGAAATGATCGTGATGTCCGACACCTGCTTCTGCGAATACACCAGCCATGGCCATTGCGGCGTGGTGCACGACCACGGTGTGGACAACGACGCCACCCTGGCCAACCTGGGCAAGCAGGCCGTGGTCGCGGCCGCAGCTGGTGCTGACTTCATCGCGCCATCGGCGGCGATGGACGGCCAGGTCCAGGCGATTCGCGGCGCCCTGGATGCCGCAGGCTTCCATGACACCGCCATCATGGCCTACTCGACCAAGTTCGCCTCGTCGCTCTATGGCCCCTTCCGCGAAGCGGGCGGCACTGCGCTCAAAGGCGACCGCAAGAGCTACCAGATGAACCCGATGAACCGCCGCGAAGCCGTGCGCGAATCGTTGCTCGACGAGCAGGAAGGGGCCGATGTGCTGATGGTCAAGCCGGCCGGTGCCTACCTGGACGTGATCGCTGACATCCGCGCGGCCTCGCGCCTGCCGCTGGCGGCGTATCAGGTCAGTGGCGAGTACGCGATGATCAAGTTCGGCGGCCTCGCCGGTGCCATCGACGAAGGGCGTGTGGTGCGTGAGAGCATCGGTGCCATCAAGCGCGCCGGTGCCGACTTGATCCTGACCTACTTCGCCATGGACCTGGCCCGCGAAGGCATCTGATCAGTAAAAGGTATTCGCGGCCCTCCAAGGGCCGCGAATACCCGCAGATGGCCTCTAGCCACAAAAAATTTACTAAGCGCTGAATTATTTTGTGTCCCTTTGTCTCTGATGCCATAGAGCATTCAGTGACAAGGAAATGGGCATGAAATCTCGCAAGAAAAGCGTCAAGCCAATTGGCTTGAAAGATATCACCATCGTCGACGACGCCAAGATGCGCAAAGCGATCACCGCTGCCGCACTGGGCAACGCCATGGAGTGGTTCGACTTCGGCGTTTATGGCTTCGTCGCTTACGCGCTCGGCAAGGTGTTCTTCCCCAACGCCGACCCCAGTGTGCAAATGATCGCCGCCCTGGCGACGTTCTCGGTACCGTTCCTGATTCGCCCGCTGGGTGGGTTGTTCTTCGGCGCCCTGGGCGACAAGTTCGGCCGGCAGAAGATTCTCGCCGCGACCATCGTGATCATGTCGTTGAGCACCTTTGCCATCGGCCTGATACCGTCTTACGCGACTATCGGCATCTGGGCGCCCATCCTGCTGTTGCTAGCCAAGATGGCCCAGGGCTTTTCGGTGGGCGGTGAATACACCGGGGCGTCGATTTTCGTTGCCGAGTACGCACCCGACCGTAAACGCGGCTTCCTCGGCAGCTGGCTGGATTTCGGCTCGATCGCAGGCTTTGTGCTCGGCGCAGGCGTGGTGGTGTTGATTTCCACCGTGCTGGGTGAGGAGAAGTTCCTTGAATGGGGCTGGCGCCTGCCGTTCTTCCTGGCCCTGCCGCTGGGCATCATTGGTCTGTACCTGCGCCATGCGCTGGAAGAAACACCGGCGTTCCAGCAACACGTCGAGAAGCTTGAGCAGGGCGACCGCGAAGGCCTGGCCTCTGGCCCCAAGGTGTCGTTCAAGGAAGTCGCCACCCAACACTGGCGCAGCCTGGTGACTTGCATTGGCGTGGTGATCGCCACCAACGTCACCTACTACATGCTGCTCACCTACATGCCCAGCTACCTGTCGCACAACCTGCATTACAGCGAAGACCACGGGGTGCTGATCATTATCGCGATCATGGTCGGCATGCTGTTCGTGCAACCGATCATCGGCCTGCTCAGCGACAAGTTCGGCCGCAGGCCTTTCATCATGGTCGGCAGTGTCGGCCTGTTCGCGCTGGCCATCCCGGCCTTTATGCTGATCAACAGCGGCGTGCTCGGGCTGATCTTTGCCGGGCTGTTGATCATTGCCGTGCTGCTGAACTTCTTCATCGGCGTGATGGCGTCGACGTTGCCGGCGATGTTCCCCACGCATATCCGCTACAGCGCGTTGGCCAGTGCCTTCAACATCTCGGTGCTGATCGCGGGGCTTACCCCGACCTTGGCGGCCTGGCTGGTGGAAAGCACCGGCAACCTGTACATGCCGGCGTACTACCTGATGGTGATCGCGGCCATTGGGCTGGTCACTGGCCTGACCATGAAAGAGACCGCCAACAAGCCGCTGCGCGGCGCAGCGCCTGCCGCGTCGGACATCGATGAAGCGCGCGAGCTGTTGCAGGAGCACCACGACAATATCGAGCAGAAGATCGAGGACATCGACACGCAGATCGCCGAGCTTGAGGCCAAGCGCAAATTGCTGGTGCAGCAACACCCGCGTATCGATTAAGGGACGGGCCGAGGGTTTTTCGGCGCTGCCTGCAGCGTTTGATTAACGCGGCATGTAGCCGCGTTGCCAAGAGCGCGGAATGAACCGTGTCACCAGGGCCAGCAGGCACGCCAGCGCGCAACTGCCTGCCAGCGCCTGCAGGCCAAGTTGGTGCTCAAGCCAGGCGCCCAGTGCGGCGCCCAGCAGCATGCCAGCCCAAGGCACCAGCTGTACCCGCCAGCCGTTGCGCCGCTCGCCCAGCAACCTGCGCCCCAAGCCGCGGCCGAAGCGGGACAGGGCGCCGGTGACATAGGTCAGGCCGATCGGCAGGCCATTCACTTGTTCGACCACGGCATTGATCATGCCCATCGCCAGCGTCGCTGCCAGCAGCGCCGGAAAAGTGGCGGGCAGGGGCCAGGCCGCCGCCATGCCAAGCAGTGCGGCGACCACCAGCAGCACCGGCCAGGCGCGGCGTCGGCAAGCCCGGGCCAGTATCACGCCCAGCGCATTGCCTGCGACAAAGCCGAGCACCGCGCCACTCAGGCGCAGCACCATGGCCAGGTCCGCCTCGCTGATGGCCACTGCCAGACGGGTGGTGTTGCCACTCATGAACGACACGAAATCACCCAGCGCCAGCAGGCCGATGGCATCGGTCATGCCGGCCAGTACCGACAGCGCGGCTACCAGCCCCAGGCCCACGCGACCGCGCAGGGCCTGCAGCTTCAGCCGTCGTGCGTTGCGGGCGGGCAGTGCGTTGGGCAGCATGCTCAGCGCGGCAGTGTTTCGCGGGCCAGCGTGCCCTTGAGCGTTCGCTCGACCACATCGACCAGCACCATGGTCTGGTGGTCCACTTCGATGTTAAGCAGCTCGCCAGCCTTGTAGCGGGCGAAGGTGGTCTGGCGCAAAGTCTCGGGGATCAGGTTGATGGTGATGACATTGTCATCGACATCGGCGACGGTCAGGCTGCAACCGTTGACCCCCAGGAACCCGCGGGGGAATACGTACTTGGCCCATTCCGCTGGCATGCGGAAACGGATGAACGCACCGGTCTCTTCGATCACCTGTTCGACGATCTCGGCGGTGGTGGCGATGTGGCCGGCCATCAGGTGGCCGCCAACCTCGGCGTTCATCTTCGCCGAGCGCTCGATGTTCACGCTTTGGCCGGCCGTCAGGCAGCGCAGGTTGGTGCGTTCGAGGGTGGCATTCATGGCGTCGAACTTCACCTGAGTGCCGTCGATCTCGGTGACGGACAGGCACGTGCCCTCGACACTGACGCTGGCGCCGATCTTGAGGTCGTCGAGCAGTTCAGGGGTGAGGTCGACGGTGAACTGCCGGTGGCCTGGGTAAGGGGTCACAGCAAGCAGCGGGCGAACGGCCTGGACGATGCCGGTGTACATGGAAATTGCTCCTGGGCACGGGAAAATGAAATCCCCCGGAAACTATGCCTCTGAAGCGGTAAAAGCAAGGCGGCCGCCGCCCCTCAAACATGCCCGCTGCTGCTCACGATGCGCAGGCACAGCGCCTCGTACGGCTCCAGGTTGACCATCAAGCGCCCATCCTCAGTCAAATCCCCCTCGACCGTCTCGTTGATCATGTCCACCACCGTTCCCGGTGTGAAGCCGGTCAAGAGCAGCTCTTCGGCAATGACCGTCTGGCCAAAGTTCAGTGCGCTGATCTGGATGCCGCGCCCCGCTGGCAGCTCGTGCACCATCACCAGCAACCCAGGGCTGCTGACCTCGGGCACCAACACTTGGCGGCTGGTGGCGATGCCGTAGGCCTGGCGCACGGCCAGCAGTTTTTTCACCTTGCTGGCGAACGAGTCGCTGCTCTCGAGCTGGCTGTCGAGGCTGCCGTAGAGCGCCCGCGCCCGGGGCATTCCGCGCACCGACGCCTCAGCGTCGGGGGCGAGCCCGGCCAGGTCGTAGCCGCCACGGTGGATCCAGCGGGTGTCGCCATCGAGCATCCGTTCGGCCACCGCCTCGGCAGGCAAGGGCAGGGCGCCGACCAGGTCCCAGCCGGACAGTGCGACCACGCCGGGCTGCATGGCGTTGTACATCACCAGCAGCAGGTGGATTTTCTGAATGCGCTCGATATCCGCTGCGTCGATCTGCTCAAGGTCGCGGATACCCAGCGCGGCGGTGATCAGGCTGGCGGTGGTGCAACTGATGCCATTGGTGACGAAGCGCAAGTTGTAGGGGGCATGTTCGCCAGACAGGCGCTCATAGATTTCTTCGCGAATGTGCTCACGCAAGATACTGCCAGGCAGGGTCTGGCCCTTGAACAGATACATGTCGTGGGCATGCAGGGTCCAGAAGTGCACCAGCTCGACGGTCAGCTCGTCATGGTTTTGCAGGGCGTGGATCAAGGACGCCGGGTCGATGCCAAACGCGTGCATTTCCTTGAGCATCAGGCGCAGGAACTCGGTGTCGCCGGTCAGCAGTGCATGCTGGTAGGCGGGGCGGGTGATGAAGTCATAGGACAGATCGGCGCCGCCCGTGGACATCTGGGCTATGTCGTCGATTGTCAGGTTAAGCTCCTGAAAGCTGAACCCGCCCGCCTTGCGAATCATGCCGCCAATCAACTGGTTGCCGACGATCGACAGCGGGTGGCTTTCGGACCAGGCGGTGCCTTGGAGCCGCGTTTCCACCCCGAGAAAACCATTGGCATCCAGGCGCAGGCCACGCGCGCCCAGGCAGTCCAGCGCATGCAGGGCATCCCCGATGATCATCTGCTGGGCGGCGAAGGTTGGGTCGAGCCAGTTGAGCGACGGTTGCCCTTCCTTGAAGTAGTGCAGGTACACCCAGCGCCGGGTCTTGCCATCGACGCCGGTGATGGGCGGGGTGACGCTCCAGTCGGTCTCCTTGACCCCTGGCTCGAAAAAGATCACCCGCTGCAACTGGCCGACGATGTAGTGGCGGGCTTTGAGCTCGTCGCACACAGCCGGCAATAGGTTGACCGCATCACGGCCTGCGGGCACCTCAGGCAGCAGCGGCCAGTCTTCCTCGCGCACTTCGACCATGTGGTAGAGCCCAGGGTAGGCCCCGTGGGCCAGCTCAGCCAGGCGGAAGTCGGCACCTTTGCCGGTGTGCGAGGGGATCAGGTCATCGATGGTCACAGCGTTGTGCGCAGCGGCCATGCGGCTCATCTGGATCAAGTCCTGCTCGCTGCCGTAGAGCGGGTCGATGTCGAAGCTGATGCGGTCGAAGTTACCGTCCACGCTGGGGGTGAATTCGCGGCCACGCACGCCGCCGGACTGTTTGATCGGGCCAGTGTGCACGCCTTGTATGCCAATTTCCGACAAACGCTTCCACAGCGCCTCGTGGGCCAAGGCCGCCAGCACTGAGCCGCCCTCCGGGGCAATGATGGCGTCGGGGTAGACCGTCAGCCACACCGAGGCGATTTCAGTGGCGCGGCGGGGCTGGGCTTCGGCGTAGGGGTTCTGCCACAGGCGCGATTGCCCCGAATACAGGCGGGCCCGTTCCTGGGAGGCCTTGAGCATGGAACGGTCTTCGAGCCACTTGATGTATGACGGGTCGGGTTGGGTCATCTCGCGTCCTCTCTGCGTGTCGGCACCGGCCACAGTTATGACGGCGTTGCAGGCGGAACGTTCGGCGTGAAACGGAGTGGCTGCAATCTTCAAGCTTGCGTCGCCCCAGTGGGAGCCGGCTTGCCGGCGATTGGGCTGCAAAGCAGCCCTCCGGTTCAACGCCGCGCCGACAACTGCTGCGGTGCCAGAAATGCACCATGAAAGTAGTTGCGCAACGCCTGCATCGCCGGGCTGAACGCCCGCTCGCGATGCCAGGCCAGGCCCACGCTCATCGGCGTGACCGGGTCGCTGATGGTCACCGTCTCGATCCGTTTGCCCTCCAGCGACCAGGGCCTGTGCACCAAATCAGAGAGGATCGCCACGCCGCTGCCATTGGCGACCATGCTGCGCACGGCCTCCACCGAGCTGGTCCGCACGCGCACGCTGGGCCGCTGCCCGGCCTGCTCCCAGTAACGCATGGCGCTCTGTTCGGCTTCGTCCACGGTCAGCAGAATGAACGGTTCGCTGGCCACATCGGCCAGGCTCACCGCCGAGCGCTCGCACAGCGGGTGGTGGCCGGGCAGCCACAGCCGGCGTTCGGAGTTGAACAGGGTTTCCGAGACGATATCCGGGTGGGTGAGGTTGGCGGTGAGCACCACGGCCATGTCGAAGCGCCCCTCCAGCAGCCCTTGCTCGATCGCGCTGCGCTCTTGCTCGTGCACTTCCAGGGTCACGTCCGGGTGCCAGTGTTCGAGGCGTTGCAGGTGGTGTGGCAAGAAGTAGCCAATCACCGTATAGCTCGCCGCCAGGCGCAGCAGGCCGCTGGCGCGCACGTCTGGCAGCGGGCTGTTCAGCGCATCGTCGACGCTGCGCAAAATCACGTAGGCGCGGTTCAGAAAGTGCCGGCCCGCCTCGGTCAGGCTCATGCCCTGGGCCGAGCGCTGGAACAGCAGCACGCCGAGCATCGCCTCGAGTTCCTTGATTGCGGTGGTCACCGCCGACTGGGAAATGTTCAGGTGGATCGCCGCCTGTGAAATCTGGCCGATCTCGGCAGTGGCGACGAAGTAGCGGACCTGGCGCAGGGTCAATGACACGGTTGGCTCCCGGTGTATCTGATTTTCAGAAGACACCCTATCTGTTTATAGATCTTCCCAAGGGGGTGTGGAAAATCTAACGTGGCTTGCATGCAGTCACAAGTGCCAGGAGATACGTTCATGCAGGTGGTGGATTTCAATTCGGACATGGGTGAGGGCTTCGGCCCGTGGACCATCGGTGATGGCGTCGACAACGAGCTGATGGCTTTTATCAGCTCGGCCAACATCGCCACCGGCTTCCATGCCGGCGACCCCGGCACCATGCGCCGCACCGTCGAGCGGGCCAAGGCGCTGGGCGTGGGCGTCGGTGCACACCCAGGCTTTCGTGACCTGGTCGGTTTCGGCCGCCGGCACATCAATGCCACCGCCCAGGAGCTGGTCGACGACATCCTGTATCAACTGGGTGCGCTGCGTGAAATCGCCCGTGCGCAAGGTGTGACCTTGCAGCACATCAAGCCCCACGGCGCGTTGTACATGCACCTGGCGCGCGATGAGGTGGCGGCCCGGCTGTTGGTGCAGAACCTGCGCGTGGTCGAGCCGCAATTGCTGTTGTACTGCATGCCAGGCTCGGTGATCTGCCGTATTGCCGAAGAACTTGGCCAGCCGGTGGTGCGCGAGTTCTATGCCGACCGCGAGTACGATATGAGCGGCTCCATCGTGTTCACCCGCAACGTGCGCCGCTACCAACCCGAGGCCGTCGCCGAGCGCGTGCTGCGCGCTTGCCAGCAAGGCCTGGTGCGCACGGTCGAGGGGCAGGACCTGGCCATCACGTTCGATTCCATTTGCCTGCACAGCGATACCCCCGGCGCACTCGACCTGGTCGAGGCAACGCGCAAGGCGCTGGATCAGGCCGGTATCGAGGTGCGTGCGCCACGCTGAGTTTTACCGGCACCTGGCGCACCTAGGCCAGGGCCGCTGCATCGATTTGATTTCGCCTGCCTTTCTATAAAGATTCCAAGAAAAGGAACAGTCATGGCCGAGCCGGTTGCTTCTACCCCGATCCGCTACAGCTTCGGTGCCGACGAGCACCTGTTTGCCGAAGTCAGTGACAGCATGTCGCTGGAGGCCTTTTTCAAGGGCATGGCCGTCACCCGCGCGGTGGAGCGGCTTGGCCTGGAGGGCGTCCTCGACGTGTGCCTGGCCAACGCGTCGTTCCAGATCCGCTTCGACCCTGACCGTATTGCCCCCGAGGCCCTGCTCGAAGCCGTACGCGGCGCCGAGGCAGAGGCGGTGGCCGAGCGCTCGCTGCACACCCGCATCATCGAAATCCCGGTGCTGTACAACGACCCCTGGACCCACGAAACCCTGATGCGTTTTCGCGATCGCCACCAGGACCCGAGCAGCACCGACCTTGAGTATGCGGCGCGGGTCAACGGCCTGGCCGATGTCGAGGCGTTTATCGCCGCCCACAGCGGCGCACCCTGGTTCGTGTCGATGGTCGGCTTCGTCGCCGGCCTGCCGTTCATGTTCCAGATGGTCGAGCGCGAGCGGCAACTGCAGGTGCCCAAGTACCTGCGCCCACGTACCGACACGCCCAAGCTGACCCTCGGCCATGGCGGGTGCTTCGGTTGCATCTACTCGGTGCGCGGGGCGGGGGGCTACCAGATGTTTGGCGTCACCCCGGCACCGATCTACGACCCGCAGCAGACGCTGGCCTACCTCAAGGCGCACATGGTGTTCTTCCGCCCGGGTGACATCGTGCAGTTCAAGCCGATCGACCGCCGCGCCTATGACCAGGCGGTGGCGGATGTGGAAGACGGTTGCTTCAACCTGCGCATTCGTCCGGTGGCGTTCTCCCTGGATGCCTTCCTGGCCGACCCGGTCGGCTACCCCAAGACGCTGCAGGAGGTGCTGGCATGATCAAGGTACTCAAACCCGGCCTGGCTACCTCGGTACAGGACCTCGGTCGCGAGGGCTATTACCACCTGGGCATTCCGCCTTCCGGGGCGCTTGACCAGTACGCTTTGAGCGCAGCCAACCATCTGGTCGGCAACCCGGCAGGCGCCGCGGGGCTTGAATGCGCGCTGGTGGGCCCAGAACTTGAGTTCCAGCAGGATGCGCTGGTGGCGGTGTGCGGCGCGCAGATGCCGGCATTGCTCGACGGCCGTGAGCAGCGCCCCGACACCGCGTTCGCGGTCAGGGCAGGGCAGGTGTTGCGCTTCGGTTTCCCCACGGCAGGTGCCCGGGCATACCTGGCTGTCGCCGGCGGTATCGATGTGCCCGAGGTGCTCGGCAGCCGATCGACTTACGCGCTGGGGGCCTTGGGTGGGCACCATGGGCGAAAGTTGCTGGCAGGCGATGTGCTGCCAGTTGGTGTGCCCAGCGGCAAGACCCGCGCCGGCGCAAGCCTGCCGATGGCGTTGCGACAGTCGCTGGGTGGCGAGGTTGTGTTGCGGGTGGTCCCAGGCTTGTATTTCCATCGCCTGACCGACGCAGCGGCGCAGCGCTTCTTTACCGAGGCGTGGACCGTCGGCTCCGAGGCAGACCGAATCGGCTACCGCTACAAAGGCGGCAGCCCATTGAGTTTCCAGCCGCGTGAGCAGCCGTTTGGCGCCGGCTCGGATCCCTCGAACATCGTCGACAGCTGCTACCCGATCGGCTCGATCCAGGTGCCGGCGGGGCTGGAGCCGATCATTCTGCACCGCGATGCGGTGTCCGGAGGCGGGTACGCCATGATCGGCACCGTGATCAGTGCCGACCTGGACCTGGTCGGGCAGATGCAGCCTAATCAGCAGGCGCGGTTTTTGCCGGTGAGCCTGGAGCAGGCGTTGGAGGCGCGGCGGTCGTACAAGAAGAAGCTGGGGTGTGTTGCCAGGCTGTTTGGCTGAGTGCTCGGGCAGGATCTTGCTTGCCCGTTATCGGTCAGAGGATTTCGGTATTCTCTGGCCGTTCTCGTTTATTTGCTTACCGCGCTGCGCAGCCACCTCCAGCGCCTGCCCATCCCGCTGCTTACCCTGGCGCGCCAGGCCTTCGAGCTGGGGTATCAGCATCCCTTCCGGCAAATGCCGCCAGAACCGCCCCGGCATGTGCAGGCGCAGCGCGTCCGGGTTGAGGCGGGCGGGGTTGAA
>Ga0160474_100271_pt1 | contig 23961 bp, 23 predicted proteins | sample HID1975K_E11MG_FD_108240 | JGI IMG/M metagenome (GOLD analysis project Ga0160474, IMG submission 108240) | Enriched soil microbial communities from UW Madison campus, WI, USA - HID1975K_E11 MG | ecosystem: Environmental > Terrestrial > Soil > Unclassified | place: USA: Madison, Wisconsin...
GCCCGTGACGTCTCCGAAACCCTGCGCAAGCTGAAGGCTGCCCAGTTCACCGCCGCCAACCCGAACCAGGTGTGCCCGGCCAAGTGGAAGGAAGGCGAAAAGACCCTGACCCCGTCGCTGGACCTGGTCGGCAAGATCTAAGCCGTTTCCCATCCCCATTCCCGTTTCGACGGGAATGGGGGTGAACCCAAGCCGGTGCCCCACGCGCCGGTTTGGGTTCACCCCCATGTCGCGCAGATGCACCCACGGGGTTCGTCGACGCCGTCTGCTTGCCTGAATCAAGGAGTTTTTCGATGTTGGATGCCAACCTCCAGTCCCAGCTGAAGACCTACCTGGAACGTGTCACCCGTCCGATCCAGATCACGGCGCACGTGGATGACGGCGCCAAGTCGCAGGAAATGCTGGAGCTGCTGAACACGCTGGTCGCGCTGTCGGCGCAGATCAGCCTGGACGTGCGCCGCGACAGCAGCGAGCGCACCCCGTCGTTCGCCCTGACCACCCCGGGCCAGGACATCCACCTGGCGTTCGCCGGGCTGCCGATGGGCCACGAGTTCACCTCGCTGGTGCTGGCGCTGCTGCAGGTGGGCGGTCACCCGTCCAAGGCCACCGCCGAGCTGATCGAGCAGGTGCAGGGGCTGGAAGGCGAACTCAAATTCGAAACCTATTTCTCGCTGTCCTGCCAGAACTGCCCGGACGTGGTGCAGGCGCTGAACCTGGCCGCAGTGCTCAACCCGCGCATCCAGCACGTGGCGATCGACGGCGGCCTGTTCCCGGCCGAGGTCGAGGCGCGCCAGATCATGTCGGTGCCCACCGTGTACCTCAACGGGGAGATGTTCGACCAGGGCCGCATGACCCTGGAGCAGATCGTGGCCAAGCTGGACACCGGTTCGGCCAAACGCGACGCCGAGAAGATCGCCGCCAAAGCACCCTTTGACGTGCTGGTGATCGGTGGTGGTCCGGCCGGTGCCGCCGCGGCGATCTATGCCGCGCGCAAGGGCATCCGCACCGGCGTGGCGGCGGAGCGTTTCGGTGGCCAGGTGCTGGACACCATGGCGATCGAGAACTTCATTTCGGTCAAGGAAACCGAGGGTCCGAAGCTGGCCACGGCGCTGGAACAGCACGTGCGCGAGTACGAGGTGGACATCATGAACCTGCAGCGCGGCACGGCGCTGACACCGGCCGGCGATGACGGCCTGGTGGGGATCACGCTGGAGAACGGCGCGGTGTTGAAGTCGCGCACGGTGATCCTGTCCACCGGTGCGCGCTGGCGCCAGATGAACGTGCCCGGGGAAGACCAGTACCGCAACAAGGGCGTGGCGTACTGCCCGCACTGCGATGGCCCGCTGTTCAAGGGCAAGCGCGTGGCGGTGGTGGGCGGCGGCAACTCCGGCGTGGAAGCGGCGATCGACCTGGCCGGCCTGGTGTCGCATGTGACCCTTCTGGAATTTGATGACAAACTCCGGGCCGATGAAGTCTTGCAGAAGAAGCTGCGCAGCCTGGGCAACGTCACCATCATCACCAGCGCCCTCACCCAGGAAGTGCTGGGCGATGGCCAGAAGGTGACCGGGCTGGTCTACAAGGACCGCGTTGGTGGCGATGCGCACCGGATCGAACTCGAAGGCATCTTCGTGCAGATCGGGTTGCTGCCCAACACCGAGTGGTTGAAGGGCTCGGTGGCGTTGTCGCCGCGTGGCGAGATCGTGATCGACGACCGTGGCCAGACCAGCGTGCCGGGCGTGTTCGCGGCAGGCGATTGCACTACCGTTCCGTACAAGCAGATCATCATCGCGATGGGCGCCGGTTCGACCGCCGCACTGAGCGCCTTTGATCACCTGATCCGCACATCCGTTCCCAAGAGCAGCGGCGCTGTCGCCGAAGCTGCCTGAAACGTCCGGGTCCCGGTTCGCCGGGACCCACCTGCTGGGTAAGCCACGCCGTCACCCGGTCCATTACCGCTTAGAGGTCCAAGGAAATGAACCTACGTGATCTGAAATACCTGGTGGCGCTTGCCGACCACCGGCACTTCGGCCGCGCCGCGGCGGCGTGCTTCGTCAGCCAGCCCACCCTGTCCACCCAGATCCGCAAGCTGGAGGACGAACTGGGCCTGCCCCTGGTCGAGCGTGCACCACGCAAGGTCATGCTCACCCCCGCCGGGGTTGAAGCGGCGGCGCGTGCGCGCACCATCGTGGCCGAGGTCGAGCAGCTGAAAGAAGCCGCACGGCGCAGCCGCGATCCGGAAGCCGGCACCGTGCGTCTGGGCATTTTCCCCACGCTGGGGCCGTACCTGCTGCCGCACGTGATTCCGAACATCCGCGAACGCTTCCCGCAGCTGGAACTGCTGCTGGTGGAAGAGAAGAGCGACGAACTGCTGGCGCGGCTGCGCGAAGGCAAGCTGGATGCCGCGTTGCTGGCACTGCCGCTGGACGACGACCAGCTGCACGCCGAATTCCTGTTTGAAGAACCGTTCCTGCTGGCCGTCTCCGGGCAGCACCCGCTGGCCCGTCGGCACCACCTGGACGTGCAGGAGCTGTCCACCCAGAAGCTGCTGCTGCTGGAAGACGGGCATTGCCTGCGCGACCAGGCGCTGGCGGTCTGCCGGCTGTTCGGTGCCAATGAGAAATCCGAGTTCCGCGCCACCAGCCTGGAGACACTGCGCCAGATGGTCGCGGCCGACGTGGGCATCACGCTGTTGCCGACCCTCTCGGTGAAACCGCCGGTGCCGCGTTCGGAGAACATCCGCCTGCTCGATTTCCAGGGCGATGACCGGCCCAGCCGGCGCATCGCGATGGCGTGGCGGCGCAGTTCGGCCATGACCGGCTTCCTGCAGCAGCTGGCGCAGCAGTTCAAGCGCCTGCCGCAGGAACTGTTCACCCTGGACAACGCCGATTCCGGCGTGGCCATGACAGCGCGCGGCAACGCCTGACAGGCCTGCTGAACCGGCTGCATCGGTCCCTGCGCCGCACGGGTCGCATCCGTCTTCGATAGGCAGCACAATAGAACCCAGGCGGCGCCAGCAGGCGCCGCCTTTTGCATGGGCCATCATTACTCGCAAGGAGCTTTACATGTCCACTTCCAGCGGACTTCCCCCGTCGATCATCGTTTCCAGCCACGACATGGATCGTCTGGACGCCATGCTTGAATCCCCCGCCGTCAGCCAGACCCCGGCCGCCGTGGCGCTGGCCAAGGAGCTCAACCGTGCCACGGTAGTGGCGCCGGACCAGATTCCCGACGGCACCGTCATGATGCATTCGCGCGTGGAATGCGAAGATGAGCTGCAGAACGAAAAGCACGTGCTGACGCTGGTCTATCCGCGCGAAGCCGATGTTGAACAGGGCAAGGTGTCGATCCTTGCGCCGGTGGGCACCGCACTGCTGGGCCTGTCGGTCGGCCAGACCATGGATTGGGACGCACCGGGTGGCCGCAAGCTGCGCCTGCGCGTGACCGCCGTCCACAACCAGCCCCACGCCTGACCTTCCTGCCCCCGCGCAGGGTTCCCGTTTTCGTACCAGGAGTCGCAATGAACACCGTTTCTCCGTCCAAGCTCAGCCAGCTGCGTGATCTGTCCGTCGTGGTAGCCGATACCGGCGACTATGAGGCGATCAAGCGCCTGAAGCCGGTCGACTGCACGACCAACCCGACCCTGGTGAAGAAGGCGCTGGACCTGCCGGTGTATGCGGACCTGATCGAGCGCGAACTGGCCTGGGGCCGCGAGCAGGCCGGCGAACGCGAGACCATCGTGCACGCCGTCGCCGACCGCCTGACGGTGGGCGTGGGCACGCTGCTGAGCTCGCTGGTGCCGGGCCGGGTGTCCACCGAGGTGGACGCCGACCAGGCACACGACACCGCCGCGACGGTGGCCAAGGCGCGTCAGTTCATTGCGATGTACGAGGCGGCCGGCGTGCCGCGCAGCAAGGTGCTGATCAAGATCGCCGCGACGTGGGCGGGCGTGGAGGCGGCGCGGGTGCTGCAGGCCGAGGGCATCGACTGCAACCTGACGCTGATCTTCAACCCGACCCAGGCGCTGGCCTGCAGCGAAGCCGGTGCGTTCCTGATTTCGCCGTTCGTCGGTCGCATCCTGGACTGGTACGTGGCCAACGGGCAGGCCCCGGCCGACATCGATGCCGACCCGGGCGTGGTGTTCGTGCGCGGCGTGTATGCCGAGTTCAAGCGCCGCGGTTCGCCGACGGTGGTGATGGGCGCATCGTTCCGTTCAACCGCGCAGATCGAGGCGCTTGCCGGCTGCGATCGGCTGACCATTTCGCCGGACCTGCTGGAGAAGCTGGACGCCGACCACGGCGCGTTGCCGCGCAAGCTGGTGGCCGGTGCGGCCGAGCCGGTGCAGGCGGCGGCGATCGACGAAGCACGCTTTGCGGCCGACCTGGCCGCCGACCCGATGGCCACCGAGAAGCTGGCCACCGGTATCGACGCGTTCGCCAAGGACCTCGAAGCGCTGCGCCAGACGATCCGCGAACGGCTGTAAGCGCGCCGGTTCCTGGACGACAAAAGGCCCCGCACTGCGGGGCCTTTTGGTTTCTCAACCATCGACAACCGGGGTAGAGCCGACCGTTGGTCGCTGCGCCCACGTCACTGCAACGGCAGCCGACCAACGGTCGGCTCTACCGCATCGCTCAGGCATCCACGCCAATCGGGCAACTCACCCCCGTGCCACCGATACCGCAGTACCCGTTCGGGTTCTTGGCCAGGTACTGCTGGTGATAGTCCTCGGCGTAGTAGTACGCCGGGGCCGGAAATTCGATCTCGGTGGTGATCGCGCCCAGGCCGGCCTCGTCCAGACGCTGCTGGTAGGCGTCGCGGCTGGCGATGGCCGCGTCGAACTGGGCCTGGCTGGTGGCATGGATGGCCGAGCGGTACTGGGTGCCGGTGTCGTTGCCCTGGCGCATGCCCTGGGTGGGGTCATGGTTCTCCCAGAACACCTGCAGCACCTGGCCCAGCGAAATGATGGCCGGGTCGAATACCACCTCCACGATCTCGGTGTGCCCGGTCATGCCGGAACAGACCTCTTCGTAGGTCGGGTTCGGGGTGGAACCGCCGGCATAGCCCACCGAGGTGGAATACACGCCCGGCAGCGTCCAGAACTTGCGCTCGGCGCCCCAGAAGCAGCCCATCGCCACGCGGATACGCTGCAGGCCGGCGAAACCGTCCTTGAGCGGGTGGCTGTTGACGTAATGCTGGTTGTGCAGCGGCAGCGGGTGGTCCCGGCCCGGCAGCGCCTCGTCCGGGCGCGGCAGGCGCTGCTTGAACGCACCGATGCCCAACAGGCCCTTGGCAATTCCCAACATGGCGGTCTCCTAGGCCGGCAACAGGCCGGCGCTTTCGTCACCGTCGAATATGGGGTCGTCCGGGGCGCCACCCAAGTCGAGCCCGGCCACGATGCCTTCGGCCTCCGGCCGGGCCAGGTCCGGCACGCACACGCGCAGCACCCCGAACAGCGGCAGCTCGCCCATCCCGCCCAGCAGCGACTCGCCGAACACGAACGCGGGGATGCCCGCATCCTCCAGCGCGTGCTTGACCAGATGGGCGTCAAACAGGTTATCGGCCTGGTAGATCACGTGCATGGGCGGACTCCGGCGGGTGTGGCCCCAGCATACCCCCGGGGGCTGAAGGCGTGCCGACCAACGGTCGGCCTGCCGGGACGCGTCCGGGGAACCGGCCGCATCGCCCGGTTGGGTAGTGCCGGCCGCTGGCCGGCTCCACGTACTGCCGGCCCTGTGCAGAGCCGGCCAGCGGCCGGCACTACGCGTTTTCTTCCGTGGTCATGGGGAGCCGGCCAGCGGCCGGCACTACCGGAGAGCGTCCGACGGAGCCCCATGAGTCAGGGGGCGGCGCCGAAGGCGCGGTGCCTGGGAGACCGTGAAAAGGGGCCCGCGATTTGCGCAGCAACGCGTGGGGCGACAGCGCGAATGCGATGGCGCGTCCCCGACAGGCTAAACTGTTGGTCTTTCTGCCTTTCAGACTGCGACCGCGCACCATGTCCGAGCCTACTGCCGCCCCCACCGACGCCCTTCCGGAAGCCCACGAAAAGCGGGATTTCATCCGTCAGATCGTCCGTGAGGACCTGGCCGCGGGCAAGCATGCCGCGATCAAGACCCGCTTCCCGCCCGAGCCCAACGGCTACCTGCACATCGGCCATGCCAAGTCGATCTGCCTGAACTTCGGCCTTTCCGGCGAGTTCGGCGGCGTGTGCAACCTGCGCTTCGACGACACCAACCCGGCCAAGGAAGACCCCGAGTACGTGGCCGCCATCCAGGATGATGTGCGCTGGCTGGGCTTTGAGTGGAACGAGCTGCGCCACGCCTCGGACTACTTCGACGCCTACTACCTGGCCGCCCAGAAGCTGATCCGCGACGGCAAGGCCTACGTGTGCGACCTGTCGGCCGAGGAAGTGCGCGCCTACCGCGGCACCCTGACCGAGCCGGGCCGCCCCTCGCCGTACCGCGAGCGCAGCGTCGAGGAGAACCTGGACCTGTTCGCGCGCATGCGCGCCGGCGAGTTCCCGGACGGTGCCCGCACCGTGCGCGCCAAGATCGACATGGCCAGCGGCAACATCAACCTGCGCGACCCGGCGCTGTACCGCATCAAGCACGTCGAACACCAGAACACCGGCAACGCCTGGCCGATCTACCCGATGTACGACTTCGCGCACGCGCTGGGCGATTCGCTGGAAGGCATCACCCACTCGCTGTGCACGCTGGAATTCGAAGACCACCGCCCGCTGTATGACTGGTGCGTGGACAACGTCGACTTTGCCCACGACGACGCGCTGACCGCGCCGCTGGTCGAGCGCGGCCTGCCGCGTGAAGCCGCCAAGCCGCGCCAGATCGAGTTCTCGCGCTTGAACATCAACTACACGGTGATGAGCAAGCGCAAGCTGATGGCGCTGGTCACCGAACAGTTGGTGGACGGCTGGGAAGACCCGCGCATGCCGACCCTGCAGGGCCTGCGCCGCCGCGGCTACACCCCGGCGGCAATGCGCCTGTTCGTCGAGCGCGTGGGCATCAGCAAGCAGAATTCGCTGATCGACTTCAGCGTGCTCGAAGGTGCGCTGCGCGAAGACCTGGACAGTGCCGCGCCGCGCCGCATGGCCGTGGTCGACCCGGTCAAGCTGGTACTGACCAACCTGCCGGAGGGCCACGCCGAAACGCTGACCTTCTCCAACCATCCCAAGGACGAGGCCTTCGGTACCCGCGAGGTGCCGTTCGCCCGCGAACTGTGGATCGAGCGCGAGGACTTCGCCGAGATCCCGCCGAAGGGCTGGAAGCGCCTGGTGCCGGGCGGCGAAGTGCGCCTGCGCGGCGCCGGCATCATCCGCTGCGATGACGTGATCAAGGACGCCGACGGCACCGTCACCGAACTGCGTGGCTGGCTGGACCCGGAATCGCGCCCGGGCATGGAAGGCGCCAACCGCAAGGTCAAGGGCACCATCCACTGGGTCAGTGCGGTGCACGCGGTGCCGGCCGAAATCCGCCTGTACGACCGCCTGTTCTCGGTGCCCAATCCGGACGACGAAACCGACGGCAAGACCTACCGCGATTACCTCAACCCCGACTCGCGCCGCACCGTCACCGGCTATGTCGAGCCGGCCGCCGCCACCGCCGCGCCGGAGCAGTCGTTCCAGTTCGAGCGTACCGGCTACTTCGTCGCCGACCGCCGCGACCACACCGCCACCACGCCGGTGTTCAACCGCAGCGTGACCCTGCGCGATACCTGGTCGGCGTAAGCCTGTCGGCCGGTGCAAGGCACCGGCCACCTTGCTGCGCGGCCCCGCACCCGCGGCGCCGCGTCGCCACTCCCCACGCCAGCGGCGCATCCCCTGCGCCCCCAGCACCGTGGCCGCGTTCAGCGCGGACACGGCATCCCTACGCGCGGCCCGATACACTGCCGCTGCTCCATATTTGAAGAGGCCCACGCCCCGATGCTGTACGCGCAAGTCCACCTCACCCTGCCCGCCTGGATCCACGACCAGATCGATCTGGCCCAGGTGTATCCCGACGATGCCGCCAAGGTCGCCCTGGCGATCGAGCTGTCGCGCCTGAATGTCGAGGCGGAAACCGGCGGCCCGTTCGGCGCGGTGGTGTTCGGCCCGGACCACCGCGTCATCGCTGCCGGCGTCAACCGCGTGGTGCCGCACAGCACCTCGCTGGCCCATGCCGAGAACATGGCGTACATGCTGGCCCAGCAGCGCCTGCAGACCCCGCGCCTGAACGCGGTGCTCAGCCCGATCACCCTGGCCACCTCGTCGCAGCCGTGCTGCCAGTGCTACGGCGCCACCATCTGGGCCGGTATCGACCGGCTGCTGATCGGTGCCAGCGCGCAGGACGTGGAAGAACTCACGCCGTTCGACGAAGGCCCGCTGCCGGCCGACTGGGTCGGTGAACTCAACAAGCGCGGCATCGAAGTGGTGCGCGACATCGAACGCGATGCCGCGCGCGCCGTGCTGCGCCAGTACGGGGAGATCAACGGTGCGCATTACTGACCGCCGCGCCTCGGGCGCGCTGCGATGAGCGGCCTGCTGTGTCTGTGCCGCCAGGGGTTCGAGCCGGAACTGGCCGGTGAGCTGTCCGAGCGCGCCGCCTATGCCGGCATCGCCGGCTATGCGCGCACCCAGCGCAACGACGGCTACGTGCTGTTCGCTACCGACGAAGGCGCCGCGCTGTCCAAGGCGCTGCCGTGGCGGTCGCTGATCTTCGCGCGCCAGAAGCTGGTGGTGCTGGCCGAACTGCGTGAGCTGGACCCCAGCGACCGCATCACCCCGATCATCGCCGCCCTGCAGGGCCAGCAGCGCTTTGGCGACATGTGGGTGGAACACCCCGACTCGGACGAAGGCAAGCCGCTGGCCGGCCTGGCGCGCGCGTTCGGCAATGCGCTGCGCCCGGCGCTGCGCAAGGCCGGCCTGCTCACCGACAAGGCCAACACCGCGCTGCCGCGCGTGCACGTCGTGTTCGTCGATGGCCGCCATGCGTTCGTCTGCGTGAGCGACACCCGCGACAGCGCGCCGTGGGCGCTGGGCATTCCGCGCCTGAAGCTGCTGCCCGATGCACCGTCGCGGTCGGCGCTGAAGCTGGACGAAGCCCTGCTCACCCTGCTCACTCCGGAAGAACGCGAACAGCTGGTCAAGCCGGGCATGCGCGCGGCCGACCTGGGCGCCGCGCCCGGCGGCTGGACGTGGGTGTTGACCCGCCAGCACGTCAAGGTGATCAGCGTGGACAACGGCCCGTTGCGCGAGCACGTGCTGGAGACCGGGCTGGTGGAACACCTGCGCGCCGATGGCTTCCACTGGCAGCCGGAAACACCGCTGGACTGGATGGTCTGCGACATGGTGGAACAGCCGCGCCGGGTGGCCGAGCGCATGGCCACCTGGTTCCGCGAAGGCTGGTGCAAGCATGCGATCTTCAACCTCAAGCTGCCGATGAAGAAGCGCTGGGATGAAACCCGCCTGTGCCTGGACCTGTTCCAGGAACAGGCCGGCAAGCCGCTGGTGGTACGGGCCAAGCAGCTGTACCACGACCGTGAGGAAATCACGGTGCTGGCCTCGCCGCTGCGGTGATCAACGCGGTACAGCCGGGCATGCCCCGGCGCTACCCGCCCACGTCAAACACGGAGTCTGCATGCAACGTCGCCCTGCCCTGTCCCTGCTGTTGTGCCTGCTGCCCTCGCTCGCCCTGGCCCAGGCCTACACGCCGTCGCCGGCGGTAAGCGAACCGCTGCGCGATGTACCCGCCAGCGTGCGCACCCAGTCGCTGTCCGAGGGCCGGGTGACCCACCAGGTGACGTTGTCGGCGCCGGCGGGCGAGGCGGCGGTGACGGTGCGGTCGGTACAGCCGGTGAGCGTGGTGGGCCAGTACCGGTTCGCCTTCGCAACGCTGGACACCGATGGTGACGGCTTCATCAGCCGCGCCGAAGCACAGGCCAACCCGGCGTTGGCCGATGAGTTCGGCGCCCTGGATGCAAAGCGGCGCGGCAAGCTGGACCGCGCGGACCTGGCCGGCTGGCTGACCGACTGAAGCCCGCCGCACGTGTCGGCCCGGCGGCACGTTGCCGACATCACGACGACCTGATGCAGGCCGGCTACACGTGCCGACCCGGCTGCACATTGCCGACATTGCGACGACTTGATGCAAGCCACGTAGAGCCGGGCTCTGCCCGGCTACGCGTGCCGACCCGGCTGCACGTTGCCGACAATACGACGACCTGATGCAAGCCGGGCAGAGCCCGGCGCTACGGCATCACGGAGCGCAGGCACCAGCACGCAGACGTTCCGACGGCGACGCCCTACACGCCGGCGGCGCGCTTCCAGAACATCGACACCAGCGGCGGCAGCTTGCCGGCACACCCCAATACCCGGCCGCGGGCCAGGGTGAGGTGCAGTTCGTCGTTGGAGAACACGGTGTTGATCGCATCGAAACTGTACGCGGCCACGGTGTTCTCGCTACGCCGTTCACGCGCCCAGCGCTGCAGCCGGTGCGGTGACATCCAGTCCTGGCGGCGCTGCTGCGCCTGCAGGACCAGCGTCCGCAGCGCGGCCACGTCGCGCAGGCCCAGGTTGACGCCCTGCCCTGCCAGCGGGTGCACCACGTGCGCCGCATCGCCCAACGCCAGCACGCGCCCGGCCACGTAGCCGGTGGCCAGCTGGCGGCGCAACGGGAAGGCCGCCCGTCGCGATGCCAGCGTCATCGCTCCCAGCCGCCCCGCAAACGCCTGGGTCAGCTCGCGCCCGAAGGCCGCCTCGTCCAACGCCAGCACACGCTCGGCCTCGGCATCGGGCAGGGTCCAGACAATCGAGCTGCGGCGGGCGCCGATCGGCAGCACCGCCAGCGGCCCGGTCACCAGGAAGCGCTGCCAGGCGGTGGCTTCGTTGTCGTATTCGCTGTCCACGTAAGCGACCACGCCACGCTGGCCATAGTCCTGGCGGCTTACCTCCAGCCCGGCCAGGCGGCGCAGGGTCGATTCGGCCCCGTCGGCGGCGATGGCCAGCGATGCTTCCAGCCGGCGGCCATCCTCCAACCGCAGGCGCACGCCGTCGGCGTCCTGCTCCAGCGCTTCCACCCGCGCCGGGCAGCAGACCTGCACGCCGGCCGCCGGCAGCGCCGCCCACAAGCGGTCCACCAGCAGGTCGTTCTCCACGATCCAGCCCAACTGTTCGCGACCAAGATGGTCGGCATCGAAGCACAGTTCATCGCCGCCGCCGGCGTCCCACACGCGCATGCGCCGGTACGCACAGGCACGCGCCGCGGTGACGGCCGGCCATACCCCGAGCGCGGCCAGCAGGGCCGCGTTGTCCGGCGCAAACGCGTACACGCGCAGGTCGGGCTGCTGCGGCTGCCATGGCGCCGGTTCCCGGCCTTCCACCAGGGTGACCTGCAGGCCCGTGTCGGCCAGGGCCAGCGCACAAGCGGCGCCCACCACGCCGCCGCCCACCACGATCACATCGCGCGCGCGCCGGCTCATGCGCCCGCTCCGCGGCACAGCGCCGGTACTTCGCCACGGAAGCCCATCGCGCCACCGACCAACATCGACTGCATCGGGGTCGCCTGTGCGGCCAGCAGCCCCAGGCTGCGCAGCGGCCGCATCAGCGGTGCCCGATTGCTGGTCAGGCGGGCCAACCCGCCGGAGAAGGCAATGGTCTGCGCGCGGTCTTCGGCGCGGCGTGCCACGTGCGCCTGCAGCAGCGCGTCGCTGCCCGGGTCCTGCGCGTCGGCCACCAGTTCGGCCAGGGTCAGGGCGTCGCGCAGGCCCAGGTTGAAGCCCTGCGCACCCAGCGGGTGGATGGTCTGCGCGGCATTGCCCAGCAGCACCGCACGCTCGCCCACCAACGCCTGGGCCAGCACCTGGATCAGCGGGTAGGCGCTGCGCGGGCCGCTTTCCAGCAGCCGCCCGGCGCGCCAGCCGATCGCGTCCTGCAGGCGCTGCAGCCATGCCGCATCGTCCAGCGCCTGGACCGCGGCGGCCTGGTCACGGGCCACCCCGTGCACGGCGCCGAAGTGGCGGTCGCCGCGCGGCAACAGCGCGGTGGGACCGGTGTCGGTGAAGCGCTCATAGGCCGTCCCGTCCGGCGCACGCGCGCCACGCACCCGCGACACGAACAGGGTCTGCTCGAAGTCGTGCTCGTCCACGCCGATGCCCAGCGCCTCGCGCACGCCACTGCGGGTGCCGTCGGCGCCCACCACCAGCCGCGCGAGCAGGCAGCGCTCGCCGCTGTCGTCGGCAATGAACACCTGGCGGTACCCGTCGACGGTAGCGCCCAGCCGCACGAAGCGCGCCGGGCGGTAACGGGTAAGGTGCGACAGCCCCTGCAGGCAGGTTTCCAGCGCGGTGCCGAAATCACGCGCCACCACCACCTGGCCGAACCACGGCCGCTGGTACTGCGCGGCGTCCATCTGCACCCGGCCGAAATCGCCGGCGCGGCTGACATGGATGCGGGTGATCGCGCCGGGCGCGGTGCCCAGACGCTGCATCACGCCCAACGCGGTGAGGGCATTGACCGTGGCCGCGGCGAAGCTGAGGTTGCGCTGGTCGAAGACCGTCGGCAGGGTTCCGGCCGGGGTGGCCTCGACCAGCCCGACGTCGCGCCCAGCGCGGTCCAGCGCAATGGCCAGGCTGGCACCGACCAGCCCGCCGCCCACGATCACTACGTCATGTCGTTCACTCATGCCGCCATGATAAGCGCTGGGCCGTTCCCGGCGCGTGCGGCGGCCTGCCGCAGCAGGCGCTAGAATGAATGCCTGACCCTTTCCCGTGGCTGCCATGTCCACCACCGCCCAACGCGCCTTCGTCCTGTCCGTGCTCGTACTGCTGATGGCCGCCACCCGGGTCAATCACTTCATGGCGATCCCGGATGCCTCCTGGGCCGTGTTCTTCATCGGCGGGTTCTACCTGCGCAGCTGGACCCGCTGGGCGTTCCCGCTGTTGATGGCGCTGGCTATCGTGATCGACATCCTGGTGATCCGCAGCAGCGGCCAGCAGTACCTGCAGCATTACTGCGTCTCGCCCGGCACCTGGATGCTGCTGCCGGCGTACTTCTCCATGTGGGCCGGCGGCATGCTGCTGCGCCAGGGGTACCACGGCGCCCAGTGGCTCACGCTGGGCAAGGCGGCCCTGCTGCTGGTGGCCGCGGTAGCGGTCTGCCACCTGTTCGCGCAGGGCGGGTTCTACTGGAGCAGCGACATGGTGCCCAACCCGACCGTGGCCGGCTGGCTGAAGAACTACGCCGACTGGTTCGTGCCCTACCTGCGCACCGCCGCGATCTATGTCGGCCTGGCCGCCGCGCTGCAGCTGATCACCGAACAGGTCGTGAAGCTGCTGCAGGCGCGCCACGACGTCCTGCGCTGAGCGGCCGACACGCATGGGCAACCGGCTTTCGCGCATCTATACCCGCACCGGCGATGACGGCAGCACCGGGCTCGGCGACGGCAGCCGGGTGCCCAAGGATGCCCAGCGGGTCAACGCCTACGGCACCGTCGACGAGGCCAACTCGGCCCTGGGTGTGCTGCTGGCCGTGCCCCTGCCCGACGACGTACGGGCGCTGCTGACCACCGTGCAGCACCAGCTGTTCGACCTGGGCGGGGAGCTGTGCATTCCCGGCCACGCCGCCATCCAGGCCGCCGACATCGACGCACTGGAGCGCCAGCTCGACCATTACAACGCCGACCTGCCGGCCTTGAAGGACTTCATCCTGCCGGCCGGCGGCGAGGCCGCCGCCCGCTGCCACCTGGCCCGCACCATCGTGCGCCGGGCCGAGCGCGAAACGGTGACCCTGGCGCGCCTGGAACCGGTGCGCGCCGAAGCCATCGGCTACCTCAACCGCCTTTCCGACCTGTTGTTCGTGCTGGCCCGGGTGCTGGCCCGCGCCGACGGGCACGGCGAAGTGGTGTGGCGGCACGAACGCCGCCACGCCTGAGCCCCCCGCCGCCCCACCGGAACCCCTGCCCGCATGCTGGTCTTTACCCATCCTGCCTGTCTGCAACACGATCCCGGCCGCGGCCACCCCGAATCCCCGCAGCGCCTGCAGGTGGTGCTCGATGCCCTGCACGCCGCCTTCCCCGACCAGCTGGACTGGCGCCAGGCGCCGCCGGCCAAGCTCGGCGAGCTGGCCCGCGTCCACGACAGCGAGCTGATCGACCTGGTGCTCAAGGCCCAGACCGAGCCGCTGCGCCAGATCGACATGGACACCCTGACCTCGCCCGGCTCGGCCAGCGCCGCCCTGCATGCCGCCGGTGCCGGCGTGGCCGCGGTGGATGCGGTGATGCTGGGCGATGACCCGGTCGCCTTCTGCGCGGTGCGCCCGCCGGGCCACCATGCCACCGCCACCACCGCGATGGGCTTCTGCCTGCTCAACAACATCGCCGTGGCCGCCGCCTACGCGCGCGACCGCTACGGCCTGGAACGCATCGCCATCGTCGATTTCGACGTGCACCACGGCAACGGCACCCAGGACATCTTCATCGCCGACCCCGGCGTGGCCTACTACAGCACCCACCAGGCCGGGCTGTTCCCCAACTCGGGGCTGCGCCGCGACCGCGGTGCCGGCAACCTGATGAACATCCTGCTGCCCCCGGGCAGCGGCGGCTTCCGCTTCCGCAACACCTGGGCCGATGAAATGCTGCCGGCCATCGACGATTTCCGCCCGCAGCTGCTGCTGATCTCGGCCGGGTTCGACGCGCATCTGCGCGATCCGCAGGCCGACCTGATGCTGGAAACCGACGATTTCGCCTGGATCACCGCCGAGCTGCGCGGGTTGGCCCGGCGTCATGGCGGTGGTCGGGTGGTGTCCATGCTGGAGGGCGGATACGACCTGCAGGCCTTGGCCGAGTGCAGCGTGGCCCACGTCGGCCAACTGCGCTGAGCACGTGCGCGGCCCCGGGCCGCGCATGAACCTGAACCCTCGGCCGGGCAAGGCCTTCATTGCCCCTATGCAAGGGATGGGGCAAGCTACGATCCGTTTTCCCCCGAATCCGACTCCCGCGTGCGCCGAGCCCTCCGCCTGCTGCCTCTCCCCCTGAGCATCGCCATCTGCCTGCCGGCCATGGCCGACGACAAACCGGTGAACTGGGGCCTGTGCCCGGCCACCGATGTCCTGCCCGTCTTCGATGATGCCCCCAAAGCCGACAAGGCCGCCGCTGCCACGCGCGACCAGCAGGACACCGACATCGAGGGCGACCAGCTGTTTGGCACGTCCACGGTGCCGCAGTACCAGGGCAATGTCGCGCTGAAGCGCGGCGACCAGTTCCTGGGCACCGACCACCTGAGTTTCGATACCGAAAGCGGCAACTACATCGCCGAGGGCAACGTCCGTTACCAGGACTCCTCGATCCGGATGGTGGCCAAACGGGCCGAAGGCAACCAGGAAGCGGACACCCACAAGATCAGCGACATCCAGTACCAGCTGGTCGATCGCCGTGGCAACGGTGGCGCCGAATCGGTGGACCTGCAGGGTGCGGTCGGGCAGATGCACCGCTCCACCTACACCACCTGCGACCCGTCCCAGCCCGTCTGGAAGCTGTCGGCACCGCAGATCGAAGTGGACAACGACGAGGGCTTCGGCACCGCGCGCAACGCCGTGCTGCGGATCGGCAAGGTGCCGGTGCTGTGGGCGCCGTACTTCAAGTTCCCGATCGACGACCGCCGCCAGACCGGCCTGCTGTACCCGCAGCTGGGCCTGTCCGGGCGCAACGGCTTCGATTACGCCCAGCCGATCTACTTCAACCTGGCGCCGAACTACGACGACACCCTGACCCCGCGCTACATGAGCAAGCGCGGCCTGATGCTCGACAACGAGTTCCGCTATCTCTACGACGGTGGCCGCGGCACCCTGCTGACCGGCTACCTGCCCAACGACAAGCTGCGTGACAAGGATCGCGGCCGGGTCGAGTTCGAGGGCTACCACAACATCAATGCCAACTGGCAGGCCCGCGCCAACATCGCCTGGGTCAGCGACGAGCGGTATACCGAAGACTTCTCCAGCAAGCTGCTGGGCGTGACCGCGTCCAACCTGCAGAGCCAGGTGGGCATCTACGGCACCGGCGAGAACTGGACCGGCGGCCTGATGGCCGATTACTGGCAGCTCACCGACTACACCCTGACCGAAAGCTCGCTGCCGTATGCACGCCAGCCGCGTGCGTTCTTCAACTGGGACAAGCCGGTGTTGCCGTGGCTGGAAACCGGCGTATACGCGGAAGCGGTGCGCTTCACCCACGACGACATCAACGTCAAGTTCGGCCCCGAGCAGGAATACGAGCGTACCGGCCAAGTGGTGCAGCAGTTCAACGGCTCGCGCTTGGACGTCAAACCGTACGTGTCGCTGCCGTTCAGCGGCCCGTCCTGGTATGTGACGCCCACGCTGGCCTACCGCTACACCGGCTATCAGCTGGACCAGGGCCTGGCAGACCAGATCCGCCTGCAGAATCTCAGCGCCGCCGGCATCACCAATCCCACCCCGGACCAGCTGCGCGGCAACACCTCGCCGAGCCGCAGCCTGCCGGTGGCCAGCCTGGACGCGGGCATGTTCTTCGACCGCGAGACCACCATCGGCGGCAAGTCGTTCCTGCACACCCTTGAGCCGCGCCTGTTCTACCTGCGCACGCCCTACCGCGACCAGAGCGAGCTGCCGATCTTCGACACCCGCGACTTCACCTTCAGCTGGGGTCAGCTGTTCCGCGATTCGCGCTACACCGGCGCCGACCGCCAGAACGATGCCAACCAGCTGACCATGGCGTTGAGCACCCGCTTCATCGACCAGACCACCGGTCGCGAGCGCTTCTCCGGCAGCATCGGCCAGATCCTGTACTTCGATGACTCGCGGGTCACCCTGCCGGGCCAGCAGTCCCAGGTCGAGCAGGGCAAGTCGGCGTGGATCGCCGATGCCAATTACGCCGTCAACGACCGCTGGACGCTGGGGGCCACCTACCAGTGGGATCCCAAGTACAAGCGGGAGGACCTGGCCAGCCTGCGGGCGCGGTACCTGATGTCCAACGACGGCGTCGTCAACCTGACCTACCGCTACCGCATCAACGCGGCAGCGCCGATCACCGCGACCAAGGAAGAACGCACGCTGCTTGAACAGGTCGACCTGTCCTTCCTGTACCCGATCAGCCCGCGCTGGAGCCTGGTGGGTCGCTATTACTACTCCCTCGAAGACAAGGCACCGCTGGAAATCATCGGTGGCGTGCAGTGGGACAGCTGCTGCCTGGCCGTCCGCGCCATCGCCCGCCGCTACGTGCGCAACCGCGAGGGCGAGCTGAACAATTCCTTCCAGATCGAGTTCGTGCTCAAGGGCTTGAGCTCCATCGGCCAGAACACGGACCGCACCTTGCGCCGTGCTATTCTCGGGTACTACCGAGACGACCTCTATCTCGTGCCGCCCAGCAACACCGGGGCCGACCGCGACGACTACGATCCGAATCAGATCCCATGACCAAGACCCTTCCCGTTCTACTCGCTTCCCTGCTGGCGGTATCCACCGTCTCGGCACCGCTGCAGGTGCTGGCCCAGCAGAGCCAGCCGCTGGACCGCATTGCCGCCATCGTCGATGAAGACGTGGTGCTGCAGAGCGAACTGGACCGTGCGATCCAGAACATCAAGGCGCAGTACGCCGGTCGTGAGAACCAGCTGCCGCCGGAAGACGTGCTGAGCCGCCAGGTGCTTGAACGCCTGGTGCTGGTCAAGCTGCAGGTGGCGCGCGCCCAGAGCAGCGGGATCAAGATCGGCGACCAGGAGCTCAACCAGGCCCTGAACGCGATCGCCCAGCAGAACGGCTCCAACCTGGACGCCCTGCGCCAGCGCCTGGCCCATGACGGCATCGACTTCAACGATTTCCGCAACTCGGTCCGCGATGAAATCACCGTGCAGCGCCTGCGCCAGAGTTTCGCGCAGAGCCGCATCAGCGTCAGCGAGGGCGAAGTGGATGCCGCGCTGAAGCAGCAGGCCTCGGTGGGCACCCAGTACCACCTGGCGCACATCCTGATCGGCCTGCCGGAAGGCGCCACCGCTGACCAGATCACCACCGGGCAGAAGAAGGCCGATGGCGTCAAGGCGCTGCTGGACAAGGGCGAACTGGACTTCAACGCCGCTGCCGTGCGCTATTCCGACAGCCCCAACGCGCTGGAAGGCGGCGACCTGGGCTGGCGTTCGCTGGATGAAATCCCCAATGCGTTCGCGCAGATGATGGCGCAGATGAAGGCTGGCGACGTGGTCGGCCCGATCCGCGGCCCGAGCGGCTTCCAGCTGCTCAAGCTGGTCGAAGTACGCGATGCCAGCGCCGCCGCCAGCGGCCAGACCATCACCGAATACCATGCCCGCCATATCCTGGTGCGCATCACCGACCAGCAGGACAATGCCGCGGCCAAGGCCAAGATCGACACGCTGCGCGCGCGCATTGCCGGCGGCGCCGATTTCCAGGCCGTGGCCAAGGAAGCGTCGGACGACAACAACAGCAAGGGCCAGGGCGGCGATCTGGGCTGGTTCCCGGCCGATGCCTTCGGCCCGGACTTCGGCAAGCAGGTGGCGGGCGTGGAAGACGGCGGCGTGAGCCCGGCCTTCCGCACCGATGCCGGCTGGCACATCGTGCAGCGCGTTGCCACGCGCCAGACCGATGCCACCACCGACAACCAGCGTGCCCAGATCCGCGAGACCATCGGTCGCCGCAAGCTGGAAGAAGAGTACAACCGCTATCTGCAGGAACTGCGTGGCGAAGCCTACGTCAACCTGCGTACCGGCGCGGACGCCACCGGCACTACCACCACCACGCCGCCGCAGTCCTGAGGATGCACCGATGATCCCGCAGCTCGCTCTGGTACCGGGCGAGCCCGCCGGGATCGGTCCGGAACTCTGCATCCGCCTTGCCCAGCAGCCGCGCACCGAGTGCCGGCTGCTGGCCTTCGCCGACCCGGACACCCTGCACGCCGCTGCCGCGGCGCTGTCGCTGCCGCTGCAGCTCCTGCCTGAAGATGCTGTTGCCCGCCAGCCGGGCGATCTGCGCGTGCGCGCGGTGCGCAATGCCGTCCCCTCGCGCTTCGGCCACGTCGATCCGGCCAATGCCGGCGCGGTGATCGGCGCGTTGCTGCAGGCCGGCCAGGCCTGCCTGGCCGGTGAACTGGATGGCGTGGTGACCGGCCCGGTGCACAAGGCGGTGATCAACCAGGGCGGCATTGCCTACAGCGGCACCACTGAACTGCTGGCCGACCAGGCCGGGGTGGAGGTGGTGATGATGCTCGCCAACGACATCGTGCGCGTGGCCCTGGCCACGACCCACCTGCCGCTGCGCGCGGTGGCCGATGCCATCACCGCGCAGGGCCTGGCGCGCACCCTGCACACCGTGCACGTCGCCATGCAGCGCGACTTCGGCATCGCCGCCCCGCGCATCGCGGTGCTTGGCCTGAACCCGCATGCAGGGGAAGACGGCCACCTGGGCCGTGAAGAGCTGGACCTGATCATTCCCCTGATGGAGCGCCTGCGCGGCCAGGGCATGGACCTGATCGGCCCGCTGCCGGCCGACACCGCGTTCCTGCCGGCCAAGCTGGCCGGCTTCGACGCCGTGCTGGCGATGTACCACGACCAGGGCCTGCCGGTGCTCAAGTACAGCGGCTTCGAACAGGCCGTCAACATCACCCTGGGCCTGCCCTACCCTCGGGTGGCCGTCGACCACGGCACCGCGCTGGACATGGCCGGCCGGGGCATCGCCGACCCTTCCAGCCTCCTCGCTGCCACCGCGCTGTGTGCCCGGCTGGCACGGCAACGTAAGATGGTGCCATGACTTCCTCGTATTCCTCCTCGGCCGGCGGGTTCACCGCGCCGCCCAAAAAGCAGCTGGGCCAGCACTTCCTGGCCGATCGCAGCTACATCGACAAGATCGTGCTGGCGGTCAACCCGAAAGACGACGACCGCCTGGTCGAGATCGGCCCGGGCCAGGGTGCCATCACCCTGCCGCTGCTGCGCCGCCATCCGCGCCTGACCGTGATCGAGTTCGATCGCGACCTGATCGCGCCCCTGACCGCCGCCGCTGAACCGCTGGGCGAACTGACCATCGTGCACCGCGACGTGCTGCAGGTGAACTTCACCGAGCTGGCCGGCGACGGCCAGATCCGGCTGGTGGGCAACCTGCCCTACAACATCTCCTCGCCGATCCTGTTCCACGCCATGGAGCATGCCGGCGTGATCCGCGACATGCACTTCATGCTGCAGAAGGAAGTGGTGGACCGCATGGCCGCCGGCCCGGGCAGCAAGGTCTACGGCCGCCTGAGCGTGATGCTGCAGGCCTGGTGCAAGGTGACCGCGCTGTTCGTGGTGCCGCCGGGCGCCTTCCGGCCGCCGCCGAAGGTGGACTCGGCCGTGGTGCGGCTGGTGCCGCGTGATCCGGACACGGTGGGGATCATCGACCGCAAGCGCTTCGCCGATGTGGTCCGGGCCGCCTTCGGGCAGCGCCGCAAGACCCTGCGCAACGCCCTGAACGGGGTGGTCACGCCCGAGCAGTTCGAGGCCGCCGGCGTGCGCAGCGATGCCCGTGCCGAGCAGCTGGAGGTGGCGCAGTTCATCGCCCTGGCCAACGTTCCGCAGGTGGCAGGCGACGACGCCCCGCAAGGCTGATCGCCCCGGCCTGCGCTGGACGCAGGTACGCAGAACCGCTTGAAATCCCTGAAGGAGCGCGCCATTGAATGGCGCGCTCACCTCAAACTGCACGACATTCTCTAAACTGCCTGCATGAACGACGCTGCACACTATGCGATCTCGGTCGAGGTCGCTCCGCGCTTCCTCGACGACCAGTCCACGCCGGAGGACGGGCGCTACGCGTTCGCCTATACGATCCGCATCCACAACCATGGCCGCGTGGCCGCCCGCCTGGTGGCACGCCACTGGCGCATCACCGATGCCAACGGCCGCATCGAGCACGTGGATGGCGACGGGGTGATCGGCGAGCAGCCGCGGCTGCGCCCGGGTGAAGACTTCCGTTACACCTCCGGTGTCATGCTGGAAACTGAACACGGCACGATGCAGGGGCATTACGACATGGTGGCCGACGATGGCACCGAGTTCGCCGCCGCCATCGCGCCGTTCGTGTTGACCGTTCCGCGCACACTGCACTGATGGAGGCGCGCGCATGAGTGTATGGGCCATCGGCGACCTGCAGGGCTGCTACGACGTCACCCAGCGGTTGCTGGAGAAAATCCGCTTCGACCCGGCAGTGGACACGCTGTGGTTCTGCGGGGACCTGGTCAACCGCGGCGGGCAGTCGCTGGAAACCCTGCGCCTGGTCCATTCGCTACGCGACAGCAGCGTGGTGGTGCTGGGCAACCATGACCTGAGCCTGCTGGCCGTGGGTGCCCGCACCGAGGAAGAGCAGCGCAAGGTCAACCCGGACCTGCTGCGCATCGTGCAGGCCGACGACCGCGACGTGCTGCTGGACTGGCTGCGCCTGCAGAAGCTGGCGCACGTGGACCGCGAACTGGGCTGGATGATGATCCACGCCGGGCTGGCCCCGAAATGGACCACCCAGCTGGCCGAAAAGCACGCCCGCGAAGTGGAGGTGCAGCTGCACGGCAGCGGCTACCGCAAGCTGTTCCGCAACATGTACGGCGACAAGCCCAGCTGGTCGCCCGGCCTGGCCGGGTACGACCGCTCCCGCGCGATCATCAACCTGTTCACGCGCATGCGCTACTGCACGCCGCGTGGCCGCATCGGGATCGAGGACAAGGGCACGCCCGGCACGCAGGAACAGGGCTTGTACCCGTGGTTCGAAGTGCCGGGCCGCGCCGAGCGCGACCTGAAGATCGTGTGCGGTCACTGGTCCGCGCTGGGCCTGACCATCACCCAGGGCGTGCATGCCATCGACACCGGCGCGGTGTGGGGCGGCAAGCTCACCGCGCTGCAGCTGGACACCGACGAACTGCGCGTGGTGCAGGTGCCGGGCCGCGATGTGCCCCGGCCCGTGTCGCCGCCGCGTCCGCCGGCACGGCGTCCGGCCGGCGACAGCGAGACGCAGGGCAACGGCCGCCCGCCGCGACAGCCGCAGGGCCAGCGTCGCGAACGCGGTCCGCGTGGCCAGCCGTCGCAACGCCGCAACCCGGAACCGGCCGGTGACACCGGCGGAAGCACGCCCACCCCGGCATGATGCGTACCGAGGGGTGGCTGCGGATGGGTCTGGCCGCGCTGCTGGCCCTGGCCGGTGTGGCCTGCCAGCGCAGCCCGACCCCGGCGACCGACGCCAGCGCGCCGGTCGCCGACCCCACCCCCGCCGCACGGCCATCGTCGCTCCCATCACCGCCGCTGGTGGTTGCCGCCCGCAGCCAGATCGGGCAGACCGTGCGCTACGACCCGGCCTATGCCGTCCTGGGCTATCCCGGTGGCGACGTCCCCATCGACGGCGGCGTGTGCACCGATGTGATCGTGCGCGCCCTGCGCACCCGGGGCCTGGACCTGCAGCAACGTATCCACGAGGACATGCGCGGCGCGTTCAGCGCCTACCCGGCGCTGTGGGGTCTGTCGCGGCCGGACCGCAACATCGACCATCGCCGCGTGCCCAACCTGATGCGCTGGTTCGAACGCCAGGGCTGGCAGCAACCGGCGTCGCGCCAGGCGGCCGACTTCGCCGCCGGGGACATCGTGGCCTGGAAGCTCAGCGGCAGCGGGCTGCTGCACGTGGGCATCGTCTCAGACCGGCGACGCAGCGACGGCACCCCGCTGATCCTGCACAACATCGCGCGCGGCACGCAGGAAGAAGACCTGCTGTTCGCCCACACCATCATCGGCCATTACCGGCCGCCCGCCTGAGCGCTGGCCACTGCAAGGACGCGCCGCGCACACCGAAACGGGAGGCGCCGGTTGAATCAGCGCATCGCCATGCGCCCATTGTTTACCGCGCAAGCCGCGTCGGGCGTCGTGTGTAATCCACGAAGTCGAATGCGGCCGCATGCCGTGCATCGGCCGGATGGTGCTGGCGTGCCACTTCTACCCACAGTGCCGGGTCTACCGGCGGGAAGTGGGTGTCGGCGGGCACTGCGGTGTCCACCCAGGTCAGGTGCAGGTCGGTGGCCTGGGCCATTGTCAGGCGATACACCTCGCCCCCGCCGATCACGCACAGTTCGCCAGCCCCCCTGGCCGCGGCGAAGGCCAGCGCGTCGTCCACCGAGGCCACCGCCTGCATGCCCTCGAACGGCACCTGGCCGCTGCGGGTGAGCACCAGGTTGGGGCGGCCCGGCAACGCGCGACCGAGCGACTGCGCGGTCTTGCGCCCCATCAGGATCGGCTTGCCCAGCGTCAGCGCCTTGAAGCGCTTGAGGTCATCGGGCAGCTGCCACGGCAGCTGGTTGTCGTGGCCGATGCCGTGGTTGCGGTCCAGCGCGGCGATCAGCGACAGCCGGATCGCCGTCATACCGCCACCGGCGCCTTGATCGCCGGGTGCGGGTCGTAGCCGTCGATGCGGATGTCATCGAACTGGAAACCGAACAGGTCGGTGACCGCCGGGTTCAACCACAGCTGCGGCAGCGCGCGCGGCGTGCGCGACAGCTGCTCGCGCGCCTGCTCGACGTGGTTGGAGTACAGGTGCGCGTCGCCCAGGGTGTGCACGAAGTCGCCCACGCCGAGCCCGGTGGCCTGCGCCACCATGTGGGTGAGCAGCGCGTAGCTGGCGATGTTGAACGGCACGCCCAGGAAGATGTCGCCGCTGCGCTGGTACAGCTGGCAGCTGAGCTTGCCGTCGACCACATAGAACTGGAACAGGCTGTGGCAGGGCATCAGCGCCATCTGCGGCAGCTCGGCCACGTTCCAGGCGCTGATCACCAACCGGCGCGAATCCGGGTTGCGCTTGATCTCGTCCACCAGCCACTGCATCTGGTCGATGTGGCCGCCCTTGCCATCGGGCCAGCGGCGCCACTGCTTGCCGTATACCGGGCCCAATTCGCCATTGGCATCGGCCCACTCATCCCAGATGCCGACCTTGTTTTCCTGCAGGTAGGC